>Ga0310333_100197_pt1 | contig 16999 bp, 16 predicted proteins | sample LakMicSRFTotalB7_FD_195547 | JGI IMG/M metagenome (GOLD analysis project Ga0310333, IMG submission 195547) | Enriched freshwater cyanobacterial communities from Lake Michigan, Michigan, United States - MI23.SRFL.Total.B7 (v2) (version 2) | ecosystem: Environmental > Aquatic > Freshwater > Lake... | reverse complement strand
GCCACCGAGACCCAATTCCAGATTCTGAACAGACCATCACGAAAAACAGCCGTAGTACTAGCGGTCGGTGTTCACTGGCTGCAACCCGTTAGGGGCTTGGTGGAAGTGAATCCTCGCTGGCGGCAGGAGGCTGAGCGGTTCGTTCGGGCTGGGGCGCCGGGCAGCTCAGGGGGAAGCCCCTCCGGTGCGCTTACGAATTCAAGGTTTGAGACACCAGATGTGGTGGTGGCGTAGGCGACGCAAAGTCCCTCAAAACACCCCTAAGAGGTTCCGTAAAGGCTGTACGGAAGCCTGGACAGCGCCTTGAGGGCTCATGGCCGTGCTCCTCGCAGCGCCAACCGCTCCAAGCCTTCAAACCGCTCGAAATCGCGATCGAAACTCACCAGGCGCCAGCCATTGGCGATCGCCAGGGCTGCCAGGTAGGCATCGGTGCACAGACGGGGCGGCAGCGCACCGCTGCGCAGCAGCTGGTGAAACACCTCCCAGCCGGCATGCTCAGCCGAGCCCATACTCACCCCCGGCTGCTGGCAAAACGCGTCCAACAATGCGGATGCTTCTGCTGCCGTTTTAACCGCCGCGCCCATCAGCTTCGGCTGGCACACGAGCCGCACCAACCCAAGCGCGGTGACCGTGCAGAACAGCACCTGTTCAGCGGCCTGCTGCTCCCAGTAGTGCAAGGCCTGGCGGTGATGGCTGTGGTCGGGGCAGGCCAGGGCCAGCCACACGTTCAGATCCGGCAAGTCAACGGTGGTGGTCACGCGTCGAGCAGATCAAACAGTGCCGCGTTGCTGAGGTGTTCGCCCTCGATGGACAAGGGCCCCTCCAGGCGCGGCAGGGTGTGAGCCGAACGTTTCGAGCCGGAGCCGCTGGGCGTGGCGTTGAGGCCCTGCTCCACGTAGCTGCGCAACAACTGCTTCAGAGTGAGGCGCTCGGTGGAAGCCCGGGCCTTCAGGCGCGCAAACAGAGGATCCGGCAGCTCCAGGGTGGTGCGCATCACAACCAGGCAGCGATGTGCGCATCATAGTGCGCATCAACCAGGGGTTCAGTTTCTGGGGGTCCACGTCAAGACCACCACGACCTGTGGTCGAAAAGACAACAACTGGATCTTTCAGGGCTCCATCGCCTCGAGTGGTTGCCAGCTTGAACTCACCCAGGGGCCTCGAAGGCAAACCTTGAATAGTCTTCAGCCTTATTCAAGGAAACGCCATTTTCTTTGAAAAGGGATTGATGCGTTGGGCAGCGCGATCCTGCCCAACGCATCAGATCGGATCCGGTCCGGGCCAGCGGCCATAGATCAGGAACTGATCCCGCAGCAGCGTGATCACCTGGCTGAGGCCAAACGAGGCGAAGGTCACCCCATCAGGGCGGATTTCCAGAGCCCAGTCCTGAAAGTCGAACGGGGTGCTGGCGAAGGCCGCAGGTGACAGCACACCCACGCAGGGCGGCTCCAAAGGGGCCCGGGCCGACGGGAATTCGAAGGCCTCCACATTGAGCTGCCGCAGCTCCCTCCCCAGGGCCTGGCTGGCGCGGTAGCTGCAGGGATCAGTCACTGCCGCCAGTTCGGCCACAGGCAAGCAATGCTGGAACTGGAGGCCCCGCCCCGCTGCGATCTCCACCTGGAAGGAGGTTTGCTGGCGCTGAATCACCTTGCCGGCCGGCAGAGCTGAACCCTCTAACAGCCGCAGGGCATGGAAGGCCCGCTCGGCCAGCACGGTGCTCAAAGCCCTCGCTGCTTAGAACAGTTCTCGCTCATCCGCTGGCGTGAAGCGGGAGCCGCTGCGCAGTGGTGGATAGCGAAAGGGGGTGGTCAGCAGACGGTGCTGACCTGGTAACGCCGGTGGCTTCACGGTGTCAATCAGGGCCTCGAGCCGGGCCTGCTCGCCCACGGAGTTGGTCCAGCGTTCGGTTGCCTGATAGCCCTGGCGATCGGTGATGCGCACCACAGGACCCGCCAGGGGCCGAACGTGGGCCAGCAGGTGCTCAGGCACGCATGGCGTCGAGATAGGCCGCCACCCGCGCCAGGCCCACCACCGAAGCCAGCAACTGCCGCGGCACCTGCTCGCCCAGATGGTGGTTGGGCTGCTCCAGCCAGTGCTTCATCAGTTCTGGATCGGATCCCATCAAGGCATCGAGGCTGCGCACCACCCGCAGAAACAACAACCCCAACTGCCCTTCTTTACTGGCGGGCGGCAGGCCGCTGCGCTCCATGCTGGTGCGATGCCGACCCACGATGGCGCCAAGCTCTTCCTTGGACAGGCCAATCTCAGCGGCTGCCTTCAGACAGGCTGCTGCCACCAACTGAGCATCGGCAGCCGAGGCCTCCTGGCCCCGCTCCAAAACCGCCATACCAATCCCATTGCCCGAGCATTTGCACACATCGTAGAAACTTGCGAGTAGAAGCACAAGCCCCTGCGTTGCTATCGCTCCACCCGGACACGATTCCGCCTATCGCTGATGGATCTGGCTGGCACCGGGTACCAGGTCCCCACGGATGCGCTGATCAAAGCTCACAAACCTGCCGCCATGGGCAACGGCAAGCGCCAGGAGTCGGATAGGCGGGTTGGGTCATGATCCGGAGCACGCCGTTTTGCGTGATCGGGCATGGGGCCCAACCGTGGTCAAGTTCCTGCTCCATCCAGTGGCGGGCGGCCCTGTGCATCAGATGCCCGCGATCCAACAGGGCAATGATCACGCAGCTGGTCGATCTGCCCATTGGTGACCAGTTTTGGATTGGCTGCCCCGAAGGATCGGAAACCCGCAACCAGCACCGATCCAGCGTCCGCCCGATCACATTCACGACAAATTTCATCGCATCAACGCATCAGGACATCACCTCATCAGGCCTGGCCAGCGATCAGCTAGCAGGGAAGGCCCTAGGATGTATGTACAACCATGTACACACAGCGATGGCTTCCCTGCCAAGCCGGGTCTTTATGAATGGTCACAGCCAAGCCGTGAGGATCCCGGCGGAATTCCGCTTGGCCACCGATCGGGTCCAGATTTCGCGCACGCCTGAGGGCGACCTGCTCATTCATCCCTGCCCCAGGCAGCGGGGGGCCGCGCTGCTTGCAACCTTGGCGGGATTCGACAGCACCTTCGCGGACGCCCTCGAGCAGAACCGTGCTTCGGCCTTGCCCATGCAGGATCGCGAAAGCCTGTGATCTATCTGCTTGACACCAACATCTTGATCTACCTGATCAAGAAGAAGCCCCCCCAAGTGGCGGATCGCATTGATGCGCTGCCAGCAGCGGATCAGCTGGCGATGTCATTTGTGACCTGGGCCGAGCTGCTCCAAGGCGCCGCTGGCAGCACCAAGCGGGTCGTCCTGGAACAACAGCTTGAGCGACTGGTCCTACAGGTTCCAGTGCTGTTTCCCCAAGGCCCAGAGATCTGCCAGCACTATGCAGAGCAGGCAACGGCCCTGAAACGGGCGGGCACACCGATCGGCGCCAACGACCTATGGATCGCCTGCCATGCCCTGGCAGAGGGAGCCACTGTGGTGACCAACAACCAGAGGGAGTTCCAGCGCATTGCAGGCTTGCCCTTGGCGAACTGGGTTGAGCCCTAGCCACGCCAGGGGAATCAGCTGGGCCTGGACAGGATCAGCGTTCGCGAGCAAGCGCAGCAAAACAGTGGTGTCGAGCGCCACCGGCAAGCTCATCCGGGCAGAGGGCAATTGGAATAGAGGGCAGGATCCATGTGCTCCAGCTCCATGGGGGTAAGCACCAGGGCATCACAGCTCAAGGGGAGTTGCTCTAGGGGCCATCGCACTAGGCGCTGATGTTGGGGGCCTTCGGCGGAGGCATCCACGAGCAAAAGATCCAGATCGCTACCCACCCCGGCCGTGCCACGGCCGTAGCTGCCAAACAGGCCAACCCGTTGCAGCGAGGAGCACCTGCTCAGGGCTGGGTCAACGCAGCAGCGATTGCGTCAACGAGCGCACGGGCATGACTGAAAGCGTCTGCGCTTTGCAAACGGCCGAAGTGATCTGTTGGGGCCCCATCGGGAAGGCTATCGGGATCGCGCGTGGGTATCTAGAGGGCATCGAGGATGCGAAGCCGATCTTCGAGATCAGGCACCCACCGCGGCAAGGGAAGCAGAGGCCTCGGGAGGCAGATCCCGCAACGAGCGCCCCAAGCCATGGCCCCACACCTGCTGGCCGAGTTCCAGCAGGGTGCCTTTGAGGGCCTTTTCAGCGGCCTGGGCTGCGAAATAGCAGGCTTGGGCATGGAAGCCGTTGTCACTGGCAAGCCTGGCCAAGGCCAGGTCATTGAGGGCCTGCAGCAGCCAGGCCTGGGGCCGAGCATTCATGGTCGGGCGCTCAGCAGCTTTCGCGCCTGCTGGTGAATGCCGCGCCAATGGGGCCACTCACTGGTGGCCATGGCCCCCCACCTGGCGCGGCTGAGGGCAATCACATCCGCCCCGCAGCCCGCATCCAGCAGGACATCGGCCAACCCATCGGCGACCTCCTGGGAATCGGCCACCACAAGCAAATCGGTGTCGGAGCGGCCGTCCCAGTCGCCGCGAGCTCTAGAGCCGAACAGCCACACCTCATAGCCACCCACACCCCATGCATCACAACCCGAGGCAGCGGCGGCCATGGCGCCCTGCACCCGCGCCAGCAGGTCGGCCTCGAAGCGCTGTTGCACCCCCTGCCGAAGCCTCTGGAGGGTGGACCGGTTGGGGCTGGGGATAGCCATCGTCCCAGGCTAAGGGGACTAGCTACATCGAGCCTGGGCGGCCATGCCAGGCGTGCATTCCAGTACCTGAAATGTAAAGCCTCCCCCAGGGAGGGACTGCTTGAAAATCTAAATTTTGACGAGTTTTATTAGGCAAGCTTGCGGCCCGTTGCTCCCTTGCTTGCCATCACTGGGCTTTGCCTGGGCGTTTGCCCCAGTGGCCTCCTACCTGCAGTTGCCGCCGCAGCGGCGCCCCAGGCCATCCCCATCGGCCAGGGCAAGCCAGCCGCCCAAGCGCCCAGCGCTGCCAGCCCCCAGCTCGCCCGCGTCGTCTACGACAGCTACATCCTGGGCCCCGGCGATTCGCTCCAGATCGAGCTTCTCGACATCCCCGAGCTTTCCGGCACCTTTTCGATCGGCCCCGACGGCACCCTGTACCTGCCACGCCTGCGGGCCCTCTATGTGGAAGGGCTCACGGTGGAGGAGCTGCGCTCCTTCCTCACCCAACAGTTCCGGGCCTATGTGAAGACTCCCGAGCTCTACATCCGCCCCATTGGTTATCGGCCCGTGCGCATTTATGTGGGGGGGGAAGTGAGACGGCCCGGCTACTACACCCTCACGGGAAACCAGCTACTCAGCGGCGTGTCCTCAGAGGCCGACAGCAGCATCCGCAGCGGCGCCGGCAACCAGCCCGATAGCCGTCCTAATGGCTTGGGCACCCAGGCTTTTGGCCCAAGCACCCCTGGGTCCAGCGGCAGCCCGGGGAGCAGTGGCGGCCTCACCACCTACGGCGCCGTCTTCCCCACCTTGTTTGATGCCATCCGAGCCGCCCAAGGCATCACCCCCTATTCCAACCTCGCCGATATCCAAGTCACCCGCAAACAAGCCCTGGGTGCTGGCGGCGGCAAAATCCGCACCAACCTGGCCTTGATCGATCTGATCACCCGAGGGGATGAATCCCAAAACATTCGCCTCTTCGACGGCGATGTGGTCAGTGTGGCCAGAAGCCCGGTGGTGCTCCGCGAGCAGCTGCTCAAGGCCGGCCAAACCAACCTCAACCCCCAATTCATCAGTGTGTTTGTGAGCGGCCGGGTCAAGCAACCCGGCAGCACAATTGTTCCCCAAGGCAGCAGCTTGAACCAGGCCCTGATTGCTTCCGGCGGACTCCAACTCCTGCGCGGCAAAGTGGAATTTGTGCGCTTCACCAGAGAAGGCGAGCTGGATCGCCGCGTGTTCTCCTTCAACCCCAATGCCCCAGCCGATGCCCCAAACAATCCCGTGTTGGCAGCTGGCGACATCATTCGCGTCCAAGATTCGGCCCTTTCAGCCGGCATCACCGTGATGAACGAACTCACGGCTCCCGTGCTTGGCGTGTATTCAATTTATGGCCTGTATGGGGCGTTCAAATGATTGACCAAAACCCGCTCCAAAACCCTGCGCCCCAGAACAACGACGAGATCGATCTCGCCCAGCTGGGTGCTGCCCTCAAGCGCCACTCCAAGCTGATTGCCAAGGTGACAGGCGGCACCATGCTGCTGACCCTGATCGCCACCCTGCTGCAAAAACCAGTTTGGGAAGGTGAGTTTCAAATCGTGCTCGCCGGCAATGAAGCTGGTGGTGGCAGGCTGGCCCAATTAGCCGCTGCCAACCCCATGCTCGCCGGGCTGGCGGGGGTGGGTGGCGGTGGCGGCAAGGACAGCCTCGAAACCGAAGTGCAAATCCTGCAGAGCCCCTCGGTGCTCAAGCCGGTGTTTGATTTCGTGCGCAGCAGCAAACAACGCGCTGGCGAAAAAGTGGATGGGATGCGATTCAGCAGCTGGGTCAAAACCGTTGAGGTGAAACTCGAAAAAGGCACCTCCGTGCTCAACATCAGTTATCGCGATAGCGACAAACCCCTGATCCTTCCCGTGATCGAGCGGATCTCCAAGACCTACCAGGAGTATTCCGGCCGCGACCGGCGCCGCGACATCGCCAATGCCGTGACCTATCTCCAAGGCCGCATCAACGACCTCGAACCCAAGGCCGATGCCTCCATGCGCCGAGCCCAAAGCTTTGCCCTAGCCAATGGCCTCGGCATCCAAGACGGCATCCCCATGGCCGGCGGCGATGGTGGAGCCAGTGGAGCGGGTTCCAGCCCAGGCGGCTCCGGGGGATCAGTGGAAGGGGCCCGCCAAGCCGCCCAAAGCCAAGTGATCAACCTGCGCCAACAGCTCGCCAATGCCCGGGGCGCCGGCAGCAACGTGCTCTATCAAGCGCCCCAACTCAAGGCCAACGAAGACCTCTTCAAGCAATACCAGGCCCTGGAAGCCGAGATCGCCGAAAAACGCAGCCGCCTGCGCGACAACGACGAGATCATCCGCGCCCTCAAGCGCCAGCGGGCCAGCTTGATCCTCACCCTCAACCGCCAAACCATTGGCCTCCTCGAGGGCCAGCTCGCCACGGCCCAAGCCAGCCTGCAGGCCTCCTCCCGTCCCAAGGAGGTGGTGCTCGAACACCGCCAGCTGGTGCGCCAGGCCCTGCGCGATGAAAAAACCCTCACCGAGCTGGAAAACCAGCTGCAGCTGGCCTCCCTGGAGCAGGCCAAACAAACCGATCCCTGGGAGCTGATCTCCACCCCCACCCTGCTGGATCGCCCCGTTTCCCCAAGCAAGGGCAGAAATCTGGCCCTCGGCCTGCTCGCCGGCCTGGTGCTTGGCAGCGGCGCCGCCCTGGTGGTGGATCGCAGGAGTGGCAAGGTCTTTGCCATTGATGAGCTCAAGGCGAGTCTTCCCTATCCCCTGCTGGCTGAACTGCACCAAGGGGTAAGCCAAAGCAACCAACAAACCCTGCAGCTGCTCGCCCAAGGCGCCCTGGAAGCACCCCACAGCGTGGCCCTGATTCCCATGGGCCTCTCTGCAGCCGCTGCCCAACCCATCGCCACCAGCCTGCAATCCGCCCTGCGGGAAGACAACCACAGCGCCGAGGTGCTCTGCAGCAGCGATTTGCTCGCCACCCGCCACTGCGGCATCCAGATCTTGCTCACCGCCCCCGGCGCCGCCACCCGAAGCGAACTCGCCGCCCTGGTTCAGCAGCTGCAATTGCAGGGCACCCCGGTGGCCGGTTGGCTGTTGCTGCAGTCCAGCCCACAGCAAGCCGGCGATGCCTAGCCAGCCCTGGCTGGGGGCGGCCGCTCTGTTTGCTGCCATTTGCTCCGGCCCCGCCTGTGCACAGCCCCAGTGGAAACCGGTGCCCCAAAGCCAAACCAAAACGGGCAACCCAGCCGCGCCCGGTTGGCAACCCCTTTCCCCTGGTAGCTCTGGCGCAGCCAAGCCCAGCCAGCCTGCAGCACCCCAATGGAAGCCCCTATCAGGCCCGGCGCCCGGTGCAGGGGCGGCCCCTGTGCTCTGGCAGCCCGTGGCCCCAGGCGAAAAACAATTGTTACCGCCACCCAGCGGCCAGGCACCGAAGCGTCAGCCGCCCACCAGCCAGGCCGAGGCCGAGGCCCTGATCAACGGCCTCGAGCCCCCAGCCGAGAGCTACACCACCTTGATCCGCCTCGGCCAGCTGCCCACCGCCAACGGGCTCGAAACCGGCAACGACCAAATCATCTTCCAGCAGGTGAGCCCCTTTGGTGGCGGCGCAGCAGGTGGCTCAGGCAACCAGAACTACGCGCTGCGCGGCGACTTTTCCCTCAGCGAAAAGCTCCAGATCTCGGCCTACTACACCTACGCCGACGACCCCCTCTACAACGCCCCTGCCAGCAAACCCAACAATCCCGGCAACCTCTGGACCATCTACGGCGGTGCCCTCAAGGGCCTCCTCGCCGGCGGCAAAGCCTGGCAGTGGGCTGCAGAAGGGGCCCTCGAACTGTTCAGCGTGGGCAGTGGCTGCGGCGGCCAAGGCAATAGCTGCACCGGTGGCGAACTCGGCAACGCCAACATCTTCAACGACTCAGGCCAAAAGGTTTGGACCCGCAACATCGTGGGCTCCCTGGCCTTGCCCCTCTCCTGGCAAGCCACCAAGCAGCTGCAGCTCTCCTTCGTACCGGCGGTGAGCTGGTTGCCATCCAGCCAAGGCTCCAATCAAGGCGGGGCGGGGGAGTTTTTCGGCACCAACATCAGCCTGGGCGTAGGCGCCAACTACCGGCCCAATGCCCAGGTGCAGCTGTTTGGCTCGGCCATGGTGCCCCTGGGGCCAGGCAACAACAGCTTCGACAGCAATTTGGTGTACTCGCGTACGCCAATCCTCAGCTTGGGCACCAATGTGGCTGTGAACCCCCGCATTGGCCTAGAGGCCAGCATCACCAATGGCTTTGGCCTTAGCCCCAGCACGGCGATCCTGGCCTTGCCCAGCGCCCCTTGGCAACCGATGCTCAGTGGCCGCTTCATCTGGACCCCTGGGGCTCCCGATTCCAAAAGCCCCAACTACACCGCCCGCCAGGCCAGCCTCGCCCTGGGCGGGCTGAGCGTGAATACGGCCCTCACCCCCGCCAACGGCAGCAAGCAATTCGGCCTGAATGTCGATTCCCGCGGCAACGTATTTGGCTTTGGCGGCTTATCGGTGAGCAACGACTTCCAATTCCAAGTGGCGGCTGGTCAGTTCAACGGCATCTCACCCCAAAACACCTTCATCAGCACCTACGAAGGCGCCGGCAACCGCAACCTCCGCTTCGGCGGCAAGGCGATGGTGATGCGTCCAACCAAAGGCCTGCCGATTTGGACGGGCGGCCGCATCAGCGTGGGTCGCAACTACCAAGCCAGCAGCTACCAGGGCTATCTGTTTTTTGAAAGCATGAACACCTGGGAGGCCACCCCCTGGCTGGCCTTCAGCCTCAACCCCAAGCTCGCCTACAGCGGCCTTGGCACGCCCTGGGGCGTGGGTATCAGCGCCAACATCCAGCTGGGCAAAAGCTTCCAGCTCATCCCCGAAATCAATGCGGTGGCAACCAATCTGGGCGGCACCAATGGCACCAACGGCAGCCTGGATTTGCGCTGGCTAGCCAACCAGAAAACCACCGTGGACCTCTACGTGAGCAACGCGGCCGGCCTGCTCGACATGGGCCAACTTCTGGGCAACAGCCAAGTGCGCATCGGCACCAAGGTCACCGTAACTTTTTGAGCTGATCAGGGCCGATTTCGCAGCCTCACCCGCACCCCGTTGCGGGAGCGCAGGGTGAGCCTGGCCACCAGGTCAGGTTGGTGGCCAGGCTCGGGCAGCAGCTCATAGCGGCGCACCAATTCGGCCAGCACAAGCAAGGCCTCCTGGAAGGCGAATGCCGAGCCAGGGCACTTGCGTGGACCGAGCCCAAAGGGCAGGAACGCATCCTTGGCCCACTGCTTCTCCTGCGGGCTGGCGGTGTCGGCAAGGAAACGCTCGGGCCGAAAGCCATTGGGATCGCTCCAGTGGTGCTCATGGCGCTGGATCACCCAAGGGGAGATCGTGACCAGCGCACGCATTGGACAGCGACTCTCCGCCAACGCCGTGGTGCCCTGGGCCTCACGAATAAAAAAACTCAAGGGCGGATACAGCCGCAAGGTTTCGCTAAACAGCGCCGAGCCGTAGGGCAGCTGGCGTAGATCATCGATCGACAAGGGGGCCGCAGGGTCTTGGCCATCGGCACGCTTGGATTGCTGGATGGCGTCCACCTCCAGGTGGAGCCGTTGCTGGGCAAGCGGAAAACGGCTCAGCAGGTAGGTGGCCATCGCCAAGGCGCTGGCGGAGGTTTCATGGCCCGCCAGAAACAACACACACACCTGATCCACCAGGGCATCGCGATCAAAGCGCGCGCCGGTTTCGGGGTCGCGGGCAGCGATCAACGCCGCCAGCAGATCGTTGTGCTGGCCTGGGAACGGTTGCTGGAGCCGTTCGTCCACGGCAGCAGCGATCCAGGCGCGAATGGGAGCGGCATGGGTCGCTAAGTAGCGCTGCAGGGCTCCCTGGGGCAAGCGGAGAAAGCGCAGCATCAAGGCCCGCCCAGCCCGCTTCTGGTAGCGACCAAAGGCCGCAAAAATCTCGGCAGCCTCACCAGGCTCCAGGGCCTTGGAAAGGATCGTGCGCACAATCACATCGGCTGTGTAGAGGGTCATCTCCTCGCCCATCTCCACAGCAACCTCCTGGCCCATGGCCCCAACAGCCCCGCCAAGGCGCTCCATGGAAGCCCCGCAGGCTGCCTGCATCTGGGGAAACACCCGCCGCAACTGGGCCACCTGCAAGGCCTGATCCACCAAGACCCGCTGCTGGGCCCATTCCTGGCCATTCACCGAGAAGACGCCCCTGCCAATCAACGGCTCCAACATCCACAGGGTGTAGGGGTGCTTGGGGAAGGCCTCCACCTCATCCACCATCAAACGGCGCACGAGTGCCGGCTCATTCACAAGAAAAAGATTGAGCCCCAAAAACTGCACGGAACCCAAGGGAATGCGAAAATCCCATTCGCTCAGCAAATTCAGCCACGAGCCCAACCCCCGCTGCAGCCGGCGTAAAAAATTGGGTGTGTAGGGCGCCAGTCCAGGGCTGGTCGGCTGATTACCAGGGCTCAAGTTTGGGCCCCTCCCCTATCGCGAGCTAGCAGGAGTTCATACAAATCAAACCCCTCCGATTGGCCAGGCTCAGCCGTGCGCAGGTATTCGAAATGCAGATCAAATTGATGGCTCGCCAAAGCCCACCACGTGGTGAGCTTTTGGCGCTGGGCCAAGGGGATGAGTCGCAACCTGGGATAGGCCTCCCCAGGGCAATGCACCCCACAACTTGCATAGGGATCCACCCCTGCAAAACAGAGGTAGTCGTCGCGGGAGGTGATATCAAGCCAAGGCACGCGCGGCTCCTCAGCCACCAAACCCAGATCAGCATGAAAGCCGGTGGCCTTTTGATGCACCGCCAAATTGGCCAGATTTTGGCCCAAGCTCAGCAGCCGCAAGCGCCCACCCAACGCTGGCCAGGCACCCCGCCGCCGTAGCTCAGCTGCCAGCATGGCCATCACAAAGGAGCCACTGCTGTGGCCTACCAGCCAAACCTCATCGGCGGGGTCCTGCTCCTCCAGCTCGAGCAACCTCTCGGCCAGCTCCTCCACCCGCTGCCGCAGGGTGGTATCCCGGGCCCGCGCCAGCCCATGGGTGAAACGAATCGAGCGAAACAGCCACACCACACCGATCCGCTCGGCAAGTTGCCAAGCCGCTCCTAGCCAAATGGCCAGCACCAGCCCACCCAAAGCCCAGCCCAAACCGGCTAAAGCCAAGCCCTGCGCCAGTGCCGAGGCCAGCACCACTCCGCTGCAGGCAGCCAGCAAAACAAACAGCGCCGGATACAAACCACAAAGCGCCACCCGCCACGACAACCGACCAATGCGCGCGATCCCGCCACCGAGCAGGTACCAGCCATAGACAAATAGGCCATCCCAAAGCAGCACGAGGGGCTGGCGGGGCCAATGCTCCCGGGCGATGTCATCCCAGCGCAGAAAACACACATCCAGCTGGGGCTGGCCGGCTTCGAGCACCTGCCAGCGGCTCAGGAGACGATCGGCCTGGCGTCGCCGTTCCAACTCAAAGCTTCGATCACCCCGCTGTTGATAGCGCCGCAACTGTTCGGCAAACAAGCGGTAGTAAAAGGAGGCCCCTCTTGGATCAAAGCCACTCAGGAAAACCATCCGGCGAGGAATCTGCCCCTGGGGTTCGTAATCTTCTTGCTGCTTTACCGAAGCCAATTGCTGCACTCTGCCCTGATCCAGCCGGTAGCTGCAACGGCATTAATTTTAGCTGCATGGATGTCGGCGCCATTTCTACCCGTCCAGGCTGCGCCGCTAACGAGCCCACCTGAAAAAAGCGCAACGACCAGCAAACCAAGCCTGCAAGGAAGCCAGGGAAATTACAGAGCCTCTGTGTTTGTGGCGGCCTCTCCGCAAAGGGCCTGGCAGGTACTCACCAACTACGGCGCCATGGCAGGCGTGATGCCCGACATCCAAGAAGCCCAGGTCTTGAGCCGCAATGGCACAAGCCTGGTGCTCCGCCAGACCTACCAAGCACCCTACACCTTTGGATTGCGCGTCACCGCCACCCTGGCCATGCAGGAAAGCGCGCCGCGCCAGCTCAGCTACAGCCTGATCAACAGTGAGCAGATCCGCCAACTCAAAGGCACCTGGACCATCACTCCTGTGGCAGGCGGAGTGCTGTTGCGCCACAAGATCCAGGTGGATCCGATCGCGCCCAATTTTGTCCGCCCCCTCTATTTCGAGCTCAGCGAAGCCAACCTGCTCCAATCGATGGCGATCCTCAAGCGACTCATCGAGAAGGGCCGCTGAGCAGGGCCACCCCGCCGCGCCGCACCCGATAGACCACACCCCGCCACTCAACGCGCCAGGCAAAAGCCGCCCGCACCGTGGCAATGCCGTACACCAACTGGGCGAGCGACAACCAGCGCAGCAGGTGCCAGGCCGAGGAAAAACTCCTCGCCGCCCGGAGCCACCCACCCTTGGGCCCTTCGCTGGGACCCAGCCCACCTCCAAGGGGCTCCAGAGCCGAGGCCGCCACCCGCCCGATCCACAGCAGCAAAGCCACACAGCCCAATTCGTAAAGCCCCAGGGAAGCCCCAAGCACGCCTGCCGCAAACAGCTGCCCCTGAAGCACAAGGGTCGCCGCCACCACCAAGCAGGCCAGTAGTAGCGCCAAGCTGCCCAGCCCATGCAAAGCCACCAGGGGCCAGGCCCGATGGTGCAACCGGGCTGTGAGCAACTGGCGGGCAATCCAGCGAACAAGGGGCCTCAGGTGAATGGAATCATCCCGATCGAGGGCGATCAACTCGGGCCGGAATTGGTAGGAATAGCCCACCATGGCCAGGGGTCCGGGCAGGGCCGTGTCTTCGCAAAGGCTGGTGGCCAGCACCTGGCGCCAACCACTGGGCTCAATCAGCTCGCGGCGTACCGCCAACGAACCACCCCAGGGAATGCCCAACAGGGTCATCAGCACCAGGGCACCCCCATTCCAAATTGCCCGCACCACGCCCGGGCCACTGCCTTGAAAACCGCCCTGGGCCGGTTCATACCAGCGGTTGCCCGAAACAGCCCCCACCCCGGCCTGGCCGCAGCCCGCCGCCAACGCCGCCAGCCACCCCGAAGCCACCACCGCATCGGCATCCACCAAAGCCACCAACTCGGTGCTGGGATGCAACACCCCAAAGGCCTGGCGCAGGGAGGCACTTTTGAGCGATCCCGCTTCGGGCCTGGCCGCCAGCGGGATCAGCCGAAACCCCGCCCAACTCGCCTGGCCTGAAGCCTCCAACTGGCTCAAGACCTCCTCCGCCATGGGCCAGCTGGGATCCTCGAGCGAATCCACCACCACCAGTAGGCGCCAGGGGCCCGGATAAAGCTGGCCCCCCAGGGCTGCCAAGGCAGGGCCCAAGCTGGGATCAACGCCCCGCAAACACAGCACCACTTCAGCTGCCGGAGCCGGGGTCGCCAAGACCGGCCGCTGCTGGAGCCGGCGGCCAACCACGGCAGCAAAGCGCTGGGTCAGCCCCAGCTGCACCAAAAAGGTGGCTAGCAATGCGCCGCAAAGCCCTTGGGAAATCCCAAGCCCAATCACGAAGCAACGCCGGTAAGCAGGCTGCGGCCATAGGGGCCCATCAAGGCCTCGAAACCGGGGCAGCGCACCCCAAGGGCGGCCAAGGCCTCAGCTGTGACAGCACAACTCGGCCGGGCCCGCACCCCCGCCTGGTTGAGCTCGGGATAGGTGAGCTGCTCCTCGCCCCAGCGCCTCACAAAGAAGGCCCGGATCCCATAAAGGGGGTTGGCGGGATCGGCGCCGATCGCCTCCAGCCAGCGCTCCATGGAGACCAGTTCCAGCGGGGCCCCGTAGGCGCTCAATTGGTTGAGCAGGTCGGCTAGCAGCATCGGCTGGGGATGCTGCAGGTGGTAGTTCTTCCCCACCGCCTGGGGAGTCCAGGCCAAGGCCGTCACCGCATCGGCCACGTAGTCGACGGGCACCAGATCCAGCTCCCAAGGCACATCCGGTGCCATGCCGAGGGCCAGGCAACCCCGCAACAGCCGGTGCAGTAGATCATCCTGATGCCACGCACCGGTGCAGGAGTGGCCGCCAATCAGGGGGGGGCGATACACCGTGACTGGAAGACCCGCAGCTCCCGCCGCCAACACCAGCCGTTCCCCCACCCATTTGGTTTGGGAATAGCCCACATGGATGCCGCGCCATTCGGCCACATCGTCGCTCTCCAGCACCGGCTGGTTGCGGTAGGCCGCCGCCTCGAAGACCGCGACGCTTGAGATCAACTGAATCGGCACTGGCCCAGGGGCTTGGCCATGGACCGCCAGCTCCAGCACCGTGTGGGTGCCACCCACATTGGCCGCCTCCAACTGGCTGTAGGAGGCCATCTGGCTGAGCTGGGCGCCGTTGTGGAGGATGCCCCCCAGGCCGCGGGCCAAGTCTGCAAAAGCCCCGTCCGACAGGCCGAACCGGGGCTGGGCCAAATCCCCCGGCACCGCCACCAGCCGGCTGGCCCAAGCCTCTTGCCACAACCCGTAGCGGCCAAGGTTGGCCTGGATCCGCTCCATCCCCGTTGGGGCGTCCTGGGCCCGCACCAGGCAACGCACCTGCAACTCAGGCCAGCGCTCCAATTGGCCGGCCAGCAGGTAGGCCCCAAGAAAACCGGAAGCCCCTGTCAGCAACATCGCTTCGCCAGGGGGAGCACTCCCTGGCGAGATGGCTCCGGGATCGGACGCCAAAGCAGCGGCCCCTGGCAAGCTCCAGGAGCTGCGCAGCTGGGCTTCCTGGCCCAGATTGAGGGTGCGATCGACGCCGCCTTGGGGATCCACCAGCCCCTCAAGCACCACCGCCGCCAGCACCTCCAGGCTGGGATCACCGGCCAAGGATTCGAGCTCGAGCTTCACGCCGAGATCGCGCTGGATCCCCGCAGCCAATTCCACGGCCATCAGCGAATCAAGGCCAATGTGAAACAGGGAATCGCCCGGATCGAGGCTGCCGGCATCGGCCAAACCCATCACCGCCGCCAAACGCCGCTGCAACACGCCCACCACCACAGCCTTGGCCTGCTCCCCATCCAGATCGGCAAGCTGAAGACGCAGGGCCTGGCCCTCCGCCCCATCGCGCTGAGCCCCCCCAGCCGCAACTAGCAGGGGTTGCAATACGGACGCCTGGCGATGGCCCAGCTGGCCCGCCAGCCGCGGCCAATCGTTGTTGAGCACGGCCACACAGCCGCCGCGGCCCCGCTCGAGCACCAGCCCCAGCGCTTCGAAGGCCCGATCCGGCGCCAACAGCCCTACCCCCAAGGCGGTAAAGCGGCGTTCCAGCCCTTCGGCCATCCCCGCCCCCTCCCAAGGGCCCCACTGCAGGGAAACCAGCGGCCAAGCCTGGTCGTGGTGGTCATGGTGGTCCTGTTGCGCCGCAAGGCCATCGAGGGCCCCATTGGCTGCCCCATAGCTGGTTTGGCCTGGCGACCCCAGCAAGGCCGCCATGGAGGAAAAGACCACGCCAAACTCCGGCCGACAACCCGCCGCCTGGCAGGCCTGCTCCAGGAGCTGCTGCCCGCCCCACTTAACCCCCAGCACCGCGGCCTGGCGAGCTGGGGTTTGGGCCTCAAGCAGGCCGTCATCCAGCACGCCAGCGGCATGGAACACCCCGGCCAACGGCTTGCCGCCTAGGGCGGCCACCAACGGCTCCGGCGAACCTCCATCAAGATCGATCACCACCACCTCACAGGCCACACCCGCTGCCGTGAGCCCATCAATCAAGGCCTGGTCGCTGCGGCGGCCCACCAACACCAACGAGCGGGCACCTTGACTGGCCAACCACTGGCAGAACTGGCGACCGATCCCGCCGAAGGCGCCGCTCACCAGATAGGTGGCCTGGGGCTGAATACCCCACGGCACCTGGCGTTCGGCCTGGGTGATCACCACCTTGCCCACATGGCGGGCCTGGGCCATGAACCGGAAAGCCTCAAGACTGCGCTCGATCGGGAAGGTCTGGAGAGGGATGGGCCCGTAACGGCCGGCCGCCAGGTCGTCGAGCAGCTCGAGCAGCAGGGCCCGCACCAAGCCAGGCTCGGCCGCTGCCACCTCCAATAAATCGAAGGGTAGATAGCGGGCATCGGGGCGCCGCTGGGCCACCTCTGCCCGGCTCCAAATCTCGATCTTGCCCAGTTCCACAAAGCGGCCGCCCTCCGCCAACGCAGCAAAGCTGGCCTCCACCCAGTCGCCGTTAAGAAAGTTTGGGACCCCCAACACCCCCCCCGCCCGGGCGGGGGGGGGGGGCGCCGGGGGGGGCGCCCCCCGCGGGGGGGGGGGGGGGGGGGGGGGGAGGGGAGATGAGGAGGGGGGGGGG
>Ga0310333_100195_pt1 | contig 17107 bp, 16 predicted proteins | sample LakMicSRFTotalB7_FD_195547 | JGI IMG/M metagenome (GOLD analysis project Ga0310333, IMG submission 195547) | Enriched freshwater cyanobacterial communities from Lake Michigan, Michigan, United States - MI23.SRFL.Total.B7 (v2) (version 2) | ecosystem: Environmental > Aquatic > Freshwater > Lake... | reverse complement strand
ATCCCCAGCACGAGGAAGCCCAGGGCCTGCACCGCAGCTACCAGGGGCTCTACAAGCAGCTGGTTGACGTGTTCAAGCAGCTGGGGGTGTCGCCGATGCGGGTGGAGGGCGAACCCTTCGATCCCAGCCTGCATGAGGCCGTGTTGCGCGAGCCCAGCGATGAGCATCCTGAGGATGTGGTGATTGCCGAACTGCAACGGGGCTATCACCTCGATGGCCGGGTGCTGCGCCACGCCCTCGTCAAGGTGTCGATGGGACCAGGTCCCTCGGGTCCGGCCCCGGCCGGCCCCAGCGAAGGCGATTGAGTCAGTTCACGGGTTTTAGGGTTCCACTAATAGAGCTGAGCGATGGCGGATTACTACGACCTCTTGGGGGTTAGCCGGGATGCGGACCCCGAGACCCTCAAGCGGGCCTATCGCCGCATGGCCCGGCAGTACCACCCCGATGTCAACAAGGATCCTGGGGCTGAGGACAAGTTCAAGGAGATTGGCCGCGCCTACGGGGTGCTGAGCGATCCCCAGACCCGCAGCCGCTACGACCAGTTCGGCGAGGCCGGTCTCGGTGGTGGCGGTGGTGTGCCCGACATGGGCGACATGGGCGGTTTTGCCGATCTGTTTGAGACCTTCTTCAGCGGCTTCGGCGGCGGCGCCGGCCAGGGCGGCGGCGGTCCCCGCCGCCGCGGCCCCCGCCAGGGAGATGACCTGCGCTTTGACCTCACGATCAGCTTCAGCGAAGCGATTGCGGGCCAGGAAAAGGAGGTGCAGATCCGTCACCTGGAAACCTGCACCACCTGCAAGGGTTCTGGCGCCAAGGCCGGCAGCGGCCCCACCACCTGCGGCACCTGCTCCGGCGCCGGCCAGGTGCGCCGCGCCACCCGCACCCCCTTTGGCAGCTTCACCCAGGTGGCCGCCTGCCCCACCTGCGAAGGCACGGGCGAAGTGATCGCCGATCCCTGCAACGCCTGTGGCGGGCAGGGGCTGCAACAGGTGCGCAAGAAGCTGCGCATCAACATCCCCGCCGGGGTCGACACCGGCACCCGCCTGCGCGTGTCGAATGAGGGCAACGCCGGCCAGCGGGGCGGCCCGGCCGGGGATTTGTATGTGTTTCTCACGGTCCAGCCCCATCCCCAGCTGCGGCGGGACGGGATCACGATCCACTCCGAGGTCACGGTCAATTACCTGCAGGCGATCCTGGGCGACAAGATCGAGGTGGAGACCGTGGACGGAGCCCAGGCCCTAGACCTGCCGGCCGGCACCCAGCCCGGGGCGGTGCTCAACCTCACTGGCAAGGGGGTGCCCAAGCTCGGTAACCCCGTTGCCCGGGGCAACCACCTCATCACGATCAAGGTGCAGCTGCCCACCAAGCTCAACGCTGAGGAGCGCAACTTGCTGGAGGAACTGGCCGGCCACCACAGCGCCAAGGGCCACAAGCATCCCCACAAGAGCGGCCTGTTCGGCGGCCTGTTTGGTGGTTAATCCGTCCCAGGGCGGTGACAGGGCCATGGGGACGGGCGCCAAGGCTCCCCTGGAGCTGGACCAACGGGTGGCCAGCCTGAGCCTGGATCTGCGCGGCACGGCCTGTCCGGTGAACTTCATCCGCACCCGCCTGGCCTTGGAAACAATCGAGCCCGGGGCCTGGCTCCAAGTGGACTTGGACGCTGGCGAGCCCGAGCGCCTGGTGGGTGAGGGCCTGCGCCAGGCCGGCCACCAGCTGCAGATCACGGCCCTAGCCGACGGCGCCGTGCGTCTGCTGATCTGCCGCCATGGGGGCTGAGGCGCCGGATCCGGGAGACGGCTCCCGCCTAGGCAGCCCAGGTCTGTCCAGCGTCCAACGGGCGCCTGAGCCCGGCGGCCCTGATCCCTCCCTTGCCGCCATGGCTGTGGGCGGGCTCGTGGTGGCCCTAGAGGCCAATTTCTGCCGGGTGGCCCTGGAGTCCGCTGGCCCGGGGGGTGTGGACCAGTTGCTTTGCGTGCGCCGCACCCGCCTGGGCAAGACCGGCCAGCAGATCTGCGTGGGCGATCGGGTCACGGTGGAGGGGGTCGACTGGACCTCCCGCCGCGGTGCCGTGGCGGCGGTGGCGCCCCGCTCCAGCCTGCTGGCCCGGCCGGCGGTGGCCAACTGCAACCGGGTGGTGGTGGTGATGGCGCTCGTGCAGCCCGACCTCGATCCGATCCAGCTCACCCGTTTTCTGCTCACGGCCGAAGCCACCGGGGTCCAGGTGGATCTCGTACTCACTAAGGCCGATCTCCTGACCCCGCAGCGGCTAGAGGAGTGGCGCCAACGCCTGGCGACCTGGGGGTATGGGCCCTGGCTGGTGTCGGCCCAAACGGGCGCCGGCATCGAGCCCCTGCGCCAGCACTTGGCGGAGCCGGGGATTGCCGTGCTCTGCGGCCCCTCCGGGGTGGGCAAGAGCAGCCTGCTGAATGCCCTGGTGCCAGATCTGGCCCTGCGGGTGGGGGCCGTGTCGGGGCGCCTGCAGCGGGGTCGCCACACCACCCGCCACGTGGAGTTGTTTGCCATTGGCGCTGGCGGCCTCCTCGCCGACACCCCCGGCTTCAACCGGCCTGACCTACCGCCGGACCCTGGGGCCCTGGCGGGGTTGTTCCCCGAGGTGCGGGGGCGCCTAGGCGCTGGCGGTTGTCGCTTCACCAATTGCCTGCACCAGGGCGATCCGGGCTGCGCCGTTGGCAGCGACTGGCCCCGCTATCTCCATTATTTGCAGTGCTTGGACCAGGTGCTGGCCCAGGAGGCGGCCGCCAAATCCCGGCCTGCCGAACCGGGCCTCAAACAGCGCGGTGGCCGCTCGGAGCCCCGCCTCGATCCGCGCTTGCGCCAACTGTCGCGCAAGCGGCGACGCCAGGGGGATGGGCCCCAGGGTGACGACTCCTCCACTGATCGCGATGGGGAGGAGGGGGAGGATCGGGACCTGGATCCAGGGGCCCGGGGTTAGGGCGCTCGCGGCTCCCTGAACCCGGCTCCAAGGCTGTCAGCCCGGCTAACTGGCTGTCAGCCCGGCTAACTGGCTGTCAGCCCGGCTAACTGGCTGTCAGCCCGGCTAACTGGCTGTCAGCTCGGCTAACTGGCTGTCAGCTCGGCCAGCTGGCTTTCAGCCCGGCCCGCTTCAGCCCCCCATGCCGGGCAGGTTGAGGTTGAGGCCGCCGGTCAGTTCCTCCATGCGTTCCTTCATCGTGGCGGTGGAGCGCTCGTAGGCGGCCTTGAGGGCCTCCAGCACCGCCACTTCGGTGGCCTCAGATCCAGCGGCCACGAGCTCCGGCGCCACGCGCACCCGCAGGGGTTGCTGGTTGCCCGACACCCAAACGCTGGCAAGGCCATCGCTGCTACTGCCCTCGAGCTCCATCGCATCCAGTTCGTCCTGGAGTTTTTGGGCGTCCTGTTGGATCTGTTGGGCCTTGCGGAACGCTTCGGTGAGTTGGCCGAAATTGGGAAGTCCGAAGCCGGCCATGCAGGCAAAAGGCAAGGTGAGTTCAGGCTAAACCCTGCGGCCCTGGCGTCCTTTCAGGCGGCCTAGGCGGGTTCGGCAAAGCGGCCGAGCCGCTGGACCTCCGGGTGCAGTTCGATGGCGTGGGCCTGGCGAACCCGCTCCTGCACCAGGGCGATCAGCTGGTTCATGTCGCTGGCCCGGGCCGCCCCGGTGTTGACGATGAAATTGGCATGGAGGGTTGAAACCGCCGCGCCGCCGACGCTGAGGCCCTTGAGGCCCAGCGCTTCGATTAGTTGGCCGGCTTTGTGGGGTTCCGGGTTGCGGAAGACGCTGCCGCAGCTGGGTTGCTGGTAGGGCTGGCTGCTGGTGCGGCTCCGCAGGTTGGCGCTGGTGCGCTGGCCCACCGCGGCCGGATCCAGGCCGGCCCGCAGGCGGAAGCGGGCCGAGAGCACCACCAGGGGCTCCTGCTGGAGGCGGCTGTGGCGGTAGGCGAAGGCCAGGTCGCGGCTGGCCAGCACAAAGGGCTCGCCGTCGCCGTTGGGATCGAACACGGTGACATCCTCCAGCCACTCGCTGGTGCAGCCCCCCTGGGCGCCCGCATTCATCACCACGGCTCCCCCAACCGTGCCGGGGATGCCCACGGCCCATTCCAGGCCGCCTAGGCCGGCGCGGGCGGCCCGGCGGGCCAGGGTGGGGATCGGTTCACCGGCCTGGGCTTCAATCAGGCCCGTGGCGCCATCGAGTTGGCTGCCCTGGAGCCGCCGTTGGCAGAGGGTCAGGCCGGCCAGGCCCTGGTCGCTGATCAGCAGGTTGGAGCCGGCGCCGATCACCTGTAGGGACAGGCCCTGGTGCCGGGCCCAGCGGGCCAGGCCGATCACCTGGTCGTTGCCCTCCGGTTCGCAGAACCACTGGGCCGCTCCGCCCACCTTCCAGGTGGTGAAGTCGGCCAAGCTCACCGCCGCCCGCAGCCCTGGGGGAAGCCCGGCTCCCAGCTCCGCATGCAGGGCGGCGGTCTCCATGGCTCAGGCCGCCAGGGCCAGGGGGCTTTGCCGTTCTTCGAGCCGTTGCAAGCGGTTCCAGAGCCCGTTGACATCACCGGCCCCCATGGCCAGCACCAGATCACCGCTCACGGTGCTGAGCACCACTTGATCGGCGAGGTCGTCCAGGTCCAGGGCCACGCTCACGGCCAGATCTGGGCGGATTCGCCGGACCTCGGCGGCCAGGGCCTCACTGGAGATGCCGGCGATCGCTGCTTCGCCGGCGGTGTACAGGGGGGCGAGCACCAGGGCATCGGCCTGGCTGAGGGCCTGGGCAAAGCCATCTAGGAATTGGGCTGTTCGCGTGTAGCGATGGGGCTGGAACACCGCCACCAGTCGCTGGGGCGGGCAGGGCAGGGGGCTGCGGCCGCTGCTCACCATCAGCCGAGCCATGGCCAGGGTGGCCGCCACCTCACTGGGATGGTGGGCGTAGTCATCGACCACCTGGCGTCCTTTCCAGGTGCCGCGGTAATCGAAGCGGCGACCGGGGGCCTGCAGGCTGGAGAGCGCCTCGCTCAGGTCAGCGAAGGGCACCCCCTGGAGGCGGCAGGCCGCCAGGGCGCCGGTGGCGTTGCTGAGGTTGTGCAGTCCCGGCAGGGGCAGGGTGAAACGGCCCACCAGCTGGCCCCCTTCGTGGAAATCAGCCACGCAGCTGTCGCCGTTGAGCTGCACCGGGATAGCGGCGAAGTCCACCGCTTCCGTCTGCACGACCGACCACCAGGCCTGGGCATCGAAGTGTTGCCGCAGGACCGGGTCATCCCAGTTGGCCAGCAGGCTCTGGCAGCCCTGGGCAAATTGCTGCAGGGTGCTGATCAGGGAGTCCAGATCCGGGTAATGGTCCGTGTGGTCGAGCTCCAGGTTGGTGATCACCCCCAGGCTGGCGGGAAATTTCACCAGGGAGCCATCGGATTCGTCGGCTTCGGCCACCAGTAGGGCGCCGGAGCCACTGCGGCCATTGCTGCCGAAGGCGGGCACGATGCCGCCGATCACGGCCGTGGGGTCCTGGTTGGTGCCCGCCAGCAGGGTGGCCACCATGGTGCTGGTGGTGGTTTTGCCATGGCTGCCAGCAACGGCAATGGCGCTCTGGGAGCGGATCAGGGCGCCAAGCACGTCGGAGCGATGGCACACCTCAAGGCCGAGTCGCCGGGCCTCCGTCAGTTCGGGATTGGAGCTGGGCACGGCGGAACTCACCACCACCAGGGGCCTGGGGGCCGGCTGGGCTTGGCCAAGCTCAGCAGAGTTGGGCCCAGCGTGGGATGGGTTGGCCAGGATGGCCGTGATCGTGGCGGCGCTTTGCTGCAGAAAAACGCGCACGCCCCGGCTGCGCAGGTCCGCCAAGACGGCGTTGTCCTTGGGATCGGATCCGCTGACCCCAAAGCCCCGATCGGCCAGGATCCCGGCGATCGCTGACATCCCGATGCCGCCAACCCCAATGAAGTGGAGGGGCTGCTGACGATCGAGGGTCAGGGCCAAGGGCGGCTCTCCAGGTCTGAGCGACGCTAAGCCGGGAAGTCCTGCTTGTCGCCGGCTTGCAGCGTCCCGCAAAGCTTGGTCTCTAAACCGCTGCCACTCCGATTGGGGTCGATTGGGCCGCCCGAGCCGCTCCCAGGGAGCCGAACCCCATTTCTGTATGATCGGCAGCCAAATCCCCCTTCCTAGCGGGTTTCCCCCCTTTCTGCCATGACCTTGCGCGTTGCGATCAATGGATTCGGCCGAATTGGTCGCAACTTCATGCGCTGCTGGCTGAGCCGCGGTGCCAACACGGGCATCGAGGTCGTGGGTCTGAACGACACCTCCGATCCCCGCACCAACTCCCACCTGCTCCAGTACGACTCGATGCTGGGCCACATCCGCGATGCGGAGGTGAGCTACACCGATAACGCCATCATCGTCAACGGCAAGGAGATCAAGTGCTTCTCTGACCGTAATCCTCTCAACCTGCCTTGGAAAGAGTGGGGTGTGGATTTGGTGATCGAATCCACCGGCGTTTTTAACGACGACGTGGGCGCTAGTAAGCACCTTCAAGCTGGTGCCAAGAAGGTGATCCTCACCGCCCCTGGTAAGGGCGCTGGTGTGGGCACCTTCGTGGTTGGCGTCAACGCCGACCAATACCGCCACGAGGATTTCGACATCCTCAGCAACGCCAGCTGCACCACCAACTGCATGGCGCCCGTGGTCAAGGTGCTGGACCAAACCTTCGGCATCGTCAAGGGCACGATGACCACCACCCACAGCTACACGGGTGACCAGCGCATCCTTGATGCCAGCCACCGGGACCTGCGCCGCGCCCGCGCCGCCGCCGTCAACATTGTTCCCACCTCCACCGGTGCCGCCCAGGCCGTGGCCCTGGTCTATCCGCCGATGAAGGGCAAGCTCAATGGCATTGCCATGCGCGTGCCGACCCCCAACGTGTCGGTGGTCGACATGGTGCTGGAAGTGGCCCGCGGCACCACCAAAGAGGAAGTCAATGCCGTGCTCAAGGCGTCCGCCGAGGGCGCCATGAAGGGGATCATCAAGTACTCCGACCTGCCCCTGGTCTCCAGCGACCACGCTGGCACCAACGAATCCACCATCGTCGATTCCGACCTCACCTTGGTGATGGGCGACAACATGGTGAAGGTGATCTGCTGGTACGACAACGAGTGGGGCTACAGCCAGCGCGTTGTTGACCTGGCCGAACTGGTGTCCAGCAACTGGAAGTGAGGCCTCGGGGCTTTTGCCCCTGAGGAACCACTCTTTTTAAACGCTGTTTGATTGAGCCTGACCTAGCAGTTCCTTTGACGGTTCTGCCGGGGTCAGGCTTTTTGTTGCGAGGCCCTGGGTGCGGGGGCTGGTGGACCTGGCGCCTTTGCGAGGGCGTGATGGCCCTCCGCCGATCGCTGCCAGCGCTCAGTGGAAGTGGCTAAACCCGGCGGCGTCCGCCAGCGTCAGGGCGGTCCCGTCGGCCCAGCGCAGGGGCCTGGCGTCCGAGCCGCTGACCTCAGAGGCTTGGGCCGGCTCTAGGCGACCGATCACCTGGGCCCCGTCCAGCTGCTCCACTAGGGCTTCGGCCCAGGCGGGGGCTAGGGCCAGCACCAATTCGAAGTCTTCGCCGCCGCCCAGGCACCAGGGTTCGGCCTGGGGCAGGTCCGCCATGGCGGCGGCCAGGGGCAATTGGCTCCGCTCCAGCACGGCCTGGCACTGGCTGCGGCTGGCGATCGCCGCCACGGCCTGGCCCAGGCCATCGCTGCTGTCCATGCCGGCCACCCGCCAGGGCTCGCCCGGGGGCTGGCTGGCCACCAGGGCCGCCAGCCCATCCAGGCGGGGCCGCGGCCGGCGATGGGCGGTGATGGCCCGCTCCTGCAGTTCCGCCGAGGCCAGGGGCTCCAGCTCCCCTTGAAGCAGGGCCAGGCCCAGGCGGCTGAGGCCGTGGGCCCCGCTGCTCACCAGCAGGTCGCCGGGGCGGCCATCGCGGCGGCGAATCGGCCGGGCCGGGTTGAGGCGCCCCAGGGCCGTGATCGCCAATAGCCGCTGCTGGCCGCCGCTGCAGTCGCCGCCAAGCAGCTCGCCGCCGTAGCGGGCCAGGGCCTGGCCCAGGCCGGTGTACACGCCCTCAACCCAGGCCCAGGGCGTCTCGGCTGGGGCGGCTAGGCCCACGGTGAGCCCCACCACCTGGTTGCAACCCATGGCAGCCAGGTCGGAGAGGTTGGCGGCGGCGGCCCGCCAGCCCAGGTCCTCGGGGCCCATGGTGGCGTCGCTGAAGTGGATCCCTTCCACTAGCAAGTCCGTGGTCACCACCAGGTTGCGGTCCCGATCTGGGCTGATCAGGGCACCGTCGTCATCAAATTGGCCGGGGGGCGCATAGGCCCCGAGGCGCTTGATCAGGCCCCATTCCCCGAGGTCGGCGAGCCGCAGCGGCTCAGCCATGGGCCTGCAGGTTTTCGGCGCCGTCGATCACCCGCGCCTTGACGATGCCGTCATCGGCGCTGAGCTCCTGCAGCACATCAAAGCCATCCACGACGTAGCCGAAGGCGGCATAGCGGCCATCGATCAAGTTCAAGCCCGCGGGGGTGAGTTCGGCTTCAAACAAAAACAGGAAGAACTGGGAGGAGCCGTCATTGAGGGCCTCGTCGGAATGGGCCCAGCCCAGGGTGCCTTTGGTGGCAAAGGGCAGCACCGGCGTGGCCTTGAACAGGCCGAGATCCTCAAAGGTTTGGTTGTAGAAGGGATCCGCTTGGTCCGGCACCCGGATCTCCAAGGGCACCTGGCGTTCGGCCTTGGTTTTGGGATCGACGAAGCCCTTGGCAGGTCCAACGGGATCCCCGGTTTGCAGCACGTAGAAGTCTTCAGCCCGGTTGAAGGGCAGGCCGTCGTAGAAGCCCCGCTGCACCAGATCAACGAAGGCCCCGGCGGTGAGGGGGGCGTTGTAGCCATCCACCACGGCGGTGAGCACGCCCTTGGTGGTGGTCAGTTCCACGGTGGCGCGGCCCAGCAGCCTGGGCAGGTCGGCGAATTCTGCGGGGATCTCGAAGGGGAAGGGACCCACCTGCAGGGCTTCCAGGTCACCGATCGTGGCCAGGGCGGTGCGCCGGGCGGCCAGAAAGCCATCGCGGTCCTGCTGGTCGGCGGCGCTCGCCATGGTCTGGAGCTGCTCGGCCACGGCGCTTAAGGCCGCCACGCTCGCGTCCCGATCGGCCGGCGGCAGGCTGGCGGTGATCGCCGTGCCCCGGGTGCCCAGTTGCCCTTGGCTGCGGCGCACGCTTGAGCTCAGGGCACCCCAGCGCTTGGCGCGCAGGTCGTCGCTGGTGCCCTCCAGCTGGTGTTGCAGCTTCTGAAGATCCTTCGATTCGATCGGCAGGGCATCGCGCAGGATCGCCGCCGGGTCGGTCACGGCATTGCCAGGCGGCAGGAAGGCCCAGGCGGGCCCAGGGGCGAGCAGCCCCACCAGCAGCAGGGCGGCCAGAAGCGGTCTGGAGCCAGCGGCGCCTAGGGCCTGGAACCATCCCGAGAGCCAGGAGGTCCAGGGCTTGGTCGCCAGTTGAACCCGCCTGTGACTGGGATCCATTGCTTAAGGCCTGCCTCTGAACGGACTTTGGCACAGCCGTACAATCCGCCTCAAACGTTCTGCCGGAATGATCTCGAGCAACGACTTTCGTACCGGCACCTCGATCGAGCTCGATGGCCAGGTTTGGCGTGTGGTCGAGTTCCTGCACGTGAAGCCCGGCAAGGGCTCCGCCTTCGTGCGCACCAAGCTCAAGGCCGTCCAGAGCGGCAACGTGGTGGAGAAGACCTTCCGGGCTGGCGAGACCGTGCCCCAGGCCGTGCTTGAGAAATCCACCCTGCAGCACACCTACATGGAGGCCGATGACTACGTCTTCATGGACATGGGCACCTTTGAGGAAACCCGCCTCACCGCCAAGCAGATCGGTGACAGCCGCAAATACCTCAAAGAAGGCATGGAAGTGAGCGTGGTGGCTTGGAACGGCAAGCCCCTTGAAGTGGAGCTTCCCAATTCCGTGGTGCTGGAGATCACCCAGACCGACCCCGGCGTTAAGGGTGATACGGCTACCGGTGGCACCAAGCCCGCCATCGTCGAAACCGGGGCCCAGGTGATGGTTCCCCTGTTCCTCTCGATCGGCGAGAAGATCAAGATCGATACCCGCACCGACAGCTATCTGGGCCGGGAGAACTGAACGCCATGCAGCTCGACCACGACCAGCTTCGCCAGCTCATCACCCTGCTTGGCGAGAGCGACATCCAGGAACTCAAGCTCGAGGGAGACGACTTCCGCCTCGAACTACGTCGCAACCTGCCGGCCAGCCAGCCCCAGGTGGTGATGCAGGCTCCTCCTGCTCCAGCCATGGTGGCTGCTCCCGTGGCGGCCCCGTCCGCCTCCCCTTCCGCAGCGCCTCCGGCAGCGGCCGCCGTTCGCGGCGACCTGCTGGAGATCACGGCGCCGATGGTGGGTACCTTTTACCGGGCTTCAGCCCCTGGCGAACCCGCCTTTGTGGAGCTGGGGAGTCGCATCTCCGTCGGCCAACCCATTTGCATTCTCGAGGCAATGAAGCTGATGAATGAATTGGAGGCGGAGGTGAGTGGTGAGGTCGTTGAGATCCTGGTGGAGAACGGCACACCGGTGGAGTTCGGCCAGGTGCTGATGCGCGTCAGGCCGGCCTGATCCTGGCAATGCCAGCCCGTCCAGCCAATTAGTGCCCAAGTCAGTCAATGGCCAAGCCAGAGAACGGCCGAGCCTTCCCAAGGGGTAGTTCAGCCCAGCTCCCAAGCGGTTTCTAGGGCAGCTTCCATGCTCTGGGAGCGGGCCAGGCCCTGGCCGGCGATGGCGAAGGCCGTGCCGTGGTCCGGGGAGGTGCGCAGAAAGGGCAGGCCCAGGGTCGTGTTCACGGCGGCATCGAAGGCCAGCAACTTGACCGGGATCAGGCCCTGGTCGTGATAGAGGGCCAGGTAGCCATCGGCGCCGAGATCGGCCGCGGCAGGATCGGCCCAGGCGGCCCCGGCCCCGAGCCAGCAGGTGTCCGGAGGCAGGGGGCCCAGCAGGTCCACGGTTGGATGGCGCAAGCGCCAGGCCGCCAGCAGGGGCTCCAGCCAGGCCTGCTCCTCCTGGCCCAGCTGGCCCGCTTCGCCGGCATGGGGGTTGAGGCCAGCCACCACCAGCCGGGGCCGGGGCGCAAAGCGCTGGCAGAAGCCCAGCAACGTGTTCAGTTTGGCTTCGACCCGGGGCCCATCCAGGCTGGTGGCCACGGCGGAGAGGGGGATGTGGGTGGTGGCCAGCAGGGTGTTCAGGCGCCAGGAGCCATGGGGCGCCCGGGCCGTGAACAGCATCGAGGCTTCGCTGACCCCCGCTAGTTCGGCCAGCCGCTCGGTCTGACCCGGGTAGGCATGGCCAGCGGCATGCCAGGCCTGTTTGGCGATCGGCGCGGTGGTGAGGGCCTGGCAGCGGCCCTCCAGGACCAGCTCGGCGGCCCTGGTGAGCCAGGCGAAGCTGGCGGCCCCGCTGGCGGCATTGGACTGGCCTACAGCGACCGGTTCGACAAGGGGGAAATCGAGGATATCCAGGCTGGCCGGATCGGCTAAGGGCAGCGCCGTGACCCCTCGCAGGGCCTGGTAGCTCTGTTCCAACCAGTGGCGGCAGCCCACCACCAGGGGGTTTGAGGCGGCGGCGTTGTCGCGATGCCGTAGGGCTGCGATGGCCTTGAGGGTGACCTCGGCACCAATGCCGGCGGGATCGCCCAGGGCGATGGCGATCCGGCGCTCATTAACCTCGGGGCTGCTGGCCGGGTTTGCCATGCTGCGTCTGTTGTTGTTGGGACTGCTGCTGTTCGGCCTGGTCACCGGGGTGAGCCATGGCTGGATTGAGCTGCGCTGGGACCGTTTCTTCCGCGACGCCGGCGTGCCCCTCTTCCAGGATGGTCCGGCGCCGGCTCAGCCGGCGGGGCCTGGCGCTGGGGCGCCGGCTCGCTCTTCGGCTAGGCAAGCCACCAGCCCTTCGCGGTAGCTGGGGTAGCGCAGCTGGTAGCCGAGCTCGCGGCAGAGCAGGCGATTGCTGATGCGACGGTTTTCGGCCCAGAAGCTCAACGCCATGGGCCCCATGCTGGCGGCCACGCTGGCGAACGTTTGCACGGGCGGCAGGGTGCAGCCCAGTAGGTGGGCTGCGAAACCGAGGGTTTCGCCCGACGGGCAGGGGCAATCGTCGCTGACATTGACCAGGGGGGGCCGCGCCTGGGCTGGTAGGCCCTGGCAGTGGCTCAAGGCTCCAACGATGTCATCGACGTGGATCCGGCAGAACACTTGGCCCGGCTTGTGGACCAGCCTGCTGGTCCCCTGCTGGAGTCCCGCAAACGGGCTGCGGCCCGGACCGTAGATGGCCGGTAGCCGGAAGCTCTGCACCGGCAGCCCACTGCTGAGCCAGGCCTGCTCACAGGCGAGGCGGGCACGGCTGCGCTCCAGGCCTGGAGCGCCTGCGCTGGTTTCGTCGACCCAGCCGCCCTGGCGGTCCCCGTAAACGCCGGTGGTGGAGAGGTAGCCCACCCAGTCGAGGGGGAGCTGGCGAAGCAAGGGCGCCAGGGCCTCCAGGGCTGGATCCAGGCCTTGGCGGTCGGGCGGGATCGTGCTGAGCAGGTGGGTGGTGCCGGCCAGGTCGCTTGCGCTAGGGACGAGCCCGGCATCGGGATCAAAGGCCAGCCAGCGCCAGGGATCGGCACCGGCGGAGTCCCTTTGGCCCCGGTGGGTGACGGTCACGTCAAAGCCGGCTTGGGCCATGGCGGTGGCGAAGCGAAGGCCGCTGTAGCCGCCTCCGAGCACGAGCAGCTGGCCCCGGGACTTGACAGGTGCGCTGGTCATCAGTACAGATGTATCACTGCTTTGGCTGTTGCCGATGGCGTCCTCCAGTTTCTCCCCTTCCCGTTCCAGCAGCCGGCGTCCGCGCCGGCTTGCCACCAGCTTGGATGGCGGTCCATTCGGGCTTGGCGCCGGCGCCGGCACGGCGGCCCTGTTCCTGGCCCTGGTCTTGCTCCTGGTGGCCACCCTGGTGGCTCCGGAGCAGCCAGGCAGCCTCGAAACCATTTGCCAGCGCCACAATGGAGCCGAGGCCTGCCGGGTGTGGTGAGCCCCTTGGGTACCCAAGGCCCAAACGGGAGATCTGAACGTGATCCCAGCCGCTGATCCCAGCCACTGATCCCAGCCACTGATCTCAGTTCGATGCCTCGTTCATGGCCAGATCGGCCTGGGGTTTCAGGGAGTTGGCCAACAAATCTGTGGCGGCTGGCAGAAAATAGCCTTGCAAAATCAGCCCGTACAGAACGACGGCGAGGGCGAATGCCGGCATGAGGGGCCCCCAGGCAACCCCACTGGCGGCAGCCTGGAGGGCAATGGCGATGGGAACCGCTCCCCGCAAGCCCGCAAAGGCTGAGAACGTCTTCTCTGGTGCCTGGAAAGGGGAGCGGTACAGGGTGATAAAGGTCATCAACAGCCGGCTGACCATCGTGATCAGGAACACCACAAAGGCGTACCACTTGAGGGGCCAGATGTCTTGAGGAAAGACAACGAGACCTAGGCAGATTAGTAGAATTAGTTCGGAAGCCCGATTGATGATTGTAAATTCGGAGACGATAATGCAATCGATTTTGCTGGAGTTGCCGATCACGCAGCCCATCACATAGGCGCACAGCAGCGGACTGCCACCAAAAAGGAAAGCCGTTGCACAGCTCAACATCAGTAGGGACAGGCAGATCACTTCGCTGCCAGCATTCGGCTTCAAGTAATGGTCTCGGCCAAGGATGTAGGTGCCCAGGTAAGCACCAGCCCAGCCGACGGCGGCTCCAACGGCAAACTCAAGGCCGACATCACGGAGCAGTAGAAGCGGATCTTCCAGCTGGCCTTTGGCGAGGGCAAGGGCGACGCCCGCCAGGATCACCGCCACCGGATCGTTAAAACCAGATTCACACTCAATAAGGTTCAGCAATGGGCCGGGGATTTTGCTGGCGATCGGCCGCAGGAGCGCCAATACGGCTGTTGCATCCGTGCTGCAAAGCATGGCTCCTACAAACAGGGCTAGGGGCAGGTCGGCTGGAAATTGAGTGCCAGCGCTATTGGATAGGACAGGAATAAAATTATAATCAAGATTCAATCGAGATAGGCCGTAAATTAAGGCTGTTGCTGCTCCAGCAGTGATCAGGCAGCCCAGGGTGGCCATCCGTAAACCAGACCAAATCACCCGACGCATCGAGGTCCATCGTGTTGTTAGACCTCCATAAAATAGAATGATGGCCAGTCCTAAGCTGGCGATTGACTCCGCCTGCTCATCAGAAAGATAGGATTGATGGTTGCCGAGAAAGTCAGGCAAAAGCATCCCCATGATGAGAATGAGCAGCATGCCCGGGAGTTTGATTTTTTCGGAGATATTCTCTAGTAGGCGAGAGAGTAGTAACAAGCCTCCGAACAGAAGCATGTAAACATAGGTCGTGTGTTCCATTGGCATTGATGATTAATTGATGGCCATGATCCGCAAGGGTCATGGGACTTGCGGCAAGTATGGCTCAAATCCGTAGCAAGGCAGCTCCGATGGCGCCTTTTGCCCGGAAATGGCTTGGCGGTTGGCCCGGGCTTGGCCGCTGCCATGGGCGCCATGCCCCGCGGCAGGTGCTGCTGCCAAGCCCTTGATTAGGGGCTGGACTTGGACCTGGCCGTGAAACCCGCTGGCGGCCCAGTCCGCCCAGCGTTGGCGATGTCCCCTTGGGGTTGACGTTCTCCTACCTAACCGATCGAGCAATGGTTCCCCTAAGAATAAACGTCATGAGAGAGATACTCACCTGGTGATTGGTATTCGTCATGATGATCAAGCTGCCTTTTCGTGGGCAGGCGATTGATAGATCTTGAATGCGGGTGTAGGACTCAGGCCGCTTGCAGGGTCCAGCCGGGACCTGTGCCTGGCTTTGGATGGTTGTGCTTGGGCGGAGCGGTCTCGGTTTTTGCCGTCACGCCTGGGTTGGCCCATTGCAGTAGGCGGAGGGCCAGCTTGAGATCTCCGTCTAGCCAGGCCCGAATCGCCATGGCCCGGCGGGGGTCGTAGAAGCGTTGGCGTCGGTACCACTCGAACACGTCGGTGTCGCTTTTGAGGCCATTGCAGGACAGGCAGGCTGGCACACAGTTTTCAGTGACACTTAGGCCGCCACGGCTGCGGGGCAAAATATGGTCGATCGATTCGGATTGTTTGCCGCAATAAATGCAGGATTGATCCGTGTGTTTGTGGAGAGACTGCCTCCAATGTCTAACGCGAAGTTTCGGGCACAAATCTTCAAGGAAAACCGCATCCCTGGCGTGCATCCGATCGTCTCGGTTGGCGCAATTGTCGCCCGATCGGCCCAGATGTCAATGTGTCGAAGACTGCCATTTCCCCCTTTGGCAAGGGTTCCTGGTCTGGCCTGCTTGCCCTGGCGGACTGGGGCGACGTTGCTTAAGATTTCATTTTGTTTGGCAGGTTTGGAGCTGGCCTGGAGGCATTCCCCTGGGGCCCCCTGTTTGACCCAGCGCCCCTTTGCCCGATGGGGTGATCCCCCCTGCCCTGGGGTTCGAACCTGTCGGCCGATCACCCTTGGCTGACCCGTCCCGGTGCCTGATGCGGCTTGGTGCCGCCGGCACGATCGAGGTGGTCACCCCCTTCGATGCTGTGACCCAGGCCCAACTGAGGGCGATCCGACCCCAGGGCCATTGGTTTTCGCGCCGCCGCTGTTGGGAGTTTCCCCTGGAGGCCGGCGGTGCCCTCAACGCTGGCTTGGGCCGGCGTTTTCACCTGGAGCCGGAGCTGCTCCAGTGGCTGGCCTGGTTGGACCAGCCCTTGCCGCCCCTGCCGCCCCACCGCCAGCTCGTGGCTGCCGCTGCCCCAGGCGAGCCCCTGGCGGATCAGCGGCTCCTGTTTGCCCACCAACGGGCGGCGGTGCGCTGGCTGTTGGCCCGCCGCGGTGCCCTGCTGGCCGATCCGATGGGCCTGGGCAAAACGCTCACGGCGCTGGTGGCGGCCCGGGCGATGGTGCGCTGCGCCGATTGCCGGGTGGTGGTGCTGGCCCCGGCCGGGCTCCATGGCCATTGGCGCCGCGAGGCCGCCAGTTTGGAGTTGGACCTGGAGCTGCATAGCTGGGCGAAACTGCCCCGGGGCCTGCCCCCGGCGGGCACGGTCTTGATTGCCGATGAGGCCCATTACGCCCAGAACGTCACGGCTGCCCGCACCCAGGCCTTCCTGCGTCTGGCCCGCCATCCGCGCCTGCGGGCGGCCTGGTTGCTGACGGGCACGCCGATGAAAAATGGCCGGCCGGCCCAACTGTTTCCCCTCCTGGCCGCGATCGGCCATCCGATCGCCCGGGACCAACGGGCCTTTGAGGAGCGGTACTGCCACGGCCACTGGCTGGAGCGGGGCGGGGTGCGCCATTGGCAGGCCCAGGGCGCTAGCCAGCTCGAGGAGCTGCAGCGCCTGACCCGGCCCCTGCTCTTGCATCGCCGCAAGCAGGATTGCCTCGATCTGCCGGCCAAGGAGCGGCGGATGGTGCCGGTCGAGCTGGATGACGCCGCAGGCCGCGGCTTCCAACACCGGCTGCAGCGCAAGGTGGAGGACTATCGCCGTCGGGTGGCCCTCGGCGAGGTGAGGCGCGATGCCGAGGCCCTAGCCGTGTTCACGGCCCTGCGCCAGATCGGCGCCGACTACAAACTGCCAGCGGCGGCGGCCCTGGTGGGCCAGCTGCTGGCCCAGGGGGAATCGGTGCTGCTGTTCTGCAGTTTTGTCGCTTCTGCCCAGTTGCTGCAGGACCGGCTCGGCGGCCAGTTGCTCACCGGACAGGTCCCGCCGCACCAGCGTCAGAGTGCCGTGGATGCCTTTCAGGCGGGTGCTTCTCGCCTGTTGATTGCCACCTATGGGGCCGGCGGCCTGGGCTTCAGCCTGCAGCGGGCCCGCCATGTGGTGCTGCTGGAGCGACCCTGGACCCCCGGCGATACCGAGCAGGCCGAGGACCGCTGCCACCGTATTGGCATGCAGGGCAGCCTCACCAGCCATTGGCTGCAATTGGGGGTGGCCGACCAGCTGGTCGATGCGCTGATTGCCAGTAAGGCGGAACGGATTGCCCTGTTGCTGCAGCGGCGGCCGCTG
>Ga0310333_100194_pt1 | contig 17137 bp, 20 predicted proteins | sample LakMicSRFTotalB7_FD_195547 | JGI IMG/M metagenome (GOLD analysis project Ga0310333, IMG submission 195547) | Enriched freshwater cyanobacterial communities from Lake Michigan, Michigan, United States - MI23.SRFL.Total.B7 (v2) (version 2) | ecosystem: Environmental > Aquatic > Freshwater > Lake... | reverse complement strand
ACCCAAGCCAATTCGATCCAGCTTCCAAGTATTTCGATGGGGCCTCGAAACCGGAAGCCCCGCGCTGGGATTGCGTGCGCCTGGGCTTTCTCAAACGCTTTGATGCCCTGCTCAGCCTCGATCAGTTGCGCCAAGAGTTCAGCGCCGAAGACCTGCCGGTGGTCCGCCAGGGCAACCGGCTTTCAATCCTGCCCGTTAGTGAGGCCAGTGCCCAAAAGCTCCTGGCCCTGCTCAAGCCGGCCTAGGGGCCCTCAGGCCAGCGCCGGGCGGTCCGCGTCATCGCCGCCCTCTCCGGCGTCTAAACCAATCACCAACCTGGGGCCAAACCCCCCTTTCTGGGGAAACAGGTTGGCCAGGTAGCAGCGGGTCACCTCCCGGCTCTCCAGCCCGTTTTGCACCAGGAAGCCGGCCAAGGCTGCCTGGAAGAGGCGGTACTGGTCCCAGTTGGGGTGGGCTTCGATGAAGCCCCGCATCGACTGCAACAGGGGCTCGGGCACATCGGCCTGCAGGCTCACCATGGCCATCGAGTCCATCCAACTACCGGTTCAGGGGCCTACTTCCCCACAGGAATGAACTCGCGTCAAATCGCCTGGAAGCCCCACAGGCTCAGGCCTCTCAGCCCTAGACAACCCACCCGACCAGGCCTGGCTGCGGTGATCCGCAGGCCGTAGAGCCACCGGGACCTCGACCTGTGGGCCTGTCAAGGCGGGTCGGCCATGGCTGGTGATTTCCCCAGGCTTGAGGGGCTCCCGGCACTCCGGTCAAAGAGCCTGGGGAAAACGGGAAAAAAAACGGGGAAAGAACGTTGGAACTTCCGGCAAAGCCAGGGCCATCAGCAGTGCTGATCGCAGCCGGCTCGTTGGACCAGTCTCAAGGTTGGCCGCCCAGGCGTTGCAGGGCCTGGCAGAGGTCCGGGCTCGCCTCCACCGACCAGGAGACCTCCAGGGCCCGCTGGCCAGCTTCGGGACTCAAGACCCCCTTGAGGCTCCACTGGAGGCGATCCCCCTCCAGGGCCAGCCACCAGGGTCCCCGCTCTAGCTCCAGGCTGATGGCCTCCTCGGCCAGCAGCTGGTCGACCAGGGCCTGGTGCTCCCCGGTTAGGTCAACCACCGCCGCGGCCAGGGCCTTCGCTTCGGCTGCGGTGAGCTCCACCGCCCAGCCCTGACCGCCAATCAACACCGGAAACGGCTGGGCCCCTAGGGGCTGGTGACCATCCCTCCACGCCAAACGCCAGCCCTGCCCTTCCAGCTGGATCACGGCCGCCCAAGCTCAAGCGGATCTAACAACCAGCCTTCCAGGCCGAAATAAGCGAGTCGAACAAGCGCTCCATCCGCAGGAGCGGCCGACCGGGGACTGGCTTCAGAGGACATCGGCCGAAGGGGCCTGGGCCGAGGCTCAGCCGGGCAACAAGTCGGGCTGGTCCTGCTCGTCGCTGAGTTCAACGATGGCCCGCTGCACGGGCTTGATCATCGAATCTTCGAGCAGGCCGTCGAAATCATCGAAGCGGCGTTGCTTGGCGCGAAAGGCAATGCGCACCGTGGTCAGGTAGCGGTTGCTGGAGTGGCGAATCAGGCTTTCGGCCCGCTGGGCCAATTCCTTCGGACTCACATCGACGCCGATGAACATGAAAACCCAGCCATTAGTTCCACCTTAAGCCAGGGCCCAACCGGCCCCGTCCTCCTGGCGACGCAGCACGCGCGCGCCGGCACCACGGCCCAGGGGCCTTCCCATCGAGTCCCGCCCGGGGGAGCGATCCAGCTGCGCCACAATCCAGCGGCGCGCCCCCCACCTTTCAGGCACTCCATGGCCGGCACCCTCGCCATCGACCTGGGCAGCACCAGCACCGTCGTGGCCTTCCAGGAGCCAGGCCAGCCGCCGCGGCTGCTAACGATCGAGCCCTTCGCCCTAGGCGAGCCGCCGGTGGTGCCGAGTGTGATCTGGCTGGCCGATGCCGAAGCAGGCATGCCCCTAATTGGCCGCCAGGTGCTGGAGGCCGGCCTGCTTCATCGGGGCGGAGCTGCCCTGCACCGCGATTTCAAACGGGCCATCGGCGGCCAGCGCCAGGGGGATCCGAGCGGATCGGGCGCCAACCTGATGCGGGAAGCGGAGACAGGAACGGGGCATGGGGCCCAGGCCCTGCCAGCCAACACCTTGAGCCCGGAGCAGGCCGGCAGTTTGCTGCTGCAACGGATCTGGCGCCAGCTGCCCGCTGGCATCGAGCCAGATCGGCTGGTGCTCACCGCCCCGATCGATGGCTACCGGGACTACCGGCGTTGGCTTGTGGCGGCCAGCGAAGCCCTAACTGTGGCCGAGGTGGCCCTGGTGGATGAACCCACGGCCGCCGCCATCGGCGCCGGATTGCCGCCGGGCAGCCGGGTGCTGGTGGTGGACTTGGGCGGCGGCACGATGGATCTATCGCTCGTGGCGCTGGAGGGCGGCGAAGGCCGGCCGGCGCCGATCGCCCAGTTGCTGCGCTTCGCCGGTCGCGACCTGGACCAGAGCCGGCAGGCCCTGCGCCTCGCGCGGGTGCTGGGCAAGGCGGGGCTGGCCCTGGGGGGCCGCGACATCGACCGCTGGATCGCCGAAGTCCTCTGTCCTGGCCAAGGCAACGATCCAGGCCTGTTGGAGGTGGTGGAGCGGATGAAATGCAGCCTCAGCAGCCAGGAGCAGGCCCTGGGGCTCTGGCTCCCGGGCCCTACCCGCCCCCAAGAACTGCGCCTGAGCCGGCCCCAACTCGATCGCCTCCTGCAGGAGAAAGGACTCATGGAGCTGCTGGACGACTTACTCGAAACGGTGCTGGCCTCGGCCCGGGCCCAGGGCGTTGCCCTCAAGGACGTGGATGCGATCCTGCCGGTGGGGGGCACCAGCCAGCTGCCCAGCGTGCGTCACTGGCTGCAGAGCCGCTGCGCTGGAGTGCCCCTGCGCGATCAACGGCCCATCGAAGCGGTGGCCCTGGGGGCCCTGGGCCTGACCCCGGGGGTCACGGTCCAGGACCTGCTCAGCCATGGCCTGAGCTTGCGCTGCTGGGACCGGCGCAGCCGCGAGCACCGCTGGCACCCCCTATTCAGCGCCGGCCAGGGTTGGCCAAGTGAGCGCCCCTTCGAGCTGGTGCTGGCCTGCAGCCAGGACGGCCAACGGGCCCTGGAACTGGTGCTGGGCGAACCCAGGCCCGAGCAACGCAGTGAGGTGGTGTTCGAGGCGGGATTGCCGCGCCTGCGCCGCCGGCCCGCCGGCGAGGCGCCCGTGGATCCCTGGCCCGAACCGCCGGCACCTGTGCCCCTCGACCCCCCAGGCCAGGCGGGGGTGGACCGGCTGAAACTGCGGTTTTCGATTGACAGCACAGGCGACCTGCGGCTCGAGGGCGACGACCTCTTGACGGGCCTGCCCCTGACCCAACGCCGGCTTGGGCGGGTGCGCTGAGCTGAGCCCCGCCGGTGGACAACAGCCGGGCTGCCCCCAACGACGGGTGGCGGGCAGCCCCAATCCATAGAACGGGGGGGCGCATGCACACCGCCTTGGCCCTCCGCCACCACAGGCTCCCCCGTTACTGGCTGGGTCTCACCCTTGGACTGGTGGCCGCAGCCGTGGGCGGGGTGCACTGGTGGGAACAGCAACTTCCCTTAAAACTCCAAGAGGCCGCCCGAGCCGGTCGCCTGGATGCCTGCATCCGCTACGCCGACCAACTGGCCGCCCTGCGCTGGCTCGGCGGCGCCGCCCCCCAGGAACAGGGGCTCTGCCGCCGCCGCAAGGCCGCCCAGCTCTGGGACCAGGGCCAATGGTCAGCGGCGATGAAACTGCAGCTGCAACTGGTCAATTCGGGCGCCAGCCAACCGCCGGACCAACAGCAACTGGTCCAATGGCAACGGCAACTGGAAAGCAGGGCCCTGGGCCTGTTCCAACAGGGGGACCTGCAGGCGGCCCTAGTGCTGCTGGCGGCGATCAACGCCGATCACCGCAGCGATGGCGCCGCCCTGGGCGACAACCTGCGGGAGAGCTGGACCCGCAACCGGATGCTGCGGGACCGGGGTCAGCACCTGATCAAGCAGCAGCGCTGGTGGGAGGCCCTCGATGCCCTCAATCGCATCGATCACCCCTGGTGGAAAGATCAAACCAAGGTGCTGCGCCAGCAGGTGCAGACCGGCATCGCCAGCCTGCGCCACCAAGAGGACAAGGAACACGAAGGCCACGGCGACACCAACCCCTCGAATGTCTCGATCGCTGCGCTCGATGCCCTGATCTCCCGCAAGATCGCCGCCGGCATGGACGATGGCCAGGCCTTCGAACGGGCCTGCAAGGAACTGGGCGGCAAGGTGGTGGAAACGGGTCCGGAGAGCACCTGTCGCCGCTAAGGGCCCATGGCAGGATGGTTCCCATAGCAGTGTTGCGCCTTCATGCAAGCGGGAGATCAGGTCAAGGTCAGCGCCAGTGTGGTTGTGTTCCACCACCCTGAACACCGCGGCCAGGCCTTCGATCTACAGGGGCAAACGGGCGAGGTCAAGGAGGTTCTTGGCGACTGGAAGGGCCGACCGATCAGCCCAACCCTGCCCGTGATCGTGGCCTTTGGCCGCTTCAAAGCCCATTTCCGCAGCGACGAACTCGAGCCCGCCAGCTGAAGCCGATGCCAGGCTGGCCGCAAGCCTCCCTCAACTGGCCCCATCCGCTCCCTTGAGCAGGTAGACCCCCTCCTCCCCGTCGATGGCCTGCAGGCAGAGGGCAATCGTTTCTTGGCGGCTGGTGGGCACCACCCGGCCACAAAAATCGGGTTGGATCGGCAATTCGCGATGGCCCCGGTCCACCATCACCAGCAGGCTGACCCGGCGCGGCCGCCCCCAGGCCTGCAGGGCTTCGAGGGCCGCCCGCACGGTGCGACCGGTAAAGATCACGTCATCCACCAACACCACGCTGCGGTCCTCCAAATCGGCCGGCAATTCCGTGGGGATCCCCAGGCGGGTGCCGACGCGCCCCAGGTCGTCGCGGTGGAAAGTGGGATCGAGGCTGCCGTGGTCCACGGCATGGCCAGCGATGGTGCCGATCTGGTGGGCGAGCACCTGGGCCAGGGCCACCCCCCGGGTGGGAATACCCAGCAACACCAGCTCGCGGCTATCGGCGACGCTCTCCAGCACCTGGGAGGCCAACCGGATCAGGGTGCGGGAGAGCTCCAGGGGCGACAGGATTTCAACCCGCCCCTGGGTCCCAGGGCCGCTGGCTGGGGCCAAGGGCTCCGATCGCCCCGCGAAACCCTGCTGAGGAGAAGGCGACATCACGGCGCAACGGGATCCCTGGGACGGGACAAGCACTGGGTAAAGCCTGGCAGAGCCGACGCCCAGCAGGACGGGAGCCCCGGGCGATTCAGCCCCCTCAGATTCAGCCCCTCAGAGCGAGGGGCAGCCTCCCGGCCCAGGGCAAGGGGCCCATCCAGCCAAACTCGCCACCGATGGCCCCAGTTCAGGCCAAAGGGCCATCAGGGGACTGGAGGCCAGACCCAAGGGGGTCTTGGTGACCAAAAGCTGACCCGCCCAGGGCCCTAGTGGGGGCCTTGGCCATAAGGCGGTAAGTTTGTAAGTGGTTGAAGTTGTTGAGGGTAGGGGCAAGTCCGGGTGAAAGCAGCTCCTTCCTCCGATCGCAACTCTGGCCTTGATCCCAGCATGGCTGAATCCCCTGTTTCAGATCCGCTCCTCCAACTCGGAGCTGGGAGACCAGCCCAACCGATGACCTCCAAAGCGGCCGTGGCGCCGGTTGTGCTGGCCATCCTTGATGGCTGGGGTTATAGCCCTGCCCATGAACACAACGCCATCCGCAACGCCGAGACACCGGTGATGGATGCCCTGTGGCATGCCTATCCCCACACCCTGATCCAGGCCAGTGGCGCCGATGTGGGCCTGCCCGATCAACAAATGGGCAATTCTGAAGTGGGCCACCTCACGATTGGCTCCGGCCGGATCATTCGCCAGGAGTTGGTGCGCATCGGCCAGGCCGTGCGCGACGGCAGCATCGCCCGTAACGGTGCCCTGAACCAGCTCGCCGACGAGTTGCTTCAAAGCGGCAACACCCTGCACCTGATCGGCCTTTGTTCGAACGGGGGCGTGCACAGCCATGTGAACCACGTGGGGGGGCTGCTGACATGGGCGGCGGAGCGGGGCCTCAAAGACATCTGCATCCATGTCACCACCGACGGACGCGACACCCCCACCCAAAGTGCGCCTGGCTTCATTGCCAGCCTGGAGGCCCAGATCGCCGCGGCTGGCGTGGGCCGGCTCAGCACCATCTGCGGCCGTTATTGGGCCATGGATCGGGACAACCGCTGGGAGCGGACCGAAAAGGCTTACCGACTGCTCAGCCAGGACGACGCTGCCTGTGGACTGACGGCCCTGCAGGTGGTGGAGGCCTCCTACGCCGAGGGCATCACCGACGAATTCATCGAACCCACCCGTCTGGGACCAGGCCATCTCAAGCCCAATGACGGCGTGATCTGTTTCAACTTCCGCCCCGACCGGGTGCGGCAATTGATCCGGGCCCTGGTGATGCCCGAATTCGAGCCGTTTGAGCGGGTCCAGATCAGCCCCCTGCATGTGGTGACCTTCACCCAATACGAGCGCGGCCTGCCTGTCGAGGTGGCCTTCCCGCCGGAATCCCTCGATGGCCTGCTGGGCGAGGTGGTGTCCAGCCATGGCCTGCGCCAGTTCCGAACCGCCGAAACGGAGAAATACCCCCACGTCACCTACTTCCTCAATGGGGGCATCGAAAAACCCTTCCCCGGTGAAGACCGCCATCTGGTGCCCTCCCCCCGGGTCGCCACCTACGACCAATCGCCGGCCATGTCCGCCGAGCAGCTCACTGACAATTGCATTGCGGCGATCCGTAAGGGCATCTATTCCCTTGTCGTCATCAATTACGCCAACCCGGACATGGTGGGCCACACCGGCCAGATGGAGGCCACCACCCAGGCGATCGCCACGGTCGACCACTGCGTCGGCCGCCTGATGGAAGCCACCAATCGCATGGGCGGCACCCTCTTGATCACCGCCGACCACGGCAATGCCGAGGTGATGGAGGGGCCGGATGGCCGGCCCTGGACCGCCCACACCACCAATCCGGTGCCCGTGATCCTGGTGGAAGGGGAGCAACGCAAGCTGCCCGGCCATGGCACCAACGTGCAGCTGCGCGAAGGCGGTGGCTTGGCCGACATTGCTCCCACCCTGCTGGCGATCCTGGGCCTGCCCCAGCCGAGCCTGATGACGGGCCAATCGCTAGTGATGCCAGCCCCCCTGGCCGTGAGCGAAAGCCGGCAGCCCCTTAGCCTGGGCGCCTGATTCTTCCGGGCACAAGCGCCCCCCGCCGCTAAGACCTAGGCTGATCCCATGCTTCAGAACATTCTTTCCTGGGTCTGGATCGCCAGCGGCGTTCTGCTCATCGTCACCGTGCTACTGCACAGCCCCAAGGGCGACGGCATGGGTGGCCTGGCCAGCAGTGGCGGCTCCATGTTCAGCAGCGCCCGCAGCGCCGAGGACACCCTTAACCGCATCACTTGGACCCTGTTGTCCCTCTTCCTAGGACTAGCGGTGGTGTTGAGTGCCGGCTGGCTCAACTAGGTTGGCCATGAAGCGGCGCGGCCTGTTTGGACTGCTGGGATCGGCCCTAGTTCCCTGGCTCGGGGCCAAGCCAGCCGAGGCAGCATCAACGGCTGCGGATCCCCAATGGCAACTGAGCCCAAGCCAATGGCGCTCCCGGCTGAGTGCAGAGGCCTTCTCGGTGCTGCGCCAGGACGGCACGGAACGGCCCTTCAGCAGCCCCCTCAACAAGGAAAAACGCCAAGGGACCTATGCCTGCGCCGGCTGCCAGCTGCCCCTGTTCAGCTCGAAGGCGAAATACGACAGCGGCACGGGCTGGCCAAGTTTTTACGAGCCCCTAGCCAACGGCATCGCCACCAAGGTGGACTTCAAGCTGATCATTCCCCGCACTGAATACCATTGCCGCCGCTGTGGGGGGCACCAGGGCCATGTTTTCGATGACGGCCCCAAGCCCACGGGCAAGCGCTATTGCAACAACGGCGTGGCCTTGGTGTTTCTGGCCAAGGGCAACTGAGAACGGACAAAGCCTGGCCTTTGCTTTGCCATCCTGACCAATCAGTCGATGCTGAAGATCGTCCCTGAAATGGGGACCTGGCTGAACCACTGAAGGTGGGCATGGAATGTAGCCCTGGGTCTGTTCAAGCCCGGGGCTTGGACGGTTGGGCGCTCCAACTGGGGCACTGGTTGGGCAGGGACCAATCGGCACTCAGCACGGTGCTCCAAAGGCGGCAGTAACCCAGGCCGCCGAGGGAGCGGGCATCAAAGTAGCGGCAGCTGCTGCATTTGGCGTGAATGGGGAGCAAGCAAGCGGCAGCAACGCCAGCGGATGGTAACGAAATCAAGACCCAACCCGCCGATCCCAGGGGACTTGACTAAACCTATCCTGCCTAAAATGAAAACAGATAACACTTCAGCCATGCAGCGCCTTTTCACCTCAACTCTGATGGCGACTGTGCTGCTCTTCGGCGTCGGAGCCCAAGCCTGCGAAAAGCACCTGCAAGGCCACCAAACCAGCTCGAACACCGCTGCCGAAGCCGCCAAAAACTGACCAGCCTTAGCTGCTTGTTTTGTAGGGGCCGTGATCCGATCCCCGTTGGGATCGCCCCGTTCTTTTTGTTCCACTGAAGCTGCTGCCCATCTCAAACGGGAAGCCCCACTAGCCACCCCTATGGCCCACCGCATAAGAGGCCATGGGATGGGCTCTTATGCGGTGGCTTGAGTCGCCAGCGAGGATCCCATGCCAATAGATCAATAGTACGGACTATCTAGCGCAAACAAAATAAATCTTCAATTTCACTTTTATTATTATCGGGAATTATCGCGATCGTTATTGCAACCAATCAAAAGCTCAAGGGAGGCCCCCCACCAAAGCGGGGGGCGGGGCGGAACTGGGCACCCGTCAGGACTGGCGCTGCTTGGAGCGGCGCTGTTTTTCCTTCCACAACAGCTGGGCCGTGTCATGCAGGGAGGTTTGAACCTCGCCCATGAACCGCTTCAGCCGGCGCTGGGTTTCCTTTTCCGTGGGCAGCATGTCCGAGAAGGTGGCCGCATGGCAGAGGTCAACCAACAGGGCGACCTCCTCGGAGGACAGGCAAAGCAGGTGCTCCCGCTCAAGGTGGGTAACCTTCACGGCTGGCTTGCGAATAACCCAGTTTAGCCGTAAAGCGCCATTCGGCCCAAACGCAAGACCGCCTTTACGTTCAGCAATGCATCGATCGTTCCAGCTCCCAGGAACGGCCCTGGCCCTGCCCACTCGCCTGCCCCGAGGCCCGGATCAAGCGTCGCCAGGACAAGGGCTAGTCAGCCTCCGGTCGGCGCCCCTCATGGAGGAAGTAGCGGCGCCACTGACTGGGTTTGCCCGACCAGACCCAGCATTCGGCGGTGAGGGACACGGCGTAGGCAATCAATTCCTGCTTGGAGACCTCAAAGCCGTAGGCAGCCGCCAACGCCAGGATCTCGTCAGGCGATTGGACCCGCTGGAGCTGGTCGCAGATCTCGCCATGGGCATGCACAAAATCCTCAAACCGAAAAAGCACATCCGACATGCTGGGCGGGTTCAAGATCTGGGGTTGGGACCGGTGGGTTGGCAGGCCAAGGCCAGCCAGCTCCAAACCTGCGGACCCATGCATGGCCTCCAACCTAGGGGGTTTGGCCCGGTTGACCCTCCGGTTGACCTTTGTCTCGCTGACCATGGCCCGGCTGATAAAAGCGGAGCAAACCAACAAAAAAGGGCCGGGGAGCGAACCCCCCAACCCAGCTGGCTATTCAATCCGGCGACAGGGGCCTGGACTCAATAGTCGAAGTCGCCGCCCATGCCGCCGCCGCCGGCGGGAGCTGCTTCCTTCTTCTCGGGCATATCGGCCACGATGCACTCGGTGGTGAGCACCATGCCGGCGATCGAGGCGGCGTTCTGCAGGCCAGAACGGGTCACCTTGGCGGGATCGACGATGCCAGCGGCCAGCATGTCGACGTATTCGCCGGTGGCGGCGTTGTAACCCTCGTTGAAGGGCATGTTTTTGACATGCTCCGCCACGACAGCGCCGTTGACACCAGCGTTCTCAGCGATGCGCTTGAGGGGAGCAGTGAGGGCAGAGGCCACGATGGTCGCGCCGATCAGCTCTTCGCCCGTGAGGTTGGCCGCAGCCCACTCTTCCAAGGCCGGAGCCAGGTGGGCCAGGGTGGTGCCGCCGCCGGGGACGATGCCTTCTTCAACGGCCGCCTTGGTGGCGTTGATGGCATCTTCCAAGCGCAGCTTCTTGTCCTTCATCTCGGTTTCGGTGGCGGCGCCGACCTTCACCACAGCCACGCCACCGCTGAGCTTGGCCAGACGCTCCTGCAGCTTCTCCTTGTCATAGGAGGAGTCGGTTTCGTCCATCTGCTTGCGCAGTTGCTCGCAGCGCGCCTTGACGGCCACCTCGTTGCCTTCGGCCACGATCGTGGTGGTGTCCTTGTTGATCGTCACCCGGCGGGAGGTGCCCAGCATCTCGAGCTTGGTGTTTTCCAGCTTGAGGCCGGCATCCTCGGTGATCAGCTGGCCGTTGGTGAGAACGGCGATGTCCTCGAGCATGGCCTTGCGGCGATCACCGAAGCCAGGGGCCTTGACGGCGGCCACGTTGAGCACACCGCGCAGGCGGTTCACCACCAAGGTGGCGAGGGCTTCCTTCTCGATGTCCTCGGCGATGATCAGCAGGGGACGGCCGGTGCGGGCGATCTGCTCGAGCACGGGCACCAGGTCCTGGACCAGGCCGATCTTCTTATCGGTTAGCAGGATGTAGGGCTCCTCGAGCACCGCTTCCATCCGCTCGGTGTCGGTGGCGAAGTAGGGCGAGATGTAGCCCTTGTCGAAGCGCATGCCTTCGGTGACCTCCAGCTCGGTGGTCATCGATTTGCCCTCTTCGAGGGAAATCACGCCTTCCTTGCCGACCTTGTCCATCGCATCGGCGATCATGCGGCCCACTTCTTCGTCGTTGCCGGCGGAGATGGTGCCGACCTGGGCGATGGCGTTGCTATCGCTGATCGGTTTGGCGTGCTCCTTGATCTTGGCGACCAGGAACTCAGACGCCTTGTCAATGCCCTTCTTCAGGGTGATGGCGTTGGCGCCGGCGGCCACGTTGCGCAGACCCGCCTTGACCATGGCGTGGGCCAGGACCGTGGCGGTGGTGGTGCCGTCACCGGCGGCATCGTTGGTTTTGGAGGCGGCCTGACGGATCAGGGCGACACCGGTGTTCTCGATGTGGTCTTCGAGTTCGATCTCTTTAGCGATCGTGACGCCGTCGTTGATGATCTGGGGAGCACCAAACTTCTTCTCGAGCACCACGTTGCGGCCCTTCGGACCGAGGGTGACGGCAACGGCTTCGGCCAGGATGTCGATGCCGCGTTCGAGGGCCCGGCGGGCTTGCTCGTTATAAATGATTCGCTTAGCCATGGAGGGCCTGGGAAAGGAGAATGGGGAGGGGGGACGAAAGCTAGGTGAATGAGACGCCTGGGCCTCAGTTCACGATCGCCAGGATGTCCTTCTCGGAAAGGAGCACGTACTCATCGGTACCGAGCTTGATGTCGGTGCCGGCGTACTTGCTGTAGAGCACCTTGTCGCCGATGCCCACTTCCGGGGTCTGGCGGGTGCCGTCGTCGTTGCGCTTACCGGGGCCCACCTGCACCACCTCGCCCACCTGGGGCTTTTCCTTGGCGGTGTCAGGCAGCAGGATGCCGCCGGCGGTTTTCTCCTCGGATTCGGAGACCTTGATGAAAATGCGATCTCCGAGCGGTTTGACCGTGGAGACGCTGAGAGAAACAGCAGCCATGGAGGGATTGCGAGAGCAACGGCATGGCGCCAATGACGCCAATCAACGGTCGAGTTAGCACTCTCCCGTCTTGAGTGCCAACCTAGGTCCGCCCTTGCCTGGCCCACAACCGGCCGTCTGTGCGGGTGACCGAACCCGGCCAGCCACCACGCCCTTCAGCCGGCACTCAGCCAGTCCTGACCAGGCCCGGCCCTGGCGGGGGATCCCAGGGGGCACGCATGCGCAGTGGTAAGGTGGCGCCGCTTCGGGCGGGCTTCCCAGACTCCCGCTGCGACCTCCGCGATCCTCCTTTCTTATGGCTGCTGCTGCACCCGCCGCCTCCGGCATCAAGGGAATCGTCCGTCAGGTGATTGGTCCCGTTCTGGACGTGGAATTCCCTGCCGGCAAGCTGCCCAAGATCTACAACGCCCTTCGCATTGAGGCGAAGAACTCCGCTGGCCAGACCGTGGCCCTCACCGCTGAAGTGCAGCAGCTCCTCGGCGACCACCGGGTGCGCGCTGTGGCGATGAGCAGCACCGACGGCCTCGTGCGCGGCATGGAAGCCCTCGACACCGGCTCCCCGATTTCCGTGCCCGTGGGTGAAGCCACCCTGGGACGGATCTTCAACGTGCTCGGCGAGCCCGTTGATGAGCGCGGTCCCGTGCAAACGACCCTCACCGCTCCGATCCACCGCGAAGCCCCCAAGCTCACCGACCTGCAAACCAAGCCGAAGGTGTTCGAAACGGGCATCAAGGTGATCGACCTGTTGGCCCCCTACCGCCAAGGCGGCAAGGTCGGCCTGTTCGGTGGCGCCGGCGTCGGCAAGACCGTGTTGATCCAGGAGTTGATCAACAACATCGCCAAGGAGCACGGCGGCGTGTCCGTGTTTGCCGGCGTGGGCGAGCGCACCCGCGAAGGCAATGATCTCTACGAAGAGTTCAAGGAATCGGGAGTGATCAACTCCGAAGACCTGAGCAAGTCCAAGGTGGCGCTCTGCTACGGCCAGATGAACGAGCCCCCTGGCGCCCGCATGCGCGTGGGTCTCTCGGCCCTCACCATGGCTGAGCACTTCCGCGATGTGAACAAGCAGGACGTGCTGCTGTTCGTGGACAACATCTTCCGCTTCGTGCAGGCCGGTTCCGAAGTGTCCGCCCTCTTGGGCCGCATGCCTTCGGCCGTGGGCTACCAGCCCACCCTGGGCACCGACGTGGGCAGCCTGCAGGAGCGCATCACCTCCACCCTCGAAGGATCGATCACCTCGATCCAGGCCGTGTACGTGCCTGCGGACGACCTGACCGACCCGGCGCCTGCCACCACCTTTGCCCACCTCGATGCCACCACGGTGCTGAGCCGCGGCCTGGCCTCCAAGGGCATCTACCCGGCCGTGGATCCCCTCGATTCCACCAGCACCATGCTGCAGCCGGCCGTGGTTGGTGATGAGCACTACCGCACCGCCCGGGCCGTGCAGTCCACCCTGCAGCGCTATAAGGAGCTCCAGGACATCATCGCCATTTTGGGTCTAGACGAACTCTCCGAAGACGACCGCCGCACGGTGGATCGGGCCCGCAAGATTGAGAAGTTCCTCTCCCAGCCCTTCTTCGTGGCTGAAATCTTCACCGGCATGCCCGGCAAGTATGTGAAACTCGAAGAAACGATCAAGGGCTTTAACCAGATCCTCGCTGGCGAGCTTGATGATCTGCCCGAAGCCGCTTTCTACCTCGTCGGCAACGTCGATGAAGTGAGAGCCAAGGCTGCCAAGATCACCGCTGATGCCAAAAAGGGCTGATTTCGGCGCAACCCAACGCCCAGCACCACCTTCTGCGTCCTGATCCCTGCTGCCCATGCCTCTCACACTGCGCGTTCTCTCCCCTGATCAGAGCGTCTTCGATGGCACTGCCGACGAAGTGATCCTGCCCAGCACCACTGGCCAAATGGGAATTCTTCCCGGCCACGTCTCAATCCTCGCGGCCCTCGATACCGGGGTCCTGCGGGTACGGGAAGGCAAGGACTGGAAGGCCATTGCCCTTCTAGGCGGTTTCGCCGAAGTGGAAGCCGATGAGGTAACTGTTCTGGTCAACAGCGCCGAGCTGGGCAGCCGTATCGATGCAGCCAAGGCCAGCGAAGAGCTGGCCGCCGCCGAACAGGTGGCCGCCAGCTTCCAAGGCCAGCCCAATAGCACCGAACAGGTGAAAGCCAAGCAGGAGCTAGCCCGGGCCCGGGCCCGCAAGCAAGCCAGCGGCGCCTCTGGGGCATTTTAAGGGCAAGCGAAGCGCTTCGGCCCAACCCCTCTTGGCAACCAACTCGGGGATGGCCCTTAATCCAATGACCACTATGTCAAGGGAGTAAGACTCAAACAAGGGAACCATCTTTGGGCCAACAATCATCTTTCAAGCTGGCGACCACTCGGGTTGTCAGCTTATTTTTTTGACGATCGTGCCTGACGCTGTGGTCAGCGGAGGGGGCGCTGGAGGGGTGCGCCCCCGGCGCAGGGAGGTGCCGCTGAAGAATCCTTCCGACGCGCGTTGGTTGCGCCAATCACCCAATCCATTCCCAAGGGCAGCCTGCCCCTCCCAGGGATTGGTGAGCCCAACACCTGGGGCCCATTAAAAAGCGCCCTTTCTAGGGCGCTATCGATCCGAAACAAGGAACGGATCAAACCTGGACCCTTGGGCCTCTCAGCTCAACTCAGCCAAAGCCCAAGATTCAGGCGGTCCCGCAGAAGGTGACATCGGGGAACTTGAGCTTGGCCTCTTCAAGGCTCTTGCCCTTGCCTTCCTCCTGCCAGTAGTTGATCACCTCGGTGGCCTTATTGAGGATCTCAACCCGTTCGTTTTCGGTGATCCAGCTCTTGCCTTCGATCTCGGATTTGAGGGTTTCCCAGGCATCTTCCCGGGGCCAGAAGAAATAGGCCGTCAGGGGGCTGGGGCCGCCACCAACGATCTGGTCAACGGCGAGGGCGACGTTGTCGGGCAGCCAAAGAATCTTCAACAGGAAACGGCCCTCATCGGCCTTGGGGGTCCGGCCGGAGGGCACCCCGTTCTCGTCGATGGTGGCCGTGGCTAGGGCAGCGCTGGCGCCGCGCAGCACCGGACGGCCCTGGGTGGGCTCCTCAGCGGAGATGTCGATTTCTGCTGTTAACACCGCCGCAACCGCACCGGTGGCTTCGGTTTCAAGGGCGCCGGGGGTGCCGCTCATGGGTTCAGCGCTCAAGGCTTAGGGACAAACAACTAACCTACCAGCCCCGGGAGCCCTGACCTGAGACCGCGCGCCATTCTGCTGTTCGACATTGATGGGGTGGTGCGGGATGTGGCCGGTAGCTACCGGCGCGCCCTCAGCGAAACGGTGCACCACTACGGCGGTTGGCGCCCGGAACCGGCCAGCATCGATGCCCTCAAGGGCGAAGGGCGCTGGAACAACGACTGGGAGGCCTCCCTAGAGCTGTTGCGCCGCGGCGGCCACAGCCCCCTGCCCGCGTTCGACGCCCTGGTGGCGGTGTTCAGCGCCTTCTATTTCGGTGGCGACCCCGAGGGTGATCCGGCCCGCTGGCGGGGCTTCATCGGCAGCGAACCCCTGCTGGTGTCCCAGGCCTTTTTTGAGGCGCTCTCGGACCAGACCATCGCCTGGGGGTTCGTTAGTGGCGCCGAACCGCCCTCGGCCCGCTACGTGTTGCAGCAACGGCTCGGCCTCACCAATCCACCCCTGATCGCCATGGGCGATGCCCCCGACAAACCCGATCCCACGGGGCTCCTGCGCCTGGCCGAGGCCCTGGCCGGCTGCCCCCTCGGGCCGGAGGCCCCGCCGATCGCCTACCTGGGCGACACGGTGGCCGACGTGATGACAGTGCAGCGGGCCCGCCAAGCCCAGCCCCAGCAGCGCTGGCAGAGCCTCGCCGTGGCCCCACCCCACCTGCACGGAGCCGAGCACCTGGAGGCGCGCCAGGCCTATGAACAGGGCCTCCTGGACGCCGGGGCTGACCGGCTGCTCAGCCACACGGCCAGCCTGACGCCGGCGCTGCTGCTTGATTGGCTGGAGGAAAGCCCCTAGGGCGCCAGGGGCCTGGGGCCTGGGGGCTTTCCTCCAGGCCCTGCTGGCTTCATCGCTTGAGCCCATGGAGCCTTAACCCTTAGGGCCTGGCCTAGCGCTCCATGGCTGCCGGCGCCTTGAGGGCAGTGGCACTGAGCACCTCGTGGCCGTGCGCTGTGACGGCCACGTCATCCTCGATGCGGATGCCGATACCCTTCCAGCGCTCCTCGATGGCGGGTTGGCCCTCGGGCACGGGCAGCCGATCACTCACATAGAGACCCGGCTCCACGGTCAACACCATGCCCGGCTCCAGCACCACCGGATGTTCACCCAGGCGGTAGGCGCCCACATCGTGGACATCGAGCCCCAGCCAGTGGCCGGTGCGGTGCATGTAGAGGTGCCGGTAGGCCCCCTGCTCAATCACCGCATCGATCGAGCCGCTGAGCAGGCCCAGGTCCAGCAGGCCCGCCACCAGGGTGCGTACGGCGATGTCGTGGATGGCCTCGGCCGTGGCCCCCGGCCGCACTGCGGCCACGGCCGCCTCCTGGGCCGCCAGCACCAGCTCGTAAAGGGCCCGCTGCTCACCGCTGAAGCGGCCATTGATCGGAAAGGTGCGGGTGATGTCGCCGTTGTAGTAATCACTGAGGCTGCAGCCCGCATCAATCAACAGCAGGTCCCCATCGCGCAGGGGGGCAGTGTTGCTGGTGTAGTGCAGCACGCAGGCGTTATCGCCGCCGGCGACGATCGAGCCGTAGGCCGGTCCGCGGGCGCCGTTTTCAAGAAACACCTGGTCGATCACGCCCTGCACCTGGCGCTCATTGAGCCCTGGCCGCACCACGTCCCGCGCCAACTCATGGGCCAGGGCGGAGATGCGGGCCGCCTCCCTGAGCCGATCGAGCTCCTCGGGCGACTTGCGCAGGCGCAGTTCATGCAGCAGGCCGCAGGGCGCCACCAGGCCCAGGGCCGCCTGGCCGCTGCGGGGGGCCCGATCGAGCTGGTCAGCCCAGGCCTTCAGCACCAGGGGCTCCACCGCCGCATGGCGACCCACCCGGAAGGCGATGCCTTCGGCCCCCTTGAGGTACTCCGGCAGCCGCTTGGCCAGCTCCTCGCGGGGGTGGGCGACGCTGGCGCCGAACTGGGCCACGGCCCCCTCACAGCCCCAGCGCCGGCCGGCCCAGACCTCGGCCGAGGGCTCCTTCGGCTCCACGAACAGCACAAAAGGGGTGTCCGGGCGGTGGGGCAGAAATAGGGCCACCGCTTCGGGCT
>Ga0310333_100190_pt1 | contig 17171 bp, 15 predicted proteins | sample LakMicSRFTotalB7_FD_195547 | JGI IMG/M metagenome (GOLD analysis project Ga0310333, IMG submission 195547) | Enriched freshwater cyanobacterial communities from Lake Michigan, Michigan, United States - MI23.SRFL.Total.B7 (v2) (version 2) | ecosystem: Environmental > Aquatic > Freshwater > Lake... | reverse complement strand
GCGAAAAGCGCGCGGAATCTATCACGGAGACCCCAGAGCGCAGTTGCCCCAAGCCGTTTCAGCTGTCAGGCACCAACCGCTCGCAACAACAACACCCGCTGCTTCAACAGCTGCCTGGCGCGACCGCAACGCTCGGCAGCATCCTGATCCAGGGGCAGGGCTGCAAGGGGCAGCCCGGGATGCTGGTCCCAGGCCTGCAGCAGCGCCAGATCACCGGTCTCGAGGGTCAGGGGCATGAGGTCGGGGCCGAACAGCTCGGTCGAAGGCCAGCCCCAGAGGCAGCGGTTGCGCTCGCCACGCGCCTGCAGCAGAACCCCATCCTGGCTCCAGTCGGCAGGCGAGACCTGGCCCTTGGTCAGAAAAAACTCCAGATGACTGATGTCGGGGTCCAGCTCCTCGACCAGGCGCCAGCGCTCCAAATCGCCCAATCCCATGGCCCGCTCGAGCAAGTCGCCCTGCAGCAGGCGGGCCGGGTTCCAGACCTCCGGATTGGAGAAGCCGGCGAACGTCAGACCACTACCGGCCACGAACGTCAGCAGCCGTTCGAGCGAATAACTGCACTCCTGCGGATGCAGGTACATGTCGGCAAAATTGGCGTCCGCCGTCGTGTCCAGGGCCCAGCGCTGCTGGTGATGGCGGCGCAAACGGTTCGTCTCCGGGAGGGTGGCGAACAGCTCTCGCCCCAACCGCAGCCCCTCGGCGCCGGTGCCGACCCCCAGCAGGTTGAGGGCGCGCTGGGTGCGCTGAATCTCCCAACGGCCCCCATCGGCGTACAGAAACAGATGCAGCACCCCGCCGGGGCGCAACCGCGCCGCCAGAGCTTCGAGGCCCGCCTCGGGCTGGTGCAGGTGATGAAGCACACCGACCGAGTTGATGTAATCGAACGAACCTTCCTCGTCCAGATCCAGGAGGCTGCGCTGCTCGATGCGCAGATCCTGAACCTGGTGGGCAGCCCCCGAACGGCGGCAGCGCTCGCGTGCCACCGCCAGAGCACCGGCACTGATGTCCACCGCCAACACGCTGCTGCCGGGATTGAGATGGCAGAGGTAATCGCTGCTGACACCGGTGCCGCAGCCGGCATCGAGGATCCGCCAGCGGCGGGGAGCCCCATCCGCGGGAAGGCAGCCATGGACGAAAGCCCAGGCGCTGTCGACGCACCAACGCCAGTTGTATCCCGGAGGTGGGCCGTCCTGAAGCGGATCCCCCGGATAGGGGAATCGGTCATAGAACGCGCTCACCACAGGTGTGGCGGCATCGGTGGGAAGGGCAGGCGGCACAACGTTGATGCTGTTGCCGGCGAGCTTTTCATGGAACCCCGCCCGGAAACGGACCGGGCTGCAAACATTTGTTCATGCGCTCCCGGTGGGCCTTGGGGCCAGCCGTAACGTGTCCCAGCCCGGTTCGCTCCTGTCAATGACCGTGACCGCCAGCAGCGGCAGCCCCAGGGTCAGCCCCCAGCGCTACGACACCCTGCCGCTCTCCAGCGTCCGTCAGGCCGAGCAACAGGATCGTTTTCCAGACCGGGGTGAACTCGACAACCTGGTCACCTTCTTTCAAAGCGGGAACCTGCGGGTTGAGGCCGCTCGCCGGCTGTCAGCCAATGCCACCGCGATCGTGGCCAAGGCTGCCAACCGCATCTTTGCCGGTGGAACCCCGCTCTCGTACCTGGATCTGCCCGAGAGCGCCGCGGCCGGTGCTTCGGCAACCCCTCTGGCTGCGGACGAAGCTGCCTTTGCCCAATCGGTGCAGACGTTCAGCGGCACCGCAGCCAGTGGCGGCGGCAATTTTCTGACCCGCCTGCTCGAAGGTGCCGGCGGCGACGCCGATGTGCGCGTGATCCTGCCGACCGGGTTCAGCCCGATCAGCGTGGCCCGTTACGGCAATGACCGGATGCGCAAGTCACTGCGCGACATGGCGTGGTTCCTGCGCTATGTCGGCTACGCGGTGGTTGCCGGCGATCCCAGCATCCTGGCGGTCAACACCCGTGGCCTGCGCGACGTTCTCGAGAAGGCCTGTTCCCTGGCTGCCACCAACGTGGCGCTGCAGGAGATGCGTGCCGCATCTGCCGCCCTGTTCAAGGACCAGCCCCAGGCCCGCCAGCTGGTGATCGATTGCTTCAACGTGCTGCTGCAGGAGCTGGCGGTGCCGATGCCGTCGACCCGCCAGCGTCTCGGCAGCCCCGTCAACCAGGGTCTGCAGCTGCCCGCCACCTATGCCCTGGCCGCCGAAGGTCGCCAGCGCTACGTGATGAAACCCCGCATGAGCGGGGCCCAGAAGGCCGAGGTGATCCGTGCTGCCTACCGGCAGGTGTTCGAGCGCGACATCGCCAAGGCCTACAGCCAGACGCCCTGTCCGGTCGAAGCCACCCAGGTGCGCCAGGGCGACATCTCGATGCGCGAATTCATCCGTGCCCTGGGCCGCAGCAAGGAGTACCGCAACCAGTTCTATGCGCGCTTCTCCAACAGCCGCGCGGTCGAGCTGGCCTTCCGCCATTTCCTCGGCAGGGGCATCAGTTCGCGCGAAGAGTTCACCTACTACTTCGACATCGTCTCAGCCCAGGGCCTGCCCGGCCTTGTCGACTGCCTGGTGAACTCGATCGAGTACGCCCGGGTGTTCGGTGAAGAGACGGTGCCCTACCTGCGCGACCTGGGCGAAGAGGCCCAGGAGAGTGCCGGATGGGGATCAAACCGCAAGCTGTTTCGCTTCAGCGCTCCGTTTGAAGGGGCACCCCAGTACGTCACTCTCTACTCCTCTTACCGTCAGGCCTTCCCGGATCAACATGCCTACGGCGGCGGCAATGACCCGCTGGCCCTGAACTACGGAGCGATCTTTCCGTCGGGTACCGCTTCGGTGGCCACCCGCCCGGCTCCGGCTCCCTACGACAGCCGCAGGATTCTGATCGGCAATGGCATCGCCCAGCCCGGGCAGATGGACAGCCCCCAGTTCCGTTCAGCCCAACCCCGTCGGGTCGGCCCCAGGGTGGTTCGACTTCAGCAGATCGCCACCGGGGGCAATTCAGTGCCCCGCCGCAGCGGTCAGCCCAGTGTTCGCAACACCGAAGCCAGCACCCAGGCGGTGATCCGCGCCGTCTATGCCCAGGTTCTGGGCAACGCTGGCTACGCCGGAGAGCGCAACACCGTCGCCGAGATCAAGCTGGAGAACGGCGACATCTGCCTGCGCGATTTCGTGCGCCAGGTGGCCCGCAGCGATGCCTTCCGGCGCCGTTACTGGAGCGGTCTGTACATCACCAAGGCGATCGAGGTGATGCATCGGCGTCTGCTGGGCAGGCCCACCTTTGGCCGCTGGGAAATCGATGCCTACTTCGACACCGCCGCCCGCAAGGGTTTCTATGGCGTCGTCGAGGCCATGCTGAACAGCCGCGAGTACACCAGCTGCTTTGGCGAGGACACCGTCCCCTACGAGCGCTTCATCACCCCTGCCGACCGCAATGCACGCCGGGTCCCGGCGCTGCGCAGCCGCTTCAACCCGGGCGCCTATGCCGACCCGGCCAGGGTGCGACCCGATGTCAGTGCCGGCCAACAGCTCAGGACCACCGGTGATCTCACCGACCGCAACCTGCCCAACCAGCGGCGGGTGATCGTGGGGGGCTGGTCAGCCAAGCTCAGCGGCGGCCAGGTCCAACCCAAACCCCAGGCCACGACCGATGGTCCCGCCAGCATCCGTGAGCTGCCGCTGCCAAACCGCCGCTGGCGTCCCACGGGCACGCCCCAATGGCGTGGCGCCCCGACCACCACGGGCCCGGCTCCCACTCTGGGTCAACCTCTTGTCCAGGCTGGAGGCTGGAGCGCCACGGTCAGCAGCGGTGCAACCGGACTCGCCCGTCAACCCGGTCAGGCCATGGTCTCGGCCCTGAAACCGGCCCAGCCCCAGGGGTTTTCCCGTCGCCGCAGCCTCGGCAAGGCGATCCAACTTCCCGCTGGTGCCACCACCGCCCAGGTTCAGGCAGCCATCGATGCGGCCTACCGGCAGCTGTTGAACAGAGTCCCCCTGGCCGCTGAACGCCTGGGCGATGCCGAGTCACAACTGCGCGATGGACAGCTGAGCATGGCCGGCTTCATCGCCAGAGTGGCCAACAGTGACCTGTTTGCCCAGCGCCTCAACCGCATGGCCCCGCTGCGGGCCGCTGCCGCAGCCTCCCTTGCCCTGCTTGGTCGGGCCGCTCAGCCTGCCGAAACCAGCCGTTTTCTCTCACTGCGGGTCCGGTCTGGTTTGCGGACCGCGATCGAGGACCTGCTCAACAGCGCCGAGTATGGTCAGTCCTTCGGACAGGATCAGGTCCCTTACCTCAAGGGCATGAACACAGCCGATGGCATCCCCCTGAGCACGGTCAATCGCACCGCCAGCCTTTACAGCGGCAATGGGGGTCTGACACCGAAGCCCAACGGCGCCATCTGAACCAGCTGCAGGATCCAGACCTGCAACGTCACAACACGGCCTCACCAGCAACCATCCCTGAAACAAATTTTCAGGGATGGTTTTTGTTGTTGGATGGACGAAATTGCAGGTATCGATTGTCACACGCTGCAATGAGGAGCACAGTCATTCAGGCCTGCAAATCAACCAGCTTCTGAGCTGGGACAAGACGGGACCCTGGCCAGCAAAATCCCTTGCGCGCCAAGGGCTCTGACGAACAAAGGGGCCGTGAAGAACTGTTACCGCCGGCAGGGGGAGTGGTGGGCTCTGCCACAGAATGATGCGGCGATCGGGAACACCGATCCTCCCTTACCCACCGGATACCGGTCTCCGTCAAGGTGACCGCTTGTTTCGAGGCAGAACTGCATGAGCATCGTCTCCAACTCGATCATCAACGCGGACGCCGAAGCCCGCTATCTCAGCCCTGGCGAACTCGACCAGATCAAATCGTTCGTGGCTGCCGGCCAGCGCCGTGTGCGCGTCGCCCAGGTCCTGAGCGAGAGTCGCGAACGCATCGTCAAGACCGCAGGCGGAGCTCTGTTCCAGAAGCGCCCCGATGTCATCTCCCCTGGCGGCAATGCCTACGGCGAGGAAATGACCGCGTCCTGCCTGCGGGACATGGACTATTACCTCCGCCTTGTGACCTACGGATTGGTTGCGGGTGATGTCACCCCGATCGAAGAGATCGGCATCATCGGCGCCAAGGAGATGTACCGCTCCCTGGGCACTCCCCTCGAGGCAATGGCCGAGTCCGTTCGTGAAATGAAGAACGTGGCCATGGGCCTGCTGACCGGTGCCGATGCTGAGGAAGCCGGTTTCTACTTCGATTACGTGGTCGGCGCCCTCTCCTGAGGCTGCACGCTCCCCTTCCTTACAACGCCTAACAGCAGAACTCATGCAAGACGCCATCACCAACGTCATCAATCAGGCCGACGTTCAGGGCCTGTATCTTGACGGTTCCGCCATGGGCCGCCTCGAGCAGTACTTCGCCAGTGGCGAACTGCGGGTTCGGGCTGCAGCCACCATCAGCGCCAATGCCTCGGCCATCATCAAAGACGCCGTTGCCAAGTCGCTCCTGTATTCGGACATCACCCGTCCGGGCGGCAACATGTACACCACCCGTCGCTATGCAGCCTGCATCCGCGACCTGGACTACTACCTGCGCTACGCCACCTACGCCATGCTGGCTGGTGACACCTCGATCCTCGACGAGCGCGTCCTGAACGGCCTCAAGGAGACCTACAACTCCCTGGGCGTTCCCATCGGCGCCACTGTGCAGTCGATCCAGGCCATGAAGGAAAGCACCGCTTCCCTGGTTGGTCCTGATGCCGGTCGTGAAATGGCCGTCTACTTCGACTACATCTGCTCCGGGCTCGGCAACTGAGCGCCGCACACTCTGTTTGAGGATTATCCATGCGGCTCTTTAAAGTCACGGCCTGCATCCCCTGCCCCGAAAAGGTGCGCAGCCAGCGTGAGCTTCAGAACACCTACTTCACCAAGTGGGTTCCCTACGAAAGCTGGTTCGCTGAGCAACAGCGAATCATGAAGCAGGGGGGCAAGATCCTCAAAGTCGAATTGGTCACCGGTCGTCGTCAGCAAAGCTGTGGCAACTGACCCAAGTTCGTTTTGAACACCAGGACCCGGCTCTGCCGGGTCTTTTTGTGTCTGCCCCTCGACAAGGGAGCCGCCATGGCTCTCAATAGGTCGTTAACCCCCCACTCCGTGGTCCGAACCGCAGCGTCAGTGCCAAGCCGGACAGACATCCGCTCCGCTGCCAGCACACCCGGTTCCCGGCTGTCGCTGCCGATCCCATGGCATCTCTGGCCTGCCGAGGCTCGCCTGTTGCTGGCGATGGTGGCCCTATGGAGCCTGGTGGGCGTGCTGGTGCTGACCTCGGCCAGCTGGTGGGTGGCCGAACGGGAAATGGGCGATGCCGCCTACTACCTCAAGCGACAACTGATCTGGATGGGGGTCAGCTGGTCCCTGCTGTGGCTAGCTCTGCGCACCAGCATTCGCCGCTGGCTGCAGCTGTCCCCCATGCTGCTGCTTGTGGGTGTGCTGCTTGTGGCGGCAACCCTGGTGGTGGGCAGCACGGTCAATGGGGCCAGCCGCTGGCTCGTGCTGGGGCCAATCCAGCTGCAACCCTCCGAGCTGATCAAACCCTTTGTGATCCTGCAGGGAGCAGCCCTGTTCGCCCACTGGAAACGCATCAGTTCTGACCAAAAACTGCTCTGGCTGGGCGTGTTTGGGGCGCTGATCCTGTTGATCCTCAAACAGCCCAACCTCAGCACCGCAGCCTTGACCGGGATGCTGCTGTGGCTGATGGCCCTGGCCAGCGGCATCTCACTGCCACTGCTGCTGGGCACGGCGGGGACAGGGGTCCTGGTCGGGGTGACCAGCATCCTCAGCAACGACTACCAGCGGACGCGGGTCACCTCCTTCCTCAACCCCTGGATCGACGCCCAGGGAGACGGCTATCAGCTGGTGCAGAGCCTGATGGCGATCGGCTCCGGTGGAGTGCTGGGCGAGGGGTTCGGACTGTCGACCCAAAAATTGCAGTACCTGCCGATCCAGTCCACCGACTTCATCTTTGCGGTCTTTGCCGAGGAATTCGGTTTCATCGGATCGGTGGTGCTGTTGCTGTTTCTCTTGCTGTTCGGGTTTGTCGGTCTGAGGGTTGCCATCTCCTGCCGCAGCAACCAACAGCGACTGGGCGCAATCGGCTGCACGACGCTGCTGGTTGGCCAGGCGATTCTCAACATCGCCGTGGCCAGCGGCGCCATGCCGACCACCGGGTTGCCGCTGCCGATGATCAGCTACGGCGGCAACTCGTTGATGGCGAGCCTCTTGATCGCAGGGCTGCTGATGCGCTGCAGCCTGGAATCAAGCGGCCTGACCGGCGGCCGGCGGCGCGGCCCCAGACCCGCGCGTTGAGGCGATAAGCTGCCCGCGATGGCAAGCACCGCGCCCGTTCTGGCTGACTGGGCTCGACAGGCAGAAACATTGCTGCAGAGCTCCCTGGGGGCCCCCGGTCCGGTGACCCTTGCCGTGGTCTTTGCTGCGGGTCTGCTGACCAGCCTGGGTCCCTGTTCGCTGTCGCTGCTGCCGGTGACCCTGGCCTACCTGGCCGGCTTTGCTGACGAACAACCGGCCTGGCAACGGAGCCTGAGCTTCGTGGTCGGCATCGTGCTGGCGTTGATGGGGCTCGGCCTGAGCAGCGCCCTGCTCGGCCGCATCTACGGGCAGATTCCAGGACTGGTACCGGTGCTGGTGGCGCTGTTGGCCGTGGTCATGGGCCTGCAACTGCTGGGTGTGATCCGCCTGCGTCTGCCGGCGGGGCCCGATCCCGAACGCTGGCGCCGATCGGTGCCGACGCCCCTGGCCCCGATCGCGGCGGGATTGGCCTTCGGCCTGGCCGCCACCCCTTGCACCACGCCTGTGCTGGCGGTGCTGCTGGGCTGGATGGCCCAGGCGGGACGGCCCCTGATGGGCACCCTGTTGCTGGCCAGCTTTGGTGCGGGACAGGTCATGCCGCTGCTGCTGGCCGGAACGGCTGCCGCCAGCCTGCCGAAGCTGCTCGACCTGCGGGCCGCCGGTCGTTGGGTTCCCCCGATCAGTGGGGTGCTGCTGTTGCTGTGCGGCGGGCTCACCCTTGCCGCCTACTGGCCATGAAAATCTTGCAACGGCTGCTGGCCGTGATCTCGGACCTGCGCCTGGCGATCGGACTGCTGGTGGTGATCGCCATCGCCAGCGGGGTCGGCACCGCCATCCCGCAGCAGGAAACCGAGGACTTTTACCACCAGCTGTACGACCAACAACCCTGGCTGGGATTGGTCAACGGCGGTTGGGTGCTGCGGCTGCAGCTCGATCACATCTACAGCAGCTCCTGGTTTCTGGCGCTGTTGGCAGCCCTGGGGCTGGCCCTGCTGGTCTGCAGCTGGCGCCGCCAGTGGCCTGCGTTGCAGGCAGCCGTGCGCTGGGTGGATTACAGCCAACCCCGGCAGCTCAGCAAGTTGAGCGTGGCCCAGACCCTGAATTGCAGCGCCCCCTGTGGCCAACTGGATGCCCTTGAGGCACTGCTGCGCCGGCAGGGATGGCAACTGCGGCGCCAATCCGAACGGCTGGCGGCCCGCCGCGGCATCGTTGGCCGGATCGGCCCCCTGCTGGTCCATGCCGGTCTGGTGCTGCTGCTGGTGGGGGCGGCCTGGGGCAGCCTGGCTGGACAGCGCAGCGAGCAGTTTCTGGCGCCGGGTCGCAGCCTGGAACTGCTCGATCGTCGGGGCCACAGCCAGCTGACGCTCGCACTGGACAGTTTTGCGGTCCAGCGCGATCCCGCCGGCAGGCCTGAGCAGTTCAGCTCACAGCTGCGGCTGCTGCAACCGTCCGAGGGCGAAGCCGGCGACGACGGGACCCTGCTCAAGACTGCTGCAATCAGTGTCAATCACCCGCTGCGGTTTCGCGGCATGACGCTGTACCAAGCCGATTGGGCCCTGGCGGCCATCGGGGTTCGGCTTGGCCGGAGCCCCGTGCTCGAGCTGCCGCTGCAAAGCTTTCCCCAGTTGGGCGAGCAGATCTGGGGACTGGTGCTGCCCACCCGCCCGGATGGCAGCCAACCGGTGCTGCTGCTGCTGAGCAGCGAGGCCGGCCCGGTTGACGTGTTTGGCGCCGATGGGCGGTCCCTGGGGCAGCTCAGCATCGGCGGCGATCCGCTCGAGGTGGACGGTCTGCCGATCCGGGTCGCCTCGGTGCTGCCGGCCAGCGGCATCCTGCTCAAGCGGGATCCAGGGGTGCCCCTGGTCTATGGGGGTTTTGGACTGGCGTTGGCCGGCGGAGCCCTGAGTTTGGTGGCAACCCGTCAGCTCTGGGCGATCAGCGAAGGCAGCGGCAGCGAAGGTCGGCTGCATGTGGCGGGTCTGTGCAATCGCAACCTGACCGCCTTTGCCGGTGAGCTGCCGCAGCTGCTGCAACAGCTCTAGCCCAGTCCAGCACTGGGGTCAGCAGGGCAGGCGACTGCCGTGGCTCACCCTGACGACCGTATGAACGTTCCCGCGCGGATGGAAGTCCGCCTCGAGCTGCATCCACTGGGGATCGCAGGCCTGGACCAGGTCATCGAGAATCCGGTTGGCCACCTCTTCGTGGGAAATGCTGCGGTCGCGATAACTGTTGATGTACAGCTTGATGGCCTTGAGCTCGAGCACCCGGGGACCGGGCTGATAGAGCAGGCGCATCACCGCAAAATCGGGATAACCCGAAAAGGGACATTTGCAGGTGAATTCGGGCAGTTCGATCGAAACCTCGTAGGGGCGCCCAGGCCGCGGGTTGTCAAAGCAGATCAGTTCGGCTTCGGCAATGGCACGTTCGCCGTACAGCGGAGTGAGGGTCTGGGCGGCAGGAATCGGGGTCACGTCAAATTGAAACCAACTGCAACTGTAAGCAGCGACATCCAACTGCTGCGCAGCGCTCCTGGCCGAAAAGCAGTAACAATGGCTACGTCTGCAGGATCCAGGCTCGGGTGAGATGGCCCTGCCAGTCCAACCACTGACCGCCCAGCTCCCATGAAAAAAGTCGAGGCCATCATTCGCCCCTTCAAGCTCGAGGACGTCAAGATCGCCCTGGTCAATGCCGGCATCGTGGGCATGACCGTCAGCGAAGTGCGCGGCTTTGGCCGTCAGAAAGGCCAGGTGGAGCGTTACCGGGGTTCGGAATTCACGGTCGAGTTTCTGCAGAAGCTCAAACTCGAAATCGTGGTCGATGACGACAAGGTCGACACTGTGGTGAGTGCGATTCAGGATGCGGCTCGCACCGGCGAAATCGGTGACGGCAAGATCTTCGTCAGCAACGTCGATGCCGTGATCCGCATCCGCACCGGTGAGGCCGGCAGCGCGGCGATCTGACCGCTCAGGACCCGGGCTCAAGGGGGCGTCAGGGTCTGTGCGACCAGCTCGGCGATGTGCCTTGAGGTCAGGGCAGGCCTTGGTGTCGGCGTTGGCGTCACCAAGCCATCGGGCTGCAACCACAGCAGATACTCGTGATTGCCCGCCGGTCCTGTGATCGGCGAGGCGATCAACCCGGCGGCAACCAGCTCCATCCCCTGGGCGGTCTCGATCACCCCTTCAATCGCCTCACGGTGGGCGACGGGATCGCGCACCACACCCCCCTTGCCGACACGCTCGCGACCCACTTCAAACTGGGGCTTGACCAGCAGAATCAGGTCGCGACTGCCCTGCCCGCCGAGCGGCTGCATCAACCCCAGCAGGGCCGGCAGGACCAGGGCCAGCGCGATGAAGGACACATCGGCCACGGCCAAATCAGGGCGCGGTGCCTCTGGGCTGAACAACTGCTCGGGCGTCAGGTGGCGCAGGTTGGTGCGTTCCTTGAGCACCACCCGTGGATCGCTGCGCAGGCTCCAGGCCGTCTGCCCATAGCCCACATCGACCCCATAGATGAGGCTGGCACCCGCCTGCAGAAGGCAATCACTAAAGCCGCCGGTCGAAATTCCCCCATCGAGGCAGACGCGCCCCGCCACCGGCAACGCAAACGCCTCAAGCGCGGCCGCCAGTTTGTCGCCACCGCGCGAGACGAAGCGGGGTTGGGCCTGCACCTGCAGCGGCGTTTGAGGCCGCACCTCGGTGCCGGGCTTGTCGAGCACCTGATCACCGCTGCGCACCAGGCCCGCCCGGATCAACTGCTGGGCCTGCTGCCGACTCGCCACAAGCCCCCTGGCCACCAGCTCGAGATCGAGTCGTTGTTTGCTTGCCATGACCGAGCGGCAACAGAGCTTTGCCTTCCGTCATCGAACCACACAGGAAACGGAACAGATTCGGTGAAAGTTCAACAAGGCACAGAGACAACCAGAGGATGGGCAGCAACAGGGCACCTTTGCCAGCGCCATGGCCTGCATCCGCTCCAAAGCCACATCGCCCAGCAACGTGGTCGAACTGCTGCCCCCCGGCAGCTTCGTCCGCCTGGTCAACCAACCCGACGACCTGCCCCCGTTTCAGCTGATTCATTGCAAGGGCGGTCGCTGCTGGGTGCGACAGCAGGCCTGGGGCCAGCTGGTCCAGTGGGAAGTCCCCCACCGGCGCCTGACCATCGCCAGCTGAAGGACCCCTCAGGCAAAGTGGACCTCACTGTGAGCCCGCGGCGGCCTTGATCGAGCGTTACACCCTGCCCGAAATGGGCAACCTCTGGAGCGAAGAGGCCAAATTCCAGAGCTGGCTGGATGTCGAGATCGCGGCCACCGAGGCCAACTGCGACCTGGGCAACGTGCCGGCCGAAGCGGTCGCCACGATCAAGGCCAAGGCCGCGTTCAGCGTCGAGCGCATCCTCGAGATCGAGGCTGAGGTGCGCCACGACGTGATCGCCTTTCTGACCAACGTCAACGAGCACGTGGGTGACGCTGGCCGTTACATCCATGTGGGCATGACCAGCTCGGATGTGCTCGACACAGGCCTGGCCCTGCAGCTCAAGGCCTCGGTGCAGGTGCTCAGGGCCGAGCTCGACGCCCTGGCCGGCGCCATTCGCAGCCTGGCCCGTGAGCACAAAGGCACGGTGATGATCGGCCGCAGCCACGCCATCCACGGCGAGCCGATCACCTTCGGCTTCAAGCTGGCGGGTTGGCTGGCCGAGGTCGAGCGCAACCGCGAACGGCTGGAACGGCTCGAGACGGTGGTCAGCGTCGGCCAGATCTCAGGTGCCATGGGGACCTATGCCAACACCGACCCGCGGGTCGAGGCGATCGCCTGCGCCAGACTGGGCCTGGTGCCCGACGCGGCCAGCACCCAGGTGATCGCCCGCGATCGCCACGCCGAATACGTGCAGACCCTGGCCCTGGTCGGTGCCGCATTGGAGCGCTTCTCGACCGAGATCCGCAACCTGCAGCGCACCGACGTGCTCGAGGTCGAAGAGAACTTCGCCAAAGGGCAGAAAGGCAGCTCGGCCATGCCCCACAAGCGCAACCCCATCCGCTCTGAGCGCATCAGCGGCCTGGCCCGGGTGCTGCGTAGCTACGTGGTCGCCGCCCTCGAGAACTGCGCCCTGTGGCATGAGCGCGACATCAGCCACAGCTCAGTCGAGCGCATGATGCTGCCCGACTGCTCGGTGACGCTGCACTTCATGCTGCGCGAGATGACCGCCGTGGTGCAGGGGCTGGGGGTCTACCCCGAAAACATGGCCCGCAACATGAATGTCTACGGCGGCGTGGTGTTCAGCCAGCGGGTGCTGCTGGCCCTGGTCGAGAGCGGTATCAGCCGCGAGGACGCCTACCGCATCGTGCAGCGCAACGCCCACACCGCCTGGAACACCGCCGGCGGCGACTTCAGGGCCAACCTGGAGGCCGACCCCGACGTCACCAGCCGCCTGAGCGCCGCCCAGCTGGCCGACTGCTTCGCCACCGAAACCCACCAGGCCAACCTGGGCGTGATCTGGGAGCGGCTGGGGATCTGAGCCGCTGGGGGCTGACGCCTGCTGCGGAGCCCGTTCAAAGATCCTGCAGGCCCCGCACCGCCAGCAGCAACGCAAACCCTGCCGCCACTGCGGCATCGATGGCCCGGCGGTGGCGGCTGACCCAGCGGCCAAAACGATCCAGCAACCGGGCTCCCACCGGGCCGCTGAGCAGCAGCAACAGCGGCGGCAGCCAGACCGGCAGCAGGGTGATCAGATCCAGGGCGAGCCAGGCCGCCAGGCGCTCGCTCCAGGGCTGGGCCGAGCGCCCCACCAGCTGGGCGGCCGGCAGAAACAACACCAACGAGGTGACATTCACCGCCATTAGGCCCAGGCCCTGCAGCAGCGCAGCCCCCAGGCCGGTTGTGCCATCCCGGCACGGTGGAACTGGAGTCGCAGCTGCCAGGGGCCGACGCAGGGTCTGCAGGGCCAGGGCTGCCAGGGCCAGGGCCAGCAGCAACTGGACAGCGGCCGCCACCGGATCGGCTCCCGGTTGTCGACTCGGCAGACGATGGGCGATCCAGCCGGCGGCCAGGGTCCAGATCACCACAACCGCCAGGGCACCCAGCAGATACCCCAGGCTGCGGCGCAGGGAGACCAGGCGACCACCCGCCCCGCTGAGCTGGGCGAGCTGTCCCAACAGCACCAACGGGCTCACGGCCGCTCCGGTGGCCAGCGGCAGCATCCGTTGCCAGAGTTCGGCATCGCTCATCAGGAACCCGTCCAATCACTCCCGGTGATAGGGCGCCCCCTGCTGAATCGACAAGGCCCGGTACAGCTGCTCGAGCAGCAGCAGCCGCGCCAGCTCATGGGGAAAGGTGAGCGGCGAAAGGCTCAGCCGCCACTGGGCCCGGGCCTTGATCGCCGGGTCCAGGCCATCGGCACCGCCGATCACAAAGGCCAGCCGCTCGGATCCCGACCCCTCAAGGGCCCGGGCCAGGGCCAGCGAGGTGTGGGGTTGTCCCTCTTCGCACAGGGCCACCAACCGCTCGCCAGGGCGCAGCTCGGCGAGGATCGCTTCGGCCTCGCGAGCCTTGCCGCCATCACGCAGCTCGACCAGTTCAAGCCCAGGCAGGCGCTTGCGGTAGAGGGCCACCCCCTCTGCCACCCAGCCCTTGCGCACCTTGCCCACGGCCAGGATGCGCATGCGGGAGGGGTTGATCACGGCCACTCAGGCGCTGCTGGCAGGCTAGGGGAATGCCCTGGACCCCCTACGCCGACTGGATCTACACAGCGGTCAGCACCGCCGGCCTGCTGCTGATCATCTGGCTGGTACTCCGGCCTCAGAAGTGATGGGCCGATGCGCGGCTGGCTGAAGCTTGCCGTCAGGCTTCCAGCTTGCCGTCAGCCCTCGAGATCGCTGTGGGCGCTTGGAAAGTCCCCCGGCATCGCCGACTCAGGCGGCAGGTCCGGCTTGGGTCGCTCGATCGCTGCCGGCGGTTTGGGCAACAGGTCCTCGAGCTCGCACACCGGGAAACGGTTGATGGCCCGCAGGGCGGCGCGGGCGTTGTCGCGCAGCTGCTGGCTGACCGCTTCGCAGTAAGGAATCTGGGCCAGCAGATCGATGGTGCGGCGCAGCACCCGCACCACATCGCCTTCGTCGAGCGAGGTGTTGCCGATCACATCACTCCAGCTGGCGCCCCTCGCCCAGGCCTCGACCAGGCCGGTGAGCTCGGGCTCCCACCAGAGCGGAAAGGCCACCTTGGCCCGCTCCTGCTGGCGTTCCAGCTCGCGCCGGATGCCCCGCAGATCATGCAGGGCCTCATCAACCGCCGGGGGTGGCGGGTAGCCGCACCAGAGGTCCGGACGGTTGACCTCGGTCGAGATCGCTTCGAGCACGGCCGCCAGCTCGGGGGGCGGCAGCTCATCAAGGTGGCCGCTCATCAGCGCCAGGCCGAGCCACAGCTCGTTGTCGCCGCGCAGGGCGGCCACGGTGCGGCCGATCTCGGTGGGTTCGAGCCCGTCATCACCGGCCAGGGCTCCGAAGTGGCGCAGCACGTCGATCAACGCCAAGAAGGTGTCCCAGTGCCTGTTGGACCGGAAGTGCAACAACCGCTGGCGCTCCTCGATCTCGAGAGCCAGCTCCTCCATCCGGCGGCGGTGCTTCTTGAGCTGACGGCGGTCGCCCCAACGGTGGGCGGGATGGAGTTCGAGCTCCTCCTCCAGCTGCTGCACCAGCTGGGCCTGGCCCTGGACCTCGGCCGCCAGGTCGTACTGAGGCGTGTGCATGTCATGGCGACGGGCCATCGAGGCCACCGCCAGGGCCAGCCCACCGCTGGCCTGATCGCCATGGCGCAGCTCACCGGCGTGGCGCAGCTCGGGCGCCTCGAGCTGCCTGACCTGCAGACAGCTCAGTTCGGCGTGCAGGCTGACCACCGCCGAACAGGGCAGCAGAATCCAGAGGTTGTCGTCGGTCAGGCACAGCAGCAGCGGGAACTGACCCGGGCCGTTGACCTTCTCCACAATCACGGCCGGTGTGACCCGGCCCCTGAGCTGGGGCGCCTTGACGCTGACCAACGAGCCCTCACTGGCGAACTGCAATGCCAGCGTCAGCTCGTGGGCCAGGGTCTCTTCGGCTTGGTGCTGCAGGATCCGCAGCAGGCGCCGCTCCTCGCGCAGGCGGCCGCGCTGTTTCTCGTAATCCTCAAAGTCTTCCCAGGGCACATCGCCCGAACCATCCTCGAGCTGGTCGAGCCGCTCGCGCAGATCGGCGATCGCCGCCTCGTCATCGGCCAGATCCAGGGTGGCCAGGTAGCGGCCGAAGCTGCGCTCGACCAGCTCCTTGGCTTTGGCGAGGTCGTAGCGCTGCAGCAGGTTCAGCACCATGCCGTAACTGGGGGTGAACTGACTAACCAGCGGATCGGCCGGGGCCGTCGCCAACTGGCCCGCTTCACGCACCCCTTCAAAGCGGCTCTGCACCGTGACCACATAGCCCTGGGAGTCGAGCCCGCGGCGGCCGGCCCGGCCCGCCATCTGCAGAAACTCGCTGCCCATCAGCGGGCGGTGACCCCGCTCGGTGCGCTTCGACAGGGACGAGATCACTGTGGTCCGGGCCGGCATGTTGATGCCGGCGGCAAGGGTCTCGGTGGCAAAGACCACCTTGATCAGGCCCTGCTGGAAGAGCTCCTCAATCAGCTCTTTCCAGGCCGGCAGCACGCCGGCATGGTGGGCAGCGATGCCCCGCAACAGGGCATCGGCATGACCCCCTTCGCGGACAGCATCGGGGGTGGCGGCCACAAACGCATTCAGCCGCGCCTGAATGCGGGCCTGCTCGTCGGGGTTGACCAGGCAGACCTTGCCCAGATCCCGCACCCCCTTGTCGCAACCGCGGCGGCTGAAGATGAAATAGATCGCCGGCAGCATCTGCCGATCGGCCATCTGGGCCACCACAAAGCCCAGGGGCGGGGCCTCGGGCTGGGGCGGTTTGGGGGTCTTGGGTCCTTTGCGGCGGTTGCCCTTGGGAGCTCGCCAGACCTTGCAGTTGGGATGCAGGCCCGTGCTCTCGTCATTGAGCAGCGGATGCAGACCCTTGGCGCTGCAGAAGCTGAACGCCAGCGGCACCGGCCGGTGATCGCTCAGCACCAGGCGGGTGGGGCCATGCACCCGCTCAATCCAGTCGGTGAGCTGACCGGCATTGGCGACCGTGGCCGAAAGGGCCACCAGCTGCACGGCCGGCGGACAGTGAATGATCGATTCCTCCCAGACCGTGCCGCGCTGGGAGTCGTTCATGTAATGGCACTCGTCGAGCACAACCGCCTCGACGTCGGCCAGGGGATCGTTGTCGGGATGATCGATCTCCGCATACAACATGTTGCGGAAGATCTCGGTGGTCATCACCACGATCCGGGCTTCGCGGTTCAGACTCAGATCACCGGTCAGCAGTCCGACGTTGTCGGCGCCGAACTGCTCGCGAAAGTCGCGCAGCTTCTGGTTCGAGAGCGCCTTGAGCGGGGTTGTGTAAAAAACTTTCTGGCCGTGGGCGAGGGCGCGGTGAATGGCGTATTCACCTACCAGTGTCTTGCCGCTGCCAGTGGGGGCACTAACCACAACCGAATGGCCCTGATTCAGGGCATCGATCGCCTCGAGCTGAAAGTCGTCGAGGGGAAAAGGAAATAACTGCTCAAGCGGCGGCACACCGGTCGCGCTGACCGCGAAGGCTGCAGGATCGGATCGATCGGTGGCCGAGGAACGGTCGACGGGCCGTCGGGCAGTGAGATGCGCCAATCCTATGGGGCTGGGCCGATGGGCGGGATGACCCCGCCCAGCCGCGTCCCCTGCCGGGTCCCCTGCAGCGC
>Ga0310333_100188_pt1 | contig 17267 bp, 13 predicted proteins | sample LakMicSRFTotalB7_FD_195547 | JGI IMG/M metagenome (GOLD analysis project Ga0310333, IMG submission 195547) | Enriched freshwater cyanobacterial communities from Lake Michigan, Michigan, United States - MI23.SRFL.Total.B7 (v2) (version 2) | ecosystem: Environmental > Aquatic > Freshwater > Lake... | reverse complement strand
GCCGTAGCTCTCGGGCCTGAGCTCGATGCCCTTGGGCTTGAGCCGCTTGGCCAGCAGCTGCAGGCGCTTGTCGGCCTCGGGGCGCACCCCTTCCCACTGGAACGGGGTGTGGGCCTTGGGCACAAAGGTGCTCACCCCCAGGCTCAGCCGCAGGCCCGGGGTCGCTTTCTTAAGGGCCAGCAGTAGCTCGGCGGTGGCCTCCACATCGGCCTGCTCTTCGCTGGGCAGGCCGACCATGCCGTAGAGCTTGAGGCCGCTTAATCCACCCTCTTTGGCGTAGCGGGCGGCGGCAAAGATCGCGTCGGTGTCGAGTTTCTTGTTGACGACCCGGCGCATGCGCTCGCTGCCGCTCTCGATCGCGATCGTGAGCGATTTGCTGCCCCGTTTGGCCAGGATGCGTCCCAGTTCGGGGGTCACGGTGGCGGCCCGCACCGAGCTGACGCTGACGCGGGTGCCGTCAAAGCGGTCCTGGTCCAGCCAGTGCAGCAGCTCGCCGAACTGCGGATGCTGGGTGACCGAGGCCCCCAGCAGGCCCAGGCGCTGGGTGGCGGTCAGGCCCTTTTCGACCGCCGGGATCAGGCCGTCGTCGAGGCTGGGGGTGCGAAACGGCAATGTCAGGTAGCTGGCCAGGCAGAAGCGGCACAGCTCGGGGCAGCTGCGCACCACCTCGACCATGTGGATGCCGGGCCAGGCGGCCTCGGGCGTGATCACGGTCGAGTGGCTCAGGGTGTTGCCGCGCCAGGTCTGCTTGGCGATCGTCGCCGGGATCGGGTGCTCGCCGCCGTCCAGGGGTTCGATCGCCTGCAGGGTGCCGGCAGGGTCGTAGCGCGGTCTGTAGAGACAAGGTAGATACACCCCCTCGACCTGGGCCAGCCGCCGCAGCCGCTCGGGGCGGGGGGCGCCGCGGCAGGCCTGTAGTGCATCGACAAAGGCCGGCAGCAGCAGCTCGCCGTCGCCCAGCAGGATCGCGTCAAAGAACGGCGCCAGCGGTTCGGGGTTGGCGGTGAGCACCGGACCGCCGCCGAACACGATCGGATCGTCGTCGCCCCGCTCGGCCGCCCAGATCGGAATGCGCTGTTGCTCGAGCAGATCGAGCAGCACCGGCCCGTCGAGCTCCCAGCTCAGCGACAGGCCGAACAGGTCGAGGCTGCGGTGGGGCGCATCGCCCTGGTCCGTGAACAGGCGCCGCACATCGACATCGCTGCGCCGGGCCAGGGTCGCCCACACCACCTGGTAACCCAGGCTGGTGATGCCGACGCTGTAGCTGCTGGGAAAGGCCAGCACCGCCCGCAGCGCCCCGGCTTCGGGCACCGCCGGCTCAAACAGCAGGGTCTCCTGGTTCAGGTGCGTCGGCGAGGCAAGCCTTCACCGTATCGCTGAACGCCAGGACCCCGAGCCCCAGTTCTTGCACCAGGTGCTCAGCGGCTTTTGACGCAGTAGCTGCCCGAGCTGAACCAGCAGAGCGGGCAGCAACAACGGCCGCGACATAGGTCAGGTCTCAACAGCTTCCAGATTGCTCTGGGACGCAGAATCCAGCCATGGCAGGGCACGGGCTGGTTCGGCTGCTGGTGTGGTCCGTGCCGCTGTGGCTGGGCTCACCGGTCCTGGCGCAGAGCGCCACGGTGGTCTCCATCGGCGACGGCGATACGGTGCGGGTGCGGCTGGGGGGCGAGGTGCGCAGCGTGCGGCTGGCCTGCATCGACGCCCCCGAAACCGCTCAGATCCCCTGGGGTCAGCAGGCCCGGTCGCAACTGCAGGCACTGCTGCCGATCGGCTCAGCGGTGGATCTGTGCAGCACCACCAGCGATCGCTACGGCCGTCTGGTGGCCCAGCTGAGCCGTGGGGGGCGCAACGTCAACCAGGCCCTGGTGGCCAGCGGAGCTGCCTTTGTTTATCGGCGGTACATCGCTGGTTGCGACCGGCAGACCTACAGCAGGCTGGAGACGTCGGCCCGGCTGCAGCGGCTGGGGGTGTGGAGTGTGAGGGGCGGCATCCCCCGGCCCTGGGACGTGCGGCGCGGCGCACAACGGCAACCCTGAGCTCGGCTGCCGATTCGGGATTTCGCCGTGTCGTGGTGCTAGCCGTTATCGATGCGTTGACGGGTTGGTTGAGCGCAGCTAACCCATGGTTGTGGTCCAACAGTTCCATGTCTGAAGCACAGGTCAAGGCCTTTTTTGACAAGGCCAGATCCGATGAGGCTCTCAAGCAGCAACTTCGTGCTGGTGACAGCAATCCAGTCGCATTGGCTGCTGCTGCAGGCTTTCAATTCGGTGCCGCTGATCTGGCCCGCTATCAGGCCAGGCGTGTTCTGGAGCTCAGCGATGAACAGCTGACCTGTGTGTCAGGTGGCATCATCATTCCTAAGAGCTTTGACTGGGAGTGGTTGCTGGATGTCCAGGAAGATTAATCCTCTTTGTTGTGATGAGCAGCCCCCATTTGCGTGCCTTTGTCTCACGGTTGCGAGCAGATTCGTTGCTGCGTGAGCAAGCGCTTCAGGTCGATGACTGTGATGCCATGGCCGCGCTGGCCCGAGCCCATGGCTACCAGGTCACGGCCGTGGAGTTGCTCAAAGCCCAGGCTGTGTTAGTTCTCAGCCAATCCGATGCAGTGCTGGAACAGCCCAATGCCCAGCTGCGGATTCGCCACTGGGGCTGCTGGCTCGATGTGGTGTAAGGGTTACACCCCCGCCAGTACCTGGGCTTCCTGCTCGGCACTGACCACGCGGCCGCTGTCTTCGAAGCCGGCGATCTGGTCGAAGTTGAGGTAGCGGTACAGCTCGTCGCCGAAGGGGTCGATTTTTTCGGCGGCGATGGCCAGGTACTCCTCTTTGGAGGGGATCCGGCCCAGCTGGGCGCACACCGCCGCCAGCTCGGCGCTGCCCAGGTACACCTGGGCGCCGTTGCCGAGGCGGTTGTTGAAGTTGCGGGTGCTGGTGGAAAACACGGTGGTGTTGTCCTCCACCCGCGCCTGGTTGCCCATGCACAACGAACAACCGGGCAGCTCCATGCGCGAGCCGGCCCCTTCGAAGATGGCGTAATAGCCCTCCTCTTTCAGCGTCTCCTCGTCCATGCGGGTGGGCGGGCAGACCCACAGGCGGGCGGCGTTGGCGCCCTGGCCTTTGAGCACGTTGGCGGCGGCGCGGTAATGGCCGATGTTGGTCATGCAGCTGCCGATGAACACCTCATCGATGCGGTCGCCGGCCACATCCGACAGCGTTTTGACGTTGTCGGGGTCGTTGGGGCAGGCCACGATCGGCTCGGTGATCGCATCGAGGTCGATCGTGATCACGGCCGCATACTCGGCGTCGGCGTCGGCCTCGAGCAGGACCGGGTTGGCCAGCCAGGCCTCCATCGCCTTGATGCGGCGGGCCAGGGTGCGGGCGTCGCCATAGCCGCGGGCGATCATGTTTTTGAGCAGCGCCACGTTGCTGCGCAGGTACTCGCTGACGGTCTCGACGCTCAGCTTGATCGTGCTGCCGGCGCAGCTGCGCTCGGCGGTGGCGTCGGTCAGTTCAAAGGCCTGCTCGAGCTTGAGATCGGGCAGGCCCTCGATCTCCATGATGCGGCCGTTGAACACGTTCTCCTTGCCCTCTTTGGCGACCGTCAGCAGGCCCTGCTGGATGGCCACATAGGGAATGGCGTTGACCACATCGCGCAGGGTCACACCCGGTTGCAGCGAGCCTGAAAATTTGACCAGCACCGACTCGGGCATGTCGAGCGGCATGGCGCCGATGGCGGCGGCAAAGGCCACCAGGCCCGAGCCGGCCGGGAAGCTGATGCCCAGGGGGAAGCGGGTGTGGCTGTCGCCGCCGGTGCCGACGGTGTCGGGCAGCAGCATGCGGTTGAGCCAGCTGTGGATGATGCCGTCGCCGGGCCGCAGGGCCACGCCGCCCCGGCTGCTGATGAACTCGGGCAGCTCGGCGTGGGTCTTGAGGTCGACCGGCTTGGGATAGGCGGCGGTGTGGCAGAAGCTCTGCATCACCAGGTCGGCGCTGAAGCCCAGGCAGGCCAGCTCCTTCATCTCGTCGCGGGTCATCGGCCCGGTGGTGTCCTGGGACCCGACGGTGGTCATCAGCGGCTCGCAGCTGGTGCCGGGGCGCACCCCCGCCAGGCCGCAGGCCTTGCCGACCATCTTCTGGGCCAGGGTGTAGCCCTTGCCGGTGTCGGCCGGGGCCACCGGGCGAATGAACAGCGCGCTGGGCGCCAGTCCCAGCTGGGCGCGCACCTTGTCAGTGAGCGAGCGGCCGATCAGCAGGGGGATGCGGCCGCCGGCGCGCACCTCGTCGGCGATGGTGCTGGGCTTGAGGTCAAAGCGGGCGATCACCGTGCCGGCATCGGGTTCGCCGGCGGCGCGCTCGATCGTGCCGGCGTGGGGCCGGATCGTGATCACATCACCGGTCTTTAGGCCGGTGACGTCGCATTCGATTGGCAGGGCGCCCGAGTCTTCGGCGGTGTTGAAAAAGATCGGTGCGATTTTGCCCCCCAGGATCACGCCGCCACTGCGCTTGTTGGGCACGTGGGGAATGTCATTGCCGGTGTGCCACAGCACCGAGTTGATCGCCGATTTGCGTGAGCTGCCGGTGCCCACCACATCGCCCACATAGGCGACCGGGTGGCCCTTGGCCTTGAGCTGCTTGATCTGCGCCAGGCCGCCGGGCAGGCGGGTCTCGAGCATCGCGTTGGCGTGCAGGGGAATGTCGGGCCGGGTGGTGGCGTGGGTGGCCGGCGACAGGTCGTCGGTGTTGGTCTCGCCCTCGACCTTGAACACCGTCACGGTGATCTCGGTGGGCAGTTCGGGCTTGGCGGTGAACCACTCGGCAGCGGCCCAGCTGTCGATCACCCGCTGGGCATGGGGGTTGGCGGCGGCCAGCTCGAGCACCTCGTTGTAGGCGTCGTAGACCAGAAGGGTGGTGCTGAGCCCTGTGGCAGCGGCGGTGGCGATCGCCTGGTCGCTGTGGCCTAGCAGCGTGATCAGGGCGCCGACGTTGTAGCCGCCGATCATGGTGGCCAGCAGCCGCACGGCCGCCAATGGGGCGACCAGGGGACTGGTGGCCTCGCCCTGGGCCACCGCCAGCAGCCAGCTGGCTTTGACATAGGCGGCCTCATCGACCCCGGGGGGGATGCGCTCGCTCAGCAGCTCGAGCAGAACGGCGTCCTCACCGGCGGGGGGCGCGGCCAGCAGCTCGGTCAGGGCGGCGGTCTGGCCGGCGTTCAGCGGCAGGGCCGGCACCCCCAGGGCGGCGCGCTCGGCGGCGGCGGCGCGGTAGTCGGCAAGGAAGGTGCTGGCGGCAGACATGGGCAGGACTGGCGGTGCGGGACGGGTCCCGCTCGTGCGAGGTGAGACCCATTGTTGATGGCCGGGGGTCCGCCTTTGGTGACAACGGCTGCACTCATTAGGGTGGACCCCTGTTGTGCTGCGTTTCAGCGAGGCCTGAGCCCCATGCAATCCACGTCCGATCTGCATGTGGTCGAGACCAGGCCTTTGGTGCCGCCGGCCCTGCTGCACCGCGATTTGCCCCTGAGCGAGGCCGGGGCGGCCACCGTGCGCCAGGCCCGCGAGCGCATTCAGGCGATCCTGCACGGCCGCGACGACCGCCTGCTGGTGATCGTGGGGCCCTGCTCGGTGCACGACACCGCCGCCGCCCAGGAGTACGCCACCGCCATCTCCCAGCTGCGCCACCAGCACCGTGAGCAGCTCGAGGTGGTGATGCGGGTCTATTTCGAGAAGCCCCGCACCACGGTGGGTTGGAAGGGTCTGATCAACGACCCCCATCTCGATGGCAGCTACGACATCAACACCGGCCTGCGGCTGGCCCGGGGCCTGCTGCTGCACCTGGCCGAGATGGGTCTGCCGGCGGCCACCGAGCTGCTGGACCCGGTGGTGCCCCAGTACATCGCCGATCTGATCAGCTGGACCGCCATCGGTGCCCGCACCACCGAAAGCCAGACCCACCGCGAGATGGCCTCGGGTCTGTCGATGCCGATCGGCTTCAAGAACGGCACCGACGGCAGTGTGACGACCGCCGTGAACGCGATCGAGGCCGCGGCCCGTCCCCACCATTTTCTGGGAATCAACGGACAGGGGGCAGCGGCGATCGTCAGCACCACCGGCAACCCCGACGGCCACCTGGTGCTGCGGGGTGGCAAGAGCGGCACCAATTACCACGCCGAAGCGATCACCAAGGCCTCAGAGTCCCTGGCCAAGGCCGGTGTGCCCCACCGGCTGATGGTCGACTGCAGCCACGGCAACTCCAACAAGGACTACCGCCGCCAGGGCGATGTCCTGGGCGAGCTGGCCGAGCAGGTGCGCGGCGGCGGTACGGCGGTGATGGGGGTGATGCTCGAGAGCCATCTGGTGGCCGGCAATCAGAAGATCCCTGCCGATCTTTCAGAGCTGACCTACGGGCAGAGCATCACCGATGCCTGCATCGATCTAGCCACCACCACCGAGCTGTTGGCCCAGCTGGCGGCGGCTGTGGCGCAGGGGCAGGGGGCCTAGGGCCTCAACGCCAGCAGGACCACAGCCAGGCGCTGACGATCGGCACCGTCAGGTTGTCCAGCCCCAGCCAGGCCACCTGCTCCAGGGCGGTGGCCACCAGGGCGATCGTCAGCAGTGCGCCCCACCCCGGTGCCACCGGGGCGGCGGCGGCCACCAGGGCCAGGGCGGCCAGGCTGGCTGCGGCCATGGCGGTGGTGCCGATCAGCGATTTGCGCTGCCCCCAGATCCGCCAGCTGGGCGAAGGGATCAAGGCGCCCAGGACGCCGGCCAGTCCATCGCCCAGCGCCATCACCAGCACCCCGGCGCAGACCGCATCCCGCTGATCGGGCCAGAACATCAACAGCAGCAGCGTGATCGCGGCTCCATAGGCGATCGTGCCGTAGCTGTGGCGCCCCACATCCTCGATTGCCGGTAGCAGGCGCCGGCGGTGGTTGATCGCGGCCAGCACCGTGATCGCTGCGGCGGCAGGGATCGCGATCCAGCGGTCGACGTTCAGCAGCCAGGCCAGGGGCACCACCGCACCAGTGCCGATGTGCACCAGTTTGCGGCTCCATTCGCGACGGCCGCCATTGCCGTTGGCGCTGATGCGCCGCAGCTGCAGGGCAGCGGCCGCCAGCAGGGCCAGCCACAGGGCCACGGCGCCGACGCCGATGGCCTGCTGCAACCACCAGGAGGCCATCGGCGCCGGTGCAGCCACGGCCGCTCAGGCGGCCTGGCGGGTGTTGCTGAGCAGCCGCAGTTTCATGATCGCCTTGGCCTCCAGCTGGCGCACCCGCTCGCGCGAGACGTTGATCAGGCGTCCGATCTCGGCCAGGGTCAGGGGCTCGGAGCCCTCGAGGCCGAAGCGCAGCTTCAGGATCTGCTGTTCACGCTCATTGAGCTGGGACAGCCAGCCGCCGAGGTGCTCCTTCTGCAGGTGCCGATCCATCGAGTCGAAGTGCTCGTTGCTGTTGGGATCGGCGATCAGTTCACCCAGGGTGCTGCGGTCCTCTTCGCCGCGGGCATGGGCATCGAGCGAGGCACAGGGTGCGCTCTGGGCCATCAGCTCCTCGAGCTCCTCGGGGGTCATGTCGAGGGCATGGGACAGTTCCAGCCGGTTCGGCTGGCGGCCGAGTCGATGGGAGAGCTCACGGCTCACCCGCCGCATCTTTGACAGCTTTTCGCTGATGTGAATCGGCAGGCGAATCGTGCGGGCGCTGTTGTCGATGGCGCGGGTCATGCCCTGCCGGATCCACCAGTAGGCATAGGTCGAGAACTTGTAGCCCATGGCCGGATCGAACTTGTCGACCGCCCGCTCCAGTCCGATCGCCCCCTCCTGCACCAGATCGAGCAGTTCGAGACCCTGGTTCTGATACTTCTTGGCGACGCTGACCACCAGCCTCAGGTTGGCGGCCATCATGCGATCGCGTGCCCGCTGGCCCATGCGGATCTGCCGGCGCTGCTGTGGCGTGCGCTCGGCCGCAGGCTGGGCCTGCAACCGTTTGCCGGCCTGCACATGGTGGGCTAGTTCGATCTCTTCGGCTGGTGTCAGCAGCGGCACGCGGCCGATCGTGCTGAGGTACCAGCCGATCGAATCAGCGCTGACCCTGGAACTGGTGCGTGGACCTGTTGGTTTGGTCGCTGGTCTCTGCCCTCTGACGTTGCTGCGAACAACGTCGAGAGCGGATTGCAGAGGTGTCCCCATCACCCCAGCCTCCGTATGGATTTGGCCGGAATGTAGCACTGCCCGTGCTCTGTGAACGTTAAAAAGCGGAAGTTTTCCTGTAGCGAATCTGACTAAATCATGAGCAGGGCTGCTGTGGCTACACAACCGCAGAGGTTGACGGCAACAATCCACCGCGCCAGCGGGCCATCAGTTCCTGCTGGGCGATCATGGGATCACCTTCGTTCTGCCGTTGCTGGTACCTGCCGTCGGCCTCCATGTGCCAGGCAGCGCTGTCATTGAGGTAAAGCTCAACCAGGCTTTCCAGCTGTGTCTTGAGTTGGACATCTTCAATCGGTGTGACCGCTTCGACACGCCGATCCAGGTTGCGGCCCATCCAGTCGGCACTGCCGATGAACAGCTCACTGGCGCCTGCATTGCCGAACCAGAAGATGCGGGAGTGCTCGAGAAAACGCCCGATCACGCTGATCACACTGATCGATTCACTCAGTCCCGGCACCCCCGGCCTCAGACAGCACATGCCGCGAATGATCAGTTCAATCCGCACGCCTGCCTGGGAGGCCTCATAGAGCAGGGCGATGATCGCCGGATCCACCAGCGCATTCATCTTGGCTCTGATGTGCCCACCGCGCCCATTGTTGGCATGCTCGATTTCGCGGCGGATCAGGGCTTCCATGCCATTGCGCAGGGTGACCGGAGCCACCAGCAGCTTGCGGAAGTTCTGCTGCTTGGCAAAGCCCGTCAGGTAGTTGAACAGTTCGACCAGGTCTTCGCCGTAGTCGCTGCGGCAGGTGAGCAGGCCCAGATCGGTGTAGAGGCTGGAGGTCTTGGAGTTGTAATTGCCGGTGCCGATGTGGACGTAGCTGTTGAGCCGGTCCTGTTCGCGCCGCACCACCAGGGCGATCTTGGTGTGGGTCTTGAGTCCCAGCACGCCATAGACCACATGGACGCCCGAACTTTCGAGCTGCTTGGCCCACTGGATGTTGTTGTCCTCATCAAAGCGGGCTTTCAGTTCCACCAGGGCCATCACCTGCTTGCCGTTCTCGGCCGCGCGGATCAGGGCGCCCACCACCGGCGAATCCTTGGAGGTGCGGTAGAGGGTCATCTTGATGGCCAGCACCGCCGGATCGTCGGCCGCCTGATTCAGAAATTCCTCGACCGAGGTCGAGAACAGGTCGTAGGGGTGTTGCAGCAGCACATCGCCCCGGCGGATCACCGAGAAGATGCTCTCGAACTCTTCCGGTTTGAGTGAGCCCTCCTCCAGCTTGCTCTTCTGGGCCCGGGCCAGGGCGGGCACCGTGCGCCCCTTGTGGGGCTTGTCCTTGAGCCGGGGCAGCGGAATCGCCAGCAGGCCCATCAGATCGTCGAGTCCCAGGGGGCCATTGATCCGGTACAGGTCCTCGGGTTCGACATTCATGCCCTCCATCAGCAGCTGCACCACGTCGTCGGGCATTTCATCGGCGACCTCGAGGCGCACCACCTCGCCGCCGCGCTGCCGTTTGCGCAGGCCCTCTTCGATCGCCTCCATCAGGTCGTCGGCTTCGAGATCGCGCAGTTCCAGGTCGGCGTCGCGGGTGATCCTGAAGAAGTAGTGGCCTTCGATCTCCATTCCGGGGAACAGGAGTCCCAGGTTGAAGGCCACCACCTGCTCGAGCGGGATGGCAGTGAACACCGGTTCGGGATTGCGGCTGCTCAGCTCGGTCGGGATCTGCAGAAAGCGGGGCAGGATCTTCTGCGGCACCTTGACGCGGGCAAACTCGCGCCGGCCGCTGAGCGGGTCGCGCACCAGCACCGCCACGTTGAGGCTCAGGTTGCTGATGAACGGGAACGGATGGGACGGATCGACCGCCAGGGGCGTCAGCACCGGAAAGATCGAGCGCTTGAACCGCCCATCAACCCACTCGCGCTGCTGCTGGTTGAGGTTGGTGTAATCGATCAGGTCAACCCCGTATTCGCGCAGATGGCGTTTGAGCGAATGGCGGTAGTGCTGCTGTTGCAGCTCCAGCAGCGGACGCAGTTTCTTCTGGATCGTCTCGAGCTGCTGCAGGGGGGTCAGCCCGTCGTCGCTGAGGGTGGTGATGCCGGCATCCTGCTGTGACTTCAGCGAAGCCACCCGCACCATGAAGAACTCGTCGAGGTTGTTGCTGAAGATGGCGCTGAACTTGGCCTGCTCCAGCAGCGGCGTGTGCTCGTTCAGTGCCGCAGCCAGCACCCTGTAGTTGAACTCGATCCAGCAGACCTCCCGGTTGAGATACAGCTCCGGGGCGATCACGGCTTCGGCTGGACTGGCGACCATGGCGACTGAATCACGGCCGCCTGGGTGAACGGCGCCACCGCTACCTCTGAGCCGCAACGTAGCAATGGTCCCCGCTGGGGGTGTGTGTTCAGCTTGCTTGACGCCCCGCCACCAGGGCGATTACGCCCGCCAGCATCAGGGCCGCCAGCCAGAACGGGCTCGTGGGTCCCAGGGTTTCGTAGGCCAGGCCGGCCAGCGGTGGACCGACAAAGCTGCCCAGGCTCTGCAGGCCCTGCAGGCTGCCCAGGGCCGAGCCCTGGCCGCTGCCGTCGAGCCGGCGCGACACCAGGGCCCGCAGGCACGGGGTGACCAGGCCCGTTCCCAGTGCCAGCAGCGATACCGCCGGAAACACCACCGCCTGGGCCGTGGTCTGGCTGGCGGTCGGGATCAGCAGGCAGCCGGCGATCACCAGGCCCAGTCCCGCCAGGCTCAGGCGCCATTCGCCGAACCGTTGCACCAGGGGGCCAATCAGGCCGCCTTGCACCACCGTGGCGACCACGCCGACCACCAGGAAGGCGGCACCGGCCAGGCCGGGCCCCCAGTCAAAGCGCTGCTTGAAATAGAGCACCAGGATGGCGGTGAAGCCGTTGAAGGCCAGAAAGAACAGCAGAAAGGCGGCGCACAGCCGCCTGACGCTTGGGTTGGCAAACACCCGGGCCAGCTGGTTGATCGGTTGCAGCTCCCGTTTGCGCGGCAGCTCGATCCGCGCTTCGGCCGGATGGGTCTCGGGCAGCAGGGTCAGCACCAGCACCAGGTTGAGGGCGGCGATGCCGACGGCCACCAGCAGCGGCAGGGTGACGTTGATGCGGCCCAGCAGGCCGCCGGCTGCCGGGCCCAGGATGAACCCCAGGCCAAAGGCCACGCCGATCAGCCCGAAGGCCTTGGCCCGCTTCTCGGGCGGTGAGATGTCGGCCAGCACGGCACCGGCGGTGGCGGCGGTCCCGCCGCTGACGCCATCGATCAGCCGGGCCACGAACAGCAGCACCAGGGGCAGGCCGGCGGCGCTGGCTGCCGGGGCCAGCTCCTGCCAGGGCAGGATCAGGGTTAGCGCGAACAATCCCAGCCCCAGCACCGAACCGGCGACGCAGGCGGCGATCACCGGTTTGCGCCCGTACCGGTCCGACAGGGCGCCGATCAGGGGCGTGAAGGCGAACTGGGCGACGGCGTAGCTGCCGGTGAGCAGGCCCAGCACCCGCCCGTCGTTGGTGAAGCTGGCCAGCAGAAACGGCAGCAGTGGAAAGATCAGCGTCTCGCCCAGCCGGTCGTTCAGCAGGGTGAGAAAGGCGCAGAAATAGGTGGAGGGGCGCGAAAGGCGCACGGTGGGTTCCTGCTGTCTGCAGCCAGTTGAGCAAAGCGCGGGACGGGGCTGGCTAGAACGCACCCAGTACCCGCCGCGCGTGATGGATCCACCGCTGTTCGTCACCACCACCTTCACGATCGAGGGCTACAGGATCTGCGCCTACAAGGGCCTGGTGCGGGGCATCGTCGTGCGCTCGCCCACCCTGGTGCAGGGGTTGTTGGGCAGCCTTAAGCAACTCGTCGGAGGCCGCATCGGTGCCTACACCGAGATGTGCGAGCAGACCCGCGAGGCCGCCTACAACCAGATGGTCGAGCACGCCCTGCTGCTGGGGGCGAACGCCATCGTCGGCACCCGTTACGACGGTTCCGACGTCACCAGCGGCAGCGGCGGTGCCACCGAGGTGCTCTGCTACGGCACCGCTGTGGTGGTGGAGCCGTTGGAATCCCTTTCCCCGAAGCCCGAGCGGGCTCGCTACTTACCGCGTGTTGCCGAGTCGCGCGGCGCTGTCGATGGCTGATCCCGCCGACGCCAGCATCGACCTCCAGGACCTGCTGCGGTATTCGGGCCAGGTGCATGCGCTCCTGAAGCCCTGGCGGATCATGGTCGCCACGGCGCACCGTCCGTTTGCCAACTTGCTGCTGCTGCAGATGATGGATCGGCAGTCTGTGCAGCCGTTGCTGCCCCAGCGGTTGGTGGCGATCGGAGATTCGGCTGCTGCTGTGCGCCAGCAGCTGCCAGATCCCGCCAGTGAAGTGCTCATCTTGATGGACGAGACCCTGCGGGATGGCTCGGTGCTGCCGTTGGTGCAGGAGCTGTTGCAGCGACCCTCACCCCCCACCATCCTGCTGGCGATGGCTGCGCCGTTGCAGCCGGCGCTGGTGCGGGCGGCCTGGCGCCTGGGTGTGCAGGCCTTGGTGGGCCTTGACGATTACGGCAAGGGCGAGCTCGCCCGAGCCCTGGCGGCGCTCAACCGGGGCGAGCGTTACTGCGGTCCCACCCTGGCCCCGCTGTTGGTGAGCGATGGGCCTGCCGATGATGCCCTCAGCCGCCGCGAACTCGAGGTGCTGCCGCTGCTGGCCGAAGGCCTCAGCAACCGCCAGATCGCCCGGCGCTTGCACATTGCCGAGGTCACCGCCCGTGATCATGTGCAGCGCATTTTGCAGAAGCTGCAGGTGAGTGACCGCTCGGCGGCGGCGGCCCTGGCGGTGCGGCTGGGATTGGTGCGCTGAGGGTTGGTGGGGGTTCAGTGCCCTCGGCTTCTGTCAATCCTTCATCTGCAGGATGTGGCCTCGGTGCCGGGGCAGGCACGGTGGTTGCATTCACAGGCGCTGGGTTTCCAGCACAACACCATGTCCACCACACCGATCGTTGCCGCCTATTTCCCGGAATGGGCCATTTATGGCCGCGATGTGCAGATCGCTGATGTGCCGGCGGATCGGCTCACCCATCTGATCTATGCCTTTGCCCGCATCGGCAACGATGGGCGCATGCAGCTGTTTGACAGTTATGCCGCCACCGAGAAGCGCTTCACCGATCCGGAGGATGCCGTGGGCGGGCAGGCCGACAGCTGGTATTACCCCGCCAGCGATCCACGCAGTGGCCAGACCGTCTGGGGCAACTTCAACCAGATCGCCGAGCTCAAGGCGCTGTATCCCCACCTGCGCACCAGCATCGCCATCGGTGGCTGGACGCTCTCGGGCAATTTTTCGACCACGTTGGACAGCGCCGCCGAGCGGGAGGTGTTCACTCAGTCGGTGGTTGATTTCCTCCAGGTCAACACCATGTTTGATGGGGTCGACTTTGACTGGGAGTACCCCGGCGGTGGCGGCCTGGAGAGCAACGCCACCTCGCCGAACGATGGCGCCAACTATGTCGCCACGCTGCAGCTGCTGCGCCAGAAGCTTGATGGCCTGGGCGCTGAGCTGGGCCGTCGCTATGACATTTCGGTTGCTTCTGCAGCTGGTGTCGACAAGATTCCGAACTTCAGGCTGGCTGAGCTGAAGAACGTTGTCGACTTCTTCAATGTGATGACCTACGACTTCCATGGCACCTGGGAGGCATCGACCGGTCACCAGGCACCGCTGCGCGGCGATGCGATCGGCTACGACATCAGCACGGCGGTCGATCTCTATCTTCGGGCCGGGGTTGACCCGTCCCAGATCGTGATCGGGGCGCCTGCTTACACCCGCGCCTGGAAGGGAGTGCTATCGAGCACCGATGACTACGGGGTGGCCGACTATGGCTATGGCGACAGTGCTGCAGGGGCCGCCCCGGGCAGCTTTGAGGCAGGGGTCTACGACTACAAGGACCTCCTCACCAAGTTGCGCGCCGGTGGTTGGCAGTTGATCTGGGACGACAACGCCCAGGCTGCCTACCTCTGGAACCCCGCGCAGCAGATCTTCAGCTCCTTTGAGACGCCGGCCACGATCGCGCTCAAGAGCGCCTGGGCGCGCGAGCAGGGCCTGGGAGGCGTGATGTTCTGGGATCTGTCGAACGATGCGATCGGTGATTCTGAAAGCCTGATCGAAGCTGCCGCCGATTTCTGGCTGGATGGCCGCAGTTTCGCCGAGATCGTTGCTGCCTCAGGGCTTCGCTTCGATGCCGTGATCGGTGGCAACGGACGCTTTGATCTGGCTGATGTGCTGCTGGATCCGTCCAATGCCGGTCCTGCCCTGCCGGTGGAGCTGCAGCCACAACCGCAACCTGTTGTGCCGCAACCCTTGGCGGAGCCTCAACCTGTTGTGCCGCAACCTCAGCCTTCAACTGGGTCGCTGGTGCCTCCCGCTGTGGTGCCTCCCAGCGTCGTGCCTCCCACCGAGGTGCAGCCCATCAGCGCTCCCAGCCCCGCACCGTCCGCGGATGCGGCGGTGGTTGTTGACCTGCGGCTCAATGGCCAGTGGGGCGGTGCCTTTGAGGGGCAGCTGCTGCTCACCAACACCACCAGTCAGTCCCTGAGCAACTGGAGCGTCAGCTTCAACAGTCGTTACGAGCTGAGGGGGGTGTCGGACTTCACCCTGCAACAGAGCCGCCAGGCTGATGGCAGCTGGCAGGTGACACTCACACCCCCCAGTTGGGGCACGACCCTGCAGCCGGGCGTGACGGCCCGTTCTTACGTGCAGGGGGTGATCCCCGGCGGTGGCCAGCTGAGCAGCCTTGATCCTCTACTGGTGCTGGGCAGCGGCGGGGTGAGCCCGCAGCCGCAGCCGGTCCCATCCCCAGCGCCCACACCCACACCCACACCGACACCGACACCGGTGCCGGCCCCTGCGCCCGCGCCCGCAAGCAACACGCTCTGGGGCGACAGTTTCTTTGCCCCCTACGTGGACATGGGCCTCTATCCGGTGCCGGATCTCGACGGTCTGGCCCGGCAGTACGGCGTCGGTCTGCTGACCCTCGGCTTCCTTCAAGCCACGCCGAGCGGTGCACTGGGCTGGGCAGGCCTTGAGGCCCTCAGCCTCAGCAGCAACCATGAACAGGCCCGCGCCATTCGCAGTGAGATCGAGGCCCTGCGCGCCAGCGGCGGCGATGTGATGGTGTCGCTGGGGGGTGCCGCGGGCCTCAGCCTGGCGCAGCTGTTCCGCCAACAGGGGCTTGGCGCTGCGGCCCTGGCCCAGGCCTATGGCGATGCCGTGGACAGCCTGGGGCTGCGCAAGCTCGATTTCGACATCGAAGGGGCCGCCATTGCCGAACCGGGCACCCTGCGTCTGCAGATGCAGGCGACAGCCTTGCTGCAACAGAGCCACCCGGATCTTGAGGTGTGGCTCACGCTGCCGGTGTTGCCCCAGGGCCTCACCGCCGAAGGACTGAACACCGTTCGCATCGCCCTGGAGCAGGGGGCCCGGATCGACGGCGTGAACGTGATGGCCATGGACTACGGCGACAGCGCCGCCCCTCCGGCACTCAACAGCATGGGGGCCTACGCCATCGATGCTGCAACGGCAACCCACCGCCAGCTGGTGGATCTGTTCGCTGCGGCTGGGCAGAGCTTCAGCTGGCAGCAGCTTGGGGTGACACCGATGATCGGCACCAACGACGTGACCACCGAGGTGTTCACGCTGGCGGATGCCCAGCTGCTCGAGGACTTTGCCCGCGACAAGGGCCTGGGGATGCTGTCGATGTGGTCGCTGACCCGCGACAACCCTGGCACGGTGGGACAGGTGACACCCACCCACGCCGGGATCAACACGCCGGCCGGCAGCTTCGCTGCCTTGTTCGGTGACTATGGCAGGGACCCGGCGCTCAGCGACCCTGGCGCCAGCGACCCGGTGGCCAGCGATCCCAGCAGCGATCCGATCACCGATCCCGGCGGAACGGTTCAACGGCAGCGCCTAGTGGTGGCCAGCAGCACCACCGAGCTGTTGACCCAGGCCGGCGTGGCCGAAGACGTGGTGATCTCTTACAGCTGGGGCCGCAATCTGGTGATCAATGGCTTTGATCCCAGCCGCGACCGACTTGATCTGCTGGGCTTCTGGGGCGAGGGTCAGCAGGCGCAGGTGGTGGGTACGGCTGAGGGGGTGCGAGTCGATCTGCCCTTCAACCAGCAGTCGGTCCTGCTGCCCGGCGTCAGCCTCGACCAGTGGAGCAGCCAGGCCCTGCAGATCTGGGCGGGGTGAAACGGTGCTGGCTATGAGCTGAGCGACACCAGGTTGAACTCGGCCAGGGCCCTGGGCAGGTTGCGGTGCTCATGGCCCGGATGGCTCAGTTTCACCAGGGCGAACCGCTGCAGCTCACTCAGCCTGCTCCAGCCCGCGGGGTCAGGTGCGAGGCCCAGCTGCCGGCAGGAGGTCAGCACTCTCTCAGGCCAGTCCTCCCCTTGTTGCCAGGGCTCATCTGCGGGTAGCGGCAGGGTGCCGGCCTGTCCGGCCGGCAGTTGGCGCGTGCGTGTGAGCAGATGCTCCCGCAGGTCGGCAACGGCCTCGGGGCTGTCGTCCCAGGCCAGCAGGTGCTGGCGCTCGGCTGCGGCGAGCTCGCTCCAGTGCATCAGCTTCAGCTTGATGCCGGCCAGATCGAGCTTGCGGCGCACCGCCATCGGGATGCAACGCAGATCGGCCGTGAAATCGGCCTCGAAGGCAAAGCAGTCACAGTGCAGTGGCATGGTCTTGCCCAACGAGGCGCCACCCTCCATCCCAGCACCGGCTGTTCCGTCCGGCCATGCTGATGCCAACGACGCGGTGCGGCCATGGCCGAGCTGACCCATCTGAACGCTGCCGGCGCGGTGCACATGGTCGAGGTGGGTGACCGCCCCAGCACCCGCCGCGAGGCTACGGCCGAGGGCCTGATCCAGATGGGGCCTCAGGTGCTGGCCCTGGTGTTGGCGGGCCAGGCGCCCAAAGGCGATGTGCTGGCCGTGGCCCGGGTGGCGGCGATTCAGGCGGCCAAGCGCACCTGGGAGCTGATTCCGCTCTGTCATCCGATTGCCCTCAGCGGTCTCGAGGTGGCGATCGAGCCCAGCGCCGATGGTGCGGGCCTGCGCCTGCAGGCCACGGCCCGCACCACCGGCAGCACCGGCG
>Ga0310333_100184_pt1 | contig 17540 bp, 15 predicted proteins | sample LakMicSRFTotalB7_FD_195547 | JGI IMG/M metagenome (GOLD analysis project Ga0310333, IMG submission 195547) | Enriched freshwater cyanobacterial communities from Lake Michigan, Michigan, United States - MI23.SRFL.Total.B7 (v2) (version 2) | ecosystem: Environmental > Aquatic > Freshwater > Lake... | reverse complement strand
GATCAAGCTGGCCGCCACCCAGGGGCCATAGACCCAGCCGACAAAAAACTCGCCGCGGCGTGGGCGCCCGGAGCTCCCCAGCGGCGGCGGCGCCGGCCACTCCTGGGGGTTCGTGCTCAACCCTCCTCGGCCAGCCAGGCGGCCGCATCACAAGCGTGGTAAGTGAGGATCAAATTGGCGCCGGCCCGCTTGAAACACAGCAGGGTTTCGAGCACGATCGAGCGCTCATCAATCCAGCCCCGTTCGGCCGCCGCCTTCACCATCGAATACTCGCCGCTCACGTTGTAGGCCGCGATCGGCAATTCGGTTTCGCCGCGCAGGCGATGGATGATATCGAGGTAGGCCAGGCCTGGCTTCACCATCAAAATATCGGCCCCTTCCTGTTCATCCAGCAGGGCCTCCGTCAGACACTCCCGGCCATTGGCCGGATCCATCTGGTAGGTGGATTTATCCTTGGGGATCGGCTTGCCGGCCGCGGCCCGGGGCGCCGAATCCAGGGCTTCGCGGAAAGGCCCGTAGTAGGCAGAGGCGTATTTGGCGGTGTAGCTGATGATGCCCACATGCTCAAAGCCCTCCTCATCGAGGGCCTCACGAATCGCCCCGACCCGGCCATCCATCATGTCGCTGGGGCCGATCAGGTCGGCGCCGGCCTTGGCCTGGGCCACGGCCTGGCGGCAGAGGATTTCCACGGTTTCATCGTTAAGCACGATCCCTTCGGCACTGACGATGCCGTCATGGCCATCGCAGGAATAGGGATCGAGGGCCACATCGGTCATGATCGTCATGCCGGGGTGGGCAGCCTTGATGCGCCGAATAGCCCTGGGAATCAGGCCACCTTCGTTGAAACATTCGGCGCCATCTTCGGTTTTGAGCCCATCGGCCACCTTCGGGAAGAGCACCACGCAGCGGATGCCCAAGCCCCAGGCGCGACCCACCTCCTGCACGAGCCCTTCCAGGCTCCAGCGCTGGGCGCCAGGCATGGCACCGATCGGCTCGTTGGTGGCGCCCTCGTGCACAAACAGGGGGTAGATGAAATCGGCGGCGCGGAGCTGGTGCTCCTGAACCATGGCCCGCAGGGCTGGGGTACGCCGCAACCGGCGGGGGCGGTAGGTGAGCTCCATGGCGGCCTTCAAGCTGGGCGGATCCTACGGAGCTGGCCTGGCGGTCTCCCCATGAGGCGGGGCTGGCAAGCGGCATGGCTTGCGCAAGGGCCGGCCCAGATCAGAGGCGTGCCTGCTCGATCCAGTCGACGCGGGGATCGACGCGGCGTTCAGCGCGCAGTTGCTCGAGCAGCTGACGCTCCGCCTCGCTGAAGCTGGGGGGCAGGCGCAGGCTGAGGCTGAGCAGCAGGTCCCCGCGGCCGTCCTTGATCGGCCAGCCCTTGCCCTTGAGCCGCAGGCTGCGGCCCGGCTCCATGCCGGCAGGCACCTGCACGGTGGCTTCGCCATCGGGGGTGGCCACCCGCACTTCACCGCCGAGGGCCAGTTCATCGAGGCTGAGCGGCAGCTCGGCCCGCAACAGGTCGCCGTCCAGGCTCCAAACGGGATGGTCGAGCAGCTTGAGGTTGAGGTAGAGGTCGCCGCGGCGGCCGGTGCCGGGCTGGAGGTTGCCCTTGCCCTTGAGCCGCAGGCGGCTGCCGGTTTTCACCCCCGGCGGAATCCGCACCTGCACCCGCTCCTCGTTGACGGCCAGGGTGCGCTCGCAGCCCCGAAAGGCATCGGCAAAGCTGAGGCTGATGCTGGCCTCGGCATCGAGGTTGAGGGGCGCCCGGCCGGCGGCTGCCCCAGCCGCACCGCCGGGGAAGCCCCCGGGGAAGCCAGAGGCGAAGCCAAACCCGCCTGGGGCTCCGCCAAAACCGCCACTAGCGGGCCCGCCACCACCGCCAAAACGGCCCAGCAGGTCGTTGATGAAGTCGTCGAAGTTGCCGTAGCGGCCAAAATCGACATCGGCGCCGCCGCTGGCCCCGCCAGCCTGGTTCCAGTATTGGCCGAATTGTTCGTAGCGGCGGCGCTTATCGGGATCGGAGAGCACCTCGTAGGCCTCGCTGATCTCCTTGAATTTCGCCTCGGCCTCCTTGTTATTGGGATTGACGTCTGGGTGGTATTCCCGGGCCAGCTTGCGGAAGGCCCGCTTCACCGCATCGGCATCGGCGCCCCGCTCCAGGCCCAGCACCTTGAAGTAATCGCGATATCCACTGGCTCCCATCGCGGCGTCGGGGGTGAGAGGTCAATGGCACCCCCACTCTCCCAGTTGAAACGCCCGAGCTGGGGCGCCGCCATGGGCGGAAGGCCGAACGACGGATGCCAACCGCCGCAGCCCAAGCGGCTCAGAACGGGACCAGCGTCCCCCCCGCCCGATTGGGCGGCCCTCCACGGAAGTCCAAGGGATCCGCCCTAGCCTCCAGCCAGCATCGCCAGCCCCCATGGCCCCTCTCGCCGACCCTGCCCTAGGAGCCCCCATGGCGCTGGGTCAAGGACACAGACGCCCTTGGCGCTCGGCCCTGCTGGTGGGTGTCAGCGCCGTCTTGGTGGCCACCTCAATCGGCGCCCATGGACCCGCCCACAGTTCCACCGCCCCAAGCCCTGGCGCCAGCGAGGCGGGCCCAGCCCTGGCCAAACCAGCCCGAACCCTTCTGGCTGAAGCCGGCGCAAGCGCCGCTCTCAAAGCCTCTAGCCCCGACCAGCTCGCCCTGGTCGAAATCCTGCGCCGTAAAGGTGTGGTGTTCTATGGCGCCTGGTGGTGTGGCCACTGCACCCACCAGAAGAGCTTGTTCGGCGCCGAGGCAGCCAGCAAGCTGCCCTACGTGGAATGCGATAAGGACGATCCCGGCCGCCTGCGCTGCCAGACGGCCAAGATTCGGGCCTTCCCCACCTGGGACTACAAAGGTGAGCGCCGCGAAGGGGTGCTGGAGCTCGAGGAACTCCGGATCTGGGTGGGCGCGCCCAGGGGAGCAAGCCACTCCCCTAGTAAAGGCTCACAAACTTGAGAGGCCGCTGAGGGCCAGCAGCAGGCCAAAGCCCAGGCACAGCCCACCGCTGATCGGACGCTGGTGCGCCTGGGTCCAGCCATTGAGCCGCTCCAGCTGGCGCTGTCCTGCGGCCCCACTGACCAGGAGCAACAGGGGCGGCGCCAGGGAGGGAAGGAGGGCAAAGAGGGCGATCAGACCCACCAGCAGGGCCTCCTGCGGGCCGGGCAAGCGGTCCCGGCCCAGGTCATGGACGGCGGGGAACACCAGCACCAGGGAGGTGAGATTGCTGGCCATGGACACCAGGCCCAGCCCAAAGGCGCGGCGCAAGGGATGGCGCCGCATTGTCTGCCCGTCCTGACGGCCCGGGGCGAAACCCTCCTGGGCGGGGCTCTCCAGCTCAGCATTGGCCTGGATGGGCGCCGGGACTGCCCCCAGGAGTTTCAAACCGAGCCCCAGTAACACCAGGGCCAGCACCAAACGCAGGCAGGCCGACTCCGGATCGGGCCCTGGAGCCGGCTGGGGCAGGGCATGGCCCACGACTAAGGCCAGCCCAATCCAAAGGGCCACCACCAGGGCCGAACCGAGCCCAAACCACCAGCCCGCCCTCAGCCCCGAGCCGCTGCGCGTCACCGTCAGGATCTGGGCCACCAACACCAGGGGACTCACGGCCGAGCCCAGGGCCAGCGGCAGGATTGCCAAGGCGGCAGCCTGAAACGACGGCGCCGGAGCCAATGCCTGGCCGGCGGGGGCGAGGGCGGCCAGAAGGGTGATCGGACTGACCAAGGCATGCCAACTCAAGGGATTCATCCTGGGCCGACCCGACAATCCGATCGTCGCAGACCCTGGTCTAGGGGGTGATCCAGTGAGGACAGGGATCTACTGATGGCAGGCAATATCCAAGATTGATGCCATCGGCTGGAGCCCTAGGGACCAACAGATTCAGCCAACAGATTCAGCCATCAAAGTCAGCCAGCTCATCCGTTCGGCCAACCATTAAAAAGGGCCCTTCCAGGCCCCATGGATCATTTGGGTGATAAGGCTGATCTCACCCCATCTCCCTAACTAGGGTCAGGCAGCCACAGGGGCGGCTTGACGGGAGAAACGAACGATGTTGTTCGCTGTTACGTGTGTGCTCTTACCGAGCAGGCTTCAGTCACCCTCCTCATGCCCCGTCGAAACCATTGCAGCCCCTGAAGGTCCCAGCCTTGGGGCTGGGAGGGCGCCCCACCGAGCTAGCGGGGGGCAATGGAGCTGAGCGGAATCGAACCGCTGTCCGAAACACTGGTGTGGACCACCTAGTCCGGCCGAGACCGGACCCCTGCATTGTGACAGCAGAGGATGGCCTGACGCCGCCTGGTCCGAGTGGGCATCCCCGAACAGTTCCAGGCCTCCCCGGCCCGGGCCGAACCCTTCGCCTGCATCGCCGCCGTGCCCTCGGGCCTGGAGGAGTGCGCCGCCGCTGAACTGGCGGCCCTGGGCGCCCAGGCCGTGCGTCCCCTGCGCCGGGCCGTGGCCCTTGAGGCCGATCTGGCCTGCTTCTACCGGCTGCACCTCCAGGCCCGCCTGCCCTTTCGAATCCTGCGCCAGCTGGCCCGCTTCCCCTGCCGCTCGCGCCAGGACCTCTACGCCGGCGTGCAGGCAGCGGCCGACTGGCAGCGCTGGCTGCCGCCCGAGGCCCGCTTCCGCGTCGACAGCACCGGCACCGCCCCGGGCCTGAGCCATAGCCACTACAGCGCCCTGGAGGTGAAAAACGCCCTGGTGGACTGGCAGCGCCAGCACTGGGGTGAACGCTCCTCGGTGGATCTGGAGGATCCCGATCTCGCCCTCCATCTCCACCTCGGTGGCGAGGGGGCCGTGCTCAGCCTCGATGGCAGCGGCGGCAGCCTGCATCGGCGCGGCTATCGCGCCGCCATGGGCCTGGCCCCCCTGAAGGAAAACCTGGCCGCCGGGCTGGTGGCCCTCACCGGCTGGGACGGGTCGGTGCCCCTGGCCGATCCCCTCTGCGGCTCCGGCACCTTGCTAATCGAGGCGGCATGCTGGGCCCTGGGCAGGGCCCCGGGGCTAGGGCGTTCCTTTGGCTTTGAGCGCTGGCCCGATTTCGATCCGCTGCTCTGGCAGCAGGAACGCCAGGCCGCCTTGGCCCTCGATCGCACCGGCCCAGGGGAAGCAGGCCCGTGGGAAGCCGGGCCTGCAGGGGCCTCCCTTGCCGATGGCCGGCCCTTGGCGCCCATCGTGGGGCTTGAGCAGGATCCGGCCATCCTGGAGCAAGCAAAAAGCAACTGCAAGGCCGCTGGCGTGGCCGGGGCGATCGCCCTGCAGCTGGGCGACTGCCGCGACTTCCTACCGCCGCCAGGCCCGGGGATCCTGGTGTGCAACCCGCCCTACGGCGAACGCTTGGGCCAACAAGATGAGCTCGAAGCCCTCTATGCCGACCTCGGCGCCATGGTCAAGCAGCGTTGCAGCGGCTGGACCCTGTGGTTGCTCAGCGGCAACGCGGAACTCACCGGCGCCCTGCGCATGAAAGCCAGCCGCCGGGTGCCGATCAACAACGGCGGCATCGACTGCCGCTGGCTCAAGTACGAGCTGCGCTGAAGCTGAGCCACAAGCGGGGATGCGAAGCCAAGCTCCTGTCTTGGGCAGCGCCCCTTAACCATCGAGCCTGCCCCTGGGCGTTTCAGGGCTTCAAGTGCCGGGCCCGAACGCTGGACCAGGCCTGACCTAACGACCCAGCAGGGCCCGGGTGGTTTTGGTGATACCTGCCGTGGTCTGGGGCAGGTAGGGCCCCTTGGTGAGCTGGCCGCCGATCCGCAAGAACAACCCAGCCAGCACCAGATCGATGGCGCCCACCGCCAGGGACGCCTGGATCCAGCCCAAGCCCCAGGAACTCTGGATCCAAAGCAGCAGGGCCACTTCAGCGGCGACCAGGGCCAGGGTCACCAAGCCCAGCCCACCAGCTAGCAGCAGCAGGCCACTGATCAGCCGCCGCTTTTCCCGGTCGGCCTCCTGCAGGGCAATGCGCACATGCAGATCCATCACCGAGCCCACCAGGGCCGCCACCCGGCCAGCGGCCTGGCGGGGCAAGCCGGCACCGGCCTGGCCCCGCTGGCTGGACGCCTCGGCGCTGGCCTGGTCCCTGGCGGTGTCCTTGGTGGAGCTCATGCGGAACGGCGGCCCGAGGCCAGCAACAATCCGGCCAGCAGGCCCACACCGGCGGCGATGCCGAGGGCCAGCAGGGGTTGCTCCCGCACCGGTTTTTCGATCTTGGGGCGCAGGTTGCTGTTGAGCTCATCGAGCAGGCCTTCGAGCTGCTCCTCCAGGGGCCGCAGCGAATCGGCTAGCCGGCTGGCCTGGTCGCCCGTCACGGCCACGAGTTCGAGCAGTTGGGCCTGCACACCGCTGCTGGTGCGGCCCGTTTGCTCGGCGATCACCTCCACCACATGCTCAAAGCTGCCTCTGGTGGCCTCCAGGGCGGAGCGGGCCACACTCGGCCACTCCTTCTGGATGAGGGGGAGCAAGCTCTCGAAGCGCTCGCGGAACTGGGCCCCAGACGCCACCGCGGGATCGTGCTCGGACTCCAGTTCCATGGGGCGGCTCGCAGGCACGGGGTTGGGCCCAACCTAGGGAGGTCCCTTGCCCCTGTCACCGCTTCAGCTAGATTTGGCGAGCTCGGCGCACGGGCCTGTTGGTTCACATCAATCAGGTCGAGCTCACCCATTTCAAATCCTTCGGCGGTTCGATCACCATCCCGCTGGAGGAAGGCTTCACTGTCGTAACTGGCCCCAACGGATCGGGCAAAAGCAACATCCTCGATGGGGTGCTCTTTTGTCTGGGCCTGGCTAACAGCCGCGGCATGCGGGCCGACCGGCTCCCAGACCTGGTCAATAGCGCCATGCTCAAGGAGGGGCGCGCCGCCGAGACGGTCGTCACCGTGCGCTTCGACCTCAGCGATTGGCAGCCCGACGAGGCCGAAGTGGGACTGGAGCCCCCCCAGGAGGGCCCCTGGATCCGCCAGGGCCAGAGCCACTGGAGCGTGACCCGGCGGCTGCGGGTGGCCCCGGGCGGCACCTACAGCAGCACCTACAGCGCCGATGGCGTGACCTGCAACCTGCAGCAGCTGCAAACCCAGTTGCGGCGCCTACGGGTCGATCCCGAAGGCAGCAACGTCGTGATGCAGGGGGATGTCACCCGCATCGTGTCAATGGGGGCCAAGGATCGCCGCGGCCTGATCGATGAGCTCGCCGGGGTGGCCCTCTTCGACAGCCGCATCGACCAGGCCCGCTCCAAGCTCGAGGACGTGCAGGAGCGCGAGGAACGCTGCCGCATCGTCGAGCAGGAGTTGCTGGTGGGCCGCCAGAAACTCGAGCGCGACTGCACCAAGGCCCGCACCTACCAGCAGCTGCGCGACCGGCTCCACCTCGGCCGCCTGCAGGAACAGGTGCTCGGTTTTGAGGTCGCCCAGGAGCAGCTGGTGGGCCTGCGCCGCCGCCAGGAGAGCCTCAGCCAGAAGGAAGCCGAAGACCGCAGCGCCGTTGCCGCCGCCCAAACGGCCCTGGTGGTGGGGCAACAGGAGTTGGACGCCCTGCAGGCGGAGGTCAAGGCCCTGGGCGAAGACAGCCTGCTGGCCGTGCAGGCCGAACTGGCTGGCCTCGAGGCCAGCGACCGCGAACTGGCCCGCCAGGCCGAACGGCACCAGAGCCGGGCCGAGGAGCTGCAACGCCAGCGCCACGAGCTGGCCCACCAACAGGGGGAATTGCGCTCCCAGCACCAGGCCCTCGGCGCAGCCGACGACGGTGCCGCTGACTTAGCCCAGGCCGAAGCCGATTGCCGTGCCGCTGAAGCGGCGGTAGAGCTCTCGCGGCGGCGCCTCGGGGAAGTGGCCGGCCGCTCCGGCAGCTGGCTGGACGAGCAGAAACAACGCAGCCGCCAGCGCCAGGAGCTCCAGACCCAGCTGGCGCCCCTGGTGGCCGAGGAGCAACAACTGAGCGAGCGCTTGCGCCAGGACCAGGAACGCTTGCGGGAGCTGGGCGACCAACTGCAGCAGGACACCGGCCAGAGCCAGGGGGTGCAGGCCGCCCTGGTGGCCCTCGAGGGGGAATGGCAGCAGCTGCTCGCCAGCCTGGAGCGCCAAAAACAGCGCTTCACCGAACTGGTGGAGGCCCTGGCCCTGCAGCAGCGCACCCGCAGCCGCCTGGAGCAGGAACAGGCCCAGTTGGAGCGGGAGATCGCCCGGCTGGAATCCAGGCGGGAAGCCCTGCAGGAAAGCCGGGGCACCGGCGCCCTGCGCCTGCTACTGGAAGCGGGTCTGGAGGGCATCCATGGACCGGTCGCCCAGCTCGGTGAGGTGGGCGAGCCCCACCGCCTGGCCCTGGAGGTGGCCGCCGGGGCCAGGCTTGGCCAGGTGGTGGTCGATGACGACCGCATCGCCGCCCGGGCGATCGAATTGCTCAAGAGCCGCCGGGCCGGTCGGCTCACCTTCCTGCCGCTCAACAAGATCCGCGGCGGGGGCAGTGGGGTCAGCTCCAGCGCCAGTGCCGCCTTTGAACGGGGCGCGGGCGCCGGGCGCCCGGCCGGTGGCGAAGGCCTCATCGGCCGGGCCGTGGAGCTGGTGCGCCATGAGCCCGTCTACGGCGAGGTGTTCCGCTACGTCTTTGGCGACACCCTGGTGTTCCGCGACCTGGCCAGTGCCCGCCGCGAACTGGGGCGCTCCCGGGCCGTGACCCTCGATGGCGAACTGCTGGAGAAAAGCGGCGCCATGACCGGCGGCAGCATCCAGCAACGCAGCAACCAGCTCAGCTTTGGCGTCAGCCGCGACGACGACGAGGCCGAACCCCTGCGCCGGCGCCTGCTGGAGCTGGGCGACACCCTGGTGGCCTGCCGTCGCCAGGAGGCCGCCCTGGCTAAGGAGCTGGAGGAGCTGAGGCCCCAACTCGGCCAGCTCGAGCAGCGCCGCGCCGCCCTTGAGGCCGAACGGGCCGCCGCCCAGCGCTCCCACGCCCCCCTGCTGGAGCGTCACCAGCAGATCGCCGCCCGCCTCACCAGCCTCCAGGCCAGCCTGACCAGCGATGGCGAACGGCAGGCCACCATCACCAGCCTGCTCAAGCCCCTGCGCGCCGACCTGGAGGCCCTCGAACAAAGCGAAGCCGAGGCCCGTTCCTCCGGCGATAGCGACCGCTGGCAGGGCCTGCAGCAGGACCTGGAAGCCGCCGACCGGGGCCTGAACGATGCGCGCCTGCGCAGCGATGGCCTGCTCACGGCCCAGCGGGAACGCAGCCTCAACGCCGAGCGCCTCCAAAGCCAACTCGATGCCCTAGCCAGCGACGAACAGCGGCTGGTGGTGGCCGTGCAGGGCCTGGTGGCCGAACGCAACCAGTGGAAGCAGCAGCAGCAGGCCGACCAGGAGAAGCGCAGCGCGCTGGAAGGCCGCCAAAAGGACTTGCAGGAGCGCTTCGGCGCCCGCCGCCGGGCCCGCGATGAGGCCGAAGGCCGGCTCTCTCTGCAGCGCCAGGCCCTGCAGCAACAGGAGTGGGAGCTGGGGCGCCTGGGCGAAGAGCGCCTGGCCTTAGCCGAACAGGAACGCAGCTCGGCCCTCCGGCTGGAGCAGTTGGCCCGCGAGCTGCCCGAGCCCCGCGCCGAGATTCCCGAGGAGGTGCGGCTGGCGGGGCTAGAGGCCCTGCAACAGGAGCTGCGCAGCCTGCAGCAACGCATGGAGGCGCTCGAGCCCGTGAACATGCTCGCCCTGGAGGAACTGGAGCAGCTGGAGGTGCGCCTGGCCGACCTGGAGGAACGGCTCGACGTGCTCTGCAAGGAACGCGAAGAGCTGCTGCTGCGGATCGAAACCGTGGCCACCCTGCGCCAGGAAGCCTTCATGGAAGCCTTCTTGGCCGTGGATGGCCATTTCCGCCAGATCTTCGCTGGCCTCTCCGATGGTGAGGGCCGCCTCCAACTCGAAAACCCCGAGCAGCCCCTCGAAGGCGGCCTCACCCTGGTGGCCCATCCCAAGGGCAAGGCCGTGCGGCGCCTGGCCTCGATGTCGGGGGGCGAAAAATCCCTAACGGCCCTGAGCTTCCTATTTGCCTTGCAACGCTTCCGCCCCTCGCCCTTCTATGCGCTCGATGAGGTGGACAGCTTCCTCGATGGCGTCAACGTCGAACGGTTGGCGGCCCTGATCGCCAGCCAAGCGGAGGCCGCCCAGTTCATGGTGGTCAGCCACCGCCGCCCGATGATTGCGGCCGCAACCCGCACGATTGGGGTCACCCAGGCCCGCGGCGCCCACACCCAGGTGGTAGGTCTGCCCCCGGCCGCCTAAGCCCCCCTAACCAGGGCCGCTAAGGGGAAGCCCACGCCGGGCCAGGGGCTGCCAGAGCAGCAGGGCAGGAGCTTTGCGCCACAATGGCTTGATGACAACGACGTCCCCTGGCACGCCCGCCGGCACCCCACCCCCCAGCGACCGGCTCTGGCTGCGGTCGGAACTGATGGGGACCCAGGTGATCACCCGCGACACCGGCCGGCGCCTGGGCGTCGTCGGTGAGGTGGTGGTGGATATCGACCGGCGCGAGGTGGTGGCCCTGGGCCTCCGCGATAACCCCCTCACCCGCTTCCTTCCGGGCCTGCCCCGCTGGATGCCCCTGGAGAGCATCCGCCAGGTGGGCGATGTGATTTTGGTGGATTCGGCCGATTCCCTCTCCGAGGGCTTTAATCCGGAGCGCTACAGCAAGGTGATCAATTGCCAGGTGATCACCGAATCGGGCGAAGTGCTGGGCCGGGTGTTGGGCTTCAGCTTTGACATCGAAACCGGTGATCTCACCACCTTGGTGCTCGGCGCCCTAGGCGTGCCCCTGTTGGGCGAAGGGGTGCTCAGCACCTGGGAACTGGCCGTGGAAGAGGTGGTGAGCAGTGGCCCGGATCGCATCATTGTGTACGAGGGCGCCGAAGACAAGCTCAAGCAACTGGGCACTGGCCTGCTGGAAAAACTGGGCATCGGCGGACCCGGTTGGGAGCAGGAGGAACGGGAGCGCTACCGCCTCAACATGGTTCCGGTGGAAAACCAACTGGCCGCCGGCTTGCCGGCCGCCAGCGAACAGCGCCGCATCCAGCCCGCCACCAGCAACCGGGTGATGGAGCCTGAGGCCGAACTCGATTACGTCGAAGTGGAGCGCCGCGCCCAGGAACCCCTGCGCCAGCGCCGCTACCTCGATGAGGACGACGAGCGCTACGACCGCGACGGTTATGGGGGCAATCGGGGTGGCTCTGGCCGATTTGAATCTGAACAGATTGAACCCGGACAGTTTCAAGCTAGACAGTTTGAATCTGGTGGACAGTTTGAATCTGGACCAATTGATTCCGAACGCTTTGGCTCCGGCAAGCCTGGCTCGGAGCGTTTTGGCTCAGGGCGACCTAGCGCAGAGCGGCCTGGCTCCGATCGTTTTGAGCCGGCCCGTCCTGACTTCGAATCCGACCGTTTTGAAGCTGAACCCTTCCCCGGCGAGCGGGAAGGACGGGAGTCCTATGCCGCGGAGCGGCCTGCCCCCCGCCAGCGCTTCGAGCCGGAGGCCAATGGCCAGCCCGCCAGCCGGCGCGAGCCGCTTGATCAGGAGCCCCCCTTTCGCCCGGCAGCGCCCCTGCCCGAGCGCCGCTACCGCCGCTCCGAGGAACCCTTGGATGTGGAACCCCTCGATGACGGAGAGTCGCTGCCCAGGGGGCGCCGGGACCCGGGCGATCCCTGGTGAAGCCCCGGGGCTCGCAGCCCCCAGGCCCCTTAGGCAACCCTCAGCCCTCGGGGTCAAAGGCCAGGGAGGCGGAATTCACGCAGTAACGCAGCCCGGTGGGTTGGGGCCCGTCGTTAAACACATGGCCCAGGTGGGCATCGCAGGTGGCGCATTTGATCTCGGTGCGAACCATGCCGTGGCTGCGATCGGTGATCGTGGTGATGGCGCCAGGGTTGGCCCCTTCCCAGAAGCTGGGCCAGCCGGAGCCCGATTCAAACTTGGTGTCTGAGCTGAACAGCTCGGTGCCGCAGCAAACGCAGTTGTAGGCGCCCTTGGCCTTGTTGTTCCAGTAGATGCCGGTGAAGGCCCGTTCGGTGCCGCCCTGGCGCGCTACCTGGAACTGCTCGGGGGTGAGCCGCTCGCGCCAGGCCTGGTCCGAAAGACGCCCAACCGGGGGGGATGGCTCCTGGCTACTGACGGCTGGCGAGCTGGTGGAATCGCTCATCGGGGCCCAAATAATGCTGACGTAGGCGCAGGCTAATCCGGCCGACGGGGGGCTGGCGCCGCCTCTGGGGCCCTAGCAGCAGGGCCAGGCGGCGTGTTGGGCAGCAGTTGGCGCACGAGGGCAGCCAGGGCCGCCACGGCCCCTGGCTGCCCCCTCAGGCTGCGCAGGTCCTCACGCATCCCCTCCAGCAGCTGGGGTTGGTCGAGCCAATCGGCCGCTTCCTGGGCAATCGACGCCGGGGTGAGGCTGCCGACCCGCTCCGGCACCACCATGCGGCCAGCCGAGATGTTGGGCCAGGCCAAAAAGCCGTGGTTGCGCATCCGCCAGGCCGTTAGGGCCGCCCCCAGCAACCAGCGCAGCAGGGGCAGGCGGGCCAGGATGCCAATCCCCCCATCCCAGGCCTGCATCACCTGCAGGTGCTGGGTCGGCACCAGCACGATCATCGGCACCCCCAGGGCCCCCAATTCAGCGGTGTTGGCCCCCACCGTGGTCAGGGCCAGGGCGCACTGGCTCAGGGCCCCATGGGCCGGGTGGGCTTCTAGCAGCAGGATCTCGCTGCCGGCGGGGGTGCGCAGGCGCCGGCCGGAGGGCCCCTCCAGCACTTCGGGTTCACCGCAGGCATAGGCGCCGAAGAGGGGATTGGCCGCACTGGCATAGGCCAACAACTCGGCCACCGAGGTGGTGGGGGCCACGGGCAGCAGGAAGCGCGCCTGGGGGCGCAGCCGCGCCAGCCGATCGGCGGTCTCCAGCAAGAAAGGCATGCCCACCTGCAGCTTGGCCCGCTTCGAGCCAGGCATCAGGGCCACCCACTCGCCTGCCGGCAAGGGCGTTTCCTGGCGAGCCGATTCGGAGAGATCGGCCATCAGGTCGCCCACCACCGTGGCCCGGTTGCGCCAGCGCCTGGGTAGGGCCTCCAGGGCCGTAGGCCCCATCGCCGCAATCGCATCGTTCCAGCGCGGCCAACGGGCCACCCACTCGGCGTAGGTGAGATGGCGATAGCCCAGGCGGGCCGAGAGCAGCACGGTCCAGAACTGGTCGCCGCCGAGGAACACCACCACCCCTTGGCGCGGCCAGGCGCCGTAGCGCCGCGGCCAGAGCAAGAGCCGCCAGAAGGAGCGGGCCGGCAGGATCCGATCGAACAGGCCCATCGCCGCCGCCACCTGGTGTTCGCGGCCGGTGGCATTGGGGCAGGGCACCAACACCAAATCGAGGACCAGATCGGCGGCTGGTTCCAGGGGCCTTAAGGCCAACTCCCGATGCAGGCGCAGGGCCAGGGGCCGCACCCAGGTGCTCAACTCCCCCGGGCCGTTGCAAACGAGCACCACGGCGCCCAAGGGTCGAGAAGCATCGGCTCCACCAGCAGCTTGAACCGGGGCTGACTGGCTCAAACCTGGTTTAGGAAAAAGAATGCGGATGGCGAGACTTGAACTCGCAAGACCGAAGTCACACGCCCCTCAAACGTGCGTGTCTACCAATTCCACCACATCCGCGTGGCTGGATCAGGGCTGACGCCCCGCCAGCCAGCAATATACCCATCGACCTCCCCAGGCCCGGGAAGGGGGCCAAGTGAGCACTGATACAGTCCGCAGCGGCCTGCGTCGCCGGATTGCGCCGGACTGCCACGGAATGTCCATCGGCAAGCTGCTGATCGCCAACCGGGGCGAAATCGCCCTGCGCATCCTGCGCACCTGCCGCGAGTTGGGGATCCCCACCGTGGCCGTTTACAGCACGGTGGATCGCAACGCCCTGCACGTGCAATTGGCCGATGAGGCCGTCTGCGTGGGCGAAGCGCCCAGCAGCAAGAGCTATCTCAATATTCCCAACATCATCGCCGCCGCAACCTCCCGCGGCGCCGATGCGATCCACCCGGGCTACGGCTTCCTGGCCGAAAACGACCGCTTCGCCGAGATCTGCGCCGCCCATGGCATCACCTTTGTGGGCCCCTCTCCCGAGGCGATCCGGGCCATGGGCGACAAGTCCACCGCCAAGGCCACGATGCAGCGGGTGGGGGTACCCACCATTCCCGGCAGCGAAGGCCTGCTCGAAAACCCCGCCGAAGCCGCCGCCCTGGCCGAGACCATGGGCTACCCGGTGATGATCAAGGCCACCGCCGGCGGCGGCGGCCGGGGCATGCGCCTGGTGCCCTCCCGCGACCAACTCGACAACCTGTTCAAGGCCGCCCAGGGCGAGGCCGAGGCGGCCTTTGGCAACCCCGGCCTCTACATGGAGAAATTCATCGACCGGCCGCGCCATGTCGAGGTGCAGGTGCTGGCCGACCGCCACGGCAATGTGGTGCACCTGGGCGAACGGGACTGCTCCATCCAGCGCCGCCACCAGAAGCTGCTCGAGGAAGCGCCAAGCGCCGCCATCGACCCGGAACTGCGCCGCCGCATGGGCGAAGCCGCCATCGCGGCGGCCCGCACGATCCACTACGAGGGCGCTGGCACGGTTGAGTTCCTGGTGGATCGCAGCGGCAGCTTCTACTTCATGGAGATGAACACCCGCATCCAGGTGGAGCATCCGGTCACGGAGATGGTGACCGGCATTGACCTGATTGCCGAGCAGTTACGCATCGCCGGCGGCGAGCCGATCAGCGTCACCCAAGACCAAATCAAGCTCTGCGGCCACGCGATTGAGGTGCGCATCAACGCCGAGGATCCCCGCCAGAACTTCCGACCCGCCCCCGGCAAGATCACCGGCTGGCTGCCCCCGGGGGGCCCGGGAGTGCGCTTCGACAGCCACGTTTATACGGGCTACGAGATCCCGCCCTTCTACGACTCCCTGATTGGCAAGTTGATTGTGTGGGGCGTGGACCGGGACCACGCCCTTAGGCGCCTGCGCCGGGCCCTCTCGGAATGTGCCGTGACTGGCATTCCCACCACGATCGAATTCCACCTGGCCCTGCTCGATCGGCCCGAATTTCAGCGGGGCGATGTGCACACCAAATTTGTGGAGCAGGAGATGCTGCACCAGATCGGCGGCGGCGGCCCCAAGTAGGACCCGGCTAGCCCCCTAAGGAACTCCACCCCCCTGGGACTAACGCTGTCCCTGAATCAGTAGCCCCCTAACCAATCCCCCTAGCCAGCGGCCGCGACCAGTCCCTGGGCCCGCAGGGCGATCAGGCTGAGAAGGCCCTGCTGGCCCACCAGCAGCTCCCGCAGCAGGCTGATCAGGCCCACCCAGATCACGGGGGTGACATCAACCCCCCCGATCGGCTGGATCAGGCGGCGGCTAACGGCCAAAAGGGGCTCGGTCGGGATCGCCACCAGCCGCATCACCCCCTTGCCCAAATCCACCTGGGGGTACCAGGTGAGCACGATGCGGAACAAAAACAGCAGGGTCCAGAGGGCGAGCGCCAGGCCCAGCACCAGGTTGAAACCGGGCAACAGGCTGGCGATGGCGCCCCCCGCCACCGCCGGCAGAGGCAAATCAGCCAGGGGACCAGGCAAGGGGGCAAGCAAGCGCACCGGGATCCCCGTCACAAAGCTCTAAGCAGCAGGGGTTCGATCGTAGGGATCCGCCATCACTGCCTAGGATCCCAGCCGGATCCACCGGTGCCATGACCCCATCCCTTGCGAACTTCCTGAGCAGCCTCGCCTACGGAGCCGTGATCGTGGTTGTGCCCATCACGATCGCCCTAATCCTGATCAGCCAGAACGACCGGCTCGACCGTCGCCTCTGATCGCCAAGGAGTGCTGACCACCGGCAGCCCCTTGGCGCCGCCCTAGACTGGGCAGAACTGTTGTCCCCGGATCATGGCCTTTGCGCTTTGATCTGGGGCCTTGTCATTCAGCGTTGCGACTGAGGGGTCGAAGCCGTGGTTAATGCCAGCCTCAACTGGGCCAGCATCGTCGGCATCGTGCTGGCGGTAGGCGGTGCTCTCCTCTATTTCATGAGGAGCTTCAAGCCCGCCCTGGCCCGGGACTACGACGTGTTTTTTGCGGCGGTGGGCCTGCTCTGCGGCGGGATCCTCTTTTTCCAGGGCTGGCGTCTCGATCCAATCCTGCAGTTCGGCCAGTTTCTGCTCGCCGGCACCACCGTTTTCTTCGCCTACGAAAGCGTGCGTCTACGGGGGATCACCACCGAGCAGGCCCGCCGCTCCTCCTTTATTGATGACGACGACGGGGCTCCGGTCGGCCCCCGCATCGGCGGCCGCGATGCCTGGGGCAACGACCTCGACCGCTTTGACGAACCGGAACCGTTGCGGCGCCGGATTCGCTCGCGCCAGGGCATGGATGAACGGGCCGATGAGGAGGACTTCTACCGGCCCCGCACCAGCCCTAGGACCGCAATTCCAGAAAGGGCCGTGTCCCGCAGTGGCCGCGGATCGGCTCCCGATGACTGGAACCCAGGTCCTGCTGCCGCCGGCCCTCGGGACCTGCCACCCCGCGCAGGCCGCTATGGCCCAGAAGGGGCTGGGGCAGACAGTTACGGCAATGGTCCCGGGTCCCGGGCTTCGGCCTATGGCAACAGCGGCCCAGCGGGCTCGGCTGAGACCTCCCCTGGCTTCGGTGCCCGTCGCCGCGAGAAGGACGAGGGCCGCCGCGGCACCCGTCCCAGTGCCATCAGCAGCGCCGACGACATGCCCCGCTCGGGACGCCGGCCTGGCAGCGGTCCGGTCCAGCCGCCTGGCGGCGCTCCCATCGGCAACCGTCCCCTCGGCAACCCTGGCGCGGTGCCCCAGGGATCGCCGATTGCCGGCTCAAGCGCCTACGGCGCCAGGTCCGCAGCAGGCCCTGAGCCGGGCTTGGCCAACCGCCCTGGCCCCCTAGGGTCCCCGACCCGATCCAACCAGCCCCCCCTGGGCCGCCCTAACAGCCCCCGGTCGGCGGGTCCGGCGATGAGCGATGCCGAGTTCCGGCCCTTGCGGCAGAACGAAGGCCCCGCAAGCCCTGCCGCCGACCGCCCTGGCCTTCGCGGCGATGGCAGCCCACTCGGGCCTAGCCCCGAATCTGGCCCGGGAGCCAGCATTAGCTCCTCGGCATCGGCCAACCCCAGACGGGATAACAGCTCCCGGTTTGACGACTGAGTGCCCAACAGCCCGGGCCCATTCCATCCGGGCCGCTTCTGGTTGGGTCCGACGCTCCTGGGCCCCTCGGTCCTCGGCCTGCTGCTCCTGGTGCAGGCCTGCTCCCTGCCCTGGGGGCTTCGGCGCCAACCGAGCCCCAGGACTGGGCTTGGCCTGGGGGCGGAAAGCCGCCAGGATCCGGCCCTCAGCGGTGATGGTCGCCTGCTCGCCAGCCTGGTGTTGCGCTCGGGCCGCAGCACGGTGCTGCTCCAGGACCGTCGCTCCGGCCAGACCATGCCCCTGCCCCTGTTGCGGGGCCAGCAACCCCACAGCTCCCCCACCTTGAGCTGGAAT
>Ga0310333_100183_pt1 | contig 17596 bp, 19 predicted proteins | sample LakMicSRFTotalB7_FD_195547 | JGI IMG/M metagenome (GOLD analysis project Ga0310333, IMG submission 195547) | Enriched freshwater cyanobacterial communities from Lake Michigan, Michigan, United States - MI23.SRFL.Total.B7 (v2) (version 2) | ecosystem: Environmental > Aquatic > Freshwater > Lake... | reverse complement strand
CCCCCCACACCCGCCATTCCGCTTGGCCAGCGGCCATCCTGGTGGGGCCACCCCATCAAGAGCGCGCCATGGGCGAACCGGCTGCCTACCGCTGGATCAAGTCCGAGTGTGGCCGGGCCAAATACGGCGAGCTAGCGGCCCGCTCCGGGCTCGCTGCCCAGATCCGCCTCGCCTGGTTTGTCGGGGTTGCAGCCCTGAGAGACTGGAGCCTGCCCAGGCCCTAAGAGCTGACGGCACCGGCCCGCCGTAACGGGCAACCAGCCATTGGCACCTTGCTTAGTCCGGCTGTACCCCTTTAAGGGCCCGCTGGGCCGCCCGACCGACCAACCAGACCGATGCCACCGTGGCCACCAAGCCCATCACCCGCAGGGTCCAGGTGCCCAGATCGGCGTCACCGGATAGAACCTCACCAAAACGGGCCACATCGCCGGCCAGGGCGCCGAGGCTGCAGAACAACACCGTGCCCGGAAGGATCGCAATCAGGCCGATGGCGTAATCGCGCAGGCTCACGTCGCTGAGGCCGTAGGCCAGGTTGAGCAAACTGAAGGGAAAGGCCGGCGATAAGCGGGTGAGCAGCACCAATTTGAGCCCTTCACGGCTTACGGCCTGCTCAATCGTCAACAACTGGGGCACGGAAGCCAGGCGCCGCCGCGCCCAATCCCGCAGCCAGTGACGCCCGAGCAAAAAGGCCGCCATCGCCCCGAGGCTGGCCCCCACGAACACCAGGCCACTGCCAAGAACGGTGCCGTAAAGGGCACCTGCAAGCATCGAGGCCCATACCCCCGGCAACAGCAGGGTTACCCAGAGGGCGTAGAGGGGAATAAAAGCCGCCGCCCCGAGCGGTGATTGCAACGCCGGTAGCAGCTGGTGCAACCAGCTGCTAGTAAGATCGGGCAACGAGGTTACAAGCGTGATGGACGAACACACAAAGTAGTCGCTTTAGTGCCAGGCGGCTGAAGGGTCGCCCCAACGGCAATCCCCTAGTCATTGACGCCCCTCAAACCGTTGCGAGCCCCCAGCAAAAGTCTATTCAGAACAATGCAATGACCATCAGCTAATTCCAAGGTGGAGGCCAAACCAGGCATGCCGTAGATCCATGGAACAGGCGTTACGTATCACAAGACACCCGGCGAGCCCGCAATTGATGATTAGAATTAGCAGAACCCAAATGTCGCCATCGGCAGCTTTCCCCTAAATACCCAGCTCAAATGCCCAATGCCCTGACTCAATAATACATCAACTGCCAATCATGGACCCGGGCAAAGCCCCACAAATTCAACTCAAAAGCTATCCCAAGAGCAAGCTTGAGCTCCCCATTGGCGCCCAGACTCTGATCCCCAAGGAGGCACCAGCAAAGGCCATCCCCAGGGAACTCAGCCTGACCAAACTACGCAACCACCTCCTACCCTTGCTAACGGAGGACCAGGCGAACGGTACCCAAAGCGCCATCAGGGTGCTTTTACTATTACCCGATAAAACACGCAAACAAACCGCGGCTCGATTACTCATCGACGCGATGATAGAACTCTGCCAATCCGTGCAGACCCTTTCCTTTGACATTATCTTCGGGCTGGGGACCCACCCCCTGATGTCCGCTGGGGACATCACAACGATGCTGGGCCCCCAAAGGCTGGAACGGCTGGCGGGCCTGGGCACCACCCTGCAACAGCAAACAACGCTAAAACCGCTTGCCCAACGGCACATCACGATTCCGCCTCCACCAAAAATACTGGACGAGACAGCCGCAACTGCAGCCCCGAAGCAGACAACAACCTGCCAAGACAACGGCGAATCGGGCCGTTCAGAAGGCACCCGAGTTGGACTTCCGGCTGCCCTATGGCAATACGATTATATTATTAGCGGCGGCGATACGGATCTGCATCCCTACGAGGGCCGCGCCGGCAGCGGTGGAATCAATAAAATGTTGGTTGTTGGAATCGGCTGCCTCAACTGCGTTCGCATTACCCATACGATGGAAGTGCTCTCCCATGCCCTAACCAGGCCCAGTGAAGCCAATAATCACTTCGTAAAACTGCTTGATTATTTCACTAAAGAGATTTTAGCCCAGTTAAGGGGTGGATCTAGCCGCTTAAAAGCGAATCCCATTGGCGTCTCAGTTCTAGCCCGAAAAACCGACCAACCTGATTATATTTGGGTTGGTGATCAAGACAAGAACCGCTCAGTGCTGACAATGCAACTGGAAGAAGAGCGAACAGTCGCCCTTAATCAACCGGTCAGTTTTGTCATTATCGACACCGAAAGAAGGAAGGCAACGGACATCCTGGCAGGAGCCAGAAGCTTGCATTTTCTCTGCAGCTTTGATGATCCCAGCAATCAACTTCTCCGCAGCCGCCCGGCCTGTCGAAGTGCCCTGATGTTCAACGCCTGCCATGAAGCAAAAAATTCCAATGGCATCGGCAATGCAGGAACCTTGCTGCATCTCAATGCCCTGCGCAGCTTTGTGCATGAATCGATCACGGAAGCGCGTGATAGCGGCCTAATTGAAGGCAACAACGGCCTGAGCGATAACAAACGACGTAACATCAAAGAAGCCGTCCTTGCGCGTTGGAAAAACTATCTCCAGCTGGTCAGCAACGAAGATGACTTCTTCGCAAGGGTTGAAAGCCTACTGATAGGCATTATTTCAGCCAACAACAATATCCAGGACAAAGCGCAACTCCTCGACGAGCTTGTCCGCAGCCTGGATGACTCCTTTGCCCATAGCTTTGGCAACCATCGCCATGTCATCACGGGAACCCGTCATCACTTTGCCCATAGTGGCGCCCGGGACGCCCTTCTCTTTTTACAACAATCAACCAATGCGATTGGCTTCAAGGGACTCGGGGAAGGGGGCCAAAGAGCCCTGCGCCTGCTAGTCATTCTACAAAAATTTGACACTCTCTACATTGCGACAGACAATCAACATGTGCTGCAATTTCTGGCCGAGCTCAATCACCCCCCTGGCATTTCCAATATTGACCAGCCACCAGGTCGATCTCTGATCGGAGCCGAGCCCAATATCCTTGGCCTAACTGGTATTTCCCTCAATGATCACTCTCCCCAAGCAGCCTTGCAGCTAGCACTGGATCAGCACCAAGATCAAACAATTCCGTTCAATGGCAGCGAATTGGCTTTTATCCAGGAACCGGTGATAATCAAACGTGAGCCGAGCCAAGAATTCAAAACAGCGGCAACACCCTTGACAACTATTGCCCTTGATGCCACCAGGATGTACAGTTAACCGAGTCTCACTAACGTGCTTACAGGGCGCCTAAATCCCCTCGGCCTCAACCATGCAATCAATTCTTCAGATCGCTACTGCGGTTTATCTCCCGATTATTGCCGCAGCCCTGGTAGGCGTTTTACTGAGCCTAGGGCTGAATCGCTCTGGTCGCATGGTCGGCGACAAGCCCGTTCAGGAAGTGCTCCCCGATGCGCTGGCCCGGGTTCTATACCTCGTTGGCATCCCGATTGGGGTTGCCAACTTCATCCGCAAAGCTGAATTCAACCCATCCGTTTGGATTTCGCCAGTCATCGCCTGGGCAGCGGTGCTGTTGGCCATCTTTCTGAGCTGGAACTTCTTAAAAAGCTCTGCGAAGCCCCGCGCCAAAAGCACCAAAGCAAGTTTTGTTCTGCTTAGTTACTTAGGGAACACGAGCTATTTAGGATTTCCAGTAATCCTACTGCTGCCCCAACTAGGCCCGCAATACTTTAGTTCGGCTGTTCTATATGATATTCTTGGCACCCTCGTCGCAGGTTATGGCCTTGGCGTGTTCATTGCCAGCCAAGCCAGTCATAACAAAATGGAAGTTAATACAGCCTCAGGTAGTCACTTAAGCGAAGCTGACTTATCGACAACCTCTACCAAGCGAAGCGGCATCGGGTCACTCCTTGATGCGCTCACCGAAGTCGCCAAAAACCCTACATTTTACGCTTTCTTTGTTGGCCTCTATCTTAAGACACTTGCAATTCCCGAATGGCTTGTGTCTGGACTCGGTGCCATTGCCTGGTCATCGATCATGGTTGCACTGATTATTATGGGCATGAGAATCCAACAACTCTCTTCTAACCTCAACCTAAAACTTGCAATCCAACCTGTCCTTATTAAAACTATTCTGGTCCCCCTGGTCTTGGCAGCAGCCTTAACTGGATTGGGGCTAGAAGGCCCCCAGCGCTTAGTGCTGATTCTTCAATCAGCAATGCCCTGTGGATTTGTTTCATTGGTTCTAGCCGAAAACTATGGACTTGACGAGGAGCTTACCATAGCCTCTATTTTACTTTCTTGTATCGTTTTCGCTTTCATGCTACCCGTCTGGACAACCCTATTCACGACGTGGTGACATAAATGACCTCGCACCACAACGACAACAGAAAAATGCATCCATGGAGAAAATTAAATCCCTACGCAAAACCTAGTCCCCCATCTAAGTTGACAATCCGAAAACAGGTCAAAGCTACTACTTGTTTGGTCCTACCTAGCCTGCTAGAATCAATTCAAATTTTCAAATAACATGAAGAGACGGGATTTTATTGCCATCGGGGTTGCTAGTAGCCTGCTTGCCTCCTGCAAATCACTTGGATTACCAGGCAATAGCAACAGCAAGCAAAGCAAGCGCGATTTAGAAGTTTGGTGGTCTGAAGGCTATTATCCTGAAGAAACCGACGCGATTGAAACAATCTTCGCAAATTGGCAGCGGATTACAGGCAATAAGGTCAACCTAAGTTTCTTTAGTGAAAATGAACTAGCGGCTAAAGCGAATTCCGCCATCGCTGGTGGACCCACCCCTGATCTTCTCTATGGCTATGGGATAAACGATACAGTTGTCCCCATTCTCAGCTATAACAATAAATTGACAGCCCTCGACGATGTTGTCAAGCCAATAAGAGATGATCTGTTGCCCGGGGTGATTGATGGCGTTACCTATCTAAATAAACAAACCAAGGTTAAGTCGATATACGCGGTTCCAATCTCCCAGCACTCTGTCAATCTCCACTACTGGAAAGATTTGGTCGAGGAGGCATTTGGCGGCACTGACAAAAAAATAAACATCTCGAATAATTGGAAAGACTTCTGGGAATTCTGGCGCACTACCCAAAAATCTTTACGCAAGAAAGGCTACGACGAAATCTACGGGATGGCCCTCCCCATGTCGAGCCTGGCCAGGGATACCAGCTATATCTTTGAGTTTTTCCTAGAGGCCCACAATGCCAAAATTGTGTCCCCGTCAGGTAAGCTTAATATCGAAGATCCAGCTACGCGCCAGAAAATCATCAACGCGATCGAAGATTATACCCGTAATTACAAAGAAAAATATGTGCCTGCCAAGGCGACAACTTGGGCAGACCCTGATAATAATATCAATTTTCTCAGCAGTCTTTCCGTCATGACTGCTAACCCAACCCTTTCAATTCCAGGCTCTCAGCTGTCTGACGAAATCGCCTACTTCGAAAGGCTTGGCTCCTTGCCTTGGCCCAACAAGCTTGACGGCTCGCCGATGCAATCCTTCATCTCGGTGAAGCAAGCTATTGTCTTTAATAGTTCTAACGTAGCCAAGGCCAAAGACTTACTGGCTTACGTGCTCAAAACAGAAAATTTAAGTCGTTATGTGGAAGGTTCCCAAGGTCGCTTCCTGCCTACCACAAAGTCAATCATGGCGATGCCCTTTTGGCATAATGCTAAAGACATACACATCGCCACTGCAAAGCAAATCCTAAAGTCTTCAAAAGTAGCTTCATGGGTTGTCAATCCTGCCTACAGTGAGGTCATTGCTAAAAACATCTGGGGCAAAGCGATTGAGGCCATTGCCACCGGCAGCCTCACAACACCGAAAGCTGTTGATGCTGCTATCACTGAAATTCGCACCATTTTTGCTGGTTGGAACTGAAAACTGAACCATGAAAAGTAGTTCTTTTTGGATCAAGCTCTCCGTCGCCACCCTGGCCTCCTCAAGCGTCATCTCACTAGTCACCTACCTGGTTGCTAATGTTCGGCTAGAAGCCCAAGCACTCACGCAGCAGCAGGCTATCTTGAATGTTAAGCAAGATCGTATTGCGAAATGGTGGAAAGAAGAAGTCAAAGACATTGCCCAAGATCTTCAAAATCCCAAACTAGTAGACCATTCGCTTGCTATTCTGCAAGCAAAACGGCATACTCGTGCAGAAATTACTTCGGCCAACAACCTATCTCTCGAGGCAATTCTCTCCAACCATGAGCAAAATCGCAACAGCGCTTCATTGCTAACCAAAGGCGGTATTGTTGTTTTTTCAACAGATCGCAAAAAATATGCAGCTTATCAACCGCTTAACAATACAACGACAAGCCTCGGCCTAGAAGAACTACCGAGCAAACCTCTAAATTTCTTTACCAATTCAATCTCTGGCCTGCCTTCAATCTCGGTTGCCCTGCCTATCTACATGGCTCCAAACAAAAAAGCCGGATTCCTAACAATTGACCTCAATCTAAGCAAGCTCAATGAACAAATTGCCGATCCAGCCCCCGCCAGCAAAAAAAATCGTCAGAATGGACCTGCACCTGTCGCATCCTATTTAGTAGCGCGCACCTCCTTAGACAAGGCCACCTTTATTGCGCCTCCCGCCCAAAGCCCACCTAATTACGAATTCAAACCTTTAGATAGTGTGGGGATTCGCAAGGCCCTAGACGGCAATGCTGGCCAAGGCCTCTATCTCAACAGTGCAGGGATGCCCGTGATTGGTGTATACAAGTATTTACCTAATTTTCGCACGGCCCTACTGGTTGAAAGTCGCCAAAAAGATATTTATACACCAGCGCGAAACATGGCTCTGGAGATTTTTGAAGTCGGCGTACTTCTATCCTTGCTGAGTTTGGGGGTGGGTTTACTGGTGGATCGCAATGCGAATCAGCCCATAGAGACCTAAAACCGTGCCTTAATAGGCACGATCAGATCTAAACAATCGCCCAACCCCCATCAGAGCCGGGGCGGCCCCCAAGCAATAGGGGGGTTCCTTGGTGTTGCGGGGGGCGCCCAGCTCAAGGGCCTTGCGCAGCCCACCTACTTGATCCAAGCCGTAAAAGGCATGCCGTCCCTGATGGGCAGCCAGGGCGTCTGCTTCGTTTCCAGCCACGATCCACTGAGTCGCACACTCTTGGCGGACCTTATCGAATCAACATCGCCGGCCGAACCCCTCCCTGGCCAAGGGGTTCGCCACAGCTGCGGAGTTGGCGGCGGCCGCCCTTGAAGCACCGGAGCAGATGACCGCCGTTTTCGATCTCGGCCGCGAGATCGGCTAATTCCTGCTGCAGTGGTTTGCCACGGCGGCCAACCAGCAGTTGCTGGGCCATGCAACGGCGGGCCTCACCCTGGCGGCGGGACCCCAGGAACGGGAGGCAGGCCAGCAGGGGCAATCAAGCCCCGTAGGCGGCAGGACCTTTGTGCTGACAGGCACCCTGCCCAGCCTCAGTCGTAGCGCCGCCCAGTCCTGATCGAAGCGGCCGGCGGCAAGGTGAGATGTTCAGTGAGCAAGACAACCAGATCTGGGGTGGCGAGCGAGGTCGCCGGCAACAAGTTGACCACGGCCAGGGCGCTCGGGCTTGCCGTGCTCGATGAGGCGGGTCTACTCGCCCTGCTCCAGGAGGATTCGGACGGCAGTTCCCTAGGGGGCACCACACCCTGATCCAGCAGGCCCACCAAGACCCTTTAAGCCTCCAAACCCAACCGGCCAGCGGCCATTTTGGTAAGGCCATCCCATCAGGCCCCCTCCATGGGCGAGCCTGCTGCCTACCGCTGGGTCAAGCCGACTGCGGCCGCACGAAACACAACGAGCTGGCAGCCCGCTGCGTATGGGCTGCCCAAATCCGCCTCGCCTGGTTTGTGGGGATTGCAGCCCTGCGGGACTGGAGCCTGCCCAGGGCCTAAACGTGAAATGTCCCGGGGCCTGGCCAACACAACCGGCAACGAACCCTTAGGCCCCCAGGTTCATCGGGACCAACCCCCTTGAGGACCCGCTGGGCGGTCCGACCGACCAGCCAGGCCGATGCCACCGTGGCCACCAGGCCGATGATGGGCGGGCTATGTGCCCAGGTCGGCGTCCCGCGAGGACACCTCGCCAAAACGGGCCCCGTCGGCGGCCAGGGCGCCGAGGCTGCAGAACAACATCGTGCCCGGCAAGATCGCGATCAGGCCGATGACGTCATCACGCAGACTCACCTCGCTGGTGTCATCGACCAAATTGAGCAAACTGGAGGGAAAGGCCGGATATAACCGGGTAAGGAGCACCAATTTGAACCCCTCCCGACCAACGGCATGCTCAATCGCCAGCAACTGGGGAACGGACGCTAGGCGTCCCCGGACCCAATCCCCCAGCCAGGGCCGCCCGAGCAACAAGGCCGCCATCGCCCCGAGGCTGGCCCCACGAAAATCAGTCCACTGCCTAGAACGGTGCCGTAAAGGGCACCTACAAGCATCGAAGCCCATGCCCCCGGCAACAGCAGGGTGACCCAGAGGGCATAAGGGACATCAACGCCGCCGCCCCTAAAGGCGATAGCAACGCCTTTAGCAGCTGCTGCAGCCATCGGCGTATCAGGGAGAGTTAACGATAACCGCGGGGAGAGTCAGTTCAAGTCCAAGCTTAGATGCCCCAAATATTGGGATGGCAATGGACCGAATCAAGCGCCAATCCCATTGGGTTGAAAGAAAATTAGAACTTTCAAATAGTATTAAATGTCGGCATTTAACGGTAAACAGGAAGCCTAGAGGGGGGCTGTTTGCAAGCCCCCCACCGAAACTTTCTGCATTTTGCGTGCATAGTCGTGATCGGAATCCGGCGCAATCAACAGCTCTTCGCCAGCAGCAATGTCGCGTGCGGCAAGGATGAGATGTTCGCCGCAATAGAGCTGATGGGAGATCACCGCATTTGGCAATTCATCGTCGGATGAAAAATTCCAGAAACGGGAAGAATCACCACAAACGACAACAATGTTTGGCATATTCGGATTGACATAACCCCAATGCAATAGCTCAGAACGCCGTTGCCAATGCACGCTAGCAGCTATCTCTATGCGATGGTCAACGTTCGCATCAAAGCGCCACAAAAGATGACCCCTTGGAATATCGATTTCAACATGAAGGCCCAAACCATGCCTGGAACTCGGACGTACAGAAACTGGAACTAAGATCATGACTGCAAACAAATTAATAGTGATTAGCCAAAGCCAATGAAACGCCTATCTCGGAACGAAAATAGGCAATCTAGCCAAGAATAGCCAAACTCTAGGAGTAGAATAAAGGCTCCACAGAGTCTTTTTCACCATAGGAATCTAGAGTCCGAAAATTGTCCTGCATTGCATGGCTGCTGACTGAACGGATCCAAGATTCAAGGTGATACCAATCAAGTCTCCACAAATCAAAAACAAAGCCTCTTGAACTACTGGCTTTTCATTGATACGCAAAAAGTAGGGGATGGTGATCGCCTTCAACAAGCTTCCGAAGACTAGAAAGCCTGCCTGATAATCAGGAAACACCCAAAGCAGCACATAAATCACCATGCAACCATAGATTCCAAACGAGGCCGTAGCCTGATTAGAAAGCAAGTGCAGGGAGACTATTTTTTTCTCAATTGGAGAAAAAATACTCATTGATGGGCGTCCTTCAAAGGGCTATGAAAAGCATGGGCATTGGGCACAGGAATGGATGCTGATCCAATTCTAACAGATTCCGGCTGCCTGTCGCTCCATTAAGGGCAACGACTTCGAGTGCCTGCTTATTTATGGGTCATCTTCTCGATTGGGTCCCAATCGGAAGGTAGATTCTCTCCCTTAAGTTGTTGGCACTTTTGCAAGAGCCTTGCAACATAGTGCAAGGCAAGAAAATCTTGATCCAAACCGGTGAGTAACGCTATTGAGCCATCAAAATCAGCCTGCATGTACCGATCCATGGCGGCTTGCATGGTTGCCGCGAAATCGATTTCTCGCTGCCCCAACCGCTCACTAAGTCCCCGCAACTCAAACAAGCAGACGGACTTCTCCTTACCCTTCACTTTCACGACATCAACGAGAACAAAAACAAACTCAGCGGCCGCTGGGCCAAGGGCTTGGACGAGTTCACCGGTGGCAAGAAGTTCGGTCATATAGCCCTTATTCAGGGATTCAATACGACTAGCCAAGTTAACATTGTCGCCCACAATGGTATAATTAACTCGATCAACGGAGCCAATATTACCGACAATACAGTTGCCATAATGAAGGCCAAATCGAGTGAAAAATCCCCCTTCCAGCCCCTGCTCAATGCGGCGCTGGTTCAATGCCTCAAGTGCATCTCGGGACCGCATCGCGGCCAGGCAAGCAAGTTTGGCTGACTGCTCAACAACCTCGGGCGCACCCCAGAAGGCCATGACAGAATCACCAATGAACTTATCAACGGTTCCGGACGTTTCATTGATAATACCGGTTATCACTGTAAAATATTCATTTAGACGGGAAACACTTTCAGCCGGAGGCAAGGATTCGGCAACGTTCGTAAAGTCACGAATATCTGTAAACATTACCGCAAGATTCTTCGCTTCGCCGCCCAAGCTAATCGGGCTCTTGCTATCCAACAATTTACGAACTAATGCCGCAGGTACATACTTACTGAAACCTTCTAAGGCCGATGCCAAGCTCAATACGGACTGATACATGTCTTCAATTTCGATCAACCAGCGCCCCTTAGAACCCTCATCAATGAAACAACAAGCCATGTTGAGGGTCGACAACTGGCCCAAAAGCCTAGTAACATCCCTAATCGGCACACTAATGCTGCGCCCCAGCAAGGCACCGATCGGGATAGAGATAATCAGCACAATTAGCAAAGCTATAATCGTCTCCCGCATAATTAAGGCTCGAAACCTATCAACACTCTCGACTGAAATATCAACTCCCACCACCGAATCAAAGCTACCGTTAGGCCTCTTCAGTGGCAAATAAGCCGACAGCCAGGTTCCATACTGATCGTGCACAAACGTGCGATCAACAACCATATCCTTCTCCTTCCAAACACGAATTAAGGCATCAGCATTGCGCGCCAAGGGGAAGGGTGCTCCCGGAGGAGCATAAATCGGATCGGTAAACTCGAGCGAATCTAGAACAAAAACAAGCTTGTGTTTACCATGGGTCGGCAACTTGCCGGAACGGTCAAGGTTGCGAACGGTATAAATATAGCCGCTACCACTAATTAGCTTTATCGCATCAATGGTGATTGGATTTAGCCTTGTATATGGGTAGCTATGAATATCTTTTTTGCTGCGAATTTTATCGTGCAAAATGGGATCAATATCTGCTTCAACCAAGCGGGTAACATCCTGTAGCCGGGCAATCACTGCATTTCTAGCAATGTGCTCGCTGCTTAGCAAAAAATAAGTGCCCAAGCAGGTCACCGGAATGGCGCCAATGCCGGTAACTAACGTAGCCATCGCAATTGAGAGCTTAATATTTTTTAGCCTTAATTTAAGCTTCATGAGGACAGTGAATAGGAAAGATTTAAGGCAAAATTAATAACTAGGGCCACCCTGGAGGAGACCAATCAGTCGTCAACTTGAAGCAGATCATACTTGATCTCAACCAGTTCGACAAATTTAATGCAAGTCCAAAGGCCAACGAGAACCGCCAAAATTAAACTAAGATAAGATTCGGAAATTTCAGCAAATTTGGAACCTACCGACAAGCGCCGAGCTTGATACTTGCGTTGAATTTCATAGGCGACATCTCGCCAAACAATTGGATCATAATACTGAGGGACATCAGAACCCATCCAAGAGGTCACAATTTGATCTTGCTTTTTGATCAAAAAGCCCTTGTCATTGAAGTATGAGGTGTTGAGAAAATGCCAGCTACCTGGCACATCCTGAAAACCCATCTTATCGGACGGCAATGCAATGAAGAATCGAACCAATGAATATGTATTTATATTGGCATAGCGAAAAGACACTCCCAGCTCTGCCGTTTTCAACTCTTTGTGGGGCAGCGAATGTATTTCATGAAAACAAACTTCCAACGGTTGTATTGATTTTGCCTTGGCAAGCTGGGGAGGCGCGCTCAAATTACGACACAAAAATGGACGCGGTAATAGCCAGTTGGTAAGCTGGGCTACTCCTGAGATGCCAGCAATCACAACGGCAAAGCCAAAACTGGTCAGGGCAAGGGTAGTTCGTGATTTAACGCCGGAAGTTTGTCGAATTTTCTCAACCCCGTTGGAATCTAATGATGGCTGAAGATGCTTTTTACGCTTTTGCAGGACCGCAAAGCCAAAAATACTCAGGGCAAGGGTAGTGGGTGATTTAACATCGTCAGTTTGTCGAATTTTCTCGACCCCGTTGGAATCTAATGATGGCTGAAGGCGCCTTTTACGCTTTTGCAGGATTGATTGGGCGGTCAGCACAATCGAATAAAGCAGCAGCAAGGATGCCGTCAGATTGAGGGCATTGAGCGACAGGAAGCTGCCCAGAAATCTGGATAAAGAATGGCGTTTAGCGACTTGCGAAGGAGCCACATCCAATTGCACCATTCTCCAAATCGCCACCTCAATCTCAGGCGAAAGGTCTTTGCTACTCCAGGATGTATGGGGCTCACTGCTGGCAGACTCAAGAATACCAAATGGGCTGTAGGTATTGGTTTGGTAAACAATCCAATCCCCAGGCGCATCATTAAACTTCGTTGGACCGAAATTGCGCGCAACAAACAGATTTGTTTCCTTGGTGACCATACGACCATCAGGGCTGACTATGCGAAGGCCTACAGTGATAGATCCTGATTTGGCCGAATAGGGAGTGACTATTTCATCTACACAGACTAATTTTTCACCTTTTTTCAATTCTTTATAACTTTTGCTTGCCTTGACCCTGTCCCATTCACCCTTGCTGCCTGCTATCCCACAAAAAGTAGGCCCCGGAATAGCCCAAGAAGTACAGTTAGCCAGAACAAACATACCCCCCAAACTGAAGGTCACGGCCAGTCCGGCAAAAGCCTGCCGTTTGACGGAGCGATAGTAATGGCTGGATTTCATGAAAAAGGCTCAAAAAATTGCATAGCATTCACGCAGGGCCCCTGCGACATGATCCAAGCGCAGAAACACGGCGATTAATTCAACGCTAAAAAAGAATGCCGATTGCCGCACAACAGCCTTTTCTTTTATTCGTATGAAATAGGGGATGCGCAGAGCGTAAAAGAAAAGGCCTGCAAGCAAGATTTGACTTTGATAGGCAGGAAAAATCCACAGTGATGCATATTGGACCATGCCAAAGTAAATAGCAATTGCTGCCGCTCGTTTTCCAGTAATAAATTGCAGCAATGAGGTTCTTGTGATTATTCATCCACTCTAGCAGCGATCCGGAAGGAACGGCAAGTCACGGGCCGCGATTTTTTTAGAAGCTGGAACCCAGGGCACCGATGGTTCTCCCTCTCAGGGCAACAGAAACAGCGATGGGTCCTCGCGCCACGCCCACCCCCCTCCAAAACGGGCCCTCAAGCGCCTTCGATTCGAAGGTAACCTTGGCTAATACAATCAGCAGCCACCGCCAATGCTAAAATCTCAGAAAATCACCTCCTCAATTGCCTCCTAACTATAGATTACCAGCCGAATGGGAACCCCACGTTGGCACCTGGATGGCCTGGCCAGATCCCCAGCAAAATCGCCAATATTGGCAGGGTGATTTTCAAGTCATCTGTGAATTATTTGTCAAGTTAGCAACAACCATCAGTCAGTTTGAGCCAGTTCATATCATCGGGGAAGCCCGGGCCCTAGCCCTGGCAAAATCCCGTTTTGGCATTAGCAATCAGCTTACTTTTGAAACAATCCCGACCAACGACTTCTGGATTCGCGATACGGGCCCCACGTTCCTACTACCACTCAACAGCAAGGATTCATTCGTTGTCAGGGCGATTGCACCCCAGTGGAATGCCTGGGGCGGCAAATACTCTCCCTGGGAGAAAGATGCCCAAATTGCTTCAGCCATTAGCACCAGCTTGAATTTGCCGGTGACCAAACTACCGATTGTGCTAGAAGGTGGCGCTTTTGACAGCGATGGTGAAGGCACCTTGCTGATCAGCCAGTCCTCCGTTGTGGATCCAAAACGCAACAAAGGCTGGTCCCGCAGCCAGATTGAATCATTAATTCTTGACACCTTTACGGCCGAAAAAGTGGTCTGGCTAAATGGCTCCCTACTGGGAGATGACACCGATGGGCATATCGACCAATTGGTTCGTTTTATTAAGCCTGGCGTGGTCGCCGTTGCCACCCAGCCCAATCGGGAGGACCCCAATCACGCCACCCTGGCCACCCTTTGGCAGCAACTCATGGGTCAAACCGATGCGAAGAATCGGAAGCTCGAGCTTGTGCCAATTAGAATTCCATCCTGCTATGGCCTGCCTCAGCAACAACTGCCCGCCAGTTATCTCAATTTCTATATTGCCAATGGGCTGGTAACCGTCCCCCTCTTTAACGTTCCCGAGGATGGGGCTGCCCTTACGACGATCCAGGAGCTGTTCCCGGATCGGCAAGTGATTGGCTTCGATTGCAGCGATCTGGTCAAGGCTTCAGGCTGTCTGCATTGCATTACCCGGCACCAGCCCCTGGCCCCCTGACCAGCCAGTCCCAGCGGCCCCTAGGCAAGTTGACTTCAACGGCCCCTGCTCACCACAGACCCTTGCACTTAGCAACGGCCTCGGCCTTGCGCAGCTGCCAGAGATTGCGCCCCAGGCGACGGGCCTCGATGCCACCACGGCCAAGGGGGTCAGAGCCGGGGCGGACCCCAAGCAACAGGGTGGTTTCCTTGGTGCTGAGGGGCGCACCCAACTCAACGGCCTCGCGCAAACCAGCCAGCCGGAGCTGCAGCAGCTCCAGGGATTCCCGTTCCTCCTTCCGAGAACGGTTCCCAGCGGCGGGCTCGGGCGCCTGGGGTAGCCAGGCCGCCGGCAGCACCGGCTTGCCTGGAGCCAGGCTCACCACGGTGGCACTCGGTTTCTGGTCCTGGCCCAGCTGGTGGCGATAGTCGTTGAGGATTGCCACATCGTGGCCACTCAGCCAGCTCTCCTGCCGGCCGGTAGCCGGGTTGACCTCCTTACGAATGCGCACTGCACAAGGTCGGCCCATTGGGACGCCGTGCTGCGGGCACAGCCCGCCTGCTTGATCCAAGCCGTCAAGGCCTTGCCGTCCTGATGGGCCGCCAAGGCTTCTGCTTTGTTTCCAGCCACGATCCAGTGAGTTGCACACTCTTGGCGGACCTTATCGAATCAACATCGCCGGCACATCCCCAGGCCGGCAGTGATTCCCTGGCAGCCTTGACCCAAGCCAGCCCTGGCAGGGGCCACCCGCAGCAGCCCAGGCGCCAGCTGGGCTGGCAAAACGTGAAGCAAGCAGCAAACTCCCTACCAAGACACTTCATTTGACTAGTTTGCAACTGATCTGTTCTGCAGCCCTTCAAGAGCACATCTGCCAAAGCCTGGATCAGCTTGGCTGAGCAAGTCAAAAAACAACAAATCTTGGCGGACGCCTAGCGACGGTCAAGTCACTTCTAGGCGCCCAATAATCCCCAAACAAGAAGAGTATAGATTGCTATACTGTTTAAATACGCTTACAGCTTCGATGCCGCTCCCCAGCAAGATCTGCCTGTTGCTGACTAGCCGGACTGGTCATCAGAGCCATCGTCAAGCGATGATTCGACGCATTCCTACAGCCTTTGTTATTGGTTTGCTCGCTTGGATCCAGCCCGCCCAGGCTGCCCTTCGGCTCCAGGTTCGCTTTGGCGAGTTTGAGCGCTCCGTCGCCGTTGCCGACTTCGCCCAGTTTGCGGATACGGGCCAAGCGCCGCCTGGTTTGGCCTGGTATTTGAACCGCATCAAACCGGCGGATCGGGCGGCCTTAAGAAACGCCCTCAGCCAAAGTCTGCCGATCACGCCCGTGATGGTGTCGAATTTGCTGGCCACACCCATCGGCCAGGAACTGGTTGGCCAGCTAGCCAAAACCCTGGCCCTGCCAGCTGTTCAAGCCCAACCTGCGATTCAAGCCGCCCTGTTACTGGGGGCCGCCAAAACGGGCCAACTGCGTCTGATCGACGCCCTAGAAGCCTTCCCCCTTCAGGAATTGCCCATTAATGGCGATGCTCTTGTATCGATCAGCCGCCAACTGGGCAGTCAACTCAATGAGCAAAACAATCTCTACCCAGGGCTGCTAGCCCAAATCAGCAAGGCTGGAGTCAAGCCCGTTGCCGCAGGCCCTGATTTTTTGGGCGCTGCCAAGCCGGGCACGGTGACCTACACCAGCAAGACCTTTCAATTTGTTGATCGGGCGGGCAATACCATTCAAGCGCTGATCAATCTGCCCATTAACGAGCGTGCCAATGTCAAGCCAGCCTTAGTGGTCTTGGCACCAGGACTGAATACGGATTACACAGCCTTGCTCTATGTGGGCAACCATCTTTCCAGCCATGGCTATGCGGTGGCCACCCTTAATTTTCCCTATACCAGTACCGATGCCATTCAGTCGGGCATTGCCGGAACGGCACCGATCCCAAGTCCGAGCGCCTGGTTCAGCCAGCCAACCACCATCAGTGATCTGATCGATGTGGTGCAACGCCGCTGGGGGGATCGGCTGGACAGCAACCGGGTGGGCGCCCTCGGCCAATCCCTGGGGGGCTACACCGTCACCGCCTTGGCCGGGGCCCCCCTGGATTGGACCCACTTAAGGGAGTCCTGCAAGCGCTATGCCAATCCCAACCAGGTGGAAATCAATCTGGCCAAACTCTGGCAATGCCAGGATCCCGGCCAGCCCGGCCAAACCTTGAATCAGGCCGATGCCCGCATCAAGGCTGTGATCGCCATCAACCCCGTCACCAATCCGATCTTCAGCGCAAGCTCTCTGCGGTCCCTGGCCACCCCCTACATGATGATCGCAGCAACCGACGATTTCTTTGCGCCGCCGCTGTCTGAACAGCTGCTTCCCTATACCTCCCTCAAGCAAGCCGATACCTATCTGGCGCTCGTCAACAAAGGCACCCATCTCTCCTTTCTGGCGGGCACATCTAACCTTCCCAGCTTCCTTGTTGGTCCCACCCAACGGGAAGCCTTTGTCGAACTCAAAGCCCTCTCGCTGTTGTTTTTTGATCGCTATCTAAGCGCGGTCGCCAAAGCAAACGACTTGGTACCGCCCCAGTCAACCTTGCTGGTGGGCGTGGAGCCCCTCCAGATGATGGTGATTCGCCAGCTTGACGAGCAGGTGGTGCGTTCTGCCGCACCAATGATCTGCGATGCGCATTCCCCAGTCTGTTGAAACGATTGCGAGAGTCCCTTGCAACGGGCTCATCCCACCGAAACGCCGCCCTCTGCCTCTAGGGCAGTTACCAAACGGTGCAGGGCAAGGAACAGGCCATCGCGGCGGTGGGGCAGATCAGCGCTGGCCAGCAGGGGCGACCAGCGCCCTTGAACAAGGAGCCACCAGCCACCGTCGCCATGGTCGAGGTGGGCCTCAGCCCTGGCCAGGTCTTTGGTTGCCGTGAGTAGGGCCTGGGCCCGGCTTAGCAGATCAGCCAGGGCCTGGGTCTCCAGCTTGGGAATCGACAGCCGTAGCTCCAGGGGCTCGGCGCTGCGCAGGCT
>Ga0310333_100179_pt1 | contig 17854 bp, 18 predicted proteins | sample LakMicSRFTotalB7_FD_195547 | JGI IMG/M metagenome (GOLD analysis project Ga0310333, IMG submission 195547) | Enriched freshwater cyanobacterial communities from Lake Michigan, Michigan, United States - MI23.SRFL.Total.B7 (v2) (version 2) | ecosystem: Environmental > Aquatic > Freshwater > Lake... | reverse complement strand
CGCCGGCACCCCACCCCCCAGCGACCGGCTCTGGCTGCGGTCGGAACTGATGGGGACCCAGGTGATCACCCGTGACACCGGCCGGCGCCTGGGCGTGGTCGGCGAAGTGGTGGTGGATATCGACCGGCGCGAGGTGGTGGCCCTGGGCCTGCGCGATAACCCCCTAACCCGCTTCCTGCCGGGCCTTCCCCGCTGGATGCCCCTGGAAAGCATCCGCCAGGTGGGCGACGTGATTTTGGTGGATTCGGCCGATTCCCTCTCCGAGGGCTTCAATCCGGATCGTTACAGCAAGGTGATCAATTGCCAGGTGATCACCGAATCGGGCGAAGTACTGGGCCGGGTGTTGGGCTTCAGTTTTGACATCGAAACCGGCGATCTCACCACCTTGGTGCTCGGCGCCCTGGGCGTGCCCCTCTTGGGCGAAGGGGTGCTCAGCACCTGGGAACTGGCCGTAGAAGAGGTGGTGAGCAGTGGCCCCGATCGCATCATTGTGTACGAGGGCGCCGAAGAGAAGCTCAAGCAACTGGGCACGGGCCTGCTGGAAAAACTGGGCATCGGCGGACCCGGTTGGGAGCAGGAGGAACGGGAGCGCTACCGCCTCAACATGGTTCCGGTCGAAAACCAACTGGCCGCCGGTTTGCCCGCCGCCAGCGAACAGCGCCGCATCCAGCCCGCTACCAGCAACCGGGTGGTGGAGCCCCAGGCCGAACTCGATTACGTCGAAGTGGAGCGCCGCTCCCAGGAACCCCTGCGCCAGCGCCGCTACCTCGATGAGGAGGACGAGCGCTACGAGCGAGAGGGCTATGGCGGCGATCGGGCTGGTTCGGACCGGTTTGGTTCTGGGCGCCCGGGCTCGGACCGTTTTGGCCCCGGGCGGCCTGGCTCTGAAGCCGAACCCTGGCAGAGCGACCGACGAAGCGCCGAAGACGTCGAACCCAATCGGTTTGATGAGCAGGCTTGGCCCGGGGAACGGAGCGGCGGGGACCCCTATGCAGCCCAGCGGCCAGCCCCCCGGCAGCGCTTCGAGCCGGAGGCCTACGACCAGGCCCCGAGGGGCCTCGAGCCTGATGAAGACGAGCCTCCCTATCGGCCCGCGTCTCCCTTGCCCGAACGCCGTTATCGCAGCTCCCAAGAGCCCCTCGACGTGGAGCCCCTCGACGATGGCGAGCCCCTGCCCAGGAGCCGCCGCGACCCGGGCGACCCCTGGTGAGGGCCCAGGTGATGCTGAAGGATGCAACCCCGACCCAGCCCCTCAACCCTCGGGATCAAAGGCCAGGGAGGCCGAATTCACGCAGTAACGCAGCCCCGTCGGTTGGGGCCCGTCATTGAATACATGGCCAAGGTGGGCATCGCAGTTGGCGCACTTGATCTCGGTGCGCACCATGCCGTGGCTGCGGTCGGTGATCGTGGTGATGGCACCAGCTTTGGCCCCATCCCAAAAGCTGGGCCAGCCAGAGCCCGACTCAAATTTGGTGTCTGAACTGAAGAGCTCGGTGCCGCAGCAAACGCAGTTGTAGGCGCCCTTCGCCTTGTTGTTCCAATAGATGCCGGTGAAGGCCCGCTCGGTGCCGCCCTGGCGCGCCACCTGGAACTGCTCGGGGGTGAGCCGCTCCCGCCAGGCCTGCTCCGAAAGGGGCTGGCCCAGGGGGGATGGCTCCTGGCTGTGGACGGCTGCCGAGCTAGGGGAATCGCTCATCGGGGCCTGGAAATCACTGGCGTGGCCGCAGGCTAATCAAGCTGGCGGGGGGCTGGCGCCACCTCTGGGGGCCTAGCCGCAGGGCCAGGGGCGTTGGACGTGGGGGGCAGCAGTTGGCGCACCAGGGCCGCCAGGGCCGCCACGGCCCCCGGCTGGCCCCGCAGGCTGCGCAGGTCCTCGCGCATGCCTTCCAGGCGTTGGGGTTGGTCGAGCCAATCGGCCGCTTCCTGGGCAATCGCCGCCGGGGTGAGGCTGCCGACCCGCTCTGGCACCACCATGCGGCCCGCCGAAATGTTGGGCCAGGCCAAAAAGCCGTGGTTGCGCATCCGCCAAGCGGTCAGGGCCGCCCCTAGTAACCAGCGCAGCAGGGGCAGGCGGGCCAGGATGCCGATCCCCCCATCCCAGGCCTGCATCACCTGCAGGTGCTGGGTCGGCACCAGCACGATCATCGGCACCCCTAGGGCCCCCAATTCAGCCGTGTTGGCCCCCACCGTGGTCAGGGCCAGGGCGCACTGGCTCAGGGCACCGTGGGCCGGGTGGGCCTCCAGCAGCAGGATCTCGCTGCCGGCGGGGGTGCGCAGGCGCCGGCCCTGGGCATCGTCCAGCAGCTCGGGTTCGGCGCAGGCATAGGAACCAAACAGGGGATTGGCGGGACTGGCATAGGCAAGCAATTCGGCCACCGAGGTGGTGGGGGCCACGGGGAGCAGGAAACGGACCTGGGGGCGCAACCGCGCCAGCCGATCGGCGGTGTCCAGCAGAAAGGGCATGCCCACCTGCAGCTTGGCCCGCTTCGAGCCGGGCATCAGGGCCACCCATTCGCCCGCCGGTAGGGGCGTCTCCTGGCGGGCCGATTCGGACAGGTCGGCCATCAGATCGCCCACCACCGTGGCCCGCCCGCGCCAGCGCCTGGGCAGGGCGTCTAGGGCCGTGGGCCCCATCGCCGCAATCCCATCGTTCCAACGGGGCCAGCGGGCCACCCACTCGGCGTAGGTGAGGTGGCGGTAGCCCAGGCGAGCCGAGAGCAGCACGGTCCAAAACTGGTCGCCGCCAAGGAACACCACCACCCCCTGGCGCGGCCAGAAGCCGTAGCGCCGCGGCCAGAGCAACAGCCGCCAAAAGGAGCGAGCGGGCAGGATCCGGTTGAACAGGCCCATCCCTGCCGCCACCTGGTGTTCGCGGCCCGTGGCATTGGGGCAGGGCACCAAGACCAGATCGAGGGCATGGTCTGCGTCTGGAGCCAGGGGCCGCAGGGCCAGATCCCGGTGCAGACGCAGGGCCAGGGGCCGCACCCAGGTGCTGAGTTCGCCAGGGCCGTTGCAAACCAAAACAACGGCGCCACCAGTGGGAAAACTGGGCCAAGAACCAGGGGCTTGAACCGGGGCTAGCTGGCTCAAACCTGGTTCGGAGAAAAGAATGCGGATGGCGAGACTTGAACTCGCAAGACCGAAGTCACACGCCCCTCAAACGTGCGTGTCTACCAATTCCACCACATCCGCGTGGCTGGATCAGGGCTGTCGCCCCGCCAGCCAGCAATATACCCATCGACCTCCCCAGGCCCGGGTGGGGGGCCAAGTGAGCACTGATACAGTCCGCAGCGGCCTGCGTCGCCGGATTGCGCCGGACTGCCACGGAATGTCCATCGGCAAGCTGCTGATCGCCAACCGGGGCGAAATCGCCCTGCGCATCCTGCGCACCTGCCGCGAGCTGGGGATCCCCACCGTGGCCGTTTACAGCACGGTGGATCGCAACGCCCTGCACGTGCAACTGGCCGATGAAGCCGTCTGCGTGGGCGAAGCGCCCAGCAGCAAGAGCTATCTCAATATTCCCAACATCATTGCCGCCGCCACCTCCCGGGGCGCCGATGCGATCCACCCGGGCTACGGCTTCCTAGCCGAAAACGACCGCTTCGCCGAGATTTGCGCTGCCCACGGCATCACCTTTGTGGGCCCCTCCCCCGAGGCGATCCGGGCCATGGGCGACAAGTCCACCGCCAAGGCCACGATGCAGCGGGTGGGGGTCCCCACCATTCCCGGCAGCGAGGGCCTGCTCGAAAACCCGGCCGAAGCCGCCGCCCTGGCCGAAACCATGGGCTACCCGGTGATGATCAAGGCCACCGCCGGCGGCGGCGGCCGGGGCATGCGCCTGGTGCCCTCCCGCGACCAGCTCGACAACCTGTTTAAGGCCGCCCAGGGCGAGGCCGAGGCGGCCTTTGGCAACCCCGGCCTCTACATGGAGAAATTCATCGACCGGCCGCGCCACGTGGAGGTGCAGGTGCTGGCCGATCGCCACGGCCATGTGGTGCACCTGGGCGAACGGGACTGCTCCATCCAGCGCCGCCACCAGAAGCTGCTCGAGGAAGCGCCAAGCGCCGCCATCGACCCGGAACTGCGCCGCCGCATGGGCGAAGCCGCCATCGCGGCGGCCCGCACGATCAACTACGAGGGCGCTGGCACGGTTGAGTTCCTGGTGGATCGCAGCGGCAGCTTCTATTTCATGGAGATGAACACCCGCATCCAGGTGGAGCATCCCGTCACCGAGATGGTGACCGGCATCGACCTGATTGCCGAGCAGTTGCGTATTGCTGGCGGCGAGCCGATCAGCGTCACCCAAGACCAAATCAAGCTCTGCGGCCACGCGATTGAGGTGCGCATCAACGCCGAAGATCCCCGCCAGAATTTCCGGCCGGCCCCCGGCAAGATCACCGGCTGGCTGCCCCCGGGGGGGCCGGGTGTGCGCTTCGACAGCCACGTGTACACCGGCTACGAGATTCCGCCCTTCTACGACTCCCTGATTGGCAAGTTGATTGTGTGGGGGGTAGACCGGGACCACGCCCTCAGGCGCCTGCGCCGAGCCCTCTCGGAATGTGCCGTGACCGGCATTCCGACCACGATCGAATTCCACCTGGCCCTGCTCGATCGCCCCGAATTTCAGCGCGGCGATGTGCACACCAAATTTGTGGAGCAGGAAATGCTGCACCAGATCGGCGGCGGCCCCAAGTAAGAGCCCCTAAGGAGCCCTTACCCCCTGGAATGCATGGCTTTCTAGGGGGCAGGGCTTCCAGAAGCAAGGCTTCTCCAGGGGCAAGGCTTTCGCTGAGAGAACGCTTTCCCAGCGCTAAAGCCCCTGGAGCAGGACCCCTCAGCTAGCGGCCGCAACCAGTCCCTGGGCCCGCAGGGCGATCAGGCTGAGCAGGCCCTGCTGGCCGACCAGCAGCTCCCGCAGCAGGCTGATCAGCCCGACCCAGATCACGGGGGTGACATCGACCCCTCCGATCGGCTGGATCAGGCGGCGGCTCACGGCCAACAGCGGCTCGGTGGGGATCGCCACCAGCCGCATCACCCCCTTGCCCAAATCCACCTGGGGGTACCAGGTGAGCACGATGCGGAACAAAAACAGCAGCGTCCAGAGGGCGAGCGCCAGGCCCAGCAGCAGGTTGAAACCGGGCAACAGGCTGGCGATGGCGCCCCCCGCGGCCGCCGGAAGAGGCAAATCAGCCAAGGACAGTTCAGCCAGGGGACCAGGCAAGGGGGCAAGCAATGGCACCAGGATCCCCGTCACAAAGCTCTAAGCAGCAGGGCTTCGATCGTAGGGATTCGCCATCACTGCCTAGGATCCCAGCCGGATCCACCGGTGCCATGACCCCATCCCTTGCGAACTTCCTGAGCAGCCTCGCCTACGGAGCCGTGATCGTGGTGGTGCCCATCACGATCGCCCTGGTCCTGATCAGCCAGAACGACCGGCTCGACCGTCGCCTCTGATCGCCAAGCGGTGCTGACCAGCGGCGGCCCCTTGGCGCCGGCCTAGACTGGGTCGAACTGTTTCCCCGGATCATGGCCTTTGCGCTTTGATCTGGAGGTCTTGTCATTCAGCGTTGCGACTGAGGGGTCGAAGCCGTGGTTAATGCCAGCCTCAATTGGGCCAGCATCGTCGGCATCGTGCTGGCGGTAGGCGGTGCTCTCCTCTATTTCATGAGGAGCTTCAAGCCCGCCCTGGCCCGGGACTATGACGTGTTTTTTGCGGCGATAGGCCTGCTCTGCGGCGGGATCCTCTTTTTCCAGGGCTGGCGTCTCGATCCGATCCTGCAGTTCGGCCAGTTTTTGCTGGCCGGCACCACCGTTTTCTTTGCCTACGAAAGCGTGCGCCTGCGGGGGATCACCACCGAGCAGGCCCGCCGCTCCTCCTTCATTGATGACGACGACGGTCCGCCGGTCGGACCCCGCATCGGTGGCCGCGATGCCTGGGGCAACGACCTTGACCGCTTCGACGAACCAGAGCCGTTGCGGCGCCGGATTCGCTCGCGCCAAGGCATGGATGAACCCGCCGATGGGGAGGACTTCTACCGGCCCCGCACCAGTCCCAGGACCGCCATTCCCGAACGGGCCGTGTCCCGCAGTGGCCGCGGATCGGCTTCCGATGACTGGAACCCTGACCCTTCGGCTGCCGGCCCCCGGGACCTGCCCCCCCGCACAGGTCGCTACGCACCTGACGGATCTGGCGGCGACAGCTACGCCAATGGAGCCGGTCCTAGGACTTCCGTCTATGGCAGCGGCGGGCCTAGCCCATCCAGCGAAGCCAGCACTGGCTTCGGTGCCCGTCGTCGCGACAAGGACGACGGCCGCCGCGGCACCCGTCCCAGTGCCATCAGCAGCGCCGACGACATGCCCCGCTCAGGCCGCCGGCCGGCCAGCGGCCCGAGCCAGCCCCCTGGCGGCGCGCCCCTCGGCGACCCTGCCCTCGGCAACCGTCCCCTCAGCAACCGTGGCGCGGTGCCCCAGGGATCGCCGATTGCCGGCTCCAGCCCCTACGGATCCAGGGCAGGAGCGGGCCAGGAGCCTGGCCTAAGCAATCGCCCTGGCCCCCTCGGTGCCGCCCCCCGATCAAACCAGCCCCCCCTGGGGCGCAGTGGCAGCCCCAGGGGGGCAGGCCCTGGAATGGCCGATGCCGAGTTCCGGCCTCTTCGCCAGGACAACGGCAGCGCCAGCCCTTCGGCTGAGCGCCCGCTCCCCCGCGGCGAGGGCCGCCCGTCGGGGCCGAGTTCCCAATCTGGCCCCGGAGATAGCGGCAACGCCCCAGCGTCGGCGCCCCCCAGGCGGGATAACAGTTCCCGGTTTGACGACTGAGTGCCCAACCGCCCGGGCCCCTTCCAGCCGGGCAGCCTCTGGTTGGGCCCAACCCTCCTGGGGCCCTCGCTCCTAGGCCTAGTGCTCCTGCTGCAGTCCTGCTCCCTGCCCTGGGGCGTTCGGCGCCAACCGAGCCCCCTAGGTGGGCTCGGTCTGGGGTCTGAAAGCCGCCAGGATCCGGCCCTCAGCGGGGATGGCCGTCTCCTAGCCAGCCTGGTGTTGCGCTCGGGCCGCAGCACGGTGCTGCTCCAGGACCGGCGCTCCGGCCAGGGCCTGCCCCTGCACCTGTTACGGGGCCAGCAACCCCACAGCTCCCCCTCCCTGAGCTGGAATGGCCGCTACCTGGCCCTGCTCGTCTGGCGGGGCGGCAGGCGCCAGGTGGTGATCAATGACCGGGCCACCAACCGGCTGCTGCCGGTGCCCCTGCGGGGCGACCGGGAGGCCCGGCGGCTCAGCCTCGCCCCCGATGGCCGCCATCTCGCCGTGGAGCTGGTCGAAGGCGGCCAGAGCCGGGTGGAGGTCTTCAACTTGGGAGAATGGCTGGAACCCGATCCGGTACCGGGCTCCCTGCTGCAGGGCCCTGGCCCGGGGTCCCGTCCATGAGCAGCCCTGGCCAGGGGAATCGACGGGTTCTGGCCGCAGCACCGGGGATTGGGCTGGCGCTGTGCCTGCTGCTGGGGGGATGCCTCGATAACGGCGCCCGCCCCCTGATGGGCCTGAACCTGCAATTGGCAAATACCGCCGTGAACCGGGATCCAGCCCTGAGCAGCGACTGGCTGGCCCTGATCGGCGGGCGGGAGGGCCGGGAGCAGGTGCGTCTAGTGCGCCTGAGCCAGGGGGCACCGGTGCCCCTACCGGGGCTGAACCGGCCCGATGCCCGGCCCGTCAGCGTGGCGGTTGACCAATGGGGCGAACGATTAGCCCTCATTCGCGAACTGGAGGGTCGCAGCGAGCTGGTGCTCTATCGGCGCTCCCTGCAAAGCCTGCAGCGGATCCCCATCGAACCGGCGGGGGTGCCCCATCGGCTGGCCTTCAGTGCCGATGGCCGGATGTTGGCCGTGGAGGTGGGCCGGGGCGGCCTCAGCCAGGTGGACTTGCTCGAGTTGCCCTAAGCCGCCCCAACAACGGCCGCCAGCCCAGCAATCCCCGTCCCAAGGGGGCAGAGCCAGAAAAGCCCAGGCCTTTATTCCCCCAATGCCGCGGGTTTGTCCCGACGCAGGGCCATCGATCCGGGACAAGGCCCTAGCAAACCAGCGCCTTGACGCTCCGGGCGCTCAGGGCACCAGCCCGGCCCAACGCAGGAACGTCTCGCCGCTGAGGGCCTCAATCACCAGGATGGCCGTAAAGCCAACCATGGCAAAGCGACCATTGATGCGCTCGGCGTAGCCACTCCAGCCGAAGCTGGGCACATCCAAGGTCGTCGCGCTGGTGGCAGGCGATTCGGGCTTTGGCGAAGCTGGCTTGGCCGGATCGATGGGGGCGCTCCCTGCTAGGGGCACTTCAGGGGGGATGGCATCGGGATTGGGGCTAGCCATGGCTCTTAGGCTCCGGTGTTGAAGTCATAGCTGGCGGCGGGCATCAACTTCCAGCCCCCCTGGCCGTCCAGTTCCAGCACGGTGTCATGGAAGCCGCGCAGGGTGGGGCGGTGGCCGACGCTGACGAAGGCCATCTCCCGTTGGGCCAGCAGGTTGTAGAGATGTTTTTCGGTGGTCACATCGAGGGCGCTGGTGGCCTCATCGAGCACCACAAATCTGGGCGAGTTCAGCAGCAGCCGGGCAAAAGCCAGGCGTTGCTGTTCTCCTAGGGAAAGCAGCCGGGGCCAATCCTGCTTGATGTCGAGATCGGGATAGCGGTGCACCAGCTCTGGCAGCCTCACCTCTTCAAGCACGTGGCGCAGCTGGCCATCACTGAAGAGCTCCGGGCTCTGGGGGTAACAAAGCTGCTCCCGCAAGCTCCCCAAAAGCATGTAGGGCTTCTGGGGAATGAACATCAGCTCGCCCAAGGGGGGCCGGTGCACCCGGCCGGCGCCGGCCGGCCACAGGCCACTGACCAGGCGCAGGAAGGAGGTCTTGCCGCAGCCGGAAGGGCCGACCACCAGCAGGCGCTGGCTCGGGGCCACCTCCAGGCTGAGGTCATGGATGAGCCGGCGGCTGCTGCGCGGCGGGATCAGATCCACATGGCTCACCAGGATCGAATCGGGTGAGGCATCGCCGAGCGCCGACTCCGAGCTGATGGCGGGTTGGCCCTGCTCGGCGATCGACTGGGCCAAAACCTCACCGCTGATCGACTCAACCTTGCCCTGGAAACCCTCCAAGCGGCTAATCGATGCAGAGAAGGCAGCCAGGCGATCAATGTTATTAACGATGTAACTGACCGAGAACAACACCTGGGAGAAGGCAATGCTGGCCTGGCCAAACACACCGAAATCAACCTCCTTAGCGAAGTAGATCGGCGCAATCACCAGCCAGGGCAAGAAGCGAGAGAAATAATCGTAGGAGCGCTGGATAACCTGAATCAAGGCTTCCCAAATGATCAGCTTGTTATAGTTCTCAATAACACCGCCAAGCCGCCTGGTCCCCTCTTTCTGCTCCTGCTGCTCGCCACGGTAGAAAGCGATCGACTCGGCGTTATCACGGATGTGCACCAGGCCGTAGCGAAAATCCGCCTCCAACTTCAGCTGCTGGTAATTGAGGTTCACCAGCTTGCGGCTGGCAAAAATGATCAAGCCAGTGCCCCCCACCGAATAGCCTAAAAGCCAGAGGGCCAAGGTTCCATTGATGCTCCAGAGAACAATAATGAAACTAAAGAAAGTAAGCAGTGCCGAAATTATCTCAACAGTAACACTTAGACTGGTGGCCGTAAAGCTTGCCGCATCCTGGGAGATCCGCTGGTCGGGGTTATCAATCTCTTCGGCGCTTTCATCATTGGGATTAAGAACATAATAGGCGCGATTAGTCAGATAACGCCCCAACATTCTTTCGCTCAACCATTCACGCCACATCAACCCCAGCTTGGGGATCAGGTAGCTCTGCAGGGCCCGAATTGGCAGGGCCAGGACCAGGCAAAAGGCGTAGATCGCCACAATCTTCCAGAAGTCCTCGGCCTTGTAGGCCACCAGGGCATTCTCGATGTTGCGGGCGACAAAACTGATACCCACATTGATGCCGTTGATCACCAGGATCAGCAGGGTGATCACCCCCAGCAACAGCCAGGGCAACCAGCGCCCCTGGCGCAACTTGGCGCGCAAGGCCCAGAAGCAGGCCAGCCCGGCGCCAAAGAACACCATCACCACCTTGCCCCCGGGCCCCGCCCAGATCGACGCCACCCGTTCGGGCACCCCTGGCACGAAACGCTGCTGCAACTCGGGGATCCAGGCGCTGCTAGCTGCGATCGCAGCCGTCAACAGCAGCAGGGTGAAGCCCACCACCACGGCAATCAGGGCCGCAACCAGCAGCAGGAACTGGCCGGAGCTGGCGCCGTTATCCAGCGGCAGAAAGTAGGGCTGGGCCAGGCGCTGCAGCTTGCCGAGCTGGCTGCGAAAGGCCTTCAGGGGACTCATGACGACGCTCAAGTGGGGCCATTCTCGCCGCTGAAGCGCCCGCAGCGCAGGCTGGCCCAGGGATTGCTCACCCCGGCGGCCATTGCAGCGTCCGACCGCCGATCACATGGACATGCAGATGGAACACCGTCTGGCCCGCCTCGGCGCCGCTGTTGATCACCGTGCGCCAGGCCGTGAGCCCCTCCTGGCGGGCCACCTGGGCCGCAACCAGCAACAGGTGCCCGAGTAGGGGTCCATCGGCGGCGCTGGCGTCGGCCAGGTTCACCAGGGGTTGGCGCGGAATCACAAGCAGGTGCACCGGCGCCTGGGGCTGGACATCGCGAAAGGCGATGCAAAGGTCGTCGCTGTGGACCTGATCCGAGGGGATCTCACCGCGCAGGATGCGGCCAAAAATCGTGTCAGCGGGTTGGTCCATGGCGGCGGGGAAGGGACTGACGGGGGCGGGCCTGACTCCCGGTCGGCCCCGCCGGAACGGCGGTGGCACTAGTCAGTGAAACCCAGCCCCTGGCTTGATGTTGGCACGTTGCAGCGGCGCGGCCCTGGTGGGTCTTGATGCGGTGGAAGTGGCCGTGGAGGTGGACATCACCCCGGGCTTGCCAGGCGTGCTGATGGTGGGCCTGGCGGATGCCTCGGTGCAGGAATCGCGCGAGCGGGTGCGTTCGGCCCTGCGCAACAGCGGCCTGCGCATGCCCCTCACCCGGGTGGTGGTCAACCTGGCGCCTGCGGATGTGCGCAAGGAGGGGCCGGCCTTTGATCTGCCGATCGCCCTGGCCCTGCTGCTGGCCAGTGACCAGCTCGACCATCGCCGGCTAGCGGGGGTCTGGGCAGCGGGGGAGCTGGGTCTCGATGGCCAGCTGCGGCCCGTGCGCGGTGCCCTGGCCCTTGCCCTGGCGGCCCAGCAGGCCGGGGCCAGGGCCCTGATCGTGCCCCAGGCCAATGGGACCGAGGCCGCCCTGGTGGAGGGGCTAACCGTCTGGCCGGCAGCCAGCCTCGGCCAGGTACTGGAGCTCCTGGCCGATCCGGCCCGGGCCTGCCTACCTAGCCCCGTGGCCCCTGAGCAGCCCGCCCAGGACCTGGACCTGGCCGATGTGCGGGGCCAGCCCCATGGCCGCCGTGCCCTCGAAATCGCCGCGGCCGGCGGCCACCACCTGCTGCTGGTCGGCCCCCCGGGCAGCGGCAAAACCATGCTGGCCAGGCGCCTGAGCGGCCTCCTGCCCCCCCTGCAACGGCACGAGGCCCTGGAACTGGGCCAGCTCTATTCGGTGGCGGGCCTGCTCGGCAGCCAGGGACACCTGCCCAGGCAGCGGCCCTTCCGCTCACCCCACCACGGCTGCTCTGGCCCGGCCCTGATCGGCGGTGGCCCCATCCCGCGGCCGGGCGATCTGGCCCTGGCCCACCACGGCGTGCTCTTCCTCGATGAACTGGCCGAATTTCGCCGCGATGTGCTCAACCAGCTGCGCCAACCCCTCGAAGAGGGGGAAGTGTGGATCAGCCGCACCCGGGCGCGGTTGCGCTTTCCCTGCGCCGTCACCTTGGTGGCCGCCACCAACCCCTGCCCCTGTGGTTGGTATGGCGACCCGGAGCGGACCTGCGTCTGCGGAGAGGGCCGGCGCCAGCGCTACTGGGGCAAACTCAGCGGCCCCCTCCTCGATCGCCTCGACCTGCAGGTGATCCTGCGCCGGCCCCCCGTCGATGCGCTCGGTCCCGATCGCCAGGGGGGCCGCCAACCCCATGGGCGCCAGGAGGGGACCAGCTCGACCCGGGGGCCCGGGGCCGGCCAGGCCAGCAGCAGCGGCCAATCCGGCCCGAGCCCGCCCCGCACACCTGGCTTAGCGGGAGCCGCCAGGTCCTCTGGGTCGTCCGCCGCCCCTGGATCGACAGCCCAGGTGGCCGAAACGGTCCGGCAGGCCCGCCAGCGCATGGCCGAACGCAACCCCCGCGGCTGCGCGAACAGCCGCCTCAGTTCAAGGGACTTGGCGGAGTGCGGCCACTTCGAAGCCGAAGCCCTCGAGATCTGGCGCGGCGCCCTGCAGCAGCGGGCCCTGAGTGCCCGGGCAGGCGAACGGGTGCTGCGCATGGCCCGCACCATTGCTGACCTAGCCGGGGAGACCAGCGTCGATAGCCAGGCGATTGCCGAGGCCCTCACCTACCGCAGTTTCGATCGCGACAACCTGGCCTCCCCCTAGGGGCCCTTTGCCGCAGGTCCTAGCGGCCGTGGCGGGATCTCACACCGCTGTAGGGCTGGACCCCAATCGGCGGGGGGAGGTGCTGCTGCTCTTCCCTGGGATTCCCAAAGGCATGGGCCAGGGAGACACCAAACCAGCGGCCAAACAGGGCCATCAGACGAGTCATCGATCCAGCTCCCTAACGAACTAGCCCCAGTCTTGAAAGACCGGAGCGAGCTGCCAACAGGTAGAAGCACGGATCCGACAAAAAACCGACCCCTGGAGCTCAGGGACCGGTTTGATCGGCCAGCCCATGGCCAAGCCAGGGAAAAATAGGCGTCAAAAGCAAGGAAAAGCCCAGCTCCCCAGCAGAGAGGCCGGGTGCTCGAAAGCTGCAATCAGCGGCGGCGGCGGCGCTGTTGGGCCTTGCGCTTGTACTTCTCGGTGGGCGTTTCGTGGTGACGCAGGCGCTTGAGGTCAGCGAAAATGCCTGCCTTGGAGACCTGGCGCTTGAAACGGCGCAGGGCCGATTCGATGCCTTCGTTTTCGCCGACGGTGACCTGGGTCATGAAGCGCTTTGATGCTCAGCAGTGGATTGATCGTAGCAAGTGCCCTTGCAGGCGTCCCTGGGCCCCATCGGACCCAGGGCAAACCGGCCTGACGCTGGATTAACGCAAGGCCTGGGCCGGAACCGGCGCTGCGGCCGGCAAAGCGGGCAGGTTGGGAGCTGCCGCCAGAGGCGCTGCAGCCATTGGCTTGGACGCCGCGGTGCCTGGCTTGGAAGGCTTGGCGGATTCAACAGCCTTTGTTGCCGCACCAGCCTTGGTTACCGCAACCGCCTGAGGTGATGCAACAGCCTTGGTTGCAGCAACAGCCTTGGTTGCAGCAACAGCCTTGGTTGCAGCAACAGCCTTGGTTGCAGCAACAGCCTGAGGTGTCGCAACAGCCTGAGGTGTCGCAACAGCCTGAGGTGTCGCAACAGCCTTGTTGGTCTCGACAGGCTTGACGGGTCCGTTTGGCTTGGCGTCAGCCAGGGGCTTGGGGTTCCCGGAACTAGGGCCTAGGGCAGAAGACCCCAGGCCTGGTTTCGGCCCTACCCCCTGGCTAGGCGCGGAGCTGGAACCGGAGCTAGGCACCGCTCCTGAGCTCGGAAGCGGGGCCGCTGACTTAGCTCCAGTCGCCGCTGGCTTCTCACCCCCGGGGGCCTGGATTGGGGCCGCTCCCTTCGGCTCGGCTGGGGCCTGGGGATCCCTAGGGAGCTTGGTCGCCGGTGAAGCGGGCTCGGGCGAGGGGCTGGGGGCGCTGCCCCCCGCTGGCCAGCTGTCCCGGTACACATAGACATGGCCGAGGGCCCGGCTGCCGAAGCTGCGGCGCATCACCCGCCAACCGGGCTCGGCCACCAGCTGCAGGAAGCCATTGCCCTGGCCGCCCGTGCGCGCCACCACCATCTCGGGGCCGGCATCGGGCCGGGTTGGTTGGGCAATCAGCAGGGTTTCCGCCGAGTCCTTCACGACGCTGAGCCGATAGACCGTGCCCAAGTCGGCCGTGCCGATCCGCAGGGAATAGCCGTTGCCATCGATGAAGCGGTTGCAGATGCCGGTGAAGTCGAAGCTGGCCAACAGGGGATCCACCACCGCCGGCCGGCTGCCGGACACCGCGTAGCAGGGGCGCTGGGCACTGCGTTGCTCATAGATGTTGAGCTGGGCGCGGCTGCCATCGCCAATCGGCGCCGCCACGATGATGAACTTGCTCGGGTCCACCTCCTGGGTGCTGAACATCGAGGCCTGGGCACGGGCCTGGGGCGCCAGGGCCCAACCGGCCGCCGTCAGGCCAACCAGCGAAAACAAAACAGCCAGGGGACGGACCAGGCGCGTCATGGTCAGGGTTCGGGCTAAGGGCAAATCGTAGAAGTGCCCCACCCGCAAGCCAGCCCGATCAGGCCGGTTGGTTGAGGCGGATCGCCACCACCAGCGCCACCAGGGTGCCGGGGATCGAAGCGCCCAGGATCCAGCGGGTGGCGGTGACACCCAGGTCGGGCTCTCCGTAGGCGAGTTCAAAGACGCAGCCTGTGGCGGCAATGCCCAGCAGGCAAGCCAGGGCTAAAAACAGGCCAGCTAGGGGGTTCATCTGCTTGGGAATTCAGGTGATCAGAGCAGGGAGCGGACATGGGCCCGATCAAAGCCCTTTTCTTTGAGGCCTTCCTCCAGGCTCGCCCCATCGCTAACCCGATCGACAAACAGCACGCCGTTGAGATGGTCCATTTCATGCAGGATGCAACGGGCCAATAGCCCATCGGCCTTGAGCCGGCGGCTGCGGCCCATCTCGCAGCGGTAGCTCACCTCCACCACGCTCGGTCGCACCACATCGAGGTACACCCCCGGAATGCTGAGGCAACCCTCTTCGTAGGTGCAGATCGAGCCCCCTTCGGCGGTGATTTCGGGGTTGATCAACACCATGGGAGGGGTGGCTGGATTCTCAAGATCGAGGTCGATCACTAGCAGTTGCTGGTGAACACCCACCTGGGGAGCCGCCAAGCCGATGCCCTTGGCCGCATACATGCTCAGCAACATCTGGCGGGCCAGCTCCCGCACCGATTCATCCACCTTGCCGATGCGCTTGGCCGGCGTGCGCAGCACCTCATCGCCCAGGGTGTGGATCGCCATGGGCGGCGTGTCCAGGGGCTCCTTGGAGACATGCACCCCCTTACTCGACTGCTCCGCAGAACGCGCCATCCTGGCGAAGCTGCTGGCCAAAGGACAATCCCGTTCCGACTGGGGGCGATTCTAGGAGCCGCGGCAAACAACCACCGGTGACGCCAACCCCTGCAGGCCTGCCTGCGACCACCGTGGAGGGACGCATTCCCAGCCTGCTGGAGCCAAAACTCCTGGCCGGCCAGCTGTACTGGCTAGAGCAACGGCCGGATCAACAGGGACGCACCACGCTGATGGGGCGCCCCTTCGGCGCGGAAACCGCAGGGGCGGCCGCGCACCTCCCGGCCGAGGAGCTCACTCCAGGCGCCTGGAACCTGCGCAGCCGCATCCATGGCTATGGGGGCGGAGCCTGCGCCCTGGGGCAGGTCGCAGGACAGGCCATCGCCGTCTTTGTCGATGACCGGGACCGCTGCCTCTGGCGCCTGGACCTGGGCCCTGCTGGGGCCGCCCTAAACGAGCCGATCCAGCTCACCCGGCCCGCCGCCCGGGCCTTTGGCGGCGGCCTGATCGATCCATGGCGCCAACGCTGGATCGGCGTGGAGGAGGTGGACGGCCGCGACCAGCTGGTGGCGGTGTCCCTTTTGGGGGGCGAACCGGTGACCCTGCACCAGGCCGCCGATTTCTGCGGCTATCCAACCTTGAGCCCCAGGGGCAGCCACCTGGCCTGGGTGGAATGGCAGCAGCCCCACCTGCCCTGGGAGCGCAGCCAGCTCTGGCTGGGCTGCTTCGCGGCGGCCGGGGCCGATGGCACTGGCGAGGGTTTAGGCGAAGAGCTGACGGCCTGCCGCCCCGTGGCGGGCTCAGACAACACCAGCCGCCAGGCAATCTCCGTATTCCAACCGCTTTGGACCGCCGCCCCTGGGGCCCTTGCAGCCGATCTGCTCGTGGCCTGTGATCGCAACGGCTGGTGGAACCTGGAGCGGCTCGTGGCGGCGGAGGCGCTCCAGATGGCCGACCTGGTGCAGCCCCTTGGGGAGGTCTTCGCGCCGCCCCCGGCCTGGCAGCCGCTCCTACCGATGGAGGCGGAATTTGCCACACCCCAGTGGGTCTTGGGCCTCTCCACCACCGCCTGGGATGGCAGCCAGCTCCTGGCCGCAGCCTGCTTTGAGGGGAGCTGGCAGCTGGGTCGGATCAGCTGGCCGAGCGCCCCAGCCCTAGCCCCCAGCCCCCAACCAGCCAGCTGGATTCCCTTCGATCTGCCCTTTAACGATTTCAGCGGACTCTGCGCCGAGAACGGCGTCCTGGCCTGCCTGGCCAGCGCCGCCACCAGTCCCGCCGGACTGCTGGAACTGGAGCTCGCCGGCGGCCAATGGCGCCACAGCCCCGCCGCCGCCAGTCCCCTGGCGGCCGAGGCGATCAGCCGGCCGGAACCCCTTTGGTTTGCCGGCTACGGCGGCGCCCCCACCCACGCCTGGTACTACCCGCCCATCGGCGGAGCCACGCCAGCGAGCCCCCTGCTGGTGAAGGGCCATAGCGGCCCCACGGCCATGGCCCGCTGCGGCCTCAACCTGGCAATCCAGTTCTGGACCAGCCGCGGTTGGGGGGTGCTCGATGTCAACTACGGCGGCTCCACGGGCTTTGGCCGCGCCTACCGGCAACGGCTTGATCGCCATTGGGGCCTGGTCGACAGCGCCGATTGCGCCGCGGCCGCCCTGGCGGTGGTGGCCGCTGGCAACGCTTCGGCCCAGAGGCTCGCGATCGAAGGGGGCAGCGCCGGCGGCTTCACCGTGCTTTCAGCCCTCTGTTTCAGCGATGTGTTCCGGGCGGGGGCTTGCCGCTACGCCGTGAGCGACCTGGAGGGCCTGGTGGCCGATGGCCACCGCTTTGAGGCCCATTACCTCGACAGCCTGGTGGGCCCCTGGCCCGAGCAAAGGGCCACCTACCAAGCCCGCTCCCCCCTGCTGCACGCCGAGCGCATCTCGGCACCGGTGATCTTTTTCCAGGGCCTCGATGACCAGGTGGTGCCCCCCGCCCAGACCGATTCCATGGCCGAGGCCCTACGCAGTCAGGGTGTGCCGGTGGAGGTGCACCGTTTTGCCGGCGAGGGCCATGGGTTCCGCAGTGGCGCCGTACGGGTGGCCGTCCTGGAGGCCACGGAAGCCTTTTTCCGCCACCACTTCACCCTGGGGTGTCCCTAATGGCGACTGGATGGGCGGTTGGTTGGGCCCCTGGCCTGGTGGATCGGATCCCGTACCGGGTCGCGACTGTGGTGGTTGATCCAGGAGCCAATCCAGGGGCAAATTACCTAGCGGACCGGCTGGCAGCACCCCTGGCAGCCCTGGGGCCGGCGTTGGGGTCCTGGCTGCAGCCACCGTTGCTGCTCTGGTCGGCAGCCGTGGCCTCCCTACCGAGCTGGCTGCAGGAACCGGCCCGGGCCCTGCCCTGGCTGCTGCTGGCGATGGCCGCTCTGACGGTGTTGCTGGTCCTGGGTCGGGCGATCGGCCAACGGCTCCAGCTCAAGCTGGTCGGCATCCCCGAGGCCCTGGTGGCCGGCCTGATCGGCCTGGCACTGGCCCCCTCCGGGCCCCTGCCCCTGCTGCCGGCCCCGGTGATGCAGCTCTGGGCCGACCTGCCCCTAGTGCTCTTGACCCTGGTGTTTGCCA
>Ga0310333_100178_pt1 | contig 17909 bp, 15 predicted proteins | sample LakMicSRFTotalB7_FD_195547 | JGI IMG/M metagenome (GOLD analysis project Ga0310333, IMG submission 195547) | Enriched freshwater cyanobacterial communities from Lake Michigan, Michigan, United States - MI23.SRFL.Total.B7 (v2) (version 2) | ecosystem: Environmental > Aquatic > Freshwater > Lake... | reverse complement strand
CGGCTGTTGCAGGGTGCGGCCTACCGCAGTTTCAGGGCCAGCTACTCGGCCAACTCAGAAACGCACCTGCGGGCCTACGACCTGCCCTACACGATCGAGAACTTCGGCCGCTTTGTCGAGGCCGCCGTCGACCTGTACAGCGCCCTGGGGGTGGTCGATGCCGATGCGCGCCAGCCGCTCGAAGACCTGCGCAGCTCGGTGCAGACCGCCCTGTCCGATCTGCACCAGCGCATGGAGTCGTGGCCGACCCTCGAGCTCAGCGACGCCATGCGCGAAGCCGAAGGCCAGATCGAATCTGAACTGGAGGTCCTCGACCACGCCCATCAGCTGTTTGCGGCCCTGATCGAAGTGCTGCTGGTGGCAGGGCTGCAGGGCCATGACCCCCTGCAACTGAGCACCGAAGACCTGCATCACCACGAGCTGAACCGGCTGCGCCACCTCGAAGACCACCGCGAGCTGAGCGACCACCGCCACAGGGTTTCGGACGAGGGCGCCAGCCAGAGGCCCTTTCTGGAGACCTGGCAACGGGTAATCGTCGACGAGAGCGACACCCGCTACGCCGGCGCGATCATGCCGACCCGCTACTGGTATGAGGACTTCATGCCGAAACTGCTGCGGGCCTGCTCGGTGCGCAGCGTTGCCGACATCGCCGCCCTCGACACAGAAACCGAAGCCGAGCTGGACGCCTGGTTCATCGCCGCCCGCGATGCCGGCGAGTTCGACCGCTATGCCCCTGCGATGCGCCAGCACTTTCTGGAATGCCCGCACTGGGTCAAGCAGGAACTGCGCCTGGCCTGGCGCCTGACCCGCCACTACCTCAATGGTGTGCAGAAGCGCCGCGAACGGGAAGAGTTTGGCCGGGGCGACGGCTACATCACCGAGTATGTGGCCTTTTTGGATGTCTATCTGGGTCGCAGCGACATTGCCGACTCAGAGATGCGGCTCAGCTTCCCCTATTACCTGGGGCCAGCCACCTGGCGGTTGCTGCACACCAGCGCCGAGCTCATTGCCGAGCGTCCCGAGGCTGAACAGGGACATCTGGTGGAGCTGTTCAAGCGCTTCTTCACCGCGATGGCGACGATGTACCCCTGCCCGTATTGCCGCTTCCACCTCAACCGCTATGTGGTGCGCAACAAGGAAGTGCACCTCTACCCGATCGAGTACCTGCTGCTGGGTCCCCAGGACAGCGGGCAACCTCAGATCGAGGTGACGGTCGACCAGAAGCTGAGCGTCATCCACGACGGGGCCAGCCTGCGGCTGTTCGTGTGGAAGCTGCACAACACCGTCTCGGCCTCGATCGCCCGCAGCGAACCCTGGTTCCACCGCGACGACCACGCCCATTACACGACCCGCTACTGGCCCAGCCTCGATTCCGAGCTGGCCCGGGCCCAGGCCCTGGCACAGCAGGCGATCGAGACCGAGCGCATCAGCCGCATCTATGGGGTGCTCAAGCATGCGGCTCACCTGGGCGTGTTGCGGGACGAGCTGCAGATGGCCCTGCACCGGCCCGGCTCAGACGAGCTGCGTCTGGTCTGGGAGCGGGCCGAGGCGATCGTCGCCGCCGCCGAGCAGGCGGTGCTGAGCTCGCGCTTTCTGCAGCAGAGCTACCACTACAACCCGGCGCTGGAGCTCGAAGACCCTCACTTCACCCCCGAAGAGGAAGCCCTGGCCCGCAGCGGTTTCTTTGTCGAAACCTGAACCGGTCATCGGAGCACCACAATCCGAAGGTCTGGTGTCTGCGCCGATCGCCTCGGGCCAAAGAACATCGACGGCATACACGGTGCAGGCTGATCTGCGTGATGCCACAGTTCGATGAAATCTCAGCCGATCTGACCTAGCTTGAGAGTTCACTCGGTGAGCATCGGTGAAAAAGCGTGCGCGTTCTGAGCAGCTCAATCTTGAGTGGCACAACCATCGTGCTTCCCGTAGGCGGGAGCTGCTCGAACAGGTGCAGCGCCATCAACTGAACGAGCAAGGATTGGAGGCAGGCTTGGCCTACCAGATCGTGCACGATCATCTGATGCTTGATGGCAATGCGCGCCTCAATCTGGCCACATTCGTGGGGACCTGGATGGAGCCGGAAGGGCTGCAATTGATGCAGGAGTGCGCTGAAAAGAATATGATTGACAAAGACGAATATCCGCAGACAGCAGAGCTGGAAGAACGCTGTCTGCGGATCCTTGCCCACCTCTGGAATGCCGAAGATCCAGAGGCAGCAGTCGGCACATCCACGACTGGCTCCAGCGAAGGATGCATGCTCGGGGGAATGGTACTTAAATGGCATTGGCGCCAGCGCAGGCGCGAGCAAGGACTGGATGATCAGCGCCCCAATCTGGTAATGGGCACCAACACCCAGGTGTGCTGGCACAAGTTCTGCGCTTACTTTGATGTTGAGGCGCGTCAGGTCCCAATCACACCCGAACGCTTGCACCTCACTGGCGAAGAGGCTGCCAGCCAATGCGACGAAAACACGATCGGTGTTGTTGGCATTCTTGGCAGCACCTTCGATGGCAGTTATGAGCCGATCGCCAGCATGCAGGCATGCCTCGATGACCTGCAGGAGCGCACGGGTCTTGACATACCGATTCATGTTGATGCCGCATCCGGCGGCTTTGTGGCACCGTTTGCAAGCCCCGATTTGGCCTGGGATTTTCGCCTACCCAGAGTCAAATCAATCAATGCGAGTGGCCACAAATACGGAGGCGTTCTTCCTGGTGTTGGCTGGGTTCTATGGCGGAACCAATCTGAGCTTCCCGAAGAATTGAGATTCAACGTCAATTACCTAGGCGGTGAGATGCCAACCATTGGCATGAACTTTTCAAGGCCTGGGGCCCAGGTGGTGGCGCAATACTTCAACTTTCTGCACATGGGCCACGAAGGCTATCGCCAGCGCATGGAGATCCTGGGCGCCATTGCCTGTTATCTCGCCGATGCCATCACGCAGATGCCACCGCTGCAGTTACTGAGTCACCCCAAAGACCAGCTACCTGTCTTTGCGGTCAAGCTGGATCCCACGGTCAGCAACTGGACAGTCTTTCAATTGTCAGAACGTCTGCGGATCCGTGGGTGGCTCATTCCTGCTTACACACTGCCACCCGATTGCGAGCAGATCTCCGTACTACGTTTCGTATTGCGTGCCGGATTCACCCGTGACATGGCAGACCAACTATTGGACGACCTGGAACGCGCCGTCGACTGGTTCCAACATCTGCCGTCTCCAATGCCGGAACCAGTCCTGAGCGAATGTCCCTTTTGCCACTGATGGACCAGACCTCGATTCAGCACTATCTGTTTGGCCTGCTGGCAATTGGCAACAACGTCTCGGCCTTGGGGTATTTCTTGCTGCAAACCAAGAATCTGCCACGGCCAAAGGTTCGCCGCCTCATCATGGTGACCACCACAGCCTGTGCAGGCATGCTGCTGCTGTTCATGCTGGTGGGAGCTTCCGTGCTCGACTTCTTCGGCATTTCGAACAGCGCCTTTCAAATCGCTGGTGGGGTACTACTTGGCGGGGTAGGTCTTGACATGATGCAGGCCCGCCAACCTGAAGACGTTCCCGTTAAATCGGTTGAACACACCAGAACGAGAGACAACCAACAGAAAGACTCCCAACTTTATTCATTGGCCGTGGTGCCAATCGCTGTGCCACTCACGGTCGGAGCAGGCACTTTTTCGGCTGTCATTCTCTACGCTGAACGGGCCAGCAAATCGGGCGCATCTCTCAATTTATTTTTCGCCATAATGGGACTGGTTCTATTCAATTACATCATCTTTTTGTTCAGCGCTCGCATTGTCAAGTTTGCCGGTGAGCTTGGACTCAGCGTCTTCATCAAGATCATGGGACTGTTCACCCTCGCGATTGGGGTGGAGTTCATCGTGGAGGGCTTAAGCAGTGTCTATCTGGGCTTGCATTCCAGCTGATCGAGCTTGACCCACTTGGATCAGGCCGGCAGCGCCCAGGGGTTCAGGCCCAGGTCGGCACCGATGCGGTGGGCGCAGGCAAAACCACTGAAGGCCACGGCGTTAAGCCCTTGGCCCGGAAAGCAGCTGTCACCGACGCAGTACAGGCCGCGCACCCCCGTGCGGTTGAACGGCATCGGCAGCAGCCCCGGCAGTCGCAAGGACGGAATCGGTCCATAGCTGCCGCCCATGCGCCCCAGAAAGCGACGGTGGCTGCGGGGGGTGCCCACCTCCTGGTGGTGAATGGCCCCGCCCAGCCCCGGCAGGATCGCCTCGAGCCGGGCAATCAGCCGTGCCGCATCAGCCTCCTTTTTGGCTTTGTAGGCAGCCGGCCCCAGGCCCTGCCACTGCTCCATGGCACTGGGGGTAAAGGTGTGCAAAATGTGGCGCCCCCCCGGCGCCAGCGACGGGTCGAGCAGGGTCGGCATCGACACGAAGATGACGCCTTGCTCGGCCTCCATGGCCGCCCAGTCTTCGAGCAGCAGGTGGTGGCAGTGGAAGCCCTCGGGCACCACAGCTGCATCGATGCCCAGGTGCAGTGACAAAAACGACGGCGACGGCTTGTAGCGGCGCCGCCAGGTGCTCTCGGCTTTGGGAGTCTGCGCCAGGTCAACCAGGGGCTTTTCCATGGCCCCTTCGCTGCCCGGCTGCCCCCCAAAGGTGTCCCAACGGGTGGCGTTGCTCACCACAAGGCCCGCCCTGATCTGCTCGCCGCTGGCCAGCTGCACCCCCACGGCGCGGGCCGCTGCGCCTTCGCCTTCAAGCAACACCTTGGTGACGCGGCTGCGGTAGCGAATGGCGCCGCCGTGGCGCTCCAGACCCGCCACCAGCTTGCGAGCGATGACGCCAACGCCCCCCTTGGGGTAGTTGATGCCGCCGGCGTGGCGATCGGAGAACACCATGCCCGCATTGATCATCGGCGTCAGGTCGGCCGGCATCACCGACCAGCAGAAGCACTCCATGTCGATGAAGCGCAGCAGTTGCTCGTCTTTGATGTGGGCGCGGGCCACATCACCCACGTTGACCGGCAGCCAGCGGGCCAGGCCCAGACAGGCCAACGGCGCCCTGAAGAACACCTTGGCCAGGTAGGCGGGGTCCTCGAGCGAGAGCAGGGGCATCGCGTCGAGGCAGTTGAACACCTGCCAGCAGGTGTCATAAAAAGCGCGAATCCCCTTGGCCTCGTGGGGAAACAGGGCACTCAGCCGCGCCACGAAGCTGTCGTAGTCGCGATCGACCGCCACCTCAAGGCCACCGGGCAGGTGGTATTCGAGCTGGGCCGGGTCGGGCACGGTCTCACAGTGCTCGCCCACATCGGCAAGGGCCCGGGTCAGCAGGTTGGTGTGACCCCGCTCGCCGAAGCCAAAGATCATCGAGGCGCCCACATCAAAGGTGTAACCAGCGCGCTCAAAACTGCCGCCCGAGCCCCCCGGGATCAGGTACCGCTCGAGCACCAGGGTGCGGGCCCCCTTGGCCGCCAGCTGGCTGGCGGTCACCAGACCGCCGATGCCGCTGCCGATCACGATGACATCCCAGTCAGCAGAAGGGCTGGCGCTCACCGTTGGGCCTTGCAAGATGAGCCGACCCTAGATGGCGGGCGACTGGGGCTCGGCCAGCGAGCAGAACGGCGCCAGCACGGCCAGGGCACGGTCGCGGTAGGCGCCGTAGCGGCGGCGCTTGTCGCGAATGCGCTCGGCCAGCTCGGGCAGCAGGCCAAAGTTCGGGGGCATGGGCTGGAACTGGCCCCGTTTGCCGCCGCCGCCGCTGGGGGCCTCGGCCACAAAGTGGGTCAGCGCGCCGATCATGGTGGTGGGCGGCAACTGCAAGGGCTCCTGGCCCAGGGCCAGCCGCGCCGCATTGGTCCCCGCCAGCCAACCCCCGGCCACAGCCGCCGCATAGCCCTCGGTGCCGGTCAGCTGGCCGGCCGCCAGCAGGCTGGGCCGCGTCCTGAACTGCAGCGTGGGTTCCAGCAGTTGGGGCGACTCGAGAAAGGTGTTGCGGTGCATCACGCCAAAGCGCACGAATGCGGCGTTCTCAAGCCCGGGGATCAGCCGCAGCACCCGTTGCTGCTCGCCCCATTTGAGGTTGGTCTGGAACCCCACCAGGTTCCAGAGGCGGCCGTCCTTGTCTTCTTGGCGCAGCTGCACCACCGCATAGGCCCGGTTGGCGCGGCGCACGTCGGCATCGTTGACATCGCCCCAGCGCGGATCCCACAGGCCGATCGGCTTGAGGGGGCCGTAACGCATGGTGTCTTCACCGCGGCGAGCCAGCTCTTCGATCGGCAGGCAGCCCTCAAAGAAGCTGGCGCTCTCCTTGTCGAAATCCTTGAGCTCGGCTTGCTCGGCCGCCAGCAATGCCTCGCGAAAGGCGAGAAACTGCCCCTTGTCCATGGGGCAGTTGATGTAATCGGCGTCGCCCTTGTCGTAGCGGGACGCCCGAAAGGCCACCGACAGGTCGATGCTCTCGCCCTCGACGATCGGGCTGGCGGCGTCAAAGAAATGGCAGTCGTCACGGCCGGTGAAGGCGCGCAGCTGCTCGGCCAGGGGCTCGCTGGTCAGGGGTCCGGTGGCCAGCACCGCAATCGCGCCGGGGTCAGGCAGCTCGGTGTGCTCGCGCCGCTCCACGGTCACCAGCGGATGCTGCTCCAGGGCGGCGGTCAGGGCCGCGCTGTAACGGCCCCGATCCACGGCCAGGGCCCCACCAGCAGGCACGGCATGGTGATCGGCGGTGCTGATCACCAACGAACCCAGGCGCCTGAGCTCTTCCTGGAGCAGACCAGCGGCGCGGTCACTGCTTAGGGCGCCAAAGCTGTTGCTGCAGACCAGCTCGGCAAAGTCGCCGCTGTGGTGAGCCGGAGAGCGCCGCACAGGCCGCATCTCCACCAGGGTGACGGGCACCCCGGCGCGGGCGATCTGCCAGGCGGCTTCGGTACCGGCCAGGCCGGCGCCGACGACCAACACCATCAGGCGGCCCGGCCGCGCTTGATGAACAGCTGCAGCTGACCCACGGCGGCGCGACCGATGTGGAACACGGCCCAGCTGGCAGCCAACACGATCGGAGCAGCCACCAAGATCAGCCGAGCGTCCATGGAAATGCGCAAATCAGTGCGGCGATCTTAAGGACTGCAGCCGCCCAGCGCCCGATCCGCGCGGCAGAAGGCAATCAACTGAAGCCAACATCCATGCTGCGGCCGGCATGGGCCATGGCCAGCTGGCGGTACCGGCGGGCGTGATCGCGCTGCTCGGACATTGCCTCGGGGCTTTGTTCACGCTTGATCGCAGCCGGCGCCCCCATCACCACCGCTGCGGGGGGCACATCCCTGGTGACCACCGCCCCGGCCGCCACCAGGGCCCCTGCACCGATGGTGACGCCGTTGAGCACGATGGCGCCGATCCCGATCAGGCAGCCGTCTTCAAGCGTTGCCCCGTGCACCACCGCCCGGTGGCCAATGGTCACATCGGCGCCGATCGTCACGGGATAGCCCGGATCGCCATGCAGCACCGCCCCGTCCTGGACGTTGCTGCCCGTGCCGATCACGATCGGGCAGACATCACCGCGGGCCACGGCCGTGGGCCACAGGCTGGCGCCGGCCGCCAGCCGCACGTTACCGATGACCACAGCGGTCTGGGCGACCCAGGCGTCAGGGTGGATCTGCGGCTGGGGCCAGGGATGGGTGCTCATGGCGGGGGCGGGCAGGCGCGCAGGGGAGCATTTTCGCCGGGGCCTGCCGGGTGATACGTTCACAGGGTGGCCGACCGCGCCACACCCCTGCGTTCTGCGCACGGGCGGGTCGTTAGCTCAGCGGTAGAGCACTCGGCTTTTAACCGATTGGTCCTGAGTTCGAATCTCAGACGACCCATTTTTCAGATTCGATTGATCGTCTCCTGTTCGTTGAACAGGTTCCAGTACGCCTCGGGTTCTCTCGCCCAGTCAGAGTCAAAGCACCTGGGGCATCAAAAGTCACCTGTTGATCCACTCGATCATGGAATGACCGATTCCGCCCCCGACCTCAGCCCTGATGACTGGCGCCGCATCGGCGACGCGCTGCGCTACCTCGGCCGGGACCTGCATCACCGCTCCTTTGCCGTGACGGCTGAGCGGCGAAAATTGCTATGGGAGGAGATGGACCGCTGCCTGGCGTTAGCGGATCGACTCAGCGAGCGAAGGGTCGATCCAGTTGATCAGGTGTTTTGAACCCAGTTCTCCAGGCTGAGGCCCGGAACCCTGGCAAATTCACGCGTGTTGTTGATGACGAGCATGCTGTTTTGACTGAGCGCGCGTGCCGCAATCATCGTCTCCAGCGCTCCGATCAGAATTCCCTTGCGCTCCAGCTCGGCCCGCACAGATCGCCATAGGCGAGCTCTGCAGCGACAACACTGCAAACCCCGATCTCGCCCATGCGGAACTGACGGAATCGCTCGCTGGTCAACCGAGACCAGGATCCACCGCCCCACGCGCCTCGCGCAGCAGCACCGAGGGCTTGACGTGGAACCGCTGCTGAAAATCGATGCTGAACAGCCCCATGGCGTGATAACCGCAGGCCTGGGCAATGCTGCTGACGGTGTCGCCGGGGGCAGCGGCCAGCAGGCGGCTGCGGGCCAGGTCCAGGCGCTGGGCCCTGATCCACTGGGTTGCCGTGCATCCCAGGCGCTCGCGAAAGGCGTACTGCAGGGCGCGGCGCGAATAGTGGCTGCGGTTCTGCAACACCGTCAGGTTGAGCGGTTGATCCAGGTTGTCCTTGATGTAGCTGATCAGATCGTCGATTGCATCAAGGGCACTGCCGTGGGGACGCAGCAACGGATCGCCTCCACCGGCATCGGCGCCGTCATCGGCCCCGTCCGACAACGCCAGCACGCCCATCAGCCGCAACAGGTGCTGATCCAGGGCCAGGCTGTTCAACACGGCCCCGTGGATAGCAGGCAAGGCCGCAATGGTGCGCAGGCTGACGGTCAACATCTCCAGCAGGGAGGCCTGTAACGATCCCTGGCTGGGGTGCAGCCGCTGCAACAACAGCGGGCCCATGCCTTCAAGCTCCTGCTGCGGCGCCGTCAGGCACAGGGCATTGAAATTCGAACTCTGCCAGTGCAGCGGCTGGGGCGGCACCAGAAACCATTCGCCGGCAGCAGCCACAACGGCACTGTTGCGCTGCTGCAAATGCACCTCGCCTTCGGCGATAAACAGCAGAGAGACCCCATCCCGGCCTGGCAAGCCCACTGTGATTGCCGAACCAGCATTGGCCACCAACTGCAGCGCGTTGAGTTCCTGATGGAAGGCACGACCATGGCACTCGGCCTGAACCTCCAACGTGCGCCAGCAGGACAACGGCAATGGCGCCTCTAGGGCGATGGCAGGCAGGGCACAATCGGGCCAGGACAACAAATGCTCTTCAAAGGGATTGGCATGGATCAACGTAGTGTTCCATGCCTCCATCGCATCGCCCTGAATGACATAGGAAAAGCCTAGTCCTTGGCTTTGACCAACGACACTTCCAACAGATAGGCCGCGAGGTTGGACAGCGATCGACCCTGCTCACCACTGCGCCGCTCCAGCTCCCGGTAGGCAACATTCGCCAGCGTGACCGAGATTCTGACGGGCTTGCGAAACAGCAGCGAAGCCGATGGTTCTTGATTGATCATAAACCCCAGTGACGAATAACTTCGAACGAAATTCGAAGCCACTACACACCACAGTCAAGCAGTCCCTCACAGCAGAACCAAGCCCAACAACGAATCAACGAGCAAAGAGTGCACATCACTTGAAAATCTGCACATTTCTGACAGACCCAAGCCTGGCCACCTCTCATTAGCCTGCATCTGTTCGGCATGCCTCTGCAGCAGCCGCATGGGACGGCCATGAACTCCACGACCGCAGACACCGGCCCTGTGGTCGTGATCGGAGCCTCAGCCGGCGGTCTTGAGGCGCTCCAGGAGCTGGTGGCCCGGCTGCCAGCAGGTGCACGGGCAGCGTTTGTGATCGCCCAGCATCTGGCCCCGGACCACCCCAGCCAGCTGGCGGACCTGCTGACCCGGGTCACGCGCCTGCCCGTGGTGGCGGCCCAGGACGGGACCCCGCTGCAGCCAGGGCAGATCGTGGTGATCCCGCCCAACCGGGACGCCACGATCGACAACAGACAACTGCGACTCAGCGATCCGTTGCCCCGGTTCGGGCCCAGCCCCTCCATCGACCGGCTGTTCGAGTCGCTGGCCCAGGCCTGCGGCGAGCAAGGCCTGGCGGTGGTGCTGTCGGGCACGGGTTCCGATGGGGCCTGCGGGCTGCGGCTGGTGGGTGCGGCCGGCGGGTTGACCCTGGTGCAGAGCCCCGAGAGCGCCCGTTTTGATGGCATGCCGCGGGCTGCCCTGAGCCTGGGCGGCGCCGACCTGATCGGCGATCCCAGCGAACTGGGCGACCAGCTGGCGACTTGGCTGGGCCAGGAGCAGAGCCGGCAGCTGGACAACAGCGTTCCCCATGCCCCCCTGCTGCTGAGCAGTGCGGCGGCGCAGCTGCAGCAATGCACCGGCATTGACTTCTCCCAGTACAAGGAATCAAGCCTGCGGCGTCAGTTGCAGCGGCGCATGGCGATTCGCGGCCTGAACCAGCTGGAGGACTACCTGCCCCTGCTGGCCGCCGAACCGGCCGAGGCCCAGGCCCTGGCCCAGAACCTGCTGGTCAATGTCACGGCCTTCTTTCGCGATCCCGAGGCCTTTGCCGCCCTGGCCAAACCCCTGCAGGCCCTGATCAACAGGCGGCGGGGCAGCGACAAGCTGCGGGTCTGGGTGCCGGGCTGTGCAACTGGCGAAGAGGCCTACACGCTGGCGATGATCCTCAGCGAGGCCCTACATCACCCGGTTGATCTTTGCCAGCAGCTGAAGATCTTTGCCACCGATCTGGACGAACAGAGCCTCAACGTCGCCCGCCGCGGCACCTATCCGCTGGCAGCGATCCAAACAATTCCAGAGCCCTATGTCGAGCGCTTCATCAGCAAGAGTGAGGACACAATCGATGTCAGCAAGCAATTGCGCAACTGCATCGTTTTTGCACGGCACAACATCAGCGAAGATCCCCCATTCCCGAACATTGATCTGATCTCATGCCGCAACACGCTGATCTACTTCACCCAGCCGTTGCAGGAACGGGTGGTGGACCTGTTCAGCTTTGCGCTGGCACCGGGAAGCCTGCTGTTTCTGGGCAGCTCTGAATCGCTGGGACGCTCGGCCTCGGGGTTCAGTGTGCTGAATCCGGTGCACCGCATCTACGAGCGCAGCCAGGTGCCGGGCCGACCGCGCAGCCGCCTGACCCTGGCGATGCCGCTGCAACGGATCGCACCGGCCCATCGCCCCGCGAGCGACCTGGCCATGCCGCGGGAATCGGTCCCGGAGCAACACATCAACCTGCTCGAGGCCCTGATTCGCACCCTGGCCCACCCCTGCCTGGTGCTGGATGAAAACCACGATCTGGTCGAGGTGATCGGCGATGTGTCGCCCTACTGCCGCATCCCCGAGGGTCGGTTGACCGCTGCGGCGGGGGCTTTGTTGCGTGCCGAACTGCAGCCCGAGGCCCGCACCCTGTTCCTGTTGGTGCGCGCTGACCGCAGGGCGGCCAGCAGCGGCCTGCTGCACTTACCGGAACGGGAGCTGGCGCTGCGACTTAAAGCCGCGCCCCTGCAGGTGGGCGAGCGGGCCCTGACCGTGCTGTCGTTCATCGAACAGCGCGAGGGCCCGATCGAAGCGGTGGCCGGATTGACCAGCAGCGACCGCGACGCCGCCTTTGCGCGCGAGATCGAGCGCCTGGAGCGCGAACTGCTCTCGAGCCAGGACACCCTGCGGCGGTCGATGGCCGACCTGGAGCAGGCCAACGAAGAACTTGAAGCCTCATCGGAAGAACTCCAGGCGTCCTCCGAGGAACTGCAGTCATCCAATGAGGAACTGGAGGCCTCCAACGAAGAACTGCAGGCCACCAACGAAGAGCTGGGAACCCTGAACCAGCAGCTGCGCACCCGCAGCGACGAATTGGAACGCCTCAACACCGACCTGGAGAACATCCAGAGCTCGCTCAGCCAGGGCATGGTGATCGTCGACCGCCAGCTGCGGATCACCCGTTTCTCGCCGCTGGCTGTGCGGGTGTTCGGCCTGGTGGAGAGCGACATCGGCCAACCGCTGATCGGCGTGCCCACCACCGTGCCGCTGCCCGAGTTGCGCGAAGCCCTGCTGGCGGTGGTGCATGGCGAAGAGCGCCGCAGCATCGAGGCCACCAGCGAAGAGGTGGCCTACCTGGCCCAGGTGATGCCGTACCGGGACCGGGACGGCACCCGCCTGGGGGCGATCATCACGCTGACCGACGTGTCCGAGCAGGTGGCCCTTCGACGGGCCGCCGAGGCCTCATTGCGCGAATTCGCCAGCCTGGCCGACGCCCTCGAGCAGGCGGTGTGGAAGCGGGATCACACGATGGAGCACATCCTCTACATGAGCCGCCGCATCGAACGGCTCACCGGCTGGAGCGCCGCCGAGCTGTGCCGCGACCCCCGGCTGTTCGACGGGGCCATTCACGCCGACGACCGGGCCCAGGTCACCGCCGCCCGCAGCAGGCAGGGTGCGGGCTGGACGGTCACCTACCGCCTGCAACGGCAGGACGGGAACCTGGCCACCCTGCAGGAAACGGCCACCGTGCTCGACGACAGCCACGACCACTACATCGTCGGCACCCTGACCGATGTCACCGACCAGCAGCGGCACGAACAGCACACCCGCCTGCTGGCCCAGGGGTTTGGGGCCCTCATCGCCCACAGCAGCGCGCCGCTGGCCCTGGTCGATGAGGCGCTCGGGTGTGTGGCGGCGAGCCCGGGCCTGGCCACCGGCCTGGGGGTCGAGGCAGCCGCCCTGCAGGGCCAATCGCTCGATCAGCTGCAACAGGCCGCCCAGGCTGCAGGTCTGGCCCTGGCACCGCAGCCCTTGCACGACAACGGCCAGCTGGTCGGGGTGCTGCTGCTCAGCGCACCACCAGCACCGGGCAGGGACTGATGGCCAGCACCTTCTGGGTTTCGCTGCCCAGCAGCAACCCTTCGAGGCCGCGGCGCCCGTGCGAGGCCATCACGATCAGGTCGCAGCCCAGCTCGCGGGCGGCATGGTCAATGGCGGCGTGGGGGGTGGCGTGCTCGATCGCCTGGGAACCTGGTTCCAGGCCGGCGTGACGCACCTGGGCCAGGGCCTCGGCCATGACCCGTTCGGCGTTCTGGCGGCCGGCGCGCACCAGGGCATCGATGGTGGCCGGATCGATCGCATCGCCCATGCCCAGGATCGGCAGGGGCACCGGCGGCCTGGCATGCAGCACCGTCAGCCGGGCCCCCAGGGCCCTGGCCAGGCCGATCGCCTGATCCAACGCCCGCACCGACAGTTCTGAGCCGTCGGTGGGCACCAGCAGGTGGGTGTAGGGCATGACCCATGGGGCAGCAGCTACACCTGGTTTAGGCAGGCCAGGGGGCTTTGGCGGCGTGGGGGCCGACGGGCTTTCAGCAGGGCAGCCGGAGTCCGAAGACGTCACCCTGCTCACGGTGCCTCCATTCACACAGCTCGCTGTCTGAGCGTCACCGTGACGAAACGATGCTCCGAAATGAAGCTTTGTCGGGCAGATAGGGTATGTCAGGTTGCAGCAGAATCATTCAAAAGCTGTGCAATTCGATCCCGGATGCACGGCAACAGCACATAGGCCTGCCAGACCTCCTCTACGTCAACACGGTCGTAGGCATGAATGAGCAGATCTCTCATGCCGGCCATCCCACGCCACGGCAGATCCTGATTCAGTTCACGCAACTCCGGGCTGAGACGCTTAACCGCTTCGCCAAGAACTTCAAGGCAGCGGATCAGCGCATCCTGCAGGTAATCGGTCTCCACAAAGGCTTCAAAGTCTGCAATAGGGAATCCCAGGGCACGATCGAGAACACGGAGGATATCGCTGAGGGCCTCATGATCGCGATCTGTCATCCCAGCTGGACCGCCTCTGATTCCACACGTTCCCGCAAGGATGGTTTGAGATTGCGACGGCGAATTAGATCCACAGTCTTCTGCAGCTGATTCTCGAGATCAAGCTTAAATTCAGCATGTTCAAAGAGGCTTGTACCTGCTGGCAGATCCACGAGCAGGTCAACATCGCTCGATTCACTGGCCTGATCACGAGCCACCGAACCGAACACCGCCAGGTTGGAGGCCCCGTAACGCGCAGCAATGGCCTGCAGTTGCGGAGCCATCGCCTGCAGTTCAGTCAGACGCATCAGTTCTAAAGACCCTGACACCAATCTAAAGAGACAGGGAAAATCGGGCTCGGCCCTCAGACCGACGACACAATTGCCCCCCGCCTGGCATGCCGCACCGACAGTTCTGAGCCGTCGGTGGGCACCAGCAGGTGGGTGTAGGGCATGACCCATGGGGCAGCAGCTACACCTGGTTTAGGCAGGCCAGGGGGCTTTGGCGGCGTGGGGGCCGACGAACCCGCGGGTCAGGAATCGGCAGGCAACGTCAGGAGTTGCAGCAGTCGCTGGACCAGCCACACCCCGACAGCCTGGCAACCGCATCACTGGGCCTAACGCACTGGGCCGATGGTCTGCCGGCGGGTGACACCGATCTGCTGGATCCTGCCGCCGGCATCGCCGTTCGCTGAACCCAAGACCAGGGGTGGCAGGAGCAACAGCCGTGTCCCTGAAGCAACAGCCATGATCCTGGAGCGAGGGGCGGTGATCCTGGTCGATCTCGAGTCTGGTGGATCAAATGCGCTCGATCGACAAGAAGCGGATTCGCCGCCGCTGCGGCTGTGTGTCGCCCTCAGAACTGCAGGCGATTGCGTTGGGGCTGTGCCTGTTTCTTGGGCTGGATGTTGATGAGGGCGGCTCTGGTTCTTGATCAGATCAATCGGTTTGTTGGTGTTCAGCAGAACAATCACAGCAATTCCCTGTCCTGCATGGCGCTCAAGCCCCCTTCCACCCCGCCAGGTGTGAGGCCGACTGCGAGCGGGCCAGGGCGCGGGCGGCGGGCAGGGCCGGCTCCAGTCGCTGGGAGCTGAACGGCGGCAGGGTGCGGCTGCGCAGCCAGGCGCCCCAGCGAAATTCGTGAAACGGAATCAGGGGCGCCGCTTCGATCAGCTTCTCTTTCTTGAGCTTCCAGACCAGGCTGCGGTAGGGGTCGTCCTGCAGACCCAGCAGCGACGGCGGCAGCGCCGCCGGGGCCAGGGGACCCAGGCCCCGGCCGTCATAGAGGTACAGCCAGCCCCGCTGATGCAGGGCATCCAGCACCACGGCGGGCTCGTCACTGTCGACCGCCAGAACCACATAACCAAAGGCGGTGGCATCCGGTTGCAGCTCCAGCAGCGCCCGCAGGCGGTGATGCCGGTCCACCATCCACACCGCCCCGCTGCGGCTGCGCACCAGCGGCACCGGCTTGCCGGCCAGGTAGGTGCGTTGCTGGGCGGCATCGTCGGCGCCAAAGTCGGCGACGCGGCTGGCCACTTCGGCCAGTCCCACGCACAACTGGGTGGGCTGCAGGCTGGCGATCGGCAGCTCGATCAGCTCCTGCCCGGCGGCCGGCGCTGGCAGGGGCTGGTAAGGGGGCAGGCGCAGGGCCATGGCGCAAGGCCGGGGGCCCAATCCTCGCCCAGATCCCGCACCAGGACGACATAGGGTCAAGGCTGGTCCTGGCCTTCATGGTGGTTGCCCTCGCTTCATCGTCTGCTCTGCTCAGCCCGGGCCCCGATGGCCCGATCGGGGTGCTGATCTGCGGGCATGGCAGCCGCAACCGGCTGGCCGTGTCCGAATTTGCCGAGCTGGCGGCCCTGGTGGCCCGGCGGTTGGCGCCCCTGCCGGTGGAGCACGGCTACCTCGAGTTTGCCCGGCCGATCCTGCGCGACGGTCTCGAGCGCCTGCAGCAGCAGGGGGTCAAACACGTGCTGGCGGTGCCGGCGATGCTGTTCGCCGCCGGCCATGCCAAAAACGACATCCCGTCGGTGCTCAACACCTTTGCCGCCGAAACGGGGCTGCGGGTCGATTACGGCCGTGAGCTGGGGGTCGACCTGAAGATGATTCAGGCCGCCGGCGCCAGGGTGCGCGAGGCCCTTGATCAGGCCGATGCCGACGACCGCGAGGCCGGCCGCGAGCCCACGCCGTTGCACGAGACCCTGCTGGTGGTGGTGGGACGGGGCTCGTCGGACCCCGATGCCAACTCGAACGTGGCCAAGGTGACCCGCATGCTGGTCGAGGGCTTCGGCTTCGGCTGGGGCGAAACCGTGTATTCGGGGGTGACCTTCCCGCTGGTGGAGCCGGGACTGCGGCACGTGGTGCGGCTGGGCTTCAAGCGGATCGTCGTCTTTCCCTATTTCCTCTTTTCGGGGGTGCTGGTGAGCCGCATCCGCCAGCACACCGAACGGGTCGCCGCCGACCACGGCGACGTCCGCTTCATCCAGGCCTCGTACCTGGGGGACCAGGCCCAGGTGATCGAGACCTTTGTCGAGCGGGTGCACGAGGTGGTCGCAGGCGAGACGGCCATGAACTGCTCGCTGTGCAAGTACCGGGCCCAGGTGCTGGGTTTTGAGCGCGAGGTGGGCGCCCCCCAGCACAGCCATCACCACCACGTCGAAGGCCTGACCGACGGCTGTGACCTGTGCGAGCGCGAATGCACCGGCGCCTGCCAGCCCGACGGCGTGCCGATTCCCCTGGGAAACCACCAGCACACCCACACCCACGAACACGGCCACGGCCAAGACCACGATCAAGACCATGGCCATCACCACCACACCCCGTACCCCCACGCCGACCACCCCCTGGGGCCCAGCAGCCTGCGCCCATGACGGCAGGTAACGGGCAAAGCTGAAGCTTTGTGCTCGAAATCACCGGTGTCGGGCGTCTCATCACGGCCCGGGTCTCAAGGGATTCGCCCACATCAGCCCTGCTGATCAATGGTCGCAATCCCCACGGCGGCGCTCTTTTCCCCAGCAGCAAAGGACGTTTTCCACAGGATGCCGTCGATCCGCCGCAACGGGCCGGCCATCTGTGGAAATGGCGAAGCTGCTCACCGTCGACTTGACAGCCGCGGCCACCCTTGACCAATGGCCAGCTGTGTCGGCGCCAACGCCCGGACGACGCCAGGGACACCAGGCGATCTCAGCGAGAACCGGTATGGGTCTGGCTAGATGAACCGGTTTTGACGGCGGTGCGGGCACCGTGGCCTACTGGGTCTCTAGGACACAAACGACACGCGACATGGGGCCCGAGCGAGATCACCTGCAGCGCTGCATCGCACAACCGCTCGCCCATCCGACCATCAGCCTGGAGGCCGAAGTGCCCGAGGTTCTGCTCGACGGCATGCGCGAGTTCCTCGCCGCCCACCCCCACTGGGACCAGATGGAGCTGATCACCTCGGCCCTGGCCGGCTTTCTGTTCCAGAACGGCTGCAGCGACCGGCAGGTCAGCGAGCACTACCTCAACGGCCTGTTTCGGGCGAGCCGCTGACCAAGCCGCGGGCCGCCGCCTCACAGGCCCGCCAGGTGATCGCCATCTCGGTCAGGGTGGGGCTCTGCCAGCCCGCCCGCGGCCAGCAGGCCCCGTCGGTGACCAGCAGGTTGGGGGCACCCCAGCAGCGGTTCCAGGGGTCCACCACACCGCTGCTGGCATCGGCGGCCATGCGGGCCCCCCCCAGTTCGTGGATGTAATACCCCGGAGGTGGGGCGCCGTCGCTAACCGCCAGGCTGCCCTTGACCAGGGGCTCGATCAACGGCATCACGAACAACTCGTGCAGGGGCCTGATCTGGCCGCCACCGGCCTCGACCACCGCCGCCATGCGGGCCTGCATGTGGGCCACCATGGATTGCTCGTTGGCGCCCCAGCGGCAGGCGATGTGGGCCGTGGGCAGACCCCAGGCATCGCGCTGGTCGCTGTTGAGGCTGACCCGGTTGTCGGCCACCGGCAGCACCTCGCCGTG
>Ga0310333_100177_pt1 | contig 17929 bp, 25 predicted proteins | sample LakMicSRFTotalB7_FD_195547 | JGI IMG/M metagenome (GOLD analysis project Ga0310333, IMG submission 195547) | Enriched freshwater cyanobacterial communities from Lake Michigan, Michigan, United States - MI23.SRFL.Total.B7 (v2) (version 2) | ecosystem: Environmental > Aquatic > Freshwater > Lake... | reverse complement strand
AGCAGCAGGCCATGGGCCAGCGGGGCGGGCTGGTGGCTGAAGGCCGTGACATCGGCACGGCGGTCTTTCCCGATGCCGAGCTCAAGGTGTTTCTGACTGCCACCGTGGCCGAACGGGCCCGTCGGCGGGCCCAAGACCTCAGGCAGCGCGGTTTTGCGGTGCCCGAGCTGGCCGAGCTCGAGACCCAGATCGCGGAGCGTGATCACAGCGATTCGACCCGGGCTGTGGCCCCGCTGCAACAGGCCGCCGATGCGGTCGAGCTGGTCACCGATGGCATGGCCATTGATGGGGTGATCCAGGCTCTGGTCGACCTGTTTCGCAGCCGCGTGCCCGAGGACGCCTGGCCCCAGGCCCAGCCCTAGGCCTTGGGGACCAGCGTCTCGAGCAGGCCGCCGCAGGCGTCTTCGAGCAGATCGAGCACCTGCTCAAAGCCCTGCGAGCCCCCGTAGTAGGGGTCGGGCACCTCAAGGGCGCCGGTGTGACGCCGGCAGTACCGGGTCATGGCTTCGATCCGGGCCTGGCCCGCCGGGTTGCCCGCCTCATGGGCCAGGGATTGCACGGCGGCCAGGTTGTCACCATCCATGGTCAGGATGTGATCGAAGCTGTGCAGGTCTGTCAGATCGATCTGGCGGGCCCGGCTGGTCAGAGTGATGCCGCGGCGGGCGGCGGCGGCGCGCATGCGTTCGTCGGCACGGCGGCCCACATGCCAGCCGCCGGTTCCGGCCGAATCGACCACAAAGCGATCGCCCAGACCCTGTTGCGCCAGCAGGTGCACAAACACCCCCTCGGCCGCCGGCGAGCGGCAGATGTTGCCGAGGCAGACAAACAGCACCCGTGTGGTGGTCATGGCGATCAGAACGATGGCAACCGCTGCAGAGCTAGCGCAGCACGCAGGCGCACCACGGGCGTGTCTTCGTGGGCGGCGTCACTGAGGCGGCCCAGGGCTGCACAGGTGTAGCCACGGCTGGGATGCTCGATGGGCCAGGCAATGTCCTTGGCAAGGCCTTCCAGGCCCACGGCCACGGCGTACCTGACCACCCATTCGCCATCGCTGACGGCTTCCACCAGGGCCTCGAGGCAGCGTTGTTCGATGGCAGGCCGCTCGTCGGCTGGCAGGGTCTGGAGCCGCAGGCATCCCAGCCCCTTGGCGGCGGCCCGCCTGACGCTGGGGCCCACATCGGTGAGTAGGGCCTCCACCAGCAGGTCGAGGCCGCGCACGTCGCCGATGCCGGCCAGGGCCCGCACCGCCCAGGCCCGCGCTCCGTAGTTGCGCGGATCAAGCTGCAGCAGCTGATCCACGGCCGCCGGCCCGATCGCAATCAGGCCATCGACGGCGGCCACGGCGGCGCCGGGGTTGTTGAACCCCAGCACCTGCACCAGGGCAGCGGCCGCAGCGGGATCGGCGGTGCGGGCCAGGGCGGCGGTGGCCTGCAGCAGCTCGATGGTGCTGCTGGCCCGCTCTAGGTCGGCGATCAGGCCGTCTGTGGCTGCCGAGGTTGCTGGCGCGCTGTTCATGGCTTGGTTCACAGCAGGTCGTCCATCGTCTGCAGCAGGGCTTCGTCGGCGGGTTCGCCCCGGCCGTTTTCGATCAGACCGCGCAGGGCGATCAACTTGAGGCTGTTTTCGGCCAGGGTTGCGCTGATCGCCGCAGCGGCGGGGCGCCAGCCGGCAGCGCCCAGGTCCATCAGGGCGGCGCGGCGCACCTGCAGCTGGCTGTCGTTCAGCAGCTCCAGCAGCGGCTGGGCCCAGCGGGGCTCCCCGCTCAACTGCAGCAGCGCCCGGGCGGCGGCGCTGCGGATCAGCGGCCAGTCGTGCGCCATGAAGGGCTCAATCACCCCCAACACCTCGGGCGTCGCCGCACCGATGTCGCCCAGGGCCTCGAGCAGGGCTTCGCAGGGCTCCATCAGGCGTGGGCTGGCGTTCTGGCGGGCTCCGGCGACGGCGGGACCGCCGGCCAGGCGCGTGCAGATCGGCGCCACGGCTTCGGGGGCCCGCAGATCACCCAGGGCCCGGGCGGCTGCCTCACGCAGGCCATCGTCGGCATCCGCCAGGGCCGCCAGCAGTTCGGGCACTGCAGCCAGCGCCGCCGGAGCCAGCTTGCCCAGGGCCCGGGCGGCATTGCGGGCCACAGCGTTCTCTTCGACGCCGGCACCGGGATCACGGGGACGGCGTTGCTGGAGTGCTTCGATCAGCAGCGGCACGGCCTCGGGGTGCTGGCTGCGATTGCGCCCCAGCCACCAGGCGCCGTAGTACTGCATCGAGGGGTCGGCGCTGTCGCGCAGCCGCGCCAGCGCCTCGTCCTCGTTGATCGGTTCACCAGCCATGGCTTGTCTCACAGTGCCGTGATCCTGCCTGAAAGGAGGCGGATCGATCCGAGGGACGATCAAGACCGGCAACAGTTGGCACTGCTCAGTGCACGGCAGCGCCGAGTGCCATTGCGCAGAGGAGGAGCCAAAGGGGATTGAGTTTGAAGGCAAGCAGCAAGACAACGCCCACCAGGGTGATGCTCATCTGCAGGGCCGTCTCCTTTGGCATTGCCAGATTGAAGCTGGAGAGCAGCGCCAGGACCCCATCAAAGATGAGGCCGACCGCGATCGCTTTCAACACCGACAGCAGGCGCGCTGCACGTGGATGTTCCCCTGCCGCGCTGATGCGCCCCAGTTGGTGAGTGATCAGCAACGAGGGAAAAGCCCAGGCCGCCACGACGGTCAAACTGCCGATCAGGCCAAACCCCGGCCAGCCCACAAGCGCCATGAAGATCGGGCCGTTGGGTCCAGGAAGAACGGAGGACAGGGCATAAAGACGGGCGAAATCGCTCAATGACATCAGCCCAAGGGCCACCACAGCACGCTGAAGGGGCTCCAGCACGACCCCGAGCCCTCCGAAGGCGACCAGTGCCGCCTCAAAGACCTGGATCGTCAGTCTTCCGAGCAGGTTCCACTGGTGCATGGCTTCAGAACCGATCACGGCATCCAGCCTCGGCTGCGCACCAGATAGCCCATCGCCACAGCCGGCGGGACGGCCAGCATGATCGCGCCATCCAGGGGACCGATGACCACAAACACAACCAACGCCAGGATCCAGTCGAGGCGCTGGTTCAACGATCGCCGTCCCAGCCGGACTCCGATCGCGATCATCATGGCCACTGCGGCAGCTTCGGCACCATTGATGGCACCGGCAACCATTGGCTGGCTGCTCAGGCTGAGGATCGTCTCCCCTACGGTCAGCCCCAGCACGATCCCCGGGATCGTCATTGAGGCATAGGCCGTCAGGCCAGAGCAGACACCGCCAAGGCGTCGGCCCACTTCATAGGACAGGTTGGAGGAATTGCCCCCGGGTCCAAGGGTGGCCACGGCCACCGCGTCATCCATCTCGGCATGGGATAGCCAGCCTTGTTCCTCAACGACCATCCGGCTCATCAGCAACGCGTTGTTGCCACCGAAACTCACCAGACCCAGTCGCAACATCGCCCAACACAGCTGCAACTGCGACGGCCTTGCTCTTGAGTGCTTTTCCCCATGGCTGGCCATCTCACACCCATTGCATGCACTGCCGCCAGTCTCTCGAGTCGTTGGCCTGGGTGAAGTGCCCAACTAAAAAAGCCCCCGCAGGAAGCGGGGGCCAGAAGCATCGGGGAAGCCGACGCGCCGTTCTGAAGAATCAGACGAGGGCGTTGATGGCGTAGTCGATGTAGTTGTTGGCGATGGTGCCGGGGTCGCCGGAGATGCCGTGGTTGGCCTTGATGTAGTTCAGGGCCTCGACATACCAGGAGGGGGAGAGTTCGAAAGCGCGGTTGATCTCGTCGAGACCGGCGATCAGGTACTCGTCCATGGGACCGGTGCCACCAGCCACGAGGCAGTAGGTGACCATGCGGAGGTAGTAGCCGATGTCACGGGCGCACTTCTCCTTACCACGGGCATCAGCCGCGTAGTTGTTGCCCTGCATCTGGGTGGTGTAGGGGAACTTGTTGTAGACGGCCTGAGCAGCGCCGTTGACGAGGGAGTCGGCGTTGGCGGTCAGGGCCTTAGCGGCCTCGAGGGCGTTCTTGGCGCGCTCGAAACGACCGAAAGCAGCGTTGATTTCGGTGTTGGAGAGGAAGCGGCCCTGGGAATCAGCGGCTGCAACGGCCTCGGTGAGGGGGGTCTTCATGGTTGGAAGAGAAGAAGGGTGGACCTAGAGATTGGATCGGAAGAGCTGGGTTGCCGAGGATCAGGCAACAGCAGCGGCAGCGCGATCGAAGTAGGTGCCGATTTCGCTCATCAGAGCGGAGCAGTCACCGGGGGTGATGCCGTTGCGATCGTTGGCGATCGAGATGGCGGCGTCCTTCATTTTGCGGATGCCTTCTGCCACGGAAGCGCCGGGGACGCCGAGGGCGAGGTAGGTCTCACGCAGGCCGTTGAGGCAACGGTCTTCCAGCACCGAAGCGTCACCGGTGAAGGCGGCGTAGGTGATGTAGCGGAGAACGATCTCCATGTCGCGCAGGCAGGCAGCCATGCGGCGGTGGGTGTAGGCGTTGCCGCCGGGGGCGATCAGAGCGGGCTGCTGAGCGAAGAGTTCGCGGGCAGCGCCGGTGACGATGGCGGAAGCGTTGGAGGTGATGCGGTTCAACGAATCCATACGCTTGTTGCTCTCAGCCGCCATGGCGGGGAGGGCATCAATTGGACCAGCGTTCAGAAATTCGCCGCGGGCATCAGCACAAGCAACGATAACCCTCAACGCAACGCCTAGCGCCCCGTGAGGTCTTCAAAAAGCATCAACGCCGAGCTGCACCCGCAGGACCATGGCGCCCTTGCTGGTCCCCAGTCCTGCTTTGATCACTGCGCACTGAATTCTTGCGGGCTGGTCGCGTTGTGAAGACAGGCAACCCTTTGCAAAGAAAGAGCCCCATTCTTGTTGCTCCCACTAGGTTAACGAGGTGCTTCACCGCACAACTGACCTCCCGATCGCCAACCATGGCCGTTGCCCTTGCCTCCCAACTGCGTGAAGGCACCAAGAAGGCCCACACGATGGCTGAGAACACCGGCTTCGTGAGCTGCTTCCTCAAGGGGGTGGTGGACAAGGCCAGCTACCGCACCCTGGTGGCCGACCTCTTCTTCGTGTACTCCGCCATGGAGGAGGAGATCGGGCGTCTGCGGGCTGAGGGGCATCCGGTGGTGGGCCCGGTGGGCTTCCCGGAGCTGAACCGCTGCGAAACCCTCGAGCAGGATCTCGCCTATTACTTCGGCGACAGCTGGCGCAGTGCCGTGAAGGCCACGCCGGCCGCCCAGGAGTATGCGGCTCGATTGCATCAGTTGGCCAAGGAGGCCCCCGAGCTGCTGGTGGGTCACCATTACACCCGCTACATCGGCGATCTTTCCGGCGGCCAGATCCTCAAGAACATCGCCCAGAAGGCGATGAACCTGGGCGAGCACGATGGCCTGCGCTTTTACGAATTCGACGCGATCCCCGACGAGAAAGCCTTCAAGACCAATTACCGCGCCACCCTGGATGCCCTGCCGATCGATCAGGCCATGGCCGATCGCATCGTGGAGGAGGCCAACCACGCCTTCCACCTCAACATGACGATGTTCCAGGAGTTGGAGGGCAACCTGATCGCCGCCATCGGCAAAGTGCTGTTCGGCTTCCTCACCCGCCGTCAGCGTTCGGGCAGCACGGAAGTGGCGGCGGCCTGAGGCTTGGCGGCGGTTGGACCGGACCCATCAGTCCTCGATTAAATCAACGCTCACCAGCCGGGTGAGGCCTCCAGTGGTGGCCGGGTCGATGGTGCCTGGCTTGAAGTTGGCCTGAAACCACCACTGGCGACCATCCTTGCTGCGCCGCTCCACACGGAAGTTGTCCAGTCCCTGCTCCCGCAGTGCCAGTTGCAAAGCATCTCCGCTGCAGCCGGCGCAAGTGACGGAAAGTGGCGGTAGCCCAGGCACTTCAACGCTATAGACGGGCATGGGCTTACGGCGACAGCTCAGGTTGCCATAGGAATCGAGTAGGGCTCAGGGAGCGTCATCCGTAGCGATGACAACGCAACCCCCCATCCGGCAGACCTAGGGTTGCAAAACTTCATGACTTGGCTTCGCAGGATGGCTTCTACCCCTGATCTGGCCTCGCTTTATCAGTTGCTGTCTCTCCAAGAGCGGCCGATCCTGCCCTCGGGCGAGCGTCGCGCAATCCTGGGTTGTGGCTACGTGGGCGAAGCGGTTGCCAAATCCTGGAAGCAGGAAGGGCATGCACTCTGGGGCACCACAACCCGGCGTGAACGCTTGGCAGAGCTGGCTGACCTAGTCGAGAATCCGTTGGTTTTTGATTCAACGGATCCCTCCAGCAGCCTGGACTTCGCGGCAGATCTCGACGGCATCTTGGTGTCCTTCGCTCCGTCAAAGAGTTCCAGTGTTGAGCTGAACCAATACGAGCAGACCTTTCTTGGCGGCCTGCAACGGCTGATCGAAACGCTTAGCCGTCGGCCTGTCAGCTCGCCACTGCAGCTTGTTCACCTGAGCAGCTGTGGCGTGTATGGCAACCGGCAGGGAGCGCTCACAAGTGAGAGCGATCCAACTGATTCAAATCATCCAGTGAATTCCGTGCTCGTGAGGGCAGAGCAGATGATCGCGTCGGTCCGCACCGAATCGATCAAGGTCTGCGTGTTGCGCCTCGGTGGCATATATGGGCCTGGACGCGATATTCCGGGCATGTTGCTTAGTGCTGCTGGCGGCTTAGTGCAGCGTAATGGCTTGAATGTGCCGTGCTGGATTCACCGCGACGACATCGTTCGCGGTATCAACTTCGCCTTTGACCAAGGCCTGAATGACACTTATAACCTGGTCAATGACACCCAGTACAACGGTCAGGAGCTCACAGATCGGTTGTGTGAGCGGGCTGGCCTGCCACTGGCCAAGTGGTTGACCAGAGACACCAGCGATCGAATCCTTAATGCGCGGGTGAGTAATGAGAAGCTTAAGCAGCTTGGCTTCAGCCTTTCTCATCCATGCATGGTGGGCTGATAGCGGCGCTCTATCCAGGCCAGCAGATTGTAATTGTCATCGAACTCCATTGTCAGATGCACAAAGTTTTGACGATCTAGTACCCAGCCGAAGTGGAGGTCGAATGAATGCTTTGGCAAACTCTCAGGAAGGCTGCAGATTAAATTATCTTCAAATAGCCCATTCGCTTCATTCTTGATAAACCATTCGCTACAGAATGGTGCCAACCGCTGTTCTGACATCGCAATTCCAGAACTGAATCCGGGTCTGATCACTGATTCCACTCCTTGCCAGCCAAAGACGGTCTCGAATACTGCCTCCAACGATTGAAACTGAGAGCGTTCCGGGTCAGGACTGGTGCGTTGGCAGCGGAAGGGTGTGGCGGCGATTGAGTCCAGCAGCATCTCTCCATCCGGTTGTTGCTGGTAAAGCGCAACCAGCATCGAACGACTGCGGCCGTTGAAGAAGTTCACTTCATGCCCAGCACGCGTGCAGCTGCCTGACATTTGCAGGCTCGACTGGTCTGCAGTCTGCGGAAAATGCCAGCAGTTGTGGCTGAGGTTGTAATTGTGCCGATATAGGGGGAAGCGGCGTTCTCCACCCGGTGCGAATCGAAGGCCTGTTCCATGCCATTCACCCGTATGCGCATCCGAGAAGCTGATGGCGTAATGCGAGGCCTCCGGGTTGACGGTGCCCTGCTTCATATTCATGCCGTCGCTGTTGCGGCCGTACCAGGTGGTTGTTCCTTGCCAGTCGCCATCAAAGCTGGCGCGCATGAGGTTCCATTGGCGATCAGCTGCGGCTTTGGCGTGGATGTCTAAATCTTCCATTGTCTTCAGTTCGGTAGTCGGGTTTCCCAGAATCGTTGTTTCGTGATCAGAGGTCCTAGGCGAAAAGTTTATGGGGCTCTCAGGCCATTATCCGCTGGCGAAAGATCCTTGGGGCTGGGGTGTGCCTTAATCCACTTCGTTGCCAAGGCCGACCCTAAATATTTCTTAATCAATCGAGCGAGTGCAGCTGCAAGCGTTTGTTGGCCTATGGTGATGTGTTGCCTCATGATCGCTAAGCCATGTCCAAGGTAGGTGTGCTCCTGCTGAACCTCGGGGGTCCGGAGCGCATCCAGGATGTCGGCCCTTTTCTCTACAACCTGTTCTCGGACCCCGAGATCATCCGGCTACCCAACCCAGCTCTGCAGAAACCTCTGGCTTGGCTGATCAGCAGTCTGCGGGCGAGAAAGTCGCAGGAGGCTTATCGCTCTATCGGCGGGGGCTCGCCACTGCGGCGAATCACTGAGCAGCAGGCGCGGGAGCTGCAGAGTGCCCTGCGTCTGCTTGGGATCGAGGCCACCAGCTACGTGGCGATGCGCTACTGGCACCCCTTCACCGAATCGGCGGTGGCAGACATTAAAGCCGACGCTGTGGATGAGGTGGTGGTGCTGCCTCTTTATCCCCATTTCTCGATTAGCACCAGCGGTTCCAGTTTCAGGGAGCTTCAGCGTCTTCGTCAGGCTGATCCTGTCTTCGCAGCGTTGCCGATTCGATGCATCCGCAGCTACCACGATGACCTGGGCTATATCGACGCCATGGCCGGGCTGATCGCCCGCGAGATCCAGGCCTGCCCAGATCCAGATACCGCCCACGTGTTCTTCAGTGCCCACGGTGTTCCTAAGAGCTACGTGGAGGAAGCGGGCGATCCCTACCAAGGGGAGATCGAAACCTGCGCCCGGTTGATCATTGAGAAGTTGGAGGCCACATTGGGCCACAGCAACTCTTTCACCCTCGCTTACCAGAGTCGGGTGGGCCCTGTGGAGTGGCTCCAGCCCTACACCGACGAGGCATTGGAGGAGCTAGGACGGCAGGGCGTGAAGGATCTGGTAGTTGTGCCGATCAGTTTTGTGAGCGAGCACATCGAGACCCTCGAAGAGATTGACATCGAGTACCGCAAGCTGGCTTTCGAGTCGGGCATCACTAATTTTCGCCGTGTTCCTGCGCTCGACACCAACCCTGCGTTCATCCAGGGGCTTGCGCGACTCGTTCAACATGCCCTGGAAGGGCACGAAGTGAATCTTGACCAGGCGGCCGCTCTGCCCAGCACTGTCAAGCTATACCCCCAAGATAAGTGGTCTTGGGGCTGGAACAACAGCTCAGAAGTGTGGAATGGCCGCTTAGCTATGCTCGGACTCTCCGCTTTTCTAGTGGAGCTGATCAGGGGCAGTGGGCCTCTTCATGCCCTCGGCTTGCTGTGATTTCCTTTTTACTCAGGGTAGTGTCTATCCAGATCAAACAACACCTCATGGATATATGTTTCGGTCCATTCTGCGCCATGAAAGCGGCTGAGCATCCCTCTTGCCGGGTCTTTCTCTGCCCGGTAGCTGGTGTAGCGCCGTTGGCCATTGAGCAATATCGCTGAGCGGTCATCTGCTACGGGAGCCGCTTCATGCACGAGTTGTAAATAAAGTTTTAAGTACTCAGCAAAGGCTTGAAATATAACGGTGGCGATCAGCTCATCGGAGGCTGCTCCCAAAGGCAGGCGGGTCCAGAGAAATGCAGGCGAAAAGTAAGGTTCCGCCTCGGCAGGAATAGGCCCGCCATCGGGTAAGTGAGGTTTCCAGCTGTTAAAAATTGGGAGTAAGCGATCCCAGACAGGTTGGGTATGGAGGGAATCGCTGCGGTCGACTGGCTGCAGGTCAAGGGCTAGCAGATGGCCTGAGGGCAGCGTGACCAAATCGGCTCCGAAGAAAGGCAGATCAAAGCGGCAGTGGGGATTGATGACTAGGTTCAGAACGGACGCTGCTGGCCCCGCCTCCACGCAAGCGGCCCTCACCTGGCGAAGCTTGTTGGTTTGACAGGCCCAGGTTGCAGTTTGCACAACTACCGGCTGTGCCTTCGAACCGGTGGATCCGGTTTTTTGCAGAAACTGCTCCGGCACGGGGTAGGCGGCTGGCTCCAATGCCTGAAGCATTTTGACTGCATGATCAAGAAAGGGCTGCCAACGCCAACCGGGGATTCTGACCTGGTCAAGGCTGCAGCTTTGCGGTGCTGTCATTGCTGCGGGCTAGATGGGAAGAGGAACTCGTGCAGAAAGCGATCCGACCAAGCCTTGCCGAAGTGGCTGCTAAACAGGCCGTGAGCCGGATCTCTTTCGGCGCTATAGACATCGTATGCCTCCTGCAGGGTTTTCACCTTTTCTGCTGTAACTATGGAAGTGCGTTGGCCCGCTTCGGCACTGAGCTGCCAGTAGCAGTCGAGAAAGGCAGTGAAAGCCCTAGGCAACGATTCCTGCGCCTCCTCAGCTCCCCCACGGCAGAACAGCAGCCAGGGAGAAAAATATTGGTTTGGATCAAATGAACGCATGGCTTCAGCACCGTGAAGATCCGGGTGGCGAGAAATAAGATCCTTTAGACCTCGATAATAGGCGTCAAGATAATTTTGATCTTGCAGTAGTGGCTGAAAATCAAGGACTGCGACCAGCTTGCCGCGGGTGCCGAACCAAAGGAGATCGATTCCCATCAGGGGCTGATCGTTGTTGAATTCGGGATAGGCCACAGAATTCAACACCTGCAGGCTGTCCCCTGCGTCCAGCCTGGTCACCCTCCAGCGCCGGAAACCCGGCACATTCCAGAGCCAGCTTTGGATCACGCTCTGCCTCTTCAGGGAGCGACACTCAGCTAGCCCCTCGGGTGGGGCAACGGGCTGCGCTCCCGACAGTTCCAGCTTGCTATTGAGCTCTTGCAAAAAAGGGTCAAACATTTCGGAGCGCTCAGGTGCAGGGTGGGTTAACTGAAACCGGCGGCCAGGGAATTGGCGCTTTCCCGAAGCGCCTGCAAAGTTGCGTCGGAGGGGCAACGAAGCTCCGTGCAGTAGGTGGTCATCGTCACACCATCGAGGCACTGCACCGAGCTCACCCGCATGCGCACCTGATCCGTGACGAACCAGCAGCGCTCCGTGCCGACATTGCTGTCATAGCGCGTGGTCACAGTCATGACGCCATCGGAGGAAAAGGTGTATTGACTGAGAACGGGCTGTTTTTCCACGTATCCCTTGTCACGGACCAGAAAACCCTGAGAGGGATCTCCTGCCAGAGGTATATCTATTAATACAGCTGCTTGGTCTTCTGTTCTAGCCAGGGGTTTTAGATTGCTTTCCCACCAGAAACGGGCCCCCCCTGCTGCTAGCTCAGGGTTAATTTTTAGAGTAAGGCATATCTGCTCGATGGCTGGATCCTGCGCGGAGAAGGGCTCGATAACAAGGTTGGAATTGCCGAATTCATCATCTTGGTGGTCGAGGTGGTGTACGGCCCGTCGCGTCAGCCAGGCCCCTCGACTGGCCGCCAAGAACTGGTCCATCGTTCGGGCTGGGTCCATGGGTGCCAGGGGCGGGTGAGGGGGATGGGAGTTAGTCCTGCTCGGACTTCTGGGACTCAAGCTGAGCCAGAATTGCTTCTAGCTTCTGCAGCTCGGGATGCTGAGCCAGGGTGAATTCCACTTGCTTCTGAGGAAGCTTCAGTCTCTGACCCATTCCGATTACGTCTTTGACAAGACGATCGCGGTAGGCCGCGAGCTGATCAATCGACTCCTCCAACTCCTGGCGGCTGGGATCGGATGCGTTGATTGCAGACGTGTCGGCGCGAGCGGTGGTGCCGTCGGACATGGGTTGCATAGCGCTAAGCTCAGCATACGGAGTCGACCGCTGCGATCCACCAAAACAGCTGCGCCGTTCACCAGGGCTGCTTGGTTGTGGCGGATCACCCCCAGCAGGGCGGCCGGGTCGCATTGTTGCTGCAGCTTCTCGATGCGTTGGCGGCCCTTGCGGCCCATGCATCCCCCATCGCAGCAGCCGATCAGCTGGGATGAGCGGTTCGTCATCGCGGCTGGGGAGCGGGACACATTTGCTCCAACCATGGGCACTCTGGTGACGATGCGCAAGCAGCGGCGCCGATCCTGACCGCCCTGGGCAAAGCGAGCCGGTCGAATCTCCAGGTGACCATGGCGCTCAAGAGCCTCCACAAGCGTGGGCAACACCGCCGCGAGGCGTTTGCCGCAGCGATGGTCGCTGGCCTCCCACAGGGTCTCCAGGAGTTGCATCACTCGGGGCCATAGCGCCTCCAGCCGGCAGCAACCGCAGCCCGGATTTGCGGTGATACCCGCTCAGTGCTGCATCCATGGTGAAAATGGAAGAAAAGATAAATCTCCCGGCGCTTTGTTCCCCGATTGGGTGGGAGTGTGTCCTTCCCCTTGCCAAAACCCTTTGCCAGCGCGCCCTTTTTGAGCGCGTCCGCGATGGGTGACGAAAGTTTGCATGATTGCGTTGATGGGGGCCCTGAGGCTGGAGATAGCCGTAATTTCCCCTTACGCCTTCCCCGAGAGGCAGCTAAGCCATGCAGACCTAAACAGATCTAACGATCTTCACTGGCTGTCAATTGGCTGAGCACAAGAACCCCTGGCCCCCTTCCCATGCTCGACGCCTTTTCACGCGCTGTCGTCAGCGCAGATTCGAAGACTGCCCCGATTGGAGGCGGTGAGCTCGCTGCTCTCCGTAACTATGTTGCTGAAGGCAATAAGCGTCTTGACGCTGTCAACGCCATCACCAGCAACGCCTCCTGCATCGTTTCAGATGCGGTCACCGGCATGATCTGCGAAAACACTGGCCTGATCCAGGCTGGTGGCAACTGCTATCCCAACCGCCGCATGGCTGCCTGCCTGCGCGACGGTGAAATTGTGCTTCGCTACATCAGCTACGCCCTGCTGGCCGGCGACGCCTCGGTTTTGGACGACCGCTGCCTGAACGGCCTCAAGGAGACCTACATCGCTCTGGGCGTTCCCCTTCAGTCTGCCGCCCGCGCCGTGGCCATCATGAAGGCTTCTTCCACAGCTCACATTAACGAGACAAACACCAGCGGCACCAACCCTGTGGAAACCCGTTTCCGCAAAATGGAAACCGTTCAAGGCGACTGCTCCGCTCTAGTGGCTGAAGCTGCTACCTACTTTGACCGTGTGATCAGCGGCCTCAGCTGATTCATCCGAAGAGATTGCTTTCTTCTCAACCATTACTTCTTTATTAAACGAGGATCTCCAAGATGAAGTCTGTTGTGACCACTGTTGTGACCGCCGCTGATGCCGCTGGTCGCTTCCCCTCCCAGAACGACCTGGAAGCTGTTCAGGGCAACATTCAGCGAGCTACTGCTCGTCTTGAAGCTGCTGAAAAGCTGGCTGCCGGTCTGGACAAAGTGACGAAGGAGGCTGGTGACGCTTGCTTCAGCAAGTACCCCTACCTCAAGCAAGCCGGCGAAGCTGGTGAGAACCAGGTCAAGGTGGACAAGTGCTACCGCGACATCGCTCACTATCTGCGTCTGATCAACTACTGCCTGGTTGTGGGCGGCACCGGCCCTCTCGATGAGTGGGGCATTGCCGGAGCCCGTGAGGTGTACCGCACCCTGCGTCTGCCTACCGCTGCTTACGTGGAAGCGCTCACCTTCACCCGCGATCGGGCTTGCTCCCCTCGTGACATGAGCCCCCAGGCTCTCAACGAGTTGAAGTCGTACCTTGATTACGCCATCAACGCCCTCTCCTGATCAGTTTCTGATTAATTGTTGAGGACAACCCAGGGAGGCCTTCGGGCCTCCTTTTTTATGTGAAAATCAGGCGTTGCCTACCCTCCCCCTCTCCTCGATGGAAATGGAAGCATTAGATATCTTATTTGATGATCTCGCCCACCCTAATCCTTATATTCAAAGCCAGGCTTTTATGGCTATGGTCAGGGATTGGCCTCAGCAAGCTCTTCCTCGCCTGCTTGGTCTGTTGGCCCAACCGGATATAGCTTTACGCAGGGCTTCTGTTCGTGGTATTGGCGCCTTTGGTGCGGCAGCCTTGCTGCCCTTAGCGGATCTTCTTATGGCTAGCACGGACAGCACTATCCGCGCCAGCTGCGTGAAGGCCTATGCCCAGGTGGCTTCAAACCAGCCTGGGATCCATTTCCCCGAGACAGCGATGCGGGCTCTCGAGGAGGCACTCAGCGACGACTCACCCGTTGTGGCTGTTGCTTCGGTGATGGCCCTTGGGCAGGTTGGTGGGCAGGCGGTGCCGCTGTTGCTAAGAGTGGTGGGCGGAGATAATCCAGCCCAGGCGGTAGCTGCTGTCAATGCACTCGCCCAGATTGATGATCCTGCAATTGAACGGACTCTTAGAGATCTGCAGAACCAACCACAGCTAGACAGTTATGTGCGCGAGACGCTTGAATCAGCCCTCGCTCGAATTAGGGACCTGCAAGCCCGCCAACCTCAGCCGGGCTGACGCGAGACAATTGCCAGCTTCACTTGCTCAGCTGACTGATTGCTAATTCCAGCACTAACCTGACACCAGGTTGTTCTTCCTGCTCCACACTTGCTTTTAAGGCAGGCAATGCATCCTTGGCCCCTAGCTTCATCAGCGATAGAGCAGCGTTTTTGCGGACCTGTTCTTCCTGGTCGGTGAGCAGCGGGAGCAGGCGCGGGCATGCCCATTCGGGCTCTTGCAGCTTGCCCATCAGTGTTGCAGCTTCTGCCCTCACCTCGGAGTCCAGGTCATCCAGCGCGGTTAGAAGCAGCTGTCTCGCCTGGTCATCCCCCAAAGCCTGGATCTGCTCGCCGAGAGCTGCTATTGCTGCCGCTCTTACCCTGGCATCAGGTGAGCTGGCTGCTTGGCGAAGTGCCTCGGGAGCCCTGGCGCCGATAAAAGCGATCCCCCAGCTGGCCAGCCCTTGCTGCATGGCTGAGGCTTCTGGATGAACCAGCACTGTGAGGAGTGGCTCGAGAGCCTGGTCGCCGACTGCGGCCATCGCTCCGACAGCTGATCCCTGCACCACGGGATCCGAATCTGAGAGCAGGGTTTCGAGTAAAACGGGCAAGGCAGAGGGATCCGCAATCAGGGTCAGAGTTTTCGCTGCAGCGCGGCGAACGGTGACGTTGTCGTGAGACCGCAATGCACGGCAGAGTGTTGGCACTGCTGCTGAACCCACTGCTCCAAGGCTTTCGGCAAAGGTGAGCCGCATTAAGCCTCTGGTATCGCCGAGACCAGCAACCATGCGCTCAATTGCTGGGCTATCGGAGGCGGGAACTAGCCCCTGGCGAAGTTGGGAACGAAGCTCTGCAGCCAGAATGTTGGCTTCCTCCACGCTCAGTTGCTGGTTCCCAGATGCGGGGGCAGTGGACAACTCGGTAGACAAGGGACCCTCCTATCAAGCAAAATTATCAGGGATAGCCATGGCTTTCCTATGGTGGGCTTAACAAGACCAAGACATGACACGTTTTTTGCTCTCCCACAACCTTCAGGTAGTTTCCGAAAACCTGAAAGGCCTGAACTCCGCCGATCTGGCGGCTGGCCTTGTTGCACACCTACCCACCGATGTCCATGTTCAGGCACTGAGCCACCCCCACTGGTTGGTTCAGGTGGAAGCGGAGCTGCTACCCATCGATCTGGCCAATGCCGTACTCCAGGCCTGGCGTCAGCTCCGCTGCTCTGCAGGCGCTGCAGATGATGCGTGCCAGCTGTTGGCCTTGGGTGGACGCAAGGACGATCAAGCAGCCTCTGGAGCTTTGCTGCAGAGGAGTGCCTGGGGGGTCGATGTGGTGGAGACTCTGAACGCTGCCGCTTTCCTTCAGTCGATCAACTGGGAACTGCTCAAGCAGGGGCGTGCTCCTGATGGTGTGTTCGAGCTCCATGGCTGAGCTGGGCTACTTGCGGCGGCGGCGAGTTGATTGCTGGCCAGGCTCGGGTGGCTCGCCATGTTCCATGGCCACTGCCGCCACTCCGGAAGCCGAGGTGGCCGCCTCAAACAGGCTCACTGATGTAACAGGGATCCCGTTCTGGTGGAGTTGCTGCAAAGTGTGGCTCAGCATATGGGGCGGAACCCGGAGCTTCTGAACAGCCCTCTGGGGTGTTTCGGATTTGATGCTAGTAACAAGCAGAAGTGCACCACATTGATAGGGACCCATTGTGCCTCTAACTTAAACAGCTTCATGTTGATCGCTTCCTGGCTGGATTGGATCAAGACACATAACTCTTAAACTTTCAGCGGTGTTGCCCCGCCGGCTATCAGAGTTGGAATCAGCTCTTGCTTGAGCTCCGCAGCTTCGACTACCTTGACCTCTGAGGACAGTATTTTGGCCAGCTCCAGCAACAGTTATGACAATATTCATCCAGGCCTCAGCCACCACGGTGCGCTCGCCATTCTTGAGCAATCTCTTGACTCTCTCGATTCTGCTAGCGATTACTACATGGCGGTCGCACATCTCGTAAATTTTCCTGGCAATAAAACGGAGGAGGCTTTATTGAGGCTAATCGAGACTTCTTCGTCCGAACAGGCGGTCAATCTTGCGCGCCGCAAAGCGGTCGAAGTTTTGGGCCGGCTTGGGGTTCAACGGGCCATCCCCAGCATTGGGCGTTGCCTAAGGAGCAATGATCACTATCTCGTTGAAAATGCCGCCTGGGCCCTGCTTCAGCTCAATTGCCAGGATGTTGAACTCCATCAGGAGATGTGCCTGCTACTCAATGATCCAGCCCAGAGCCGCAGGGTTCTTATTCAGGCTCTTTCCGGGTTAGAAGTGCACACGGCCTTGCCCGTGCTTCAATCGCTGCAAGATGAGGCGAATCCAGGGGTTCGAGGGGCTGCTTTAGCCGGGGTTGCACAGCTTAGTGGCGATAGTAGTCGCCTTAAAGAGTTGGAAGACCACCTGACCCTGCCGAACCAAATGGATCGGCAGTCGGCAATTCAGGATTTAATTGACTGTCGGGCTACGTATCTATTGCCCTCGATCCTCAAGGCGCCCGTGTCCCCTGTGTTCAGGTTGCGCGCTCTGCGGACACTCTGGCCGGGCCAAGACAAATCACACGCAGGCCTTGACCTGCTTACTTGTTTAGATTCGCTGATGTTGGATCAGCCAGAAGATTTGGTCTTGGCGCACTGCTACGACACTGACCCCACCACATTATTTTTATTTGATGAGTTTTTTGGTACTGACTTTAGCCGTTGCTATCTAGCATTGTCCACATTGAAGCATAGGCCAGCAGAGGAGCTCTGGCCTGTTTTCTGGAAGCGATGGCAGGAGGATGCCTATAATGATTATGGTGCTCATTACTTCTTCATTCAGCTTCTTGGTAGTGTGGATGTCTGGCCTTCCGCTGCCACCGCCACCATTGAGTCGCTTCTGCTGGAAGCCATGAACAGCAAGCGACCGCAATTCAGCAAGTCAAAAGTGGCTGCTTGTCTGACATTGAATAAACATTTTCCTGATATATGGTGCAAAAGTGTGCAGCAGTTTTTGTCTTCCGACCTCATAGCAAGCTGGGAGCTGCGTTATGCTGCATTGATGGGCCTTGGTTCAATTGATATTGGGAATAATCATGAAATATTTTTGCTCTTAAAGAACTATTTATCCGTTCAGGATCCTGATCCTTTTGTAGATCGTAGACGTCAATTGCTAATTTCCGAAAACCGGGTCTGAAAAGACCCACGCTCAGCCCAGTAGCGTTGAATTTCCAGGCCTTTGGGCCTCGGCACAGCTGCGTCAGCTCTCAGGATCTTGAATGTTCGACGCGGCCCCATGGGCCAGTTTCCAATTGCTCTTACAGACCGCACTTGCCCACCAATCATATTTAGGCAGGCTTCAAAACGCTCAAGCTGACTATGATCAATTGTTTCAAAAATAAAGTCTTGGCCCTCGCAAATTAGGTGCTGCGAGCGAATCCAGCTTCGGAATTGCTGGATAGCTGGTCCGTCAGCTTGCATGGTTTCTGTTTTATCCAATTTGTTCAGGTTCTTCTCCCTTATGATTAATTAGACGTGCCCACTCAGCTGTGACTTCATTCTCAAAGCTAGCCACGCGTTCAAATCGTAGTGGCCCATGTTCAGAGCCCCATTGCAAGGTATTAGTAGCTGGATCAAAACCCTGATCTCTACTAATCCAGTTTTCATGATCAACCAACA
>Ga0310333_100172_pt1 | contig 18240 bp, 7 predicted proteins | sample LakMicSRFTotalB7_FD_195547 | JGI IMG/M metagenome (GOLD analysis project Ga0310333, IMG submission 195547) | Enriched freshwater cyanobacterial communities from Lake Michigan, Michigan, United States - MI23.SRFL.Total.B7 (v2) (version 2) | ecosystem: Environmental > Aquatic > Freshwater > Lake... | reverse complement strand
GAAATGGTGGAGTGTGGCCTACGTGATGGTGGCCCAGGCCATCAGCGGCATCGCCAAGGATCTCAACAAGATGAGCGCCAAAAGTGCCATCAAGACCGTGGTTCCAGAAACCCCAAACGATCAGCAACAGGGCGAACAACAACTGTTTCGTTGGGTGGCGATTCTCACCGGTTCCAAGAACGCCCTCAAGGGGGTGGGCTTCTTCCTCGGCGGCGTGCTGCTTGCCACCATTGGTTTCAACGCAGCCGTGGCGGTGATGGCCGGCTGCCTGCTGCTGGCCTTCTGCGGCACCCTGGTCCTACCGGCCGACATGGGCCGTATGAAGGCAAAACCTGGCTTCAGTGCCCTGTTCTCCAAGAGCCGCGGCATCAATGGGCTCTCCTTGGCGCGCTTCTTTCTCTTCGGTGCCCGCGATGTTTGGTTCGTGGTGGCGCTGCCGGTGTTTCTCGAAGCCGTCCTGGGTTGGAAGTTCTGGGAGGTTGGCGGCTTCATGGGCCTGTGGGTGATCGGCTACGGCATCGTGCAGGCTTCAGCCCCGGCCTTACGGCGAGCCTGGGGCCAAAGCGCCCCGCCGGGCGTCAAGGCAGTTGAGTTTTGGAGCGCCGTGCTCACCGCTATCCCAGCCCTCATGGCCCTGGCTCTCTGGCGTCAGGTGGGCAATCCAGGGGTGGCGGTTGTCGTTGGTCTAGCGGTATTTGGGGTGGTGTTCGCCATGAATTCTTCAATTCATAGCTACATGATTCTGGCCTACACCGATGCTGAATCGGTGAGCCTCAATGTCGGCTTCTACTACATGGCCAATGCCGCTGGACGCCTGGTTGGCACGCTGCTCTCAGGAGCCCTCTTTGTGGTGGGTGGTATGCAGACATGCCTGGCGGCATCAGCGTTAATGGTGGCGGCGGCCCTTGTGGTCAGTACCAGGCTGCCGCCGCCACCGCGCCAGTCGCTTCCAGCAGGCTAAAAGCCCAATCTATCGTCGTTGCGAATTAAGACGTGTCGACCCAAAATTCTGAAATCATCGTGCATATTGCATCGCTAACAGATCAATAAGTAGATATGGATTCCCGTCCGCCAACAAACTCACAGCCTAGCAATCAGCTTCTTTATCTTGCACCGTTTCGCCTTCAGGGCCTCGGAGACCTTGGAGACCTTGGAATCAGAGAGGTCTACATGCAGGTCGTCGTCTTGATCACCGACTGGGTCGGTCCCCTCGACGGGATCAGAGTCTGTGCCCTGATCCTGGATCGGCCCTAGCTGCGGCTGGTCTTAACGCTGCAGGGGCTACCCAGCAGGGTCAGCTGCGCCCAGGGCGCAGAAGTTGGAGAAGCGTCCCATCGGTCCTCCGATCGCGTCTTTGGATGCTGCAGGCCCCCCATCGGGCTGGGCCTACTGGGCCCTATTGCCAGGGATGGGGTTTCATCCGGCGCAGGGGCAACGATACAGGTGGGCGAAGAGCAGCCCAACATCAAAGGCTTCCGCCCTAGGGATTGGCAGCAAAGTGTGGGTGGTTCCGGAAGCACCCTCGGAAGCCCACCATGGCTAGCGCTTGACGATCGTCTCCGGTGCTGAGACAGTTGCTGGAGCTACGGGTGGACGTGGCAATGGGTAAGCCCTCGAGGCGTTGGCCATCGGGGAAACCGCTGAGAAGTTAGCTCGGGTCAGGCACGAGGCCCAACAAGACCGGTGAAGGGCGCTCCGACGGACGACGGGACATCTTCGAGCGCCAAAGCCAGGAAGGACGGTCGTTTAGAAAGATGGCTGAAGTGGCTGGTATTTCGCGCGCTACGGCCCACCGCTACGGCAAGGCTAACCGACATCCCCTCAGCTAGAACTGAGACCTGTAAGCCCCCTAACTGGGACCCAAAACCCCTAAACTATCCGTGATATGCAACGTCTTCCCTGACGGACTAGCAGGAGCTTTCACCGTGACGACACTGGAGCAAGTCGAGAAGCGTAAAGCCAACCAAGCCGAGAAGCAGGTGGCTAAGGTCTGAGTTTACGGGGTTTCGACCCCTCGCACACTAAACCGTTCCACTAAACAGACCAAAGTGACAGCAGAAAAATGGTCCTACAAGGTGGTCGGTTGGGGAGCTGAGCTCGCCTTCTACAAGGGTCTCACTCTGGACGAACTCAAACCAAACAATGAGAAAGGGACAGACGGACTTGAAGACTTAAAAGCTGATAGATACGACTCACTTGTTGGTGGGGTCTGGGTTGTCGGAGACGCAGGCACCGCCCACGAAGCTGGGTTTGAACACCCAGAAGTCGACTACACGAGCGAAGGACTGGTTCGCCCCTTTCTGCGTAAGTGGTGGTGGGAGCTGGAGCTAGATAGCGAATTTGACCCGGAATTGCTGAGCTTTGAGAACAGTGTCCTTACCTACGACGGCACCGACTACGAGCCGAAATGGGCGACAACAAAAGGCGCTGACGAGCCTTACGAGGTGTGAGGTCGCCAAATGGGACGATCTAATCAAACAGTGTTTAGGTTGAGCGCCTGTCGGTGTAGCAGTACTCACCCGAGGAAGTTCAGCCAACAGGAAAGCCTGCGCAAGTGCTGCCCACGTAGACAAGGGCGTAGCCACGATCTGCAACACAGAGAATTACTATTTCTATCTTGATTAGGCCATAAACTTGGCGCTCCTGAGGCAGCAGCAGGGCGCCCCGGTGCAGGTCCTAGGTAAGGGCAGCACTCGTCAGTGGAAACATGAAGCGTCTTGCGGCATCTGATAGTGTTCCCACACGCTCCAGGGCCCCCGCTTTATTCCAATAAAATTAGCGAGCGAGGCTAAAACAGAGGGCTTAAGTACACCACATAGGCTCCGCAGAGCACAACGGTAGGCGGTACAACGCGTTGGTATATAATTTACGGAGCACAAATCCTCGTTAATGCAAAAAGTGCAAGCAGCCACGCCCAAGACCCTCGACTTGCACAAGCAGCAATTCCTCCGGCGACCTTCGGCAGTGGCGGCCCGGCTTGGTCGGGGTGGCCAACCGAGGGTGCTTCGCTGGCTGATCGCTCCGCTCCTGGTCTTGACCAGCGCGACTCCAGGTCTGGCTGGTGGTGGCGGGGCGGTGTTGGTGGATCCTGGCGCTGCGAAGGGTCAACACTTCCACCCCAAGGGCCAACCCGCCTCTGCTACGACCATCAAGCTGTGGCAAAAGCAACAGGCCATCCTGCCGTTTGAAGACAAGCGAGATTTTGAAGAGGCAAAACGGGGCTTCATCGCCGCCCCGACCTACAAACAAATCAAGCGAGCCGATGGCGGCGTCGCCTGGGACATGGCCAGCTACGACTGGCTGCTCACAGGGCAGGACTTCAAAAGCATCAACCCCTCGCTGCAACGCCAGGCCCTGCTGAACATGGCCTACGGCCTCTATGAGGTGGTGCCCGGCAAGATTTATCAAGTGCGAGGCTTTGATTTAGCGAATATCACCTTCATTAAGGGCGACAAGGGCTGGATCGTGTTTGATCCACTTACCAGCAAGGAAACGGCCCGGGCTGCCCTTGATTTTGTCAACGAAAAACTGGGTGCCCGTCCTGTCACGGCCGTGGTCTATTCCCACTCCCACGCTGACCACTTTGGTGGCGTTCGCGGCGTCGTTGATGAAGCGGATGTAGCCAGTGGCAAGGTACCGGTTATCGCGCCCTTGGGCTTCATGACCCATGCCGTGAGCGAGAATGTCTACGCCGGCAATGCCATGAATCGGCGCCTCTTTTACCAATATGGCGTGCTGTTGCCGCGCAGCCCCTTTGGCCATGTCGACCAATCGATTGGTAAAAATACAGCGGCTGGCACCTCCGGTTTGATTGCACCGACGCGCATTATTGAAAAGCCTATTGAGGAGCTCAAGGTTGATGGTGTGACAATGGTGTTTCAGAACACGCCTGGCACGGAGGCCCCCGCCGAGATGAACACCTGGTTCCCCCAGTACAAGGCCTTCTGGGCAGCAGAAAACATCACCGGCACCATCCACAACATCTATACCCTGCGCGGCGCATTGATTCGGGACCCGCTGGAATGGAGCAAGAAAATCAATGAGGCTCTCTATAAGTTTGGCAGTCAAGCCGATGTGATGTTTGCTTCCCATAGCTGGCCCCGCTTTGGCAATGGGCGCATTCAGGAGGTGATGCGGGCCCAACGGGATGCCTACGCTCACCTCAACAATAACGTGCTCTATCACGCCAACAGGGGCGTGACAATCAACGAGATTCAGAATGTTTATAAGTTGCCTGCCAGCCTGCAGAAAAATTGGGCCGCCCACAGTTACCACGGTTCGGAAGAGCACAACAGCCGTGCCGTGATCAACCGCTACCTGGGCTATTGGGATGGCAACCCTGCCACCCTGACCCCACTCTCTCCGAAGGACTCTGCGCCCCTCTATGTAGAGATGATGGGCGGCGCCAAGCCCATTCTCGCCAAAGGTCGTCAACTGATCACAGCAGGGAAGTACCTGCAAGCGACGGAAATTCTCAATAAGTTAGTCTATGCCCAGCCAAACAATCAAGCAGCCAAGGACCTACTCGCTGAGGCCTTTGAACAAATTGGCTACAGCAAGGAAAGCCCTAGTGTGCGCAACAGTTTCCTAGCTGCTGCCCTGGAATTGCGCTCCGGCATCCCTACCGGTGCCACCCCGAAATCGGCCGGTCCCGATGTGATCCGTGCCATGGGAACCAACCTTTGGCTTGATTTTCTCGCCATTCGTCTGGATCCCAGTAAAACAACAGGTCAACGCTTCAAAATCAACCTGATAACGCCTGACAACGGCGAACGCTATGTGCTGGAACTCAATAACGATGCTCTCACGAATATCAAGGGGTTCACGGCCGGCGATGCCGACCTTAGTGTCACCCTTAATCGCACTGACTTGGAAAAGCTAATGATGGGATCAGCAACTTTTGGCGAGCTGGTCAACAGCGGCAAAATCAAGTTGGTTGGTAACCGAACCTTGGTTGACCAACTGCAAGCCATGTTGGTGCAATTCAGTCCCGATTTTGAGATCATGCCGGGCACCAAGGTAGCCCCAAAATCGCCGACGAGCAGCCCTTCCACCAAGCCAGCAAGCAGCCATCCCTTCGAGCAAAAATCCCTGGCCGATTCAGCTGGTGGCTGATCGATCAGAGATCTTGCCTATCCCTTGGATTCCTATCTAGTTGGCCATCCGGCAAGTTGCGGGATGGCCTTGGGGATAGGGATGATGCAGATCAATAGCTTCCTAGGAGTTGCCCTGATTACGGACACAGGCAAATGGGCTTTCTACACCAATTTGGACCAGGCCGGCATCACCATAGGAACCGTTGCCAAGGGGGTCTGTCCAGCGTTCGAGACCGTGGCCAAGGCTTCCCCTTGGGTAAAGAAAGTAGTCCTCTGCGCTAGATCAGTCGCACCGAGGGGAACACAGCATAGAAAGAATCCTTGGCCATGTCGGCGGCGAACTCATAGATCGTCTTGCCGCCGCTGATCACCTCCATACGACCCTCGTTGAGCAAGGGGCTTTGCTCATGGCTGGAATCACCCTTTAGGGGCAGGGTTCCGCTCAGAAGGTGACCATAGGGGGCTGTCAAGTAAAGGGGAAACACCTTGATAAAACCAGGCTGGAAGTGCGCAAATTGGACCTTTGGATGAAGAGGCAAAGAGACAGGGGCGATGGGAAGTTACCTAGAACTAACCAACCAGTGAACGAGCCGCTGAAGCCGATTGCTGGTGAGGGATACCTTGGACGATTGAATCGAAGCTTGTGGGCTCGCAGGCCTAGAACTAGCTTCTGACACCATGGGCCTAGCTCGTAAAATTGCCTTCTTGTCCGTGCCAATAATCCGAAACTCGCTTGTGTTGTTCTGAGGCTGTTGCTGCTGCAGGTAAGAGGTGGTCTTTGATAGACCTAGGGAACTAAGCCCGCAGCCGGCTGGGATTAGACAAATGTTGGTACCAGGATCAACAAGCAAACGTCCCAGACCCATGTTGAAACGCGCTGCCCGATCGGTTTCTATCCGGAAAGAGGGCTTCAAGGGACCTAGCCGAACGGAACGACCGGTGTCCTTACCATTATCATCAGTCGCTGCGCCGGGGCGATGGCTGGCTCCTGGAAAGTAGGAAGCCAATTGTTGGTTTTGAACCAAGCCTGGATCGATCGAATCGAAAAGCTGCCTGATGCCGACGTCATCCTTAAATGAAGTTGCAAGTTTGACAGAAATCGTTAGGCCGCTACCGATGCCATTATTGAAACCGATGATGCCATTATCCTCGCCACTGATGGATTGGGTGGCGTTATTGGTAATGACGAAGGAGCTCAGGGTGTAGTCGCCAGCATTGGCGCCATAGAGGGATACGCCATTGTTGATGATTGTGCGAGTCCCCAATCCAGCAGCGGAAAGGCTGAGATCAGCCTTTCCAAAAACCGATGTACCAGCGTAGACCCCCGAGAGGCTAACGGTGTTGGCTAGGGAAGTGCTGCCGTTGTAGTAGGCATCGGCGGGGGTGATGGTGGCGCTTAGGGGTGCCGGTGTGATCGTGAGGCTGCCATTAGTGACGTTAATTGCATAGTTGTCGAGGTTGGTGTTAGCCCCACCGCTGTAAACCAGTTTATCGGTGTAGGTACCAGCATGGAGCCCGGAGGCAAGGCCGGTCATAGTAAGCGACTCCTGACCCACTAAACCAGTGATCAAAGGGTTGGCATTCACCTTGTTCTGGTTGGTGAAGGTTTGGGACGTGCTGGCACCAGCAATGGTGACTGGAGCCCGTTGTACGGCGATGCTTACGCCACTACCGGAGCCATTGTTGGACCCATAGAGGCCATTATTGCTGCCACTGATGGACTTGGAAGTCGTGTCGGTAATTAGGTATGAAGCAATGGTGTAATCGCCAGCATTGACACCCGATAGGGAGATGCCATTGTTGATGATCGTTTGCGGTCCAGCGCCAGGGGCGGCAAGGGCCAGATCCGCTTTGCCAGCCACGAAGGTGTCTGGCAGGATGCCTGAAAGACTGACGGTGCTAGCCAAGAAGGTAGCACCGTCATAGACCTTATCAATCGGCGTGATCACAGCACTTAGGAGTGCCGGTGTGATCGTGAAGGTGCCGTTGGTAACGGTAATTGCATAGTTGGCGAGGTCGGTATTCGCTCCAGCACCGTAGAGCAGCTGGTCCGTATAGGTGCCGGCATGGAGCCCGGAAGCCAGGCCCGAGATGGTGAGCGAATCTTGTCCGACTAAACCAGTGATCAAAGGGTTGGCATTCACCTTGTTCTGGTTGGTGAAGGTTTGGGACGTGCTGGCACCAGCAATGGTGACTGGAGCCCGTTGTACGGCGATGCTGACGCCACTACCGGAGCCATTGTTGGACCCATAGAGGCCATTATTGCTGCCACTGATGGACTTGGAAGTCGTGTCGGCAATTAGGTAAGAAGCAATGGCGTAATCGCCAGCATTGACACCCGATAGGGAGATGCCATTGTTGATGATCGTTTGCGGTCCAGCGCCAGGGGCGGCAAGGGCCAGATCCGCTTTGCCACTCACGAAGGTGTCTGGCAGAATCCCCGAGAAATTCACGGTGCCCACTAGGGAGGTGGTACCGTCATAGACCTTATCAACAGGTGTGATTAAAGCGTTTAAGAGTGCCGGCGTGATCGTGAGGCTGCCATTGGTGACGATAATTTGATAGTTGTCCAGGTTGGTGTTGGCTCCAGCGCTGTAGAGCAGTTGGTCGGTGAAGTTGCCGACATGGAGTCCTGAGCCCAGGCCCGAGAGACTGATGGAATCTTGGCCAATCAGACCAACGACGGTCGCATTTCCGTTGGTTTGGGTTTGGTTGTTGAAGGTTTTGCTGGTGTTTTGACCCGTCACAAACAGCGGAGTCGCACCCACCCGGAAAACGTTTTCAACTGTGTCAACAGATGAGAAATTACCTGCAGACAGAGAAAGCCCGCTATTGGTATTAGTCACCACATTGGTGTAGGCCCCAACGGGGGTGGTGTTGTCATAGCCAGGCTTGAGGTGGGGGTTGACTTGAATGGAGCCGCCGATGCCATCGATCCACTCACCGGGAGTGGACCCAGCTGTGAGGGTCTTGATCGTCACCCCACTTCCAGCCGCCACTCCGTATTCGACACTCTCAACCAGGGGAATCGCTGTTGACCCATAGAGCGAGGACAACGGCTTCATTTTGATCAGGGCCACCCCTGCGGGCGCCAGGGTAAATTGACCAGACCCATAGTTGACTGAGTAGTTGGTCGTGGTTGTAGGGCCGTTGATTGAAATCGCATAGGAGCCTGGGCCCTCTCCAGCTGTCCTGGTAAGGGTGTAGTTCAAGCCAATGCTTGCCAGGGTGTCTTGACCCTGTAGCCCCCCAACCGTTGCTGTTAGGGAGGGATCGGCCTGGGTAACAATCTTGCCATTGTTATTAGCCACTACATCCAAAACTGCCCGGTTGATGAGATAGGATCCATTGTTGTAAGTAATGTCGTAATTGCTCAGTCCGCTGCCGCTGGCATTGGATAGGGCATCTGTGTAGATCCCCGCGTTCGTGCCGCTAGCAGAGCCACTCACAGAGTTCACCCGATCGTTTCCAATCAAGCCTTGGACGGACCAGCTGTTGGTTTTGGTGGTTCCTGAGTAGGTGCTGGTGAGCTGATTGCCGCTGATCGTGAGGGGCGCAGGTGTGATCGCGACCGTTCCCAACTGAGCACTGCTGAGGTCTGTTGTAGGGAAAAGGAAATTGGCTGAATCAACGCCCGATAACAGGGCACTAGTGATGGAATAGGAGGCCGTGGGATTGGCGTTGGGACTATCCAATTGACCGTAGGCAGCCACGGTTAAGGGGGCAATCCCTGTTGGTAGATTGCTTGCTGTGAGGGCTAAGCCTTCTAATGCGGTCGAACCGTTGTAGGTGCGTCCCAAGCCGCTGGGTTGGATTCCGAAGTTCAACACCAGGGGGGTGACCGACAAGCTCCCTGGGGTATAGATCACCGGTAGTGAAGGATCTAACTGACTGGTGCCGGAGGCCAGGGTCATTCCCGAAGGGGTGAGGCCATAGGTTCCGACCCGCAGGTAGGGGGTGCTGCCGGAGCTGTAATCACCCGCAGTCACGCCTGGGGTGATGTTGAAGGTGTAGCTGGTATTAAATTGCGAATCCATCGCCTGCCATGGGCTGCCAGCAGTAGCCGGTGCACTAACCGACAGGTCCACGAGATTGGGACTGCTGTTCGTGAGGGAGCAGGTTGTGCAATAGCGCGCTATCACGCCAGAGGCATTTTTGCTGACCACACCCGATGTCACATCGTCTGCCGTGGTGCTGCCAAACACCGTGCTGCTGTTACCCACATCAATGAGTAACTGGTAGTTGCCGACAACAGTTAGGGCACCAGGCGACACCAAAGGGGTCACGACGGCATAATCACTTGAACCATTAGCCCCGGCGACGGGTAACAGGTCGTAGGCGCCAGCACCAGAGCTGGCCGTGGCATAGCCCTGGGGCGAGACGGAGGCATTGGGCAGAACCGTCGCCAGGGTGTCCGTTCCCTTGAGGCCGCTCACTTGGAGGGATCCGCTCAGATCGGGAGCCACGCCGATGAAGGTACTGGTGGGCAGGGCGGTCAGGGTGAGGGGAGCCGGCGTGATCGTGCCAGGGCCAGAAGCCTGGCTAGGCAGCACATAGTTGCCCAGATTTGTGCCACTGAGGGCCACAAAATCCTTGCTGCTGAGGCTTGTGGTGACCGTCGTTGCTGTGGCCACGTGGGCGGAGTTGTAGGAGCCAACGGTCTGGCTGATGTAGCCCCCCTGGCCCGCCACAAATCCGCTCAGGCTGTAACTGCCACTGCTGGCTAGGGAGCCTGGACTCAGCAAGGCGTTAGCAGTAGCGTCGTAGACTTTGCTTTGGCCGGTGACGGCAACGCTGAGCGGTTTGGGGTTGATAGCGGCCTGCAGGGGTGCGGTTGGTCCGCTAATCACGTAGTTAGCGGCGCCGGGTCCAGCCAGGCTGAGTCCGCCCAAGTTTGGGCTCACAGTGACCGAAGGTGCGGCATCGGCGCTGGCAAAAAGGCCGCTGGTGACAGGACCACCCACCAGGGACACGGATGGGGCATTGGCAATCGCACCGGCCAGGCTGGCGGTGCCGCTAATGGTGGCCAAGGCGCTGCCGTTGTAGGTGATGTCGGCCGCGTTCAAACCGCTGATGGTCAAGGACGCCGGTGAGATCGTGGCGAACAGGGGATTGGTGGGTCCAACAAGCTTGTAGTTGGGATTGCTCAACACAAGGGTGCTGAGGTCGGGCGTCACGCCGATGGCGACGCCCGCATTGGGCGACGCAAAGGTGCCGCTGGAGGCCCCACCGGAGCTAATGCTCACCGGTGCCCCAATCAGGGCACCGACTAAGGTGGGGGTTCCAACCAGCTGGGCTGCGGTTGTGGCGTTGTAGGGGCGGTTTAAGGCGGTGAGATCGCTAACCGTGAGGGGAGCCTGAGCAACGGAAAACGCCGTGCCGCCATAGGTGATGGCATAGTTCGACAAGCCCGTGCCCACAGCATCGCTGAGCACACTGTTGTAGCTGCCCGCATTGGCTGGCGCGGAGAAGGGGGCACTGACGGCGTTGCCTTGGCCCAGGGTCGGACCGCTGCGGATGGTGGTGGTCGCACTCGAGACAGCATCCCCGGTGGTTAGCCCATCGACGGTTGTAATCAACCCGGATGGCGTGAATTTGTTGGAGAATGCCGTGCTGGCGTCGTAGGTGAAGTTGCTCGCGTTTGTATAGATCGTCAGCGGTTTTGGGGTGATGGAAAGGCCCACAGGAGTGCTGCCAACGCTGCCGTCTGTGAGCACCCCTGAGCTGATTTGAATGCCGGGGATACTGGTGGACAAGGAGTAGGTGTAATTGGGATCAGCAATACCTGAGGTTGGCATGCTGTACACCTGTTGCCCGGCCATGGTGGTGGATCCTGGTCGCGTGCCCGTGACGGTGTTTAAGAACTCGTTGAGGGGCTTGTAGAACTCAACGCCGTTGACATTGAGGATGATTTCAGTGGTCGAACCATTCGTGCGCACGCCCGTTGGATTGGTGGCGGCGGTGCTGAAATTCTGAGCTAAGGCATACTCGAGTGAACCTGGAGTGGTGACACTGTTGGTGGTATTAGAGGGGTCGCTACTGCCATACACCTTGGTCAGGTTTGAATTGAGCACCATGTTGTAGGTCGGCTGGATCCTAAATTGGATCACTGGGGTGCCGCCTAATCCAGTGCTGGTGTTGCCTGAGGGGACATTGGCCGTGTTGATGGCGGCATCGGGAAGGCCCGGGGCTGGCACGTTGCCGGTGTGATAGGCCTGGCCAAAGACCGTGTTGCTGAAATTCAGGGAAGCCAAGCTGGGGAATAGATATTCCAGTTGGGTGACAGACGTTTCGGTGGTGGAACTGGCACTACTGGTGGGAGCGCCTGAATAGAGATAGACATTGCCAAGGTCCGAACTCAGGGTGTTTCCATCTAAACCGGTGATCTGGCCACCCGTTCCTGTGCCAACGGCGAGGGTGGCTCCAGCAGCAATCACCACATTACCGGTGCCGCTATTAACGATCTTGGCAGGGGTAATATTGCCGTTCTTTGATGTGGCTAAATAGATACCAGCATTGGACTTCTGGGTGATGCTGCTGCCTGCAAGGGTTTGAATGTCCGCATTTTCACCGATCGCATTAACAACAATGGATCCTGTCGGGTCAGCACCACTGCCCACTGCAGCATCATTACTGATCGAAACAGTATCGCCAAGGCTCAATCGGCCCGCGTTAGCGGTGATGGTGGTATTACCGCCAATCGACTTGTTGTTAATTGCGACCGTGCCACTGCCAGCGATCTGAATCGCATTGCCCTTATTCTTGCCTGCCTGTGTTGGTGCAGCAGCCATGTATTGGGGTGTGATGCCAGTGATGCTGATGGCATCCTGTCCAGCGCTAAAGCTGCCCGCGCTGGAAAGAATCAGTGCTTTAGTGGTATCACTGTTGAGGATAGAAACGGCATCTCCTGCTTGCTTTGCTGTATCAGAACTAGCACCTACTGCGCCACGGATGGATAGACCTGTTTGGGCGGCGAGTGATTGGCTGATTTGGATGCCACCTGCTGTTGACGTGGTAGCTAACGACCAGGCATTGTCGCTGGTGATAAAGCCGCTGGTGGGTGTGCAGCCAGATCCGCTGCACCCGTAGGTGTTGTCCAGCGTTATGGAGCCTGGCATATCCAATGCGTTGTTAAGCTTAATTGCGGCACCTCTGGCAAGGGCTCTGTAATGAATTAACTTACTGGAATCCATGCCTGCATTCACTGGTCCAGCCGTAATGGATGCATTCTTGTCACCAGATGTGGTGTCGAAAAGCAGGGTGCTATCGGCAGTCGTATTCTTCGCTAGCGTAATTGTGCCACTCTGAACAATCCTGCTGTTAGAGATCAAACTAATAGTGCCACCATTGGCATTCTGATTAATGGCACCTTCCAAGGTGATTCCGTTTACAGCAGAGCCGGAGTTATTATTGCCAATAATGGTGATATCACCGGCATTGTTTGTAAGACTACCATCAGCTCGGAGCGTAATTACATTTTTTGCGCTAGAAACAGTGCTATTAATGGCAATCCCGTTTGCAGACACAATTGGGATCCAAATATCGACACCGCTAGGCTGGGACCGCGAATTCAGGCTATCGGCATTGATAGTAATTCCTCCACTTGTGCTTGTCAGGCTTCCTTTGTAAGCCGCAAATGCCGGCTGGGAGCCTTCATCGCCACCGTTAATGGCAGTGATAGTCCAGCTCATTGCCTCAAGAGTTTGGTCATAAGCTGTTCCTATCCTTCCCCCAATATTTACTCCCTGGCCAAAAGCGTTGTCGCTATTATTCTGTTCGGCAGACCCGTACACTATGGCATTTTTTCTGCTTATAATTCCTTCGTATGTTCCGATGTTGGGGCCAACAGTTGTTGTGTAAGTGGTATCAAGCATATTTATATCTACACCAATTCCATCGGCGAATGCTGTGGCTGGCTTGTTGGCATCAACAGTGGCAACGTTGTTGGTCAGCGCGCTGCCACCGATACGCAGGTCACCAGCTGCGTGAATAGAACCACTAGTTTCGCCAGCATTGCCCAATCTTACCCCTCCAGCATAACCATAGCCAGCAAGGGTGATGTCTCCTCCTGCCAAGAAGGCACCACCCAGGCTAGTCCCAACATAGCCAGTATTTGGCAAACCACTTGAACCACTAGACTTGGGGAATAAGGACTTGCTCGTATTATGTCCAGCTATTTCAATATTGCCCTTTGCGGAGATAAAATCCGATACGTTACCGACAAAGACCGCATGGCCTGTTGCTGTTTCGCTCAGCGTCGAGCCATAGAGACCTATAGAACCACCATCGGAAATAAGCGTTGCTGTATTCACACGTACCCCTTCAGCAGTTGTGCTGACCCCGCGCAGTGTGATATCCCCTGTGGCTGTGAGTTTCTCGTTGACCGTAATACCGCTGGCTCCGGTTGTCGTCGTGACACCAATAGTGTTGTCAAGGGTGATCCCACCCTTGACGCTGATGGCTCCGCCCGCCGTGATCGCACCGCCCTCGGATTTGGCAATCAAATTCACACCCGATCCCGTTGTTGTGGTGCTGTCGGTGATGTCAGCGAGGGTGATAGCTCCCTTGGAGCCTAGGGTGGTGTCAAGGGTGAGGGTTGGCGTTTTGTCGGTGCCACCCACGATGAAGTCCAAAGCACCGCTCTGGGTGATGCTGCCACTGGCCTGAACCGTGACATCGTTACCGCCGTTGATCGCGTTTTGCAGATCCGTGGTGGTGATCGTGGAGCTGCCTGGATCCACCAATGCGGTGTTAAGGGAGCCACCGGTAGATCCGCCTGCCGCACCGGTGACGATTTCTACGTCGGTGGGGTCCAGCAGCCACAACCCATTGCGCCCAAATGGCGCCTGGGTTGATACCTTGATGCCATCGACCCGCAGCAGGTGGCCCGAGGTTTCGATGCGGCCGCCGTCGCCGCCGTTGATGCCGCCCTCGGCGCGCAGGGTTCCTGCCACCGAGGTCACACCAGTTGGATGGCCTAAATCACTCCAGGCCACCACCGTGCCGCCTTTGCCCCTGTTGGTGGCACTGGCATCGAGCACCGCCCCCGATTCCACCGTGGTGGTGAGGGCCTGGCCGAGGGAGGGTTGGCTGTTTTGCCAGCTGCCACCCACCAAAATTTGGCCCCCACCGCCATCGCCGCGAGCATCGAGCTGGGCACCGGCCTTCACCCTGATATGGGGGGCCTGAACCGTAATCACACCGCCGCTGGCCCCTGGTGTACTGGTGCTCACATCGAGTTTGCCGGTCAGGTTGACATGACCCGCACTGGTGATTGCAATGCTGGCTGGTTTGGCACCCAGCAATTGGTCCGCACTCGAGGCCTCAATCAACCCGCCGAGGTCGACCGTGCCGGAGACCAGGGCGGCCGCATCACCAGCACTAATACGCACATGGCTAGCCGCAATCGTGCCCCCATGGGTAATCGAGCCAGCCACCCCCGGTGACAGGGCCACGGACAAGAGGCCGTCGCCACTCACATCCAAGCTGGCCGCGGTACCCGAAGCCAGCTGGACGCTGCCGAGTTTGGCCCGGATCTGGCCCTGGTTCACCACGTTGGGGGCCAGCAGGGCGGCATAGCCACCATCAACCACACCAATCGTGCCCTGGTTGATCACCGCGGCGCCAGACTCTGCGCTGCCGCTGTCCTTCAGCGTCAGTAGGCCGTTGTGGAGGAAGGCGGTGGGATCGGCCTGCAGGGTGGTGGCCGTGAAGGCGGCCGTGTTGATCACGCCCGTGGGGCCCACCAGAATTCCGGCCGGGTTGACCAACACCACCCGCCCATTGGCATCGAGGCGCCCGTGGATTTCGGTGATGTTGCCATTGGTGATGCGTCCCAGCAGGGCACTGCTGGCATCGGGCTGGCGGATCTGCACCCGTTCGCTGGCGCCGATATTGAAACTGCTGAAATCAGCGGCGGCTCGGGTTGTCCCCTGGGTGATCACCAGCGAGTTGGGGTCGGGCTGGCTCAGTTGCAGCTGGCCGCCTTTCACCACCATCCCTTCTGGCAGGGCCAGGGCCGCACCGGCCCCGCCCACAATCACCACAACCGCTGCCGCCGTCGTGGCGGCCTGGCTCGCCAGGTCCCGCGACCAGCTTTGGGGTTGGCTTGCAGGGGCCTTGGAGCTCCGGTTACGCCGCTGTTTCCGTGTCATTAGTTTGCTCCTGAAGTGGTGGTGGTTGCAGTGCTGGTGGTTGCAGTGCTGGTGGCCAGGCTCACGGCTCCACTGGCTGCAAGTTCGTCCCTTAGGGCTCCCTGGTAGGCGGCTCGGGCCGCATCCAATTGGCGTAACCGAAATTCAAGTTGTCCCCGTTCCTGATTGGCCCGCAGCAAGTCATTGACGTAAAGCTTTGCCTGGGCTGGGATCTGTTCGATCGCGTAGGCGGTGGCATCGATCGTCAACAGGGCCTGTTGGGCGATGTCATCGCCGGGGGCGAGATCATGGGGCCGTAAACCGGCCCGATCTACTTCGTCCTTGAGCTGGTTCACTACTGTGGTTTCCATCGCCAGGAATTGGCGATAGCGATGTTGTAGGTCCGTCCACTCCTGGTGGGTACGCACAAAATCATTGCTCAACACCTTGGCTCGATCACTTAAGGCCTCAAAGGCATAGGCCTTGTCATCGATTAAGAGCGTTGGCTCTTGCAGCTGGTCAGATTCTGGACTGGTGCTGGCAGGGCTTGGGGGGGAGCTCATGGGAATCGTTGAGTGACATCGGAGGATTGGAAAAGGGTTGAATTAATGTTGGACCGAAAGACCTGGGACTTAGAAATTAATCCCAGCTCGAAAATACACAATGGAATTAGCTGGCCCATCGCGTCCAGCGATGTTGGATCCAATCTCTACAGAAGCGGGGATTGCCAAACCGAATTCAAAGGAGCTATTTGGGCTGAATGATCCCCTCAGGCCGACGCCGTAGCTCGCTGCAGATTGGGAACTTTGGGGGCTGCTACCAGCCTGTTGGGACAAGCTGCCAAAGTCGCCAAATACAAATGGGGTCAGGGTGGTCTTACCGGCGTAAAAGGTGTAGGAATAGTCCAACCCGGCAGCCACACCTTGGTCGGCAATCAGGAAGGTGCTGCGGTAGGCGCGACCCAGGAAGGGACCGCCGTAGCTGAAGTCTTCCGGCGACGGAATTGGGGTGCCGGCGAGTTGGGCCATTCCCCTGAAGCTGAGGAAGCCATTGGTTTGGCCGATGCGTTGCTGGTGCAGCAGGGTGAGCCGGGCTGAGAAGAAGCTCGTGCTGCCCAGGGGATTGGCCAGGGCTGGATCGGCCGACACCACCTGGGCATTCCAGATTGGTAGTCCCTGGCTCAATTGAAGACCCGCGTAGCTGGCAGAAGACGGAGTGCTGCGAGTAGCATCGAGGCCCAGCCGCAGCACCCGCAGGCGGGTATCGCTGGCTTGCACCTGGGTGCCGTCGAAGTAGAGGTTATTGGTGCTGTTCTGCATGTCGGCCTGCAACGACAAATTGGCTGTGGCGCGGCGACTCAACAGCAGCGGATAGCGCAGGGCTAGGCTCGCCAGATTGCTCACACCACCACTCGAGATGGTGTTAGGCAGGTTTGGCAACAGGCTCGTGCTTTGGGTGCCCGTGGCAGCTCCGAGCAGGGCCAACTTCAGACCTGAGTTGCCCAGGGGAGTGGTAATCCCCGCACTGCCCGTAATCGATCCACCTGGATAGGGAAAGGCATTACTGCCGTTGAGATCGAGTTGCAGGGGTTGGCCCAGGTCCAAGGCGTTGGCCTGGAGCTGGCCAACTACCTGGTAATCCCCCAGCTGCAGCTGGATATTGTTATTGATCCCTGCTGAACCACTGAGTCGCTGGGGATTCAAATTGATGACAACGCGCGATGCCGAAAAATCCTTGCCCTGGGTCAACGTTGAGCTAAAGCGGATGCCGCCAACGCTCTGCAGGGCCAGTAGCTGGCGCTCTAAGGCAGCAAACTTAATGGGCTTGGGAGCAGCAGCACTGCTCACGACAGGCGCCATGAACTGCTCTGTCCATCGCTGCAGGTTGGCACTGCCGCGCCCAACCACCTCAACCTTTTCAATGAAACCTTCGACGACTTGCAACGTGAGCACGCCATCCTTGAGGGCTCCCTGGGTCAGCAGAACCCGGCTTGTGAAGTAGCCCTCTTCCCGGTAAATATTGCTGGCTTCGTTGATTGCCTTTTGGAGCTGTTGAAAGCGGATCGTTTGACCCAGCAGGGGCTTAAAGGGCGCTTCTAGGCGCTCAATGGCGATGACTTTGGCACCCTTGATTTCAACCTTGTTGATCAAGAGTTGGGGATCGCTCTTGTCGTCGCCCTCGGGCTTTGCTTCTTGTTGGATCAGAGGTTTCTGTTGGCCAGGTTGCAATTGCAACAACTGCTTCTGTTGCTGTTGCAACTCCTGTTGCCGTTGCTGAAGACCAGGGTTGAGCGTGCCAGGGTTTACCTGGGCTCGGGCCGGATTGCTGGTCAGCGAGCAACCAGCCACAAGCAAAGCAAGGGCACGAATAGTCTGAAAAGACATCTTCATTTAGATTAAAATCCCCAAGTCGTAGCCCACGCCAGCCTCACCTGAAAATCCACCTGTCAGGCCATAGGGTCCATTAACAGCTCTGCTTGAGCTATACAGGGCGCTAGTAGACGCGTTTTGCGGCCAGGCACCACCGAATCCAGGGGTCGCGTAGAACCCCTCACCTGCCTTAACCGGGGTTGGAGCAACCTCCCTCCCTTGGGGAGTTGCCGCACCAGGGTCGGCCTTGGCAGGACAAAACGAAAGAACAGGCAAGCTTGTCGCGGCTATCGCCAGCACGATCAAGGTCCTCAATCTCATGACCGGTTGAGGTAGCCATCGCAGGACCCGGCCAGCATGGACTCGGCTACGGGCCTAATCGCTGATTGTCGTGCGAAAGACTAGTGCCAGCCCCGGCTTGACCCCCAGGTAGCCCTGACTTGGCTTCTGACCTAGCTGGGGTTGGGGGCTAGGTTTGTCTAGTGTTTCGCAGCTGATTTCTGCCCTGGCTCGAGAAGCTTGCCAACTTGCAGCCATGCTTGCCCCCCTGCGCTGCCACCTGCTGATTGGTCCACCCGCTAGCGGTAAGACCACCCTGGCTGGGGAGCTTGAAAAACTCACCAACGCAGTGGTGATCTCCAC
>Ga0310333_100171_pt1 | contig 18324 bp, 21 predicted proteins | sample LakMicSRFTotalB7_FD_195547 | JGI IMG/M metagenome (GOLD analysis project Ga0310333, IMG submission 195547) | Enriched freshwater cyanobacterial communities from Lake Michigan, Michigan, United States - MI23.SRFL.Total.B7 (v2) (version 2) | ecosystem: Environmental > Aquatic > Freshwater > Lake... | reverse complement strand
CAGGATCACCCCGCCCACCCCCAGCTGCAGCAGGGACCTGAGCTCGCCGTTGGCCAGCTCCCACTGCGGGTAGCGCCGCTGGCCATCGAGCAGGTGGCCGCTGGCGCGCACCACCAGCAACGAGGCGATCAGCCGTTGCAGCGAGGCGTCAGGGACCGGAGAGGCTTCAGTCACTGAAGGCGACACCGCCCTCGGCGGGCTCACCTTTGTCCTGCCGTTCGCTTTCAAGCTTGTTGAGCAGGCTCAGCACCGAGGTGCCCTGCTCCAGCCCCCGGTCCAGGACGAACACCACCTCGGGGGTGCGCCGCATCTTGAGCCGGCGACCCAGTTCGCCCTTGACGTAGGCCGCCGCCGAGCGCAGCCCGGCCAGGGCCTGCTGGGGTGCGTCGCCACTGCCGTAGACGCTGACGAAGATCTTGCAGTGCTGCAGATCACCGGCCACTTCGACCGCGGTGATGCTGACCATGCCCTGGCTGACCCGTTCGTCCTTGATGCCGTTGACCAGCAGCTCGCTGACCTCGCGGCGGATCAGGGCCGCCACCCGTTCAACCCGTCGGCCCTGTGCCATGGCTATGCCACCGGTGCTGTGCTCACCATGGCATGCAGCACCAGCGACAGGCTGATCAGACCGCTGACGCCGGCGCCGATCAGGGCCACGGCGGTCACCGGATTGCTGGCCCGCGCCGCCAGGGGCTCGAACACCGAATTCGCCACCCCGAGGCCAAAGGCGACCAGATAACGCGGGTAGCGCGTCACGTTCAGGAAGAAGTCCTTCATCACCACCGGCTTTCGCTCGCTACTCTGCCGCCCTTGAGGCCCTGTTGGCATGCAGCTGCATCAGTTCCGCCAATCGCCCTTCTGTGACAAGGTGCGCCTGGTCCTGGCCGCCAAGGGGCTCAGCTACGAGATCGTCGAGGTCACCCCCGGCCTGGGCCAGGTGGCCCTGTTCCGCCTGTCGGGGCAGCGTCAGGTGCCGGTGCTGGTCGACGGCGAGACCGTGGTGGCGGACTCCACCGCCATCGCTCTGCACCTCGAGCGCCAGCACCCCGAGCCGTCCCTGTTGCCGGCCGATCCCGAGCTGCGCGCCCGGGTCCTGCTGCTCGAGGACTGGGCCGACACCGCTCTGGCGGCCGGGGTGCGGCGGGCCCTGCTGCAGGCGGCAGCCACCGACCCCGGCCTGCGGGCTCTGTTGCTGCCCGACGCCACGCCAGCGCCGCTCAAGCAACTGCTGGGCGGTCTGCCGGCCAGCCTGGGGGCGATGGCCGACACCGCCTGGGACTCGTTGCTCGGCCCCGCCGAGCGGCAGCAGTTGCAGCGCAGCCTGGAGCAGCTGCTGACCCTGGTCAGCGGCCAGCCCTATCTGGTGGGTCCGGCGTTGTCGCTGGCCGATCTGGCGGTGGTGGCCCAGCTGTCCTGGTTGCGGCCCCAGGGCCTGGCGGTGCCCGGACTGGGCGACAACCCCCTGCTCGAACCCCTGTTCAGCTGGCGCGATCGGCTGGTGGCGGGCCTGACTCTGGCCTGAGGCCGTCCGGTTCGGCCCCGGGGCCGAGCGTCAGCTGCCAGTGCGCGGTGCGCAAGGGCGCGGCGGCCAGGCCTTCGGCCGGCGATGGGTAGGTGGCCTGCCACTGTTCGCCGAAGATGCGCCCCGTGTCATCGGCCTGGTAACGGCTCAGGGTCTCCACCCGGCTGACCCGCGGTGCCCCTTCGCGCCCATGCACCACCTGCAGGGCCAGCTCATCGGTCCAGAAGCTGCCGCCAGCGTTTTCGCTGCGCCGGGCCACCACGGTCGATTCGAGCATCTGCTCGCCTTGCAGCCGGGCCAGCTGCCGGTTGGGGTTGGCGGGGTCGTTCTCGACCCCCAGCAGGGCATCTCCCAGCAGGGCCCTGCCGATTGAGGCGGCGTTGAAGGCCCGATCCCCCACCACGGCCCCGTCGGCCCGGCGCTCAAAGCGCACCCCGGCGCTGTGGCCCTCGCTGTTCAGCAGCCAGCGGCCGGCGAACCAGCTCGGATACACCAGATCCCCGCGGCCGGCGGACTGCAGGGGCGGCGGCAACCGCCAGTCGGGCCAGCTGGCGGCCCGGGCCGGCAGCAGCGTCAGCAGCAGGGCCAACATGGAACCCACCAGGGCCATCGTCATGTCCGATCCGCTGCTGCGCGAGCTCGATCATTACGTGGTGCTGGAGCCGGGCGCGCCCGAACGCATCCTCAGCGCCGCCGAAACCCTGGCCTGGTTGGAGGCCCGCCTCGCCGCCCTGCCGTCGCTGCCGGCCGACCTGCAGGATCTGCCCGGCCCCGGGGCCTGTGCCCGGCGCCTGCTCGAGACCGCCTGTGAGCTGGAGCTCGAGCCGGGGGTGGCGGTGCAGTGGTTTGCCGTGCGTCTGGAGCCGCCCGGCCACTGAGCAGCCTCAGTTCAGGCTGCTCAGGGTCTGCCCCTCGGCGTTCTGCAGGATCACCGGCTGTGGCGGGGTTGTCTCGGGGCTTTTGAGGACCGAGGGCAGGGACTCCAGCACCTGGGCAGCCACCTGATCAGGTGTGCCGTCCCCCTGGCTGATGCGCAGGTCGGCCTGGCCGTATAGGGGCAGACGCTCCTGCAGCAGCGCCTGCAACCGCGCCGCCGGATCGCTGCTGCTCAGCAGCGGCCGCGGCGTCGGGTCGGCGCTGAGGCGGCGCAGCAGCACCGCCTCAGGGGCATCGAGCCAGATCACCACCCCCTGGCGCATGTGGCCCCAGTTTTCGGGGCGGGTCACCACGCCGCCGCCGGTGGCCACCACCAGCGAGTGCCAGCCGGCGATCTGCCCCAGCACGGCGGTCTCGAGGCTGCGAAAGCCGGCTTCGCCCTCGTCGGCGAACAGGCTGGGGATGGATCGGCCGGCCACCTGTTCGATCGCGGTGTCGGCATCGACAAACCGGTAGCCCAGGGCCTGGGCCAGGGGCCGGCCGACGGCGCTCTTGCCGGCGCCCATCATCCCCACCAGGTACAGGTTGATCCCTTCGAGCCGGCGGCGCAGCAGGTCGGGGTCGAAGGACGCGGCGCTCACCGGCGGGATTGCTCAGGGGTTCTGGGCAAGTTTCTAGGATGACCATTCTTCAGGGATGGTGATGACGGCCTCAGCAGCCCCCCATGGCCGCGGCAGGCCCTGCCTGATCACCCGCCGCGCCCGGTTCAGCGCCAGCCATCTCTACCGGCTGCCCGAACTGTCGGATGACGACAACCGGGCCCGGTTCGGCCCCTGCAGCCTGGAGCCCGGCCACGGCCACAACTACGAGCTGATCGTGGCGATGGTCGGCCCCCTCGATGCCAACGGCATGGTGCTCAACCTCTCAGAGGTCAAGCACGCCATTAAGGCTGAGGTGACGGCCCAGCTCGACTTTCGCTGCCTCAACGGGGTCTGGCCCGAATTCGATCTGGCGCGACCCGAGGGTTGCCTGCCCACCACCGAAGCCGTGGCCCTGGCCATCTGGCGACGGCTGGCCCCCAGCCTGCCCCTGGCGGCGATCCGACTGCACGAATCCGACACCCTCTGGGCCGACGTCCTCGGCGACACCATGGAAGCCTTCCTGACCATCAGCACCCACTTTGCGGCGGCCCATCGCCTGGCCCGTGAAGAGCTCAGCCAGACTGAGAACGACGCCATCTATGGCAAGTGCGCCAGGCCCCACGGCCACGGCCACAACTACCAGCTCGAAGTCACTGTGCGCGGCAGCATCGATCCGCGCACGGGCATGGTCTGCGACCTGGCCGCCCTGCAGCAGCTGGTCGACGACCTGGTGGTGGAACCCCTGGATCACACGTTTCTCAACAAGGATGTGGCCCATTTCGCCGCCTGCGTGCCCACCGCCGAGAACATCGCCCTGCACATCGCCGACACCCTGAGCGCGCCGATCGCCGCCACCGGGGCCCGGCTGCACAAGGTGCGCCTGCAGGAGAGCCCCAACAACGCCGCCGAGGTGTTCGCCGAGGCGCCATTGCTGGGCCAAAGTCCCCAGGCCCTGGAGGCTGCCCTGGTCGCTTGAGGGCCCAGACCCGGCTGGTGCTGGCGATCAGCCTGGATGGCCGTCTGGCCCCCGCCGGCGGCGGGCCGGCCCAGTTGGGCGGCAGCGGCGATCGCCGGGCCCTCGAACAGGCCCTGGCCTGGGCTGATGGTTGCCTGATCGGTGCCAGCACCCTGCGGCAGCACGGCAGCACCTGCCTGATCCGGGATGGCGACCTGCTCGATCAGCGCCTGAGCCAGGGCCGACCGCCCCAGCCCACAGCGATCGTGGTCAGCCGCAGTGGTGGCTTTGCTGCCGAGCTGCCGTTCTTTGCCCAGCCGATCGCGCGCTGGCTGCTGCTGGCTGAGTCAGGCCCCGGCGCGCCGGGCTTTGAGCGCCAGCTGCCCTTGCCGAGCTGGGGCCAGGTGCTCGAGCGCCTGGCTGGCGAGGGCCTGCAGCGGCTGGTGGTGCTGGGCGGGGCCCAGCTTGCCGCCAGCCTGCTGACGGCCAACTGCATTGATGCATTGCAGTTGACGCTGTGCCCGTTGCTGCTGGGGGGTGAGCACACCTGGCTGCCGGCGACGGCCCTGCTGCCCGAGGGCCTGGCCGGCTGGCGGCTCGAGCAGCACCAGGACCTGGGGGGCGACGAGCTGCTGCTGCATTACGGGCGGGTCCGGCCGGCATAGCGCTGCACCAGCTCCCGCAGGGGCAGCTCCAGCAGGCTGTCGGCCGGCAATCCCAGCTGCCGGGCCAGACAGCGCTTGACCACGACCTCGCTGGCGTCACCGAATCGCCCGGCCAGCATCTCGCTGATCACCCCCAGTCCGCGGCCGCTGCGGTCGGTTTCATCGATCAGGCAGCGGCTGGTGGGCTGGGCGATGGCGCGGCAGGGCTGCTCCAGCCGGGCGGCCAGGCCTGCATCGTCGCCGCTCAGCTGGGCGACGCAGGCCCGGCTCAGGCGCTGCTCCAGTTGGGGCTGCATCAGGTTCAGCAGCGGCCGCAGCAGGCCGGCCTGGACCGGTGTCTGGATCGTCACGGCGCTGCTGGCGCCCAGCAGCAGTGCCAGCAACCGGGCGAGCCGCGTCAGGCTGATCGGGTGCGGCACTGCCATCTCGGCCCAGGCTCTGGTTAGTTTGGCGCGGCACTCTCGCTGGAGCCGGCTGCCATGGGTGCGTTGCAGGCCAGCTGGCACCGGGGCATCGAGGAACTGCCTGAACGTCAGTGGGACCAGCTGCTGGCCGCGGCCAATGGCAGCCCCGAACCGCTGCCGTTTTATCGCTGGCGCTGGATGGTGCACCTGGAGCGCAGCGGCAGCATCGTGCCGGCCCAGGGGTGGCAGAGCTGCCCGCTGTCCCTGTGGCGCGGCGAGCAGCTGGTGGCGGTGGCACCCCTGTATCTCAAGGGCCACAGCTACGGCGAATTCGTCTTTGATCAAAGCTTCGCCGAGCTCGCTGCCCGTCTGGGCCACCGCTACTACCCCAAGCTGGTGGGCATGAGCCCGGTCAGCCCCGTCGTGGGCTACCGCTTCTGGATCGATCCAGCCGAGGACGCGGCAGCACTGACCACGGTGATGCTCGAGCTGATCGAGGCCTTCTGCCGCGAGCACGGCATTTTCAGCGTCAATTTTCTCTATGCCGATCCGGCCTGGGCCCCCCTGGCCGAAGCCGCCGGCTGTTCCCGATGGCTCAACCAGCAGAGCACCTGGAGCAATCCGGGGTTCCAGACCTTTGAGGACTACCTGGCCAGCTTCAACGCCAACCAGCGCCGCAACATCCGCCGTGAGCGCCGCGCCGTCGAGGCGGCCGGGCTGGTGGTGACACCGTTGGCCGGCGAGGCGATCCCGCCGTCCCTGCTGGGGCGGATGCATGGGTTCTACGCCATGCATTGCGAGCGCTGGGGGCCCTGGGGCAGCAAATATCTGACCGAAGCCTTCTTTGATGCGGCCGCCCGCGACCTGCGCCAGAACCTGGTGCTGTTCGCCGCCCACCCCACAGGCGAGGACCCGGCCGGCGAGCCGCTGGCGATGGCCCTGTGTGTGCGGGGAGGGGACCAGCTCTGGGGGCGCTACTGGGGCAGCGCGGTTGAGCTGGACAACCTTCACTTTGAGGTCTGTTATTACGCCCCGATCGCCTGGGCAATTGACCAGGGCGTGGCCCGTTTCGACCCCGGTGCCGGCGGCAGTCACAAGCGACGCCGCGGCTTTGTCGCCGAGCCGCGGATCAGCCTGCACCGCTGGTTTGATCCGGGCTATGCCGCGATCCTGGAGCAGTGGCTCCCCGGTGCCAACGCCCAGATGCTGGAGCAGATCGAGGCGATCAACGCCGAACTGCCGTTCACGGCTGCCTACGATCCACCCCATGCCCCAGCCCCTGAGCCCTGAGCAGCAGCGCCAGCTCGCCGACCTGGACGCCCGGCTTTCGCAGCGTTTCATCGCCCTTGACCCGGCCGGATATTTCCTGATCAAGGTCGATCACACCGCCGCCGAGCTCGTGGTCGAGCATTACGGCAACGGCATCGACGAGCGGGGCCTGGCCACCGATCCAGAGACCGGCGAGGTGCTCAGCTGCAGGGGCACCGGGCCGCGCCGCCCCCTGACGATCTGGCGCGCCTCGAGCGCCAAGCAGCTGGGCATTCAGCTCACCGAAACCGAGGGCACGCTGCCCCTGTCCCGGCTCGACCATGCCCTGTATCTGGGCCGGGAGCTACAGCGGGCTGAGCACTGCCTACTGGCAGGCCTTGATTACATCCAGGACTGATTCCCAGGTCTGAACGCCAGGCCTGATCAGGGGATCAGGCCGTTTGCAGTTCTCGCTTCAGCGAGGCGATCTCCTTGTCCTCGGGGGGCAGGGCTGCCAGCTGTTCGCCGATTTCACGGGTCACGATCGCGCGGTATTCCATGAAGTGCTCGTTGTGGGCCAGCACCACCAGAAACTGCTCGAGCACGCCGGGGTTGCGGCGGGCCACCTTGAGCAGTGAGCGCCAGAAGCGCCAGCGGGTGTCTCGCTTGATCCCCTGGCGCCAGATCACGATCAGCAGAGCCCGCACATCGGTCCAGGCCGGCAGTGAGGCCTTGTTGAAGGAGGCGGGCTTGTACTGCTGCCAGCGGGGCAATCCGGATTTCAGGTGGTAATGGGTGACACGGTCGATGTAGGCGTGGGGCTCATAGAGCCGGCAGAACGCGTCCACGTACTCGTTGGCGATCTCACGGATCGGCCGCGTCGGCACAAAGTTGAGCAGATTGGTCTGGTTGACCCCTTTGGCGGCGTCCTTTTCCTGGATCAGACGGCCTTCCTTCTCGAGCCGGTGCCACAGGCCGGTGTTGGGCAGGGCCTGCAACATGCCCATCATCGCCGCCGGAATGCCGGTGCGGCTCACGAATTCGACGATGCGATCGCCGGCGCCGGTCTTCTCACCGTCAAAGCCGATGATGAAACCGGCCATGACGCGGATGCCATAACTGCCGATGTGGTCAACCGCTTCCTCCAGGGAGCTGCGGGTGTTCTGCAGTTTTTTGGAGGTTTCGAGACTGGCCGCATCCGGAGTTTCGATCCCCAGAAAGACCGCTTCGAAACGGCACTCCGCCATCATTTCCATCAGCTCGTCGTCCGCGGCGAGGTCCACCGAGGCCTCGGTGGCAAAGCTGAACGGATACCCGTGCTCGATCTGCCAGGTTTTGAGCGCTGGCAGCAGCAGCTTGGCGTTGCGCTTGTTGCCGATGAAGTTGTCATCGACCAGAAAGATCGAACGGCGCCAGCCCAGGTCGTAGAGCCGTTGCAGCTCGGCGATCAGCTGCTGGGGTGTCTTGGTGCGCGGCTTGCGGCCGTACAGCACGATGATGTCGCAGAACTCGCACTGGAACGGGCAGCCCCGCGAGAACTGCACGCTCATCGAGTCGTAGGCATCCAGCTCCAGCAGGTCGAAGCGGGGCACCGGCGTCGCGGTCACATCGGGCTTTTCGCCTTCGGCACTGAAGCGACCACCACGCTCACCCCTTTCGATCGCTTCGATGAACAGCGGCAGGGTGATCTCCCCCTCGTCGAGCACCTTGAAGTCGGCCAGATCCAGCTCGGGTGCGTCGGGGGTGGAGCTGGCGAAAGGTCCGCCCACCGCCACCGGCAGGCCGCGGTCCTTGGCCCGGGCGATCTGCACGGCCATGTCGGCCTTCTGCACGATCATCCCCGAGATCACCACCAGCTCAGCCCAATCCCATTCGGCCTCGGTCACCTCGCGCACGTTGCGGTCCACCAGCTTCATCTCCCAGCGCTGGGGAAGCAGTGCAGCAACCGTCACCAGGCCCAGCGGTGGCAGCAGCACCTTGCGGTTGACCAGCTCAAGAATTTTTTCGTAGCTCCAGAAGGTTTTCGGGAACTCCGGGTAGATGAACAGCGTTCGCATGCGGCGGGCGGCAGTTGGGCGGATCAGGGCGCTAGTGCGTCAGCTGTCGGTTCGTGCGGCTGGTGGCGAAGGAGGTGGGAAGCATGGGGATCAAGGACGCAAACGCCTCACGCGGGGGCAGAGTGTTGCGACGCTCAACCTCGGTTGACCTTAGGTGATTCATGCGGAGCTTGGCTGAGGCCCATTTCTGCTCTAATGGGCCCAGCAACTGCACAAAACCCATGGGCGTAGCGATCTACCTGGCACTGGTCGGCGGCGGATTGGCCACGGCCTTCCTGGCGACTGTCGTGCTGCGGGGCGTCCGCCTGATCTGAGGCTTCTGCTGAAGTCCAGCTGTCTTCAGGCGGCAGGGAGCCTGGTGTTCCCCCGCCTGACCAGCTCCAGGATCCCGAGTGCCAGCCCGATGCCACCGAGCAGGGCTTCCGTCGATCCCAGACCCCAGCCCATGGTCAGCAGGGCAGCCATGAGCCCGCTGAGCCCCCCACCCCCCAGAAACGCGATCTGGCTGAGGCCGGCCATGCGGCCCCGGATCCGCTGCGGCGAACCCACCTGAGTGATCAGGTTGGTCCCCGCCAGCAGGCACGCCGTGCCTGCACCGATCACAAACGTCATCGTCAGCCCGCTCACCGCACCCCGGCTGCTGCCCAGGCCGATCTGGGCCAGCCCGGTGATCAGTGTGCAGGCCCCCAGCAGCAGGCCCGGCCGGTTGCACAGCCAACGGCTGTTGCGCTGCAGGATCAGGCCGCCACAGATGCTGCCAGCCGCCAGCACCGAGGTGAAGGTGCCCAGGGCCTGGGGACTGCCGTCCAGCACCTGCCGGGCCATCAGCGGCGCCAGGCCTGGATGAAAGAAGACCACCAGACAGGCCAGGGCTGTGAAGCGCAGGACGTGGCGCAACACCGGCCCGCAGCCATCCCAGGCCGCACGCAGGCTCGCCGGGTTGGCTGCGCTCCCGGGTCCCTGGGCCACAGAGCTGCTCGTCTCTTCGGCGTCGCGGTTGGGCAGCAGCAGCCACACGATGGTGGCGATCGGCAGCAGGTACGTGGCCGCATCCAGGGCCAGGGCGGTGGTGGGCCCGCTCAGGGCCAGCAACCAGCCCCCCAGCGGGGGACCCACCAGCTTGCCAACGTTGAACACGACCGAAAAGCTGGCCAGGTAGGGCGCCAGCTGGCCCGGTTCATCGACCAGCAGGGCGCAGTATTTGTTGCGGGCCGTCAGTTCAAACGTGCTGGCGATGCCGATCAACAGGGTGCTGACCAGCAGCAGGCCCATCTGCAGTTGACCGGTGCTCAATGGGATTGCCACGGCCCCCAGCACCCCGGCGCCGAACAGGCCCCACTGGGCCCTGATCAGCACCCGTTCGCTGCCCAGGCGGTCGGTCAACACCCCCGCTGCGCCGCTGACCGCCAGTGACGGCAGGGCCAGGGCGGCGAAATGCAGGGCCAGCAACAGTGGACTGTCGCTGCCGTCGATCAGGATCCAGCCCTTGGCCGTCAACCCGGCGAAGGAGCCAGCCGTGCTCAGACCCGAGGCCACCAGGAACGTGGTGCGCTGATGGCGCTTCAGCCAAGGGGGAATCAACCGTCGCCCCGTCGTGCCGCCAGGGCGTCGCTCACCATTGCGCCGGCGCCGACCACCTCGCCGATCAGGTCGTAGGTGTCGGCGGCGGTGATGCGCACCGGGACCATGGTCCCGGGGGCTGCGCACAGGCCCCCCTCGCCGGGCAGCACCCGCACCTCGCCGTCGACCTCGGGGGCAAAGCGGGCGCAGCGGCCCAGCATTTCGCCGGTCGAGGGATTCTCCTGCTCGATCAGCACATCGACGATGCGTCCCACCCAGGCGGCGTTGTTGGCGGCGGCGATCGGTTGCTGCAGCGCCATCAGCCGGTCCTTGCGCGCTTGCGCGACCTCGGCCGGCACCTGATCGGGCAGTTCAGCCGCAGGTGTCCCTTCTTCAGCCGAAAAGGTGAACACGCCCACGTGGTCAAAGCGCTGTTCGGCCACAAACGCCAGCAGGTGTTCAAAGTGCTCTTCGGTTTCCCCGGGAAAGCCGACGATGAAGGTGGTGCGCAGCACCGCTTCGGGCAGCTGCTCGCGAATGCGCGCCAGCACGCCGGCGGTCACATCGGCCTGCCAGGGGCGGTTCATCGCCCGCAGCACCTCGGGGTGGCTGTGCTGCAGGGGCAGATCGAGATAGGGCAGCACGTTGGCCACCTCCCGGTAGGCCGCCAGCACCTCTTGGGTCAGACCGGTGGGGTAGGCGTAATGCACCCGGATCCAGGGGATCTCCACCTCACCCAGGGCCCGCAGCAGCTCGGCCAGCTGGGGCTTGCCGGCCAGGTCGAGACCGTAGTTGGTGGTGATCTGGCTGATCAGCACCAGTTCCTGGACCCCCTGGGCCGCAAGGCTCCGGGCTTCGGCGACGATGCTCTCGATCGTGCGGGAGCGCTGATCGCCCCGCAGTTTCGGGATGATGCAGAAGGCGCAGCGGTAGTCGCAGCCTTCGGCCACTTTCAGGTAGGCAATCGCCTCACTGGTGGTGCGGTAGCGGGGCAGGTGCTCATCGCCCACAAAGGTGGGGTTGGCGCTCACCTGGTTGACCCGCTCGCCCGCCTCGACCCGCTCCAGGACCGAGACGATGTGCTGGTAATCGCCGGTGCCGACGATCGCTTTGGCCTCCGGCAGGCTGTCGAGCAGCTCCTGTTGGAAATGCTGGGCCAGGCAGCCCGCAATGATCAGCTCCTTGCCCTGCTCGGCTAGCTCCACCAGGGTGCGCACCGATTCTTCGCGCGCGTCCTGGATGAAGCTGCAGGTGTTCACCACCACCACGGCGGCCTCGCTTTCGTCGGCGCTGACCCCATAGCCCGCCTGGGCCAGCAGGCCGAGCATGTGCTCGGTGTCGACCCGGTTCTTTTCGCAGCCCAGATGGGCAAAGGCCACGGTGGGTTTGGTCATGGGCAGGTGGGCCGTCGGCTGTTGCCAAATCCACCCTATGGGACAGCTGCTGCGAGAATCGGACTTCAGACGAAGCCTTGGCCGTGACGTCCAGTCGCCTCAGCGAACGCCTTCAGTCCCAGCGGCGGCGTCCGGAAGCGGGCCGGCGCTGGGTGCGGGTGGTGATGGCGGTGCTGGCCACCATCGGCGTGATCGACACCGGTTCGATCACCCTCAGCAAATGGGGTCTGCTGGGCTCCCTGAGTTGCAGCAGTCAGGGTTGGTTCGGTTGCAATGGCTGCGACAAGGTGCTGTCCAGCGCCTGGGGCAGCCTGTTCGGCCAGCCGTTGTCCCTGTTCGGTCTGCTGGCCTATGGGGCGATGCTGGTGCTGGCGGTGCTGCCACTGGTGACCCAGAGCCCGGCGGTGCAGGCGCCCAGCCGCTGGGGGGCTTTCGCCGTCAGCACAGGCATGGCGGTGTTCAGTTTGGTGCTGGTCGGGGTGATGGCCTTCGCGATCCGCGACTGCTGCCCCTTTTGCATCCTCTCGGCCCTGCTCAGCCTGTCGCTGCTGGTGCTGAGCCTGCTGCAGGGTGACTGGGCCGATCGGGGCCAGTTGGTGTTTCGCGGCATCCTGGTGGCCCTGGTGGTGGCTGTGGTCGGCCTGGGTTGGGCAGCGGCCGTTAACCGTCCGGCCGTGGTCAACGCCAAGGGCGTCCCGGTGCCGGTGACCACGGTCAGCAACCCCAGCACACTGGCCCTGGCCGAGAAACTCACCGCTTCCGGAGCGGTGATGTATTCGGCCTATTGGTGCCCCCATTGCCATGAGCAGAAGGAGCTGTTCGGCAAGGAGGCCACGGCCCGGCTCAAGGTGATCGAGTGTGCGCCCGACGGCCAGAACAGCCAGGCCGAGCTCTGCCAGCAGAAGAAGATCGAGGGCTACCCCAGCTGGGAGATCAATGGCCAGCTCGATTCGGGTGTCAAACCCCTCCAGAAGCTTGCCAATCTGGTCGGTTTCAACGGTCTGGTCACCCCTGCCGCCAAGGGCTGAGGCCCGCCTGATCAGCCGATGGCCGCGGTGCTGATCGCCTGACCCCGCTGCTGCAGGGTGTGCCGTTGCCAAAAGGGTTGGGCTGCTGGTGCATCGGTGCGGTAATGGCCCCCGCGGCTTTCGCCGCGAAACAGGGCCGCCTCGATCAGCAGTTCGGCCAGCACCAGCCGGTGTTGCAGATCCACCTGAGCGCGCAATTGGGGCTGATCGCCGCTCGCCAGCTGCAGGCACTCTCCTGGCTGGAGCTGCTGCAGCTGTTGCAGCTGGGGCCATCCCTCCAGGGCCTGGCGCTGCTGCCGCACCCGTTGCAGGGCCTGGGCCAGGGGGGCGTTGCGCCGCTCGACCCCCGCCACCTGCCAGCACAGCTGGCGCAACAGCTGGCGCTGCTGATCGAGCCGGGCCGGCTGGGCTCCCCGGCCGGCGGGCAGCAGGACCAGCGGCGGCCGGGCCAAGCCCGGCCGCGAGCCGGCCGTGACGTCGTTCAACTGGCCCGGCAGGTGCTGACCCAGCTGGCGGGCGAACACCAGGCATTCCATTAACGAATTGCTGGCGAGTCGGTTGGCGCCATGGACCCCGGTGCTGGCCACTTCGCCGACGGCATAGAGCCCCGGGACCGACGTGGCGGCCTGCAGATCGGTGGCGATGCCCCCCATCCAGTAGTGGGCGGCCGGCGCCACGGGGATTGATGTCGTCAGCGGGTCAATCCCCAGCTCCCGGCAGCGGCGCACGATGGTTGGAAACTGGCTCAGCAGGCGCTGTTCGCCCACCGGGCGCAGGTCGAGCCACAGGTGCTCCACCGCCTGGGCTTGCATCGTCCTGGCCAGAGCCCGGCTGACCTGATCCCGTGGGGCCAGGTCAGCCCCGGCCAGGCCGGCCACCGGACTCTGGCCCGCCCGGTCGTGCAGCCGGGCACCTTCGCCGCGCACCGCTTCTGAGATCAGAAAGTGGGGGGCCCCCGGCAGCATCAGGGCCGTCGGGTGAAATTGCACAAACTCAAGGTCCCGCAGCTGCGCCCCCGCCTGCCAGGCCATGGCCAGTCCGTCGCCGCTGGCCTGCTCGGGATTGGTGGTGTGGGCAAACAGATGGCCGCCGCCGCCGGTGGCCAGCACCACCGCCCGGCTGCCGATCCAGCTGACCCGGTCTGTCTGCAGCACCTGAACGCCGCAACAGCGGCCTGCTTCGAGCCAGAGCTGCAGGGCCATGACCCCTTTGCAATGCACCACGTTGGGGCGTTGCTGCACCTGGCGCTCGAGGGCATCGACCAGGGCGCCGCCGGTGCGGTCCTGGGCATGCAGCACCCGCCGGTGGCTGTGGGCCGCTTCGAGGGTCGTGCTCAGGTCGGCGCCTGAGCGGTCAAAGGCCATGCCCAGCTCCAGCAGCCGTTGCACGCAGGCAGGGGCCTGGTTCACCAGCAGGGCAACGGCATCGGGATCGCACAGTCCGGCACCCGCCTTGAGGGTGTCGTTTACATGGCTGGCCGTGCTGTCCTCGGGCCGGGTGACGGCGGCGATCCCCCCTTGGGCCCAGCGACTGGCCGAGCGGGGTTTGTCGTCCTTGCTGAGCAGCAGAACCCTCAACACCTGAGGCAGCTCCAGGCAGGTCATCAGTCCGGCAGCGCCGCTGCCGATGACGACCACATCCCAACTGGTGTCAGGTGTGGCGGGGGGGTCAGTTGCCATCAAAAAAGCCGCCGGGGACACCGGCGGCCGGCAACGTTGGCGATGAGATTAAGGCTCAGCGGTACTGGCCGTCGTTGATGCGGTCAAAACCTTCGTTCAGAGCCACTTCGGGGGCCGTGACGGTGAAATTGGCCTTGTATTTGTCAAACAGCTCTTTCTGACGCTCGGTCAGGTCGAGGCTGAGGACGTCATCAACGCTGTTGTAGGGGCCGCCCAGGACGATCTTGCCGGCCAGGGTGGGGTACATGCCGGGGAATTCTTGGAAACGGCGCACCGAACAGTTGTTGAGATCGATCTTCCCAGCCCGTTCAGCGATCTTGTCGTCGGCGATGTTGCGGCGATCAGCGGCATAGGCAGCCGGTGGCAGCACCAGGGCAAACAGCAGTCCGAACAGCACCAGTCCACCCATCAACCAGGCAGCCAGCCGTTTCATCGCATCACTCCAAGAGGCGTGAGGCAACGTTACAGACATCCCACTCCAGCCTCCAGCTCGAGGGCTTGCCCTTTTGCAGATCTTCAGATCAGGCCGCTCCAGCGTGGGGCCGTAAGGGCGATCAGCAGAAAAACCGCATCCACAGCCAGGGTTGTGATCAAGGTGGTACCGGCCAGTCGGGCGGTGGTGCCGTCCCGCTTCCATAACCTCAGGCTCACGGCCAGCAGGGCGGCGGCAAACGCCAGCACCACCCCCAGGTTGAGGGGGGTCAGCACCTGCAGCGCCGCTTGCTGCAGCAGGGCGACGGCGGTGCCGGGTTCGGCGGCCAAAGCAGCTGGCCACAGGGGCATCAGGCCGGTGAGCGCCATGGCGGCATCGGTGGCGGCGGTCCCCAGCAATGAGGCCAGGTAAAAAGCTCCTGCCAGTTGCCAACGGCTGCGCAGCCCTGCCACGGCCAGCGGCAGGGCCAAAGACTCCAGGGGCAGGTGCAACAGGGGATGCAGCCGCAACCAGCCCCAGAACAGACTGCCGCACAGCCAGCTGCCGGCAAAGCCCACCAGCACCGCGCCCAGCTCGGCACGGTGTTGCTGCGGGCTCAGGCCCAGCAGGATGCCGGCGCCCAGCAGCGGCACCGTCAGCAGGGTCGCGATCAGGGGTTGGGCATGCACCAGTGGCGCCTGCACAAACACCGGCAGGGTCACCAGCACGACCGCCAGCAGAAGGGGGCTCAGCCTGCGTTCGCCCTGCCCGGTCTGCGGACCCAATGCACCCAGCGCCAGACCGGCAGTTCCCCGGTCGGTCAGCAGGCTGGGGGGGGCGCTGATCACCAAGCTGAGAAAAAACGTTGCGTAACCTTAAGCGCTGCGGCGCCATAGGGTTCGGGCGGAGCCCAGGCTCCTGCTGTCACTGTCCCCGTGCTGCTGCCCCATGGTCCTGGCCGTGTCCCCTGCCGTTCCTGGCTTGCTCGAGGCCTGCTGGCGAGCCCTGGTGCTCGGCGTCGTCCAGGGTCTGACCGAATTTCTGCCGATCAGCAGTTCGGCCCATCTCAAGGTGGTGCCGGTGCTGCTGGGTTGGGGCGACCCAGGCGTCTCGTTTACCGCCGTCATCCAGCTGGGCAGCATCGTGGCGGTGTTCGCCTACTTCTGGAGCGACCTGCAGCAGGTGGGCCGCGGCATCGCCCGGGCCGTGCGCCATGGCCAATGGTCCGATCCCTCGGCCCGGCTCGGGGTGGCCATGGCCCTGGGCACGGTGCCGATCGTGCTGGCTGGCCTGGCGATCAAGCGCTGGCTGCCCGACTACGACAACTCGCCGCTGCGCAGCATGACCAGCATCGCCACCGTCTCGATCGTGATGGCGTTGCTGCTGGCCCTGGCCGAACTGGTGGGGCGCCGTCAGCGGCACATCGATCAGGTCACGGCCCGGGATGGCCTGTTGGTGGGTCTGGCCCAGGCCCTGGCGCTGGTGCCGGGTGTGTCGCGCTCGGGCAGCACCCTCACCGCTGCCCTGTTTGATGGCTGGCAGCGCCCTGCCGCCGCACGCTTTTCGTTTTTGCTGGGCCTGCCGGCGATCACCCTGGCGGGGTTGGTGGAGCTCAAGGATGCACTGGGTTCCCCGGCCAATGGCGGTCCCCTGCCCCTGCTGGTGGGGCTGATCGCGGCCCTGGTGGTGAGCTGGCTGGCCATCGCCTGGTTGCTGCGTTACCTGCAGCGGCACGGCACCTGGGTGTTCGTGATCTACAGGCTGCTGTTCGGCGCCGCCATCCTGCTCTGGTTCCGGGCGGCCTGATGGCGCGTCAAAGTGGGAGAAGCCTTTTCTGCGCTCTCCCTGGGCGCTGCCCTGGCCTGTGTGGAATGAACCCTCCACGGCTCTTGCCGCAGCTGCGTTGCCTGGGCCCCAGCGTCAACCCGATGCGGCGGTGGTGGCCAGCGTCGAGCCCGGCTCGATCGGCGAGGAGCTGGGCTTTCAGCCCGGCGATCGGCTGATCAGCATCAACGGCATCAGGCCCCGGGATCTGATTGATCTGCAGGTGCTCTGCTGCGAAGAGGAGCTCACCCTCGAGGTCGAAGACCCCGATGGCACGCGCCATGTGGTCGAGCTGGAGAAGGATGCCGACGACGGCCTCGGCCTGGGATTCAGCGAGGCTCTGTTCGATGGCCTCAGGCAGTGCAACAACCACTGCCCCTTCTGTTTCATCGATCAGCAGCCCCCCGGTCGCCGCCAGAGCCTTTATCTCAAGGACGACGACTACCGGCTCAGCTTTCTCTATGGCTCCTATCTGACCCTGACCAACCTCAGCGAGGCCGACTGGCAGCGCATCGAGGCCCAGCGGCTCTCGCCTTTGTACGTGTCGGTCCATGCCACCGAGCCTGAGCTGCGCAGCCGACTGCTGGTCAATCCCCGTGCCGGCCAGCTGCTCGAGCAGCTCACCTGGTTTGACCAGCGCGATCTGCAGATCCACGCCCAGGTGGTGGTTTGCCCAGGACTCAACGATGGCCCTGCGCTGCAGCGCACCTTGACCGATCTGGCCCGCTTCGCCGGCGGCGACTGGCCAGCGGTGCTGTCTGCTGCTGTGGTGCCGGTCGGCCTGACCCGATTCCGCCCTGCGGGCGATGGCCTGGTGCCGGTGGCCCCCGACGCGGCCCGGGCGGTGATCGCCCAGGTGGAACCGTTGCAGCAGCAGTTTCAGCAGCGGTTCGGCAGCCGTTTCGCCTGGCTGTCCGACGAGTGGTACCTGATCGCCGGGCTGCCCCTGCCCCCACGCCTCGCCTACGAGGATCTGCCCCAGCAGGAAAACGGCGTCGGCAGCATTCGCGCTTTTCTCGAGGCGCTGGATCAGGCGACGGCCGGCTTGCCGCAGCGGGTGTCGCCGCCGCGGCGGTTGAGCTGGGTCGTCGGCCAGCTGGTCGGCGAGGCGCTGGCGCCGGCCGTGGAACGGCTCAACGCCGTCGGGGGCCTCGAGCTGGTGCTGCATCCGCTACCCAGTCCCTACTGGGGCCAGGAGCAGGTGGTCACCGGCCTGCTGACTGGCAGCGATCTACTGACCGGTCTGGCCGGGCGTGATCTGGGCGAGCGACTGCTGTTGCCAGCAGTGATGCTGCGCCAGGGGGAACCGGTGTTTCTCGATGATCTGACCCTGGCCGAGCTGCAGCAGCGGTTGCCCGTTCCGGTGACGGTTGTGCAAGGAGCAGACGATCTGGTGGCTACCTGTCTGCTCGATGCGGCGAACTTTCCGTAAGCTGCGCCCAACGGTTGGGTGTTTCTGTGCGGCGATCGCTGGCTGCTCTGTGTTTGGTGGGCGCCTTTGCCCCCACTCCGTCGGCTTGGGCCCAGTCCCAACCCGCCCAACAGCAGCTTCCTCTGGCACCCCAGGTCAAGGGCAGCCGGCCCAGGGCCAATCCGGCTGTCCTGACCCCGGCGGCGACCCAGTTGCTGCCTGAGGTCAAGGACCTCGCTGCACCCAATCCGTTGGCGCTGCCCACCAAGCCATCCCAGGTGCAGATCAGCGAGCTGCGCCCCATCGGCCTGCTCGAGGCCGAAAACCTGGCCGAGGTCAACAACCCCAACCTCAAACTGATTGCCTCCCAGGTGGATCAGGCCCAGAGCAGCCTGCGGGCCCAGATCGCCCTCTGGTACCCGACCCTGTCGCTGTCTGCCAACAGTTTGCCCAGCTACACAGGCGGTCAGCAATACACCAAAGGCCTCAGTTCCGCGACCAACGGCTACAGCTCGACCAACCGCTGGTTTTACGGCACCCAGGTGCAGGCCCAGTGGGCCCTGATCAATCCCCAGCGGGTGCCGGCGATCGCAGCGGCCCGTGACACGTTTGAAAAGGCCAAGGACCAGTACCTGATCTCCCTGCGGG
>Ga0310333_100170_pt1 | contig 18369 bp, 14 predicted proteins | sample LakMicSRFTotalB7_FD_195547 | JGI IMG/M metagenome (GOLD analysis project Ga0310333, IMG submission 195547) | Enriched freshwater cyanobacterial communities from Lake Michigan, Michigan, United States - MI23.SRFL.Total.B7 (v2) (version 2) | ecosystem: Environmental > Aquatic > Freshwater > Lake... | reverse complement strand
GCCCAGGTCCTGACAGTCACTCACCCGGATCGGCTGGTCGTTGCACCAGGCGCCTAGGCCTGGCGCAGCCCAGAAGTGTTGGTCCAGCGCGGGTACGGTCAGGGCCCCGAGCAGGGGCCGGCCCTGCCAGGTGAGGCCAATCGAGGTGGCAAAGAAGGGAAATCCGTGGGCGAAATTGGTGGTGCCATCGAGGGGATCGACGCACCAGGCCAGGTCCGATTGGCCCTCCTTCCAGCCACTTTCTTCGGCTAACACCCCGAATTCGGGTGTGTGGCGATGCAAGACCGCCAGGACAGCCGCCTCGGCCGCCTCATCCGCTTCGGTGACCAAATCGCCGGCGCGCCCCTTTTCGCGGATGCGCTCGAGGTGGCCGAAGTGCTGCATGAGCTGGTTGGCGCCCGCGCTGGCGGCCTCCCTGGCGACGGCCACCAGCCGTTGCAGCTCGGCAGGGTCCAGGTTCGAGTCCCTCAAGCTGAGGTCGGAGCTGCGGCTGGGCTGGCTCATTCGTCGTCGAGGGGCAGGCCGGCACGCACCTTGCCACGGCCAAAGAAACGGCCGAACTGGAGGTCGTACACCTCGTCTTCGTCCTGGGTTTCCACCTCGAGGGGCCCTTGGGCCCGGGCGACGCAAAGCAGGCCGTAACCCTTGCCACGGACATCCTTGGAGAGGCCCAGGGATTCACGCTGGTCGATCTCTCCGGCCAACACCCGCACGGCACAGGAGGTGCAGCAGCCATTGCGGCAGCTGAAAGGCAACGGTTGGCCCTGGGCTTCGAAGCTGCGCAGGATGTACTCGCCTTCGGGCACGTCCAGGCGGATGGTGCGCTGCTCCTGGCGCCAGTGCACCGTGATCGGATAAAGCTGCGCCATCAGGGGGCCTGGAGGGTGACTGCTACATTCTCACCGTTGCCCCACCAGCCCCGAACTTAGGGAGAGGTGGCCGAGTGGTCGAAGGCGCAGCATTGGAAATGCTGTATAGGGGCAACTCTATCGAGGGTTCGAATCCCTCCCTCTCCGTTGAAAACCGGCTTTTGCCGGTTTTTTTATGGCTACTTTTCAGCCCTCGCCACCCGTCCCCAGCCCAGCCGGTTAGCAGGACGGCCGTTTTGGCTAGGACCAGGGCTTGTGGGCCGGTAGTTTGGGGATTCCATGCGCGGATCCATGGGGCGGATCGTTGGCATCGATTTGGGCACCACGAATTCCGTGGTGGCGGTGCTGGAGGGCGGCCGTCCCCAGGTGATCGCCAGCGCCGAGGGGGGACGCACGACTCCCTCGGTGTTGGGCTTTAACCGGGACCAGGAGTTGCTGGTGGGCCAGCTGGCCCGCCGCCAATTGGTGCTCAATCCCCGCAATACTTTCGCCAATCTCAAGCGCTACGTCGGCCGGCGCTGGGATGAACTGGAGGAGGGCAGCCTGGCGGTGCCCTACACGATCCGGGCCAACGACCAGGGCAACGTGCGGGTGGTCTGCCCGGCCACGGAACGGGAATACGCGCCAGAAGAGCTGGTAGCCAGCCTGCTGCGCAAGCTGGTTGACGATGCGGGCACCTACCTCGGGGAGCCGGTGGAGGCCGCGGTGATCACCGTGCCGGCCTACTTCAACGATGCCCAGCGCCAGGCCACCCGGGACGCCGGGCGGCTTGCCGGCATCAGCGTTGAACGGATCTTGAACGAACCGACCGCTGCGGCCCTGGCCTACGGCTTCGATCGCAGTGCCGTTAAACGGGTGCTGGTGTTCGACCTCGGCGGCGGCACCTTCGATGTGTCGGTCTTGCGGATCGCCAATGGCGTTTTTGACGTCAAGGCCACCAGTGGCGACACCCAGCTAGGCGGCAATGACTGGGATCGGCGCATTGTCGATTGGCTGGCTGAAGCCTTTTTGGCCCAGCACCAGATCGACCTGCGCCGCGACCGCCAGGCCCTGCAACGGCTTACCGAGGCGGCCGAAAAGGCCAAACAGGAGCTTTCGGGGGTGCAGAGCACGCCCATTTCCCTTCCCTTTATTGCCACCGCGGACGCCGGGCCGCTCCACATCGAAACCACCCTGGAGCGCCGCACCTTTGAAGGCCTCTGTGGTGACCTGCTCGATCGGCTGCTGCGGCCCGTGCAGCGGGCCCTGCGCGATTCCGGCCTGGCCGCCGAAGACATTGACGATGTGGTGTTAGTGGGCGGGGGCACCCGCATGCCGATGGTGCAAGCCATGGTGCGCACCCTGGTCCCCCTCGAACCCTGTCAGTCGGTCAACCCCGATGAGGTCGTGGCGATCGGCGCCGCCGTGCAGGCCGGCATCCTCACTGGCGAATTGCGCGACCTGATGCTCAACGACGTCAGTCCCCTTTCCCTGGGCCTCGAGACGATTGGCGGCGTAATGAAGGTGTTAATCGCGCGCAATACGCCGATTCCAGTGCGCAAATCCGATGTGTTTTCCACCTCAGAAGCCAATCAAAACTCGGTCGAAATCCACGTGCTCCAGGGGGAGCGCCAGATGGCTGGCGACAACAAATCCCTGGGCCGCTTCCGCCTCTCCGGCATTCCGCCAGCCCCCCGGGGCGTGCCCCAGGTGCAGGTGTCCTTTGACATCGATGCCAACGGCCTGCTGCAGGTGTCCGCCACCGACCGCACCACGGGCCGCCAACAGAGCGTCAGCATCCAGGGAGGGTCCAACCTCAGCGAAGAGGAGGTGCAGCGCCTGCTGGCCGAGGCCGAGCTGAAGGCCACGGACGATCGGCGCAAACGCAGTGAAATTGACCGTCGCAATCGGGCCCAGACCCTCGTAGCCCAGGCCGAACGGCGCCTGCGCGATGCCGCCCTAGAGCTGGGGCCCTATGGGGCCGACCGCCAACAACGGTCCGTGGAACTGGCGTTGCGTCAGGTGCAGGACCTGCTCGCCGCTGGCGACTTGGCCGAACTGGAGGTCGCGGTGAGCGAACTACAGGAGGCCCTCTACGGTCTCAATCGCCGCCTCAGTAGTGAGCGGCGCGCCGAGGCGGGCGGCCCCCTCCAGGGCTTAAAAAACACCCTGGGCTCCCTCAAGGATGAGCTGTTCGCCGATGACGAGTGGGATGACTGGGACCGGGGTGGCAGCCGCCGCGACCTGCAGGATCCTTGGCGCGATGGTCTCTCCCGCCAGCCCTCCTGGAACCAGGCCTCCTGGAACCAGGCCAGCTGGGGCAACAGTGGGGCCCTCGGGGGGGCTGCCGATGCAGCCTCCAGGGGCGATGGTCGGGATCGCTTTGAGTCCAGGACGGACTGGAACCTGGGGCGGGACCGCGATCGCTCCTTTGATAGTTCCTTTGATCGCACCGTTGATCGCTCCTTTGACCGCACCGTTGATCGCCAGGACAATCGTTTCGGGAATCCCCCTGCCCGGCGGCCTTCCGATGGGATAGAGGAGCGGCCCGGCACTGCGAGAGGGGATTGGTCCCAAGGGCGCTGGGACCCACCCCAAGGGGATCGGCGCCCTGATCCCGGCTTTGAGGGCCCTGGCGACCGGCAAGTCGACCCTGCCGCCCCGGGGATCCGTGCCGCCCCTGGGATCAGGGACCCCAGCTGGGAGCGTCAGCCAGCCAGCCGCTTGGGCGCCTACCGCGACGAGGATCTCGACCCCTATGCCGGCGAAGGCGGCGCCAATCCCTCCTACGGCCAGGCCCCGAGCGGCCCCCTGACGGCCCGGCCCCGCCCCACCCAGGACGATCCCTGGGCTGGGGCCTAGGGCCCGTGCTGGATACCCCGCCCCAGAGCGCCGATCTCTGGGCCGTGCTGGGCCTGGAGCCCGGTGCAGACGCCGCCAGCTTGAAGCGGGCCTTCCGCCAGCAGGCCCGCCTCTGGCATCCGGATCTCAACGGCAACGACCCCGTGGCCGAGGAGCGCTTCAAGGCGGTGAATGCTGCCTACGCGATCCTCAGCGATCCCAGCCGGCGCCAGGCCTGGGAACGGGGCCAGGGCGATAGCCCTGGTGCTCCAGCCGATCGCTTCGCCAGCGGCTTTCCAGAGTTTGATGACTACCTCGATGCCCTGCTCGGCCGGCGCCAGGCCCGTAGCGAACCGCAAGCTGGACCGGACGGCCCCGAACCCGAGGCCTGGCCTGGGGCCCAGGCCCCCCAAGCCCAGCCCGCGGCGGCGGGTCGGGCTTGGGGGGTAACCCCCTCGCCGGCGCCGCCGCCGCCGGTGGTTGCCAGTGTCGACGCCGAAACGGTGGTGGAGCTCACGCCGGAGCAGGCCCTCAGTGGTGATCGCATCGAGCTGGAACTGGCCGATGGCACGGTGCTGGAAACCTGGACGCCCCCCCTGGCTGGCGATGGCTGGCGCCTGCGTCTGGCCGGGGTGGTGGCCGGTGGTGGCGACCACTTTTTGCAGCTGCGGGTGCGCACCGAGGAGGGCCTGCGTATCGATGGACTACGGGTGCTATACCAGTTGGATTTGGCCCCTGCCGATGCCGTGCTGGGCTGCCGGGTGGCGGTGCCAACCCTGGAGGGGCCGGTGCAACTGCGGGTGCCAGCAGGTTCCTCCAGTGGCCGGTTGTTGCGTTTGCGGGGCCGGGGGCTCGAATGGAGCAGCCAGCGGGGCGACCAGCTGGTGGAGATCCGGGTCGTGGTGCCCGATGGGCTCACTGAGGCCGAAGAAGCCCTCTATCGGCGCCTGCAGCAGCTCGCTAACGAAGCCGAGGACTAGGGGAAGGGCCCACGGGCTGGTGAGACACTGGGGCCTGAGCCGCCAGACCTGTCTTCCATGCCCGTGCACGTGCTCCTCTTTGATGCGGGCAGCGACGCCGAAGGCATCCATTCCCTGGAGGTGAACGGCACCACCTTGGTGTTGCTGTTCGAAGACCCCGATGATGCCGAACGCTACGCCGGCCTGCTCGAAGCCCAGGACTTCCCGGTACCGAGCGTCGAGGCGATTGATCGCGTTGAAATTGAACTTTTTTGTTCCCAGGCTGGCTACCAGGCCCAATTCGTACCGGCCGGTTTCCTACCCCAGTCCGCCGAGGATCGCCTGTTGATTGCTCCACCGGAGCGCAACATGGACGTCGCCAACTGGAAGGAGGAGCTCCAGGAGCAGGCGGTCGCGGGCTCTTCAGACCCTGAACCCGACGGACCAGACGGTGCCAACCTCGAGCTCGAAGCCTTCCGGCGCCGCCTGGAGGGCCTGCTGTGACCGGCCTGGGCCAGCCGTTCGCTGGTCAGGACCGGGGTCACCTGCTCACCGAGCAGGCCAATCCCCTGAGCAGCGCGCTCGACCAGCTCGCTACCGCTGATCTCGTGCAGCTCTTTTGCGAAGAAGATCGCCGCCCCCAGGAGGCCGTGGCAGCCGCGGCTCCGGCCCTGGCGGCGGCGATCGATGCCATTGCCGCCCGGCTCAGCCAAGGCGGTCGCCTGTTTTATCTCGGGGCCGGCACCTCCGGCCGCCTCGGGGTCTTGGATGCGGCCGAATGTCCCCCCACCTTTTGCTCGCCGCCCGAGTTGGTTCAGGGGGTCCTGGCCGGTGGGGCGCCGGCCCTGCTGCGTAGCTCCGAAGGGCTCGAAGACCTCGAGGCGGCTGGCCAGGCCGACCTGGAGGCCCGGGGCTTCAACGGCGCCGATGTGCTCGTCGGCATCGCCGCCGGAGGCACCACCCCCTACGTCCATGGTGGCCTACGCCATGCCCGCAGCCTGGGAGCCCTCGCCATTGCCCTGGCCTGCGTGCCCGCCGACCAGGTACCCATGCCCGCCGATCTGGAGATTCGCCTGATCACGGGGCCTGAGTTGCTCGCCGGCTCCACCCGCCTTAAGGCTGGTACGGCCACCAAGATGGCCCTCAATATCCTGTCGACCGGCGTGATGGTGCGGCTCGGCAAGGTCTATGGCAACCGCATGGTGGATGTGGCGGTCACCAACAGCAAATTGGAGGACCGGGCCCTGCGAATTCTGGCCGACCTGGCCGGGGTTGATCGCAGCAAAGGGGCCGAACTCCTGGCCGAAACCGGCGGGTCGGTCAAGTTGGCCTTGCTGATGGCCAAGGCCGGGATCTCCAGTGCGGAGGCCAGGACCCGCCTCAGCCACCATGGCCAATCCCTAAGGCAGGCCCTCCTGCAGGCGAATGGGCCCAGCTAGCAGGGATGGGCTGGATCGGTTTCCCGAGACCAGCCCCCTGACAGGCCCCTTTTGGGGCGATGAGGACTAGTGAGTCTGGGCTCTTTGGTGCCTTAAGGCCTCAGTTAGCCCCGTTTTCCCAGGGTCCCCAATAGGGAGCCGTGAACAGATCGAGCCGGCTGCGGGTCTCCGCCGGCACGAAGTCCTTCGGGGTCATCAGCGCGTGTTGCAGGGCCGTATGGGCCGGGCTGGCGGGGCGGGTTTGGCCAATCTGTTCGGTGGCCCGAGCCAGGATCGATTGGGCCAGTTGGGCATTGGCCTGCAGGTTGGCGATCACCATCTCGACCGTGACGCTGTCATGGCCTTGGTGCCAGCAGTCGTAGTCGGTGGCCATGGCCAAGGTGGCGTAGGCGATCTCGGCTTCCCTAGCCAGCCGCGCTTCGGCGTGGTTGGTCATGCCGATCACGCTGCAATCCCAGCTGCGATAGAGGTTTGATTCGGCCCGGCTCGAGAAGGCCGGTCCCTCCATGCAGAGGTAGGTGCCGCCGCGGTGCAGCTCGCGGCCCTCGGGCATCAGGCCCGCGGCGGTGCTGGCCAACACCTCGCTCAGCACGGCGCAGAAGGGATCGGCGAAGCTGACATGGGCGACGGCCCCCTGGCCGAAGAAGCTGATCGGCCGCTGGTGGGTGCGGTCAATGAATTGGTCGGGCACGACCATGTCTAGGGGCCGCACCTCCTCGCGCAGGGATCCCACGGCCGAACAGGAGAGGATCCAGCGCACTCCCAGGGATCGCAGGGCCCAGATGTTGGCCCGGTAGGGCACCTCCGTAGGCAGATAGCTGTGGTGGCGTCCATGGCGGGCCAGAAACACCACGTCCATGCCCCCCAGTCTGCCGAGGCGCAGGGCATCGGAGGGGGCCCCGAAGGGGGTGTCCACCACCAGCTCCTCCACCATCTCGAGGCCCTCCATGGCATAGAGGCCACTGCCACCGAGAACGCCCAGGCGGGCAACACTGAGGTCGGGGCCGGGGGAGCTGCTCGTCACGGCGGAGGGATGGGGGTTGGCACCGTTCTACCCAAGCGCAGGTCTGCCCTAGCCCTGCGGTACCACGCCAAGATCGGCGCAAAGCCCATACTGGAGGTGTTTGCAGTGCATCCGTGACCAAGGCCCTGATGGAGACCGAGGCAGGCACCCTCGAGATCGACCTGTTCGATACCGATGCCCCCGCCACCGTGGCCAATTTCGTCAAGTTGGCCAACGAGGGCTTCTATGACGGCCTGGCCTTCCACCGCGTGATTGATGGCTTCATGGCCCAGGGCGGCTGCCCCAACACCCGCGAAGGCGCCAAGGGCATGGCCGGCACCGGCGGCCCTGGCTACATGATTTCCTGCGAAATCAACAGCCGTAAACATCAAGACGGCACCCTGTCCATGGCCCACGCCGGTAAGAACACGGGCGGCAGCCAGTTCTTCCTGTGCCATGCCGCCCAGCCCCACCTCGATGGGGTCCACACGGTGTTTGGTCAGGCCACCAACCTCGATGTGGTGCTGGCGATCCGCAAGGGAACCCGGATCACCAAGCTGACGATCCAGCCTTGAGTTGGGCTAGCCCCAACAGCAAGCCATCGTGCTGGGATTGGGGCTAGCGACCCGATCAACACCACCGGGTTAGGCCCGACTGTTGATGAAGCAACAACCTTGGGGCGGAGGCCAGTTCCTGCAGGGGCCGGCGCTCCGCCTCGATCGACACACTTGGATGGGTGCTGCGCTGGGCATCGGGGGCAAGCAGCAGGCAGACCGACTGGGTGACGGGCCAGCGGGCCATGCGGGTCAGGGCCTCCTGCAGGATCTCGGTGCTGGGACCGGTGACCAAGACCGCCAGGGAGGGCCGATCGAGCAGGGCCAGTAGGCGGGGATGGTCTTCCCGTTGGATCTCGAGCTGGTGCTGGCTGGCCCAGGCCGTGAGGTCCTGCCAGTGGCTGGCGAGGATCGCCTCCCAGGCCGCTTCCAGGCGATCCGGATCCTGCCCTGGGGATGGGGATGACTTGGAGCTTGGTTCAGGTCCTGCGTCAGCCCCACCGAAGCAGCCATTGGCGGCGTCCGCCCTGGTCATGCGGGCAAGGGACTGGGCCGATCCTTGCCAAGCCAAGACCGCAGCCGGGCCTGGTGCCGCAGAAGCCGAGTCACCCATCAGGTGGCCCATTTTGTCCTGTTTGGTTTGGAGATAGCCGGCGTTGTGGAGACCCGGATCCATGACCAGGGGCACCCGATCCTCCACCTGCAGGCCATAGCCGCCCAGGCCCGCTATCTTGCGCGGATTATTGGTGATCAGCCTTAGGCGATGAACCCCCAGGTCGCTGAGGATCTGGGCGCCGACGCCGTAGTTGCGCAGGTCGGCGGCAAAGCCAAGCTTTTCATTGGCTTCCACCGTGTCCAGCCCGCCATCTTGGAGGCTGTAGGCCCGCAATTTATTGATCAGGCCGATGCCACGGCCCTCCTGGCGCAGGTACACCACTACCCCTTCGCCCGCCTCCTCGATCATGGCGAGGGCTGCTTCCAGCTGGGGCCGGCAATCGCAGCGGAGGGAGCCAAAGGCATCGCCGGTTAGGCATTCCGAGTGCACCCGCACCAGCACCGGGCCCGTGGCCCGTTCCGGTTGGCCCTTAACGATGGCGATGTGTTCGCTGCCATCGAGGTCATTGCGATAGCCAATCGCCCGGAACTGGCCAAAGGCACTGGGCAATTGGGCCTCGGCCTGGCGCAACACGAACCGCTCGGTGTCGAGCCGGTAGCTAATCAAATCGGCAATGTTGATGAGGCGCAGCCCGTGCTGCTGGGCGTAGTCCACCAATTGGGGTAGGCGGGCCATCGAGCCGTCGCCGTTCTGGATTTCACAGATCACCCCGGCTGGATAGAGGCCGGCGAGCCGGGCCAGATCCACGGCGGCCTCGGTATGGCCGGCCCGCTTCAGCACCCCGCCTTGGCGAGCCCGCAGGGGAAAGATGTGGCCAGGACGGCGCAGGTCATCGGCCCGGGTGGTGGGGTGGATGGCTACCTGGATCGTGCGGGCCCGGTCCTCGGCGGAAATGCCCGTGCTGACGCCGTTTTCCGGGCCGGCATCGACGCTAACCGTGAAGGCTGTCTGATTTTCATCGGTGTTGCGATGCACCATCAAGGGCAGCTCGAGGGCATCGAGGCGTTCGCCCTCCATGGCGAGGCAAATCAACCCCCGGGCCTCGGTGGCCATGAAATTGATTTGCTCCGGGGTGGCGAACTGGGCCGCACAGATCAGATCCCCTTCATTTTCTCGGTTTTCGTCATCAACCACCACCACCATCTCGCCATTGCGGATCGCGGCTAGGGCATCGGCGATGGCATCAAAACGGATGCGCCGTGGTTCTCCCGGTGGGGGCGTTTGAGCCGGTGGCTTGCCAGCCACCGGCTGAGCTGTTGCCGGGGACTGGTTAGGGGTAAGCGGGTGAATCTCGGAAGGCAAGGGCGGCCACGGGCCAGGGTTCCTTGGTTATAGATCCCGGTACGATCAGCTGTTACCGAGCTCGCGGCATGGCCTTTTCGTCCCCTGACCATCCTCCCCAGGTGGCGGATCGTCAGGCCGGACGGCGCGTAGCCGTGATCGGAGCCAGTGGCTACGGGGGCCTTCAGACCCTGCGGCTTTTGCAAGACCATCCCAGCTTGAGCGTCACCTACCTGGGCGGCGAGCGCAGTTCCGGCAAACGCTGGAGCGAGATCGTGCCGTTCCTGCCCCTGCCAGGCGACCCGATCGTGCAGAGCCCGGATGCGGCCGCCATTGCCCAGGTGGCGGACCTGGCCCTGCTGAGCCTGCCCAATGGCCTGGCCTCGAACCTTGTACCAGGTCTGTTGGAACGGGGCGTCAAGGTGGTGGATCTCTCCGCCGACTACCGCTACCGCTCCCTGGCCCAATGGCAGGAGGTGTACAGCAGTGAGGCCCGGGCCTTTCCCCGCAGTGACTCCGAGCTTTGCCGGGAGGCGGTGTACGGCCTGGTGGAGTGGGAGTCCGAACGGATTGCCGCGGCCCGTCTGGTGGCGGCGCCGGGTTGTTTCCCCACCGCCAGCCTGCTGGCCCTGCTGCCCTTCCTGCAGCAGGGACTGATCGAGCCCAGCGGCATCGTGATCGATGCCAAAACGGGCGCCAGCGGCGGCGGCCGTGCCGCCAAGGAACACCTGCTCCTAGCCGAAGCCTCCGAGGCTGTCGCCCCCTACGGAGTGGTGGGCCATCGCCACACCAGTGAAATTGAGCAGCTGGCCGGCCAGGCGGCGGGGCAGCCAATCCAGCTCCAGTTCACCCCCCACCTGATGCCCATGGTGCGCGGCCTGCTGGCCACCGTTTACAGCCGCCTGCGCGATCCGGGCCTCACCGCTGAAGACTGCACCACCGTGCTGCAGGCCGCCTACCGCCAGGCCCCCTGCGTGTCGGTGTTGCCGGTGGGCACCTACCCCTCGACCAAATGGGTGCGCCAGACGAACCGGGCCCTAATTAGCGTTCAGGTGGACCAGCGCACCGGCCAGCTGGTGGTGATGAGCGCCATCGACAACCTGATCAAGGGCCAGGCTGGCCAGGGGGTGCAATGCCTCAACCTGCTCGCCGGCCTTCCCGCCAACACGGGCTTGCCCCTGCTGCCCTTCTATCCCTGAGGCCCGCTGGCCATCAGGCCCTTGCTAGGCCCCTAGGGCTGGCGATGGAGCCAACCCAACCGTTCGGCCGCCAAGGCCACGCCCAGGGGCAGGATCCGGTGTTCCCGGACTTGGATCCGGCGCGCCAGGCTCCCGTGGTCGTCATCCGAAAGCACCGGCACGGCCGCCTGGGCCAGGATCCGGCCGGCATCCACCTCTTCGCTGACCAGATGGGCCGTGCAGCCACTGAGGCGTACTCCTGCGGCCAGGGCCTGGCCCACCGCATCCACCCCCCGGAAACTCGGCAACAGCGATGGGTGAATGTTCACCAGCCGCTCCGGGTAGGCCCGGATCAGGCGGCTGGTCACGATGCGCATCCAGCCAGCCATCACCACCAGATCCACCTCCACGGCCTGGAAGTGCTCTACCAGGGCCGCATCCAGGCTGTCGCGGCTGCTGAAGCTGCGGTGGTTTAAGCAGGTCACACCAAGGCCCAGCCGTTCGGCCCGCTGGCTGGCGCCACAGCCCGGGTTATTCACCACCAGGCTTACCACCTGGGCCGGCAGACCCGGCTGGGCGCAGGCTTGCACCAAGGCCTCGAAATTGCTGCCATTGCCGGAGGCCATCACGCCAAGGCGCAGGGGATGGCTCGGCAGCTTGTGCCCTGATCGCGGCCCCGGGCGCAAGCCGTGATGGGAATCGGCGCCTGACTCGGCCAGGAGCCAGCCACCCGGTGGCAACGGCCACTGGACGGCCCGGGCGAGATCGCTAGGGTCGGAAAAAGCGGGCATCCCGTCCATGTCCCATCTCTCCATCCTGCCCACGCTGCTGCGCGACGTGGACCTGCTCGCCGAAGCCCTGGCCGATCTGGGCCAGGTGGTCCATCGGGGCGGAGCCGTCGAAGGCTTTGCGGGCGAGCGGGTGCCGGTGCTGGTGCGCTTGGATTTGGCGGGTGGATCGCTGCTTGGCAGCCAGACCCAGACCCAAAGCCAGACCCAGTCCAAGCGTGCCGTGCGCCCTTCGACTGGGGCCTTCAGCGCCAGCTTCAGCCTCGGTTGGGCGCGCCAGCTGGATGGCACCCTCGCCCTGGTGGGGGACCTGGGCCGGATTGCGGTCGCTAGCCCCCTGCAGGAGTTACTCAGCCAGCTCAGCCACCGCTATGCCCTGCGCCAGGCCCTCCAAGCTGCCGGCACCAGCGACTTGGCCGGGGCCGAGTTGAGCCTCGATGGCCCTGCCAGCCAGGGTTTCAACCAACCCTTGGCCCCTTCCCTGGCCAAGCCCCGCCCCCGCTCCTGAGCTAGCGCGTGCCCACCGTTCGCTTGGATCTGGGTGATCCCCAGGGCCACCTAGTCACCGTCACGATTGGGCTGGAGGCCCCCAGGCCCCAGCTGCGCCTGCGCCTACCCGCCTGGACCCCGGGCTCCTATCTGATCCGCGACTACGTGCGCCATCTCGAGGGCCTGGAGGTGCTGTGCGGCAACCAGCCCTGCCCGATCCGGCGCCTGGGACCGGCCAGTTGGCAGCTGGACCTGGCTGGCCGGGTTGGGGAGCCGCTGCGGATCCGTTACCGGGTCCTGGCTACGGAGCTCTCCGTGCGCACTTGCCATCTCGATGGCGACCATGGCTTTTTTGCCCTGGCGGCTGTGGTGTTGGAGCTGGAGGGCGAGCGCTGGTCCCCCTACCAGTTGGAGATCCGCCATCCGCCCGATTGGCAGGCCTTCGTGCCCCTACCCCAAAGCGCCGATGGCACCTGGCTGGCCAACGGCTTTGACCAGTTGCTTGATACTCCCCTAGAGCTGGGGCCCCACCGTTGCGACAGCTTTTCCGTCGCAGGCGTGCCCCACCGTTGGGTCACCTGGGAAGGCGCCGCTGGCTCCAAGGACTGGTTGCAACACCATTGCCCGACCCTGCTGGCCGATGTGCAGGCCACGGCTGAAGCCTGCTGCCGGTTGATGGCTGCCCCGGCCCCGGCCAGCGACGCCTACCTGTTCATCCTGCATCTCCTTGATGAGGGCTATGGCGGCCTCGAGCACGACGACAGCTGTGTGCTGGTGTACGGCCGCGCCAGCCTGCAAACCCCAGCCGGTTACCGCAAGTTTCTGCAGCTCGTCGCCCACGAATACCTGCATCAATGGAATGTGCGGAGGCTGCGGCCGGCCGAACTCACCCCGATCGATTACCACCAAGCCGTGGTGGTGCCGAGCCTCTGGTTTGCTGAAGGGATCACCAGCTATCTGGACCAGTTCCTGCCGCTCACGGCGGGTTTGAGTTCGGAACCCGAGCTGCTGGAGGACCTGGGCCAGGACCTCAGCCGCTACCTGCTGACCCCCGGGCGCCAGGTCCAGAGCCTGCGCCAGAGCAGCCAGGAGGCCTGGGTGAAGCTCTACCGAGCCGATGCCTACGCCGGCGATAGCCAGGTGAGTTATTACCTCAAGGGGGCCGTGATTGCCCTGGTGCTGGACCTGCACCTGCGCCGCCAGGGCAGTGCCCTTTGCGTGGTGATCCGCCAGCTCTGGCAGCACTTCGGCCGCTGGGGCCGGGGCTACCAGGAGGCTGATTTGCTAGCTGCCTTTGCCGCAGAAGCGGCCGACCTGGAACGCTTGCTGCCCCACTGGCTCGAGGACCACGGCGATCCGGACCTGGCCGGATACCTGGCTGATGTGGGCCTCAAGCTTGTCCCCAAGGGGGGGGCATCGGCCTGGCTCGGCCTGACGATGAAGGCCGAGTCCTCGGGCCTGCTGGTGCAGCGGGTCCATCGCCACGGCCCCGCCGAACAGGCCGGTCTGGCCGTGGGCGATGAGCTGCTGGCCCTCGATGGTGAACGCCTCCGCCAGCTCGATGCCTTCAAAGCCGGCTGGACCCCTGGCCAGAAGCGGGAGCTGCTCTTCTGCCGCCGCGGCCGGATCCGCACGAGCCACCTGAGCCCAGCCGCTTCGCCCGTGGAGGCCTGGCGCCTGGAGACCTGCCCTGCCGCCGGAGCTCCGGCCCTGGAACGGCGCCGCCAATGGCTCAGCCTGCTACCTGCCTAGGCCGGTCGATCTGACCCGGGGAACCCCCTTGCCGGTGCTCAATCCCGAACCATTGCATCGTTGCTGGCCAGCAGGAGTGGGCTTGGGGGTCGTTCCTCAGTAGTTTCTTGGTGGTTTGCTCCGAAGACCCCAGTGCCCTCGATGCCCTTTCCAGCTTCCTCCGGTGCGGACGCCGAAGGGCTGTGGCAACGGTTCTGTGCACTGCTTTGGCACGATCCAACCCAGGGCATCTGGCTCGATGTCAGCCGGATGGCGATTGATCCGGCCGACCTCGACGCCCTCAAACCCCGCTTTGACCAGGCCTTTGCGGCCATGGCCGCCCTGGAAGCTGGGTCGATCGCCAATGCCGATGAACAGCGCCAGGTGGGCCATTACTGGCTGCGCCAGCCGGCCCTGGCCCCCGATCCCCAGGCCGCAATCCACATCGACCAGGAGATTGATCGCATCGAGGCCTTTGGCCGTGAGGTGCTGGCAGGCAGCTTGGCCTCCCCTTCAGGGAAGCCCTTCACCGATGTGCTCTGGATCGGCATCGGTGGCTCGGGCCTGGGTCCCCTGTTGATCCTGCGGGCCCTGCAAAACCCCGGCAAGGGCCTGCCCTTCCACTTCTTCGATAACGTCGACCCCGACGGCATGGCGCGCACCCTGGCGGCCCTGGAGGGGCGCCAGGACACCACCTTGGTGATTGTGGTGAGCAAATCCGGCGGCACCCCCGAGCCACGCCTGGGCATGCAGCAGGCCCGGGCTGCCCTGGAGGCCGCCGGCTGCTCCTGGCCGGCCCAGGCCGTGGCCGTCACCATGGCCGGCAGCCAGCTCGACCAGGTGGCCGAGGCCGGTGGCTGGTTGGCCCGCTTTGACCTGTTCGATTGGGTGGGCGGCCGCACCAGCATCACCAGCGTGGTCGGCCTGCTGCCCGGTGCCCTGATTGGCGCCGACATCCGCGCTTTTCTGGCGGGGGCGGCGGCCATGGATGCCTGCACCCGCCTGGCCGATACCAGCGCCAACCCCGCCGCCCTGCTGGCCACGGCCTGGTGGGTGGCGGGCGGCGGCCAGGGCAAGCGCGACATGGTGGTGCTGCCCTACCGCGACCGGCTCGAGGTGTTCAGCCGTTACCTGCAGCAACTGGTGATGGAGTCCCTCGGTAAGCAGCTTGATCGGGGTGGCCAGGTGGTGCATCAGGGCCTGGCGGTGTATGGCAATAAGGGTTCCACCGACCAACACGCCTACGTGCAGCAACTGCGCGATGGCATCGACAACTTTTTTGTGAACTTCATCGAGGTGCTCGAAGATCCCTCGGCGATCGCAGCGATCGATGGGGAGGCCCCCGGCGACTTCCTCGATGGTTTCCTTCAGGGCACCCGCGCCGCCCTCCATGGGGGCGGTCGTCAGAGCCTGACGATCACCCTGCGCCAGCTCGATGCCCGCAGTCTTGGTGCCCTGATCGCCCTGTTCGAGCGGGCGGTGGGCCTCTACGGCGAACTGGTCAATGTCAACGCTTACCACCAACCGGGAGTTGAAGCCGGCAAGAAGGCCGCCGCCGTGATCCTCGATCTCCAGGCCCAACTGGAAGCGCTCCTGGCCGATGGCCAGGGCCGCAGCCTGGCCCAACTCCAGGCCGAATTGGAGCTGCCTAGCCCGGAGCCCGCCTTCTGGATTCTGAGGCACCTCTGCCACAACAAGCGCGGCTACACCGCCAGCGGCGACTGGGGCAAGCCCACCAGCCTCAGTTTCCAGCGGGTCTGAAAGCCAGGGCCCTGGGGCCTAGCCCAGGGCTTCAAGGAACCAGGTTCACCAGCTTGCCGGGCACCACAATCACCCGGCTGGGAGCCTTGCCCTCCAGCCACTTGGCGGCGATGTCGCTCTCTAATGCCAGGCGCTCCAGGGTGGCCCTATCGGCGCTGGCTGGTACTTCCAGGCTGCCGCGCATCTTGCCCTTGATCTGGATCACCAGCTCAATCGTGTCCCGCACTAGGGCGGTGGCATCGGCCTGGGGCCAGCTCTGGCGATGGATGCTGTGCTGCTCGAGGCTATCGCTGTCGCTGCGGCCACCCAGCTTCAGCCAGAGATCTTCGGCCAGGTGGGGGGCGAAGGGGGCCAGCAGGATCAATAAGGTGCGCAGGGCCTCGGCCGCGAAGGCTTCGCCGGATTCCTCCAGGTGGCTGGCCATGGCATTGCTCAGCTTCATCAACTCCGACACGGCGGTGTTGAACTGGTAATCGCCATCGAGGTCGTCGCTGATCTCCGTGATTGCCGTATGGACGGCCCGGCGCAGCTCCCGCTCGGCAGCGTTCAAGCCAGGGCCAGAAGCAGCACGGGCTAGGGCAGCCGCCACGGCCTCCGGTCCCCCAGCTCCAGCCGCCGCCAGGCTCAGACCCCGCTCCTGGGCCGTTTCTGCCAGGCGCCAGAGCCGTTGCAGGAAGCGAAACTGGCCTTCCACATCGGCCTCATCCCATTCGAGATCCTTCTCGGGGGGAGCCTTGAACAGGATGAACATGCGGGCCGTGTCGGCGCCGTAGCGATCGATCACTCGGGCCGGATCGACGCCGTTGTACTTCGACTTCGACATCTTTTCGAAGAAGGTCTCGAGCGGTTCACCCGTGACCGGATCGCGGGGATCGCTGGGATCGGCCACATCGGCGGGGGCAATGTATTTGCCACTGGCCGGATTTTTGTAGGTGATGGCCTGCACCATGCCCTGGGTGAGCAAGCGCTTAAACGGTTCATCGAAACCGAGCAGGCCGCGATCCCGCAACACCTTGGTGAAGAAGCGGGAATAGAGCAAATGCAAGATGGCGTGCTCAATGCCGCCCACGTATTGGTTCACCGGCAGCCAGCCATCCACGGCTTCGCGGCCAAAGGGCAGCTCCGTGTTGCTGGGGTCACTGAAGCGCAGGAAATACCAGCTGGAACACATGAAGGTGTCCATGGTGTCGGTCTCGCGCCGGGCAGGTTTTCCGCAGCAGGGACACGGCACCTGCACCCAGGCATCGAGCTGGGCCAGGGGCGAAGCACCCTTGCCGCTGAAGGCCACATCCCGGGGCAGCTCCACCGGTAACTGCTCGGCGGGTACGGGCACGACGCCGCAGGCCTCGCAATGGATCACCGGAATCGGGCAGCCCCAATAGCGCTGGCGCGAGATCAACCAGTCCCGCAGCCGGAATTGCACCTTGCCCGTGCCCCAGCCCCCCGCCTCAGCGGCGGCCGTGATGGCCGCTTTGGCGTCCGTGGAATCCAGGCCATCAAAAGGCCCGGAATGGATCAGCACCCCAGGGGCGGTCCAGGCGCCACCTGCGAAGGCCTGTTCATCGCTGCCCTCGGGGATCACCACCTGCTTCACCGGCAGTTCGTACTGACGGGCAAAGACGAAATCGCGCTGGTCGTGGGCAGGCACGCCCATCACGGCGCCGGTGCCGTACTCGGCGAGCACGTAGTCGGCGATCCAGATCGGGATCAGCTCGCCGTTGGCCGGGTTGCGCACACTGGCACCAATGGGCACACCCCGTTTCGGCCGGTCCTCGGCCGTGCGCTCCTGGTCGCTCTGGCGTCCCACCAGGTCGCAAAAGGCTGTCACGGCGAGCTGCTGGTCGGCGCTGGTGAGCGAGGCCACTAGGGGGTGCTCGGGCGCTAGCACCACGTAGCTGGCGCCAAACAGGGTGTCGGGCCGGGTGGTGAACACCGTGATCGTGCTGCCCGTGGGCTGGCCGGCCCCATCCACCACCGCGAAGCTCAGTTCGGCGCCGGTGGAGCGGCCAATCCAGTTGGCCTGCATGGTGCGCACCCGCTCGGGCCAGCCCTCGAGCTGGGGCAGGTCATCGAGCAGGGCGTCGGCGTAGGCGGTGATCTTGAGAAACCACTGGCGCAGCTTGCGCTTCTCCACCAGGGCGCCGGAGCGCCAGGAGCGGCCTTCACCATCCACCTGCTCATTGGCGAGCACGGTCTGGTCGATGGGGTCCCAGTTGACGGTGGCGTCCTTCTGGTAGGCCAGGCCGGCGTCGAGAAACTGCAGGAACAGCCACTGGGTCCAGCGGTAGTAGGCGGCGTGGCAGGTCGCCAGTTCCCGACCCCAATCAATCGAGAGGCCCAGCTGGCTGAGCTGCTGGCGCATCGAGGCGATGTTCTGGTCGGTCCAGGCCCCTGGATCAACGCCGCGCTCAATCGCCGCGTTTTCGGCGGGGAGGCCGAAGGCATCCCAGCCCATCGGGTGCAACACCCGCTTGCCCCGCAGCCGTTGCACCCTGGCAATCACATCGGTGATCACGTAATTGCGCACATGGCCCATGTGCAGGTTCCCCGATGGATAGGGAAACATCGAGAGGGCGTAGAAACTTTCCTGGCCCGGGACGGGCTCGGGCGTGTCGTGCAGGCCGAGGCGGTGCCACTCCTGTTGCCAACGGGCTTCGATCGCCTCGGGTAGGTAGCGGCTGCTATCGCTCACTGCAGGCACGGAAACAAGCCTGTGATGGTGCCACAGCCTGCCGGCCAGCCCCGGGCCTACCTCCTAATCCAAGGGGCGCAACACGGCTACGCAGTCGCGGCGCACCAGCACCGGTGCAGCGTCTGGACCCTGGCGGATGGCGTAAAACTCCAGGTCTTGCCACAGCAGGCTGCCCTCCAGTTGGGAGCC
>Ga0310333_100167_pt1 | contig 18595 bp, 18 predicted proteins | sample LakMicSRFTotalB7_FD_195547 | JGI IMG/M metagenome (GOLD analysis project Ga0310333, IMG submission 195547) | Enriched freshwater cyanobacterial communities from Lake Michigan, Michigan, United States - MI23.SRFL.Total.B7 (v2) (version 2) | ecosystem: Environmental > Aquatic > Freshwater > Lake... | reverse complement strand
ACTCACCTCATTAAAGAGGGTGTAGGCCTCGTCATTGTGAATGCCACTCACCGCCAGGGATGCGGTCTTTCTCAAGGTGCAGCAATCAATCGCCAACGAAACGGCCCAATCATCATGTTCAGCGTGGTAGGTGGCACTGAGGCCATCCTGGGAGTAAATCGTTTCGTTGTAGCGGGTAAAGCCCAGGCCCTGGGCGATCTGGGCAATGCCGGCCAGGGATTCCACCAGGGCACCCTCCGAGCGGATCGCCGTGGTGTACACCGTCGGCGCCAGGGGTCTGGCCTCGCCTTCGAGGCTCAGACCGTGGGCCAGGGTCTTGATCAGGGTCTTCATGCCGTTGCGGTTTGGGGCCAGGCCCCATCCGTAGTGCTGCTGGGACACTAGAGGTGCTGCCCATGGCAGCGCAACCCCCTAGGGGTGGTGTCAACGAACCCCCACCGGTGAAAGGCGATCCTCGTGAGCTGCGTCCCAGCGAGGGGGTCTGCGTGCGCCATGGCTCAGGCCTAAAAACCACTGTGCGGGCGCTTCGCTTGCTCGCCCATGGTTCACCGCCCTAGGCCGAGGCCGCCCTAGACGCCAGGTGCCTGGCGTGGGTCGCAGTAGTCTTGACCTTATTAGCTAATGGCATCCATGCGGGGGACCCCCAGGGAATCGGCCAGCCTGCTGAACATGGTGGATGGCGTTTTTGCGGTGGCCATCACCCTGGTGCCCGCCAGCCTGCCCAACGTGCAACCAGCCGCAAGCGGCGCCTCCTTGATGATCACAACCCTGTCGATCATCCTGATTGCGGTAACAATGTTGCTGCTCTGGTACAAGATCCGCAACTTGGTGCAATTAAACAACAAACTAAACCCCCTAGAGATGGCCCTTCTGGGCTGCATCCTAACGGTGGTGGTCATCATTCCAAAAAGCGCTTTCATCTCCATTCATTACGGCGGGGGCCAGGGTAGTTTCTGGCTATGGAGTGATTCGCAATGGGTTAACTTTCAATACCAGATGCTCTTCCTTCTGGTCGACACAGCGGCCTTTGTGCTCACCATTAGAACCCTACGAGCTGCGGCAGCCCAGGCCTATCCCCGCCCGATTCGGCGCTGGCTGTTGGGGGTTGAGGCCCTAGGCCTCTCACTGTTCATTTTGGTCATCCTTACTGAAAATTTATTCATCAACGTCAATGGGCTGTTTGTCTTTGTCGCCCCCGTAGTGCTATTTCTCGAAGAAATTCTATGCACGCTCAAATTGAAACGCTTCAGCGCTGACCACCCCTCCTAGGCATTCTCCTTGCCGTTTGCCTGGCCGTTCGTCCAACCACCACCAAGCCCAAGCCTTAGGGCAGCGCGAGCGCTCCTGGTCGGGGGCTGGGGGAAGCGGTTGAACCGATTTCCCCGATCAAGGGACGATTGGCGATCTCCGGCCATTGGCTCCCCTGGTCGACCTTGCTGGCGTTGCTCGTAGGGCCCGCCTGGGGCCAGATAGCCCTAGAGACGATGCCAACACCATCGCCCTCACCAGGCGCGAACCAGGCCCTAGAAGGTGCCTGGCATCCCATTTTGACAGCCATCCCTAGGCCAGCTCTTCCAGCTGCCTCCCTCGCGCAATCGCTTGGCTCCTACGACGCAGGGATGGAGCAAGGGAATGGCTGCAGGAGGGGAGCCGAGGCCAAGGCAAGGCGGTAACGCTGGATTGGGATAGGCCTTTTCGGCATGGCACGATCCCTGCCTGATGCCAAGAAAAGGCTTCTTGCCGCAGCGCCTGCTCCGGGATCGGTGCTGTCAGGCTGCCACCCGTTGCCCACGATCCGACCCTGGCCATCGCTGCGTGTCGCTGAGCGCTAGCGCCGCCACGCAGCCGCCTCAGGGGTGAGGCGCCCCTCCCCACCTGCCTCCCGAGGTGCTCCTGTGAAGTTTCACTGAGCCACCCCAGGCGGCCGCCCGGCCGAACCTAGGCTCCTTCAGATTCTCTTAAGAATTGATGGTCGGTCTGCTCCGCAACTGCTCCTCCTGCGCCAATTTCTCCGCCCAGCAGGGCTGCAAAGGCGTTTGCCGCGTCTGGGGTGCCGTGATTACGGCCTCCCGGTTACAAGGAAACCAGTGCCCCCATTGGTGGGCAGAGCGGGGGCAGACGGCCGTTCAGCAACCCTTGTTCGCCCTGCGACCTTGAAAACGCCTGCGACCTAAGCCACCCCAATGGGCTGTAGAGCTTGGCCGCAATCCAGGCCCGGCCGCTGGTGGGCTAGCGGATCAGGCGGAGTAGCGATTCGCAACGAACAACGCCCCCCTCGTACCAACAGACCTACTTGACACTGGCTAGCAGGGGCACTCTGGCTAGTTTGATCAGAGTGCTGTTGACACGAGGTCGCCCTAGGTAGCCGTTCAGCCTTAGAAAACCACCAACGAGCTGTTGCTTGATCGGCCACAGTGCTGATCAAACGATCAATAAGATTCGGCAGATCGAAATCACAACCCTAGATGCACTGGACTTTATTGTTTGGGCGCATGGTTGGCTTGGCGCCGCATTGGATTGACCAAGGATTAAGCAAAGGTCCTCTCATTTGCTCTACAAGCCTTGCTCAATGGCGCTTATCAACAGCAATTTCACAGCGCTTCACCATCTCAAGTGATCTGAGCCTAGGCTTGGTTAGAGGCTAGGCAGGGGAAGATGGGAAATCGTCAGAACCACTGCTGCGATCGAGGCCAATCCCCAGGCACCCACGCCGGGATTGGGCAGATCCGGCATGGTTGAAACCCACCGAAAAACAATCATCCACCTAACCGATCGTGAATACGCTCTCTATCGGGCGATCTGTGTGGAGCTCGATGATTTGCAGCGGTCAATCCGGCGTGAAGACTATGACGGGCTGGATGTGACCGAATTGGCGGTGGCGATGCGGGATCGACGCTTCCTGGTGGAATGGTTAAGGGAATTGCGGCTACCACCCGCTTCAAACTTCAACGACTGCGGCTTAACGGTGGAGATGGAGGACCTGATCTTAACGGATCATTACTAGATTTTTACTAGGTAAATTAGCTTGATCGCAAGGGCCTCCAGAGCTCGTAGCAATAAGCCCAAACTGGTTGCAACCACTGGCCTGGATAATCAATTCAATTTCCCTTGTGGCATCACAATGCTCATCCCAAGGGATAAGGGAGGCGGCTTGCGGCCGCACATGGTCACAGCTTCGCCGAAAGCTGCAAACATCCTGGCAATACATTTCCTGAAAAAGACGTTTATCTAGGCGTGTAAAAGCAATACCAGTTTCCAGTCCATGCCAAAGCAACGACTCTTCGGGCTTACGGACAATCGAATGGGCCAGCTTCTTCAAACGCCAGCGCTTGATCGTTGTGCTCGGGGCTTCACCAACAATGCTAACGAAGACGGTGCTTAAGGTTTTCGTGCTGACATGACAGTGTCTTGCCAACTCAGCGATCGCGAGGGGCCGGGGGAAGTATTGCTCAAAAAGACTGGCCGATTGTCTTAAAATATCGGCAGCTGATGCAAACGTTGAGGAGCGCACTAGCAAAAGATTAATAAAATTTAAACCTCAAGACGAGGCTTCTATGCATCACTTGTACAGCAGAAGTTCCCCATCCGCTGTTCGCCACGCTACAGACGATGCGAGTAACGGCTCTAACACGCCCAAACCCTGGCAGCGCTTGCACCACCAGCAAGATCCGCCAGCCGAATTGTCATTTTTGCAAAGCGATTCGGGACTGACCGACCTGGTCAGGGCGCTCCCGCGCAAGGGCTGGGTGCGATTCTTGCTCGGCTGCCTAGGCCCCGAAAGGCCCTGGGGCTGCAAGCCCTGGAAGGCCCTGGGGCTGCGAGCCCTAAAAAGAGAGACTCCCCAGTCAGGGGCAAGACTGGAACGCGCCTTAAATCCCCCCCGCAACTCCTTCAAACCGAGTGCCAGACAGCATTCCATCGGGCAGAACTCGGGCTCCCCACCGCGGCCAGGGGTACTCCAAGCCCAAAGCGGGCCGTCTGCTTCGGGGCCTGGGAAGCAAGCGCGAGTCCTTCTAACCAACCTGCCCTGGCTTGGGAGCCACGGCCTACAGCCCGGATCAACAATGGCCCCAACCGCTCTCCCAACCAGGACCTGCCCAGGTGCTGGCTAGGGCCGGATGCGGATTATGCATTTACTAGAAGTCGCCACCCTTAAGGGCGGCGACTTGATGTAGGGTAATAACCATTAATTCTGTTTATACTGAGATCCATCGTGGTCGACGTTGATACCCTGGCGTCCTTAGACGGCGTCCTGTGGCTGCGATCGGGTGCCATTGCCTCCAAACTCCTAGGCCAGCACCAATCGACAATCAGCCGCAATATTAATCGCTGCGAAACCATATTCAACATTAACGCCTCAAAGAACAACGGTGAATGGCACCTCAAAGGTGATGCCAATCTCTTGAATCTGGAGCGGGTCGTTCATCAGCGCCATCGCTGGCTAGGCGGACGCCCGCTTCGGATTGAGGCTATGTATTGGTCAGCCAAAACCTATCTTGATCCCACACCCGAAGGCTGGCTGCCGGGGAATCATGATCTGCTTAATGTGCAGCAACCTCTCAATCTTCTGCGGGATAGCATCCTAGATGCCTGGATAGGTGCCTATCCAGATGTACCCGATGAGGATGACCCGGATTTCGCCTCATTCCCCCTGCTACGCCATCCGATTAATCTAGTGGTTGGTCAAAATCACCCCTTGCTGGCCGCGGGGGATGGGCTGACCTTTGAGATGGTCTCCCAATATCCGTCCCTGGCCCTACCCGATGGGGCATTCCCGAAATTTGAAGCCTGCTTAAAACGCATGGGCCTGTGGAATTCCCCTTCCCGGATTAGCCGTTACAAACGAGACAAATGGGAAGGGCGCTGGGAATCGGAGTTGTTGGTTGGCTATGCATCGATTTTTTCGATTGAATTTTATCCCCAACCCCAATATTTCTTGCCCCTGCAACTCCCCCTCATGGTGGGCGACAATCTAGTGGTAAAGCGGGAATTTGAAAATCATCCTCGAGTGCTAAAGCTACTCGCTGATTTGAGAAAACGCCTCAATCCATTGCTGGAGGCCCATCCAGAATTCATTGGCTTTTGTGGTGACGCAGATTAGGCTGGTACAGGCATTTGCGTCCGTTTAGCAGCTTGGTTACCGGAGCGCTTGTGATCGTCAGACGTCCAACTTGACTGGGTTCCTCCCTGCGGGCCCCTTCCATGGCAGCGCGCCCATCCTCGGGGAAGCTCCAGCCGAGAAAGGTACGACCCATCTCTTCATGATGGCGCCAACTTCGGGGACTGGTTGAGGGCAAGCCGGTCAGGCCAATCGAGCGGTAGGAGACCCTCTCCCTGGAGTGCGGCCATGGCATCGTGATCGGTGGCAGCACTCCAGAACCAGGGACCGATCTCAACACAACCAAGGGAGACGGTTGGACCTGTCGTCGCAGGGTCTTGGGGATTTCAGTCTTGGGGATTTCAGTCTTACCATTCCCATCTTTGCTTCGCCGATGGGTCTTCAGGGGGCCTGGAGCAACCGCGTTGAAGCCCCTCGCCAGCCTGGGGGCCAGTTCGAGTAAGCGGGCCTAGCCCTGACAGCCCTGGGGCGAAGGCGCTTTGGTGTGTTGAATTGCGACCTTGCCCACCAGGGGGCTAGCGGGCCTACAGATTTCCTTTAGGATTGGCCCAGTTCGGGGATTCGGGTATGTCTCAGGTGAGTTCCCTATTGGCCTTAATGGCCTTGATCGGTTTTGCCGTGGTGGAAGTGGCCACCCGCGTTTTCACCTGAATAGGGCCGATCTTCGCCCTATTACCAGGATGGGGCTACTGGTTTCTCCGTGGTTGTCGGTGTAGCCGTTGGGTTGTCGTTATAGCCGTTGGGTTGGAGTGTGATCTCGGGCACAGGCTGGGCTGATCAAGATGGGTTCAAAAACTCCAGATTGGTTCAACCCAGATGGAGTGTCCTATTCCCGGAAACGGCAAGAGCCCAAAACCAGCAGGGGCCGACCGCCTCAGCTGTGGAACAACAGCACCAGACCCACGCCCAATTGGTGAAACTCCCGTTCCTCGCGACTGAGGTCCAGGCCCACGGCCAATCCTTCCTTGAGGGCATCCTCAAACGGCGGAGGGGTGGGAGCCTGGCCCCGGCGCCAAAGGGCCGCAATGCCAACCGGGGTGGCATGCCAAATAAAACAGGGCGTTTCCCCAATCGAGGGCTCCACGAGGGCCTCTTCCAGTAGGGCGCGTATCGGCATGGTTGGCTATTGCTGCGTCCAGCATCGAGATGGGGGCGGAGCGCGGCAACGCCTTGACAGCTTTTGTGATCTGATGGGGACCTGATGTCCAGCCCTTAGGGTGCGGCCCATGAGCTCCCTCCCTGGCCCGACGGCCCTGGTGCACGAATGGTTCACACCCCGCTCGGTCGGGGGGGCCGAGCTAGTGGTGCGGGAACTGGATCAACTCCTGGGCCAGCCCCAGCTCCATGCCCTGGTGGATGGCGAGAGTCGCCGGCCGGGAAGCTGGCTGGCGGGCCGCCCGATCCACACCAGCTTTATCCAGGCCCTGCCCTGGGGCAGCAGCCATGTGCAGCAGTACTTGCCCCTGCTGCCCCTGGCGATTGAGCAGCTCGACCTGGGCGCCTACCCCCTGGTGGTGAGCAGCAGCCACCTGGTTGCCAAGGGGGTATTGACCAGTCCCGACCAGCTGCATGTCAGCTACGTGCACACGCCCGTGCGTTACGCCTGGGACCAGATGCACGCCTACCTGGGCCAATCGGCCCTGGCCCGCAGTCCCCTGGGTCCGTTGATTCGCCTGCAGTTGCACCAGCTGCGCCAATGGGATCTGGCCAGCAGCCTGCGGCCCGACCAGCTGGTGGCCAACTCCCGCTTCACGGCCGAACGCATCCGCCGCTACTGGGGCCGCCGCGCCGAAGTGGTGCACCCGCCGGTGGCCGTGGAGCGGTTCCGCTGGGACCAGCCCCGCGATGACACCTATCTCTGCCTCTGCCGGCTGGTGCCCTACAAACGGGTTGACTTGGTGATTGAGGCCTTCAACCGCACGGGATTGCCCCTGCTGGTGGTGGGCGATGGACCCGAGCGCCAGCGGTTGCAGGCCCTGGCCGGCCCAACCGTGACCCTGCTAGGCCGCCAGGACGCCGCGGTGGTGAATGGGCTGTTAGCCCGATGCCGCGCCTACGTGTTTGCCGGCCTGGAGGATTTCGGCATCGCCCCGGTGGAGGCGATGGCGGCGGGGGCGCCGGTGATCGGTTTTGGCGGCGGCGGCCTGCTCGATACGGTGCGCTGCCTCAGCCAGGGCCTTGCCGAGCCCACGGGCTTGCTGTTCCCCGAGCAGAGCATCGCCAGCCTGGTGGCCGCCCTGGAGCACTTCCACCAAGGACAGCTCTGGCGCCAGCTGCCGGCAGAGCGTCAGCGGGCCTGGGCTGGGCGCTTCAGTGGGGCCCAGTTTCGCCAACGGTTCGCCGCGGTGCTGGAACGCGCCTGGCATGACCACGGGCAGCGACGGGCCCAGCGCAGCCAAGCCCTGGCTTGGGGAGCATGGGAATCCTGAAGGGCAGGGGCCCTGCCCCCGGCGCCCAGGTTGCCTGTTGGCCAGCCAACTCGGGCAAGCCTCGATTTTGTGTGCCTCTGGCCTGAGTGACCGCCCGGGCCCAGATCGCCTGGGGCCGGGCCGGTTAAATGAAGTCATCTTTCCCTGGGGCGGCGCAGCGTTTGAGTCCCCTGGCCACGATTCCGGCCGATCCCACGGCCCATCGCCTGCTGGCGGGCCAGTCGCTCCGCGGCCGGGTGATCAAGCGTGCCGGCGACATTGTCTTCTCCCTAGGGGTACTCAGCCTTGGCGCACCAGTGTTTCTGGTGTTGGCTGTGGTCGTGAAGCTGAGTTCGCGCGGCTCGGTGTTCTACGTGCAGCGCCGCATTGGCCGGGGCTACAAATCCTTCGGCTGCATCAAGTTCCGCACGATGCGCAAGGATGCCGACCGCCATCTGGCCTCGGTTTTGGCCTCCTCGGAAGAGTTACGCGCCGAATTCGCCCGCGATTTCAAACTGAAGGCCGATCCCCGCATCACCCCGATCGGCCGCTTCCTGCGCCGCTCCAGCCTTGATGAGCTGCCCCAGTTCCTCAATGTGCTCCAGGGCCAGATGAGCGTGGTGGGCCCCCGGCCGATCGTGTGGGATGAGCTGGAGCGCTACGGCCGCTCGATGGATGCGGTGCTGGCGGTGCGTCCCGGCATGACGGGCCTATGGCAGGTTTCTGGCCGCAACAACCTCAGCTACCCCAACCGGGTGCGGCTCGATCTCCATTACGCCCGCACCCGCACGATTTGGCTCGACCTGCAGATCGTCTTGCGAACCATCGGCGTGGTCCTGTTCCCCCGCGACCGCGGCGCCTACTAACCCAAGAGCCAGACAGCGCCCAGGGCCACCGCCAGCCAGAGCGCCTCCAGCCGCCGGCTCAAGGCCAGGATCGTCAAAATCGCCCTCCGATCGGCTGGGGGTTGCCCCTGGGCCAGCAGCGGTTTCTGGCGCCACTGGCCGCCGTAGCGGTTGGCTCCCCCCAGCTGCACCCCCACCGCATGGGCATAGGCCGCCTGGGATACGCCCGCATTGGGGGAGGGATCGGAGGCGCCATCGACCAGGGCCGCACGGAATAGGCACCAGCTTTGGCCGGGTTGGCCCGCCGCCAGGGGCAGGCCCAGGGCCACCAGGCGGCAGGGCAGCCAGGTGAGCAGGTCATCGAGGCGGGCGCCGGCGGTTCCCAGCCAGAGCAGGCGACCCCGGCGGTAACCGAGCATGGAATCCAGGGTGCTGCTGGCCTTGTAGGCCCAGGCCAGGGAAAGGGGGCCGGGGCCGCCATGGCCCCTGCCGGCCAACAGCAAGGCCGCGCCGACCAGCATCCAGAACAAGGGCCCAAACAGGCCGTCCACGGCGTTTTCACTGGCGCTCTCGGCCGCCGCCCTCAGGATTTCGGCCCGATCGAGATCGGCCGTGTCGCGGCCCACAAACCAGGCCAGCCGTTGGCGGGCCGGCTCCAGGGGGCCTGGCTCCAAAGCGCCGGGTTCGGGGGCCTGGGGCTCCAGCTGCCCCGGCTTAGGCCCAGCCGGCCCAGGCGCCTCCGGCTCGGGCAACACCGCCAAAACAGCCTGCACCGCCTGCTCCAGGCTGCGGCCCGCCAGGGCGCTGGCCAGGCCCAGGAGCACGAGGGGCAGGCCCAGGGCCGGCCACCAGCGGGCCAGCTGCTCCAGGCCCCAACCCGCCAGGGCGCTGCCGCCCACCAGCACGCCGGTGATGCCAAAACCGGCTAGCCGCAAGGCCCAGGGGCGATCTCCGGCAAGCAACTCAGCCAGATGGCGCAGGCGGTTGATCCACCAGCCCATCACCACCACGGGATGGGGCCAGCCGGGGGGATCGCCCAGGAGGCGGTCGAGGCCGCAGGCCAGCAGCACCAGCAAAAAGGGGTGGATCCCAACGGAATCCACCCCAGGGGCCAGGGTCATGGGGTCCGCCGACCCGAAACAGGAGCCATGACCTGGATCAGGCGGTCTTCAACCAGCTGAACATGGCGCGCAGGCCCTTGCCCACCTGTTCGATCGGATGCTGGGCATCGCGCTCGCGGATGCGCTTCATCTCCGGCTTGCCGGCGTCGCATTCGGCCACGAAGTTGCGGGCGAAGGTGCCGTCCTGGATGTCGCCGAGGATGCGCTTCATCTCAGCCTTGGTTTCGGCCGTGATCAGGCGCGGGCCACTCACATAGTCGCCATATTCGGCGGTGTTGGAGATCGAATCGCGCATGGCGGTGAGGCCTCCCTTCACCATCAGATCCACGATCAGCTTCACCTCGTGCAGGCACTCGAAGTAGGCCAGCTCGGGCTGATAGCCCGCTTCCACCAGGGTCTCGAAACCGGCCTTAACGAGCTCAGAGAGGCCGCCGCACAGCACGGCCTGTTCGCCGAACAGGTCGGTTTCGGTTTCTTCCTTGAAGTTGGTTTCCAGAATGCCGGCGCGGGTGCCGCCGATGCCCTTGGCGTAGGCCATGGCCAGGGCCCGGGCATGGCCGGTGGCGTCCTGGTGGATGGCGAATAGGGCGGGCACGCCCATGCCGTTCTGATATTCCCAACGCACGGTGTGGCCCGGGCCCTTGGGGGCGATCATCACCACGTCGACGTCAGCCGGAGGCTTGATCAGCTCGAAGCGGATGTTGAAGCCGTGGGCGAAGCTCAGCACCTTGCCAGCACTGAGGTGGGGCGCGATCTCGGCGTCGTAGACGGCCTTCTGGAACTCATCGGGCAGCAGCACCATGATCCAGTCGGCCTTGGCGCAAGCATCGGCAACGCTGAGCACTTCCAGGCCATCGGCCTTGGCCTTCTCGGCCGAGCGGCTGCCCTCATAAAGGCCGACCACCACGGTGACACCGCTGTCCTTGAGGTTGAGGGCATGGGCGTGGCCCTGGGAGCCGTAGCCAATGATGGCCACCGTCTTGCCGTTCAGCAGGCTGAGGTCGGCGTCGGTGTCGTAATAAAGCTTGGCCATCAGGCGTCTGCAGGCAGGGCAAAGGAGGAGCTTACGAAAGCGCCTGCCAGGGGGAATGCCCTGACAGGCGCTTGGCCATGGGGCCTGGATGCGGTGGCTCTTGCCCCCGATCCGGGTTGGTTCCACCCCTAGCTCAGGGGCAAGAGCCGGTGCCGCTCAGGAGGCGGCAGCCTCGGTGGGATGGGAGATCACCCGGTCGATTAGGCCGTAGTCCTTGGCTTCGGCGGCGCTGAGGAAGTAGTCGCGGTCTGTGTCCTTGGCGATTTTTTCCAGGCTCTGGCCGCTCATGTCCGCCAGGCTCAAGTTGAGCATGTCCTTGATGCGCAGGATTTCGCGAGCCTCAATCTCGATGTCGCTGGCCTGGCGCTGGCTGGTGCCGCCCAGGGGCTGGTGGATCATGATGCGGCTGTGGGGCAAGGCCAGGCGTTTGCCCTTGGTGCCAGCGGCCAGCAGGAAGGCCCCCATCGAGGCCGCCAGGCCGACGCAGATCGTCACCACATCGGATTTCACATATTGCATCGTGTCGAAGATCGCCAGTCCGGCGGTCACCGATCCGCCAGGCGAATTGATGTACAGGTAGATCGGCTTGGAGCTGTCCTCGGAATCGAGGTAGAGCATCTGGGCCACCAGGCTGTTGGCGATCGCGTCATTCACCTCGGAGCCGAGGAACAGGATCCGCTCCACGCCCAGGCGGGTGTAGATGTCAACCCAGCGCTCGTACTGGCTGCCGGGAAGGCGGTAGGGAACGCTGGGGGTGCCGATGGGCATGGGTCTGAAGAGGCGGCGGTGGCGGGCGGAACTGGACGGGATGACCTGGGCGGTGAGGCCTAGGAGCGGGGCTGGGGGCGGATCAGATCGGGGCAACCGCGCCCGGAAGCGCCGTCGGCAACTGCTTCTGGCTGGTGAGCACCCGGTCGATCAGGCCGTACTCCACCGCCTCAGCGGCGGTGAGGTAAGTCATGCGGTCGGAATCCTTAGAGAGCTGCTCAACGCTGCGGCCCGTATTGCGCGACAGCATTTCGAGCATGGTGTGCTTGTTGTGCAGCACCTCCTTGGCCCGGATCTGGATGTCGGTGGCCTGGCCGCGGGCGCCGCTGCGGGGCTGGTGCAACACGATCGAAGCGTGGGGCAGGGCGGCCCGGTGGCCCTTGGTGCCGGCTGAAAGAATCATGGCGGCGGTGCCCATGGCCTGGCCGATGCAGATCGTGTGCACCGGCGGCTTGACATAGCTGAGGGTGTCGGCGATCGCGAAGGCTTCGGTTTCAAAGCCGATTGCATCACCCGAGTACCAGCTGGTGCCGGTGGAATTGATGTAAAAGAAAATCGGCTTGTCCGGATTGTCGAATTCCAGGAACAGCAGCTGGGCAATGATCAGCTCGGTCACGTCAATGCCCATCTGGCGCTTGGCGTCGTCGTCACTGAACAGGGGCAGGCCCAGGTAAACGATCCGCTCCTTCAGCAGCAGGGAGGGCAGATCCGGCGGCGGCGTGCGCATCACCGCAGAATCGCCGTAGTAGGGGGCTGACACCGACATCCGCGGATCACTGCAGGCCTGAACCGGGAGCCTAGCGGGGGTTCGTGGCGTCATGCTCCGGCGCCTCGGGCCGGTTCGGTTCGGATTTCGCCCGATTGCTGCGACGCGGCGGCGCCTCCTGGTCGCTGCGGGCGAACACCATCCGGCCCGTGGGGGTCTGCAGGGCGCCGGTGACGGTGACCGCAATCCGCTCGCCGCTGCGGCCCTTACCCCCTTCAACCACCACCATCGTGCCGTCCTCCAGGTAACCCACGCCCTGGTCGGCCTCCTTGCCATCGCGCACGATCTTGAGCTGCAGGCCATCGCCGGGCTGCACCTCGGGCCGCAGGGCCATCACCAGTTCGCTCAGGTTCATCACCTTGAGCTGCTGCACCTCGGCCACCTTGGCCAGGTTGTAGTCGGTGGTGACCAAGGTGCCGCCAGTGTCAGCGGTGAGCTTCTGCAACTTGTCGTCCACCCCACTGCCCTCGTAACGGGTGGTGTTGACCACTAGGCGCCGGCCGTACTGCTCGCGCAATTCGGCCAGCAGCTTGAGGCCGCGGCGGCCCTTGGCCCGCTTCTCATTGTTGGCCGAATCGGCCAGGGCCTGCAATTCATCAATCACGGCTTGGGCCACGATCACTTGGCCCTCCAGCAAGCCGGAATCGAGCAGGCCGCGGATGCGGCCGTCGATGATCACGCTGGTGTCGAGGATCTTGGCGGTGGCGGGCATCAGCACCCCATCGGCCACCAGCAGGGCTTCGGCGCTAGAGGGGTTGAACAGACGCAGCAGGGTGCGGCCATGCACTTCGGCCAGGTTGTAGCCCGACACGCCGAAAAACACGTTGCTCAGCACCGCCGCCAGCGGTTTGACGAACACCACCTCCCAGGGCAGGGGCAGCAGCAGGATCGGCGCCAGCAGCAGGTTGGCCACCAGCAGGCCCAGGATCAGGCCCACGGCCCGGCTGACCAGCAGGTCGGTGGGCATGGAGCGCACCTGGCGCATCAGGCGCTTGCGCAGCTGCTGGAAGAAGAACCCCGCCACCAGGCCAAAGAAGGCGCCAAAGCCGCCCATCACCCAGCGCAGGCCCTCCGGGTTCGTGACCTGGATCAGCAGGTCCTCGGGCAGCAGGTCCACCCCCAGCCAGCCGGTGGCGGCCCCGGAAATCAGGAACAGAACCAGGATGAGGCTGTCCACCATGGCCTGTGACGTGCTTGTCCCGATCCCTAAGCAGGAAGCATGCCCGATCCAGGCCCCGTTGACTGGGGTGCTTAACCGCCCGTCTGGGCTTGGCCACAGCCCAGAGCCCGGCGCAGGGGCCCCCCAGGGCGGAGTCAGCCGCCGCGCCTGGCCGCCCCGCAGCGCCTATCTGCACATCCCCTTTTGCCACCGGCGCTGCTTCTACTGCGACTTCGCCGTGGTGCCCCTGGGCGACCATGCCGATGGGGCCGAGTCCGGTTCGATCGCCGCCTACCTGGAGCTGCTGCTGGGCGAGATCGCCGCCGCCCCAGCCGGTCCGCCCCTCTCCACCGTGTACGTGGGGGGCGGTACGCCCTCGATGTTGACCCCAAGCCAACTGGGTTCCCTCCTGGCGGCCCTGGCGGCCCGCTTCGGCCTCGCCCCCGGGGCCGAGATCAGCCTGGAGATGGATCCGGCCAGCTTCGATGGGCCGCGGCTGGCCGGTTATCTCGCCGCCGGTGTCAACCGGGTGAGCCTGGGCGGCCAAAGTTTTGATGACGGCGTGCTGGAACGGCTAGGGCGGCGCCACCGCCGCTCCGACCTGCTCCAGGCAGCAGCCTGGCTCAATCAGGCCCGCCAGGGGGGCGACCTTGCCAGCTGGAGCTTGGACCTGATCCAGGGGCTGCCCGAGCAGGGGCTGGCCGCCTGGCGCGACCAGCTGGACCAGGCCGTGGCCCTGGCCCCACCCCACCTCTCGATCTATGACCTGATCATTGAACCGGGCACGGTGTTTGCCTGGCGCCAGGGCCGGGGCGAGCTGGAGCTCCCCGATGCCGACCTCGGCGCCGACCTGATGGAGCTGACGGCCCAGGCCCTCCAAGCCGCTGGCTACGGCCACTACGAGATCTCCAACTTCGCCCTACCGGGCCACGCTTCGCGCCACAACCGGGTCTATTGGAGTGGCGCCGGCTGGTGGGGCTTTGGCCTGGGCGCCACCAGCGCCCCCTGGGGCCAGCGCCTGGCCCGGCCCCGCACCCGGGCCGCCTATGCCGAGTGGCTGGCCCAGGGCTCCCCAACCGGGTCACCGGGCCCCGGGTCCGTCCCAGGCGCGGCGGCCGGTCCCAGCGGTGGGTCGCCAACGCCCCAGGACACCACCCAGGCCCCTGGGCTGCCCTTCGATGAACGGCTGCTGGTGGGGCTGCGCCGCCGCGAGGGGGTGCGCCTGGCGGAGCTGGCCGGCCAGGCGGGCGTGACCCCCAGCGAGCTGGAGGAGCTACTGGGGCGCTGGCAGCCCTATCGCGAGCGGCGCTTGCTGCTGCAAGACGGTCCCCGCTGGCGGCTGAGCGATCCCGAAGGCCTGGCCCTCAGCAATGGGGTGCTGCGGGAGCTGGTGGCGTGGTGGGAGGAGCGGACGGGGGAGGACTGATGGGCGGACTGGTCGGCGCAGCGCTGGCGGCCAGGCCCGTGACCCAGCCCCCCAGGGCCTCGATCGCCAGGCTGCGGCCGGCCAGCAGGGGCGGACAGAAGGGGGGCTGCCGCTCCGTGAGGCCGAGCAAATCAGCCGTGACCCGCACCTGGCCATCGCAGTCATCGCCGGCGCCGATGCCGATCACAGGAATCGTGAGCTCCCGCCGCAGACTGCCGGCCAGATCGGCCGGCACATGCTCGAGCACCAGGGCAAAACTGCCGGCCGCCTCCAGGTTGAGGGCGGCCCGGCGCAGGCGCTCCTGGCTGATCGGATCGGTGGCCTGGCGCCGGTAGCCGAGGCGATGGACCGATTGGGGCGTGAGGCCGAGGTGAGCCATCACCGGGATGCCGCTGCGCACCAGCCGGTCAACCACGGCCACGGTTTCCGGTTCGCCCCCCTCCAACTTCACCGCCGCGGCCGGGCTGTGCTTCAGCACGGCTCCGGCGGCCGCCACGGCCCCATCGAGGCCGCACTGGTAACTCAAAAAAGGCAGGTCGCAGACCAGCAGGGGTTGGCGGGCGGGCGGGCGGCCCAGGCCCCGGCCCACGGCGCGGCAATGCTGGAGCATCTCCTCCAGGGTCACCGGCAGGGTGGTGGCATGGCCGAGCACCACCATCGCCAGGGAATCGCCCACCAGCACCACATCGGCGCCGGCGGCCTCCACAAGGGCCGCCGAAAGGGCATCCCAGGCCGTGAGCATGGCAATGGGCCTGCCGTCGAGTTTGAACTGGATCAGATCGCCGGGACGCAGGGGCACCGATCCTCCGGGGCTCAGGCCCATTGCTAGCATCCAACCGACTCGGACCCATGCGGCCCGGACGCCCAAATCTGGTCAGGACCGGAAGGGAGCAGCCACACGGGATGCTCCAGGCAGGCGTGGACTCCGGGTCACCCCATTTCCATTGGTCAGCCTGTTCACTACGGGGGACAACACTCCCAAGCCCCTTGGGATCAGGGGCTTGGCCCAATTTTTGATCAAAAAATAGGGGCCCTTCTGCCCCAAGAACGCCTACGGCAGGACAGCAAGATGATAACCAGGTCCCGCCAAGGGACCGTCTGTGGCGGCAGGGGGAAGGGGCAGCCTCTATCGGCCTCTGTAACCCCCCGAAGGCCTCAGAGCCCCTGTTGACGGTTGAGGAGGAAGGGCGGGATCTTGGCTCCGGGGGCCTGGTCCTGGGCCTGGCTATGGGCGGCGCGCAGGTCGGCGCTGAAGGTGCTGATCGTGCGTTCGGGCCGGTAGGTGTTGCCACCCTCGAAGCCGGTGGCGATCACGGTGACGTGGATTTCCCCCTCGAGGGATTCATCCACAACGGCGCCGACAATGATGTTGGCCTCGGGATCGACCACGTCGTAGATCACCTCCGAAGCGGTGGTCATGTCTTCGAGGGTCATGTCGCGGCCGCCGCTGATGTTGATCACGCAGCCCTTCGCCCCATCGATGCGGGCCGACTCGAGCAGGGGGCTACTCATGGCCGCCTGGGCGGCCTCGATCGCCCGCGAGCGACCGGAACCAACGCCAATTCCCAACAGGGCGGTTCCGGCATCGGCCATCACCGAGCGCACGTCAGCAAAGTCCACGTTCACCAAGCCCGGCTTGGTGATGATGTCGCTAATGCCCTTCACGCCCATACGCAGCACGTCATCGGCGGCGCGGAAGGCCTCCTGCAGGGGCGCCCCGGCAATGGCGTCCCGGAGCCGGTCGTTGGGGATCACGATCAAGGTGTCCACATGTTCGGCCAGGCGGGCGATGCCCTCCTCGGCCTGGCGCATGCGCTTGCGGCCCTCAAAGCTGAAGGGCTTGGTGACGATGCCAACGGTGAGGGCACCGCATTCCTTGGCCACCTCGGCCAGGATCGGCGCCGCCCCGGTGCCCGTCCCGCCGCCCATCCCGGCGGCGATGAACACCAGGTCAGCGCCCTGGAGCGATTGCAGCAGCTCGTCGCGGGATTCCTCGGCCGCCTTCTGGCCGATCACAGGGTTGCCGCCGGCGCCCAGGCCACGGGTGAGTTTCTGGCCCAGCTGCAGGCGTTGCACGGCCGAAGACTGGATCAGGGCCTGGGCATCGGTGTTGAGCACCCGGTAGCCCACCCCCTGCAGGTCGGAGGCAATCATGCGATTGACCGCATTGCTGCCGCCACCACCAACGCCAATCACCTCAATGCGGGCGGTCTGGCTGGGCACGATGCCGTTTCCTCCAGGGACGCTGGCGCTGTACGGGCCTTCGTTCGTGATCTCCATGGAAGGTCCCATGCCGTTCATCCTGGGCAGCATTATGTCGTCGCTTGGTCCAGCGGGCCTGATCGATTGCGACAGATTCGCTTGAAACCCTGGTTTGGCCACCGCCTTGTCAAGGTTTCAAGGCCTTAATCCACGCCCATGCCGGGGCCACCAGGGCCGCCAGGCCTGGGCTTGGGCGGCAGGCCCAACTCCGGGTGGTCCGGATCGCTGAGGTCGATCGACTGCACCTTTAATCCCTTGACCCGGGTGGCCAGGTGGCTGGAGAGGTGGCTGAGCATGTCGAGGCGGCGGCCCAGCTGGCCATCGGGCAGGCCCAAACGCACCTTGCCAAGGGAGCTGGTAACCAGCCAGAGGTTGCCGTTGGGCTCGAAATGGATCTCGATGAGGGTGGAGCCCAGCTGGCCACTGCGGCCTAGCACCTGGGCCAGGGGCGGTCGCAGGTGGTCCTGCCAGCCGCTCACCAGCAGCAACGGTGCACCGCCCGACGCCATGGCGCCCGATTGCTGGCGGCTGGTCATCCAATTGCCGAGCCGATCGACATAGCCCTGCTCAAGGCCCTTGCCCGTGCGGCGTTCGGCCCGGGCCACCGCCTTGCGATCGACCAGGTCGATGCGCAGCCGCGGCGGCAGCATCAGCCGGGTCACCTGGACGTTCTCCACCGGTAGGGCCGCGGCCAATTGGGCCGCGAGCTGGCGCGGCTGGAGATTGAGAAGCTGCACCGGGAAGCGCAGCCGCGCCTCCTGGATGATCTGGTCCCGGGAGACCTGGCGGCTGCCCACCACCTCCACCTGGGATGGGCTGCGCAAGCTCCACCCCTGGCCGAGCAGCACCCAGCCCAGGCCGGCGGAGGCTCCGACCAGCACCAAGACGCGCCAGATCTCCCGCAGCCGTTGGCTGCGGCGTTGGAGGCGCAACTGGCGGCGCCGCTCGGCCCCAGGACCCGGGCGCCGTTCCGTCTCGACAGGGCTCACAGGTCGCAGCGGGCTCGGGCCATCAGCTGGTCGATCCAGCGGCGGGCCCGCTCCGCATCGGCAAAGGGCAGGTCCTTGTGCAGACCGCCCCCTACTAGGCGCAGACGACAGGCGCCATGGGCCTCGTCGGTGAGGGGCGCCTCACCCGAGCGCAGGGCCAGCAATTCCACACACTCCAGGGTTTTCACCACGAACTGATCCTTTTCGACCAATTGGCCCGCCTCAAAGGCACTCCAGCTGAGCAGGCCTCCCTCCAGCTTGGCGCCGCCACAGCTATCGAGCTTGGCCAGCTCCGCCCCCTCGGCCCAGTCGCGAAACAGCTGTTGACGCCTGCGCTCAAGCCAGCCCAAGGCCGTGAGCAGCACGAACACCAGCAGCAGGGGCAACCAGAACAATCCGTGAATCATCTGGGCTCCACGCTCCCACCGGTGTGTGGCCTGGATTCTTGCGCCAGTTGCACCAGCTGGTGCACCAACTCCTCAAGCGGTAACCCTGTGGCGTCCCAGAGCATCGGATACATGCTTTGGCTGGTGAAGCCCGGCAGGGTGTTGATCTCATTGAGCCAGAGGGCGCCGCTGGCCTCCTCATAGAAGAAATCCACCCGCGACAGGCCAGCAGCCCCCACCGCCCGGCAGGCCCCAATCGCCATCTGGCGGGCCCGTTCGGCAATCGCCTCGCTGACCTCGGCCGGAATCACGG
>Ga0310333_100166_pt1 | contig 18604 bp, 16 predicted proteins | sample LakMicSRFTotalB7_FD_195547 | JGI IMG/M metagenome (GOLD analysis project Ga0310333, IMG submission 195547) | Enriched freshwater cyanobacterial communities from Lake Michigan, Michigan, United States - MI23.SRFL.Total.B7 (v2) (version 2) | ecosystem: Environmental > Aquatic > Freshwater > Lake... | reverse complement strand
GAATAGCGCCAAGCCCCTTCTCAAGCCATGGTTGCTGCACGCCGCATTGGCCTCACCGGCGGCATCGCCAGCGGCAAGAGCAGCGTGGGCCGGCTGCTGGCAGCACGGGGCCTGCCGCTGCTGGATGCGGATGTGTACGCCCGCGAAGCACTGGCGCCCGGCAGTCCCGGGGCCGGCGCGGTGCTGGAGCGCTACGGGGCTGGGATCCGGGCGCTCGGCGGAGAGATCGATCGCGCCGCCCTGGGACAGATCGTGTTTGGCGATGGCGCCGAGCGCCGCTGGCTGGAGCAGCTGCTGCATCCAGTTGTGCGAGCGTGCTTTAAAACCAAGCTGCAGGAGCTGGCGGCGGAGCCGGTAGTGGTGCTGGTGGTTCCGCTGCTATTCGAAGCGGGACTGGAGACCCTCTGCAGCGAGGTGTGGCTGGTGGACTGCGACGAGACGCAGCAGCTGCAACGATTGATGGCCCGAGATGGCCTGGGCGAGGCCGATGCCCGCGCCCGGATAGCCGCCCAGTGGCCGCTGGCGCGCAAGCGCCAGCTGGCAGATGTGGTGCTCAACAACCGGGGCGAGCCCGCGCAGCTCGCCGCCGCAGTGGAGCAGGCGCTCAGCCGTTGAGCTTCTGGATCAGAATCTGGTTGGCGAGCTTGGGGTCGGCCTTGCCACCGGTTTTTTTCATCAGCTGACCCACAAAGAAACCCTGCAACTTGGTTTTACCGCCGCGGAAGGCTTCCACCTCCTCGGGGTGGGCAGCCAGCAGCTCCTCCACAATTGCCGTAATAGCAGCGGGGTCACTGATCATGCCAAGGCCGCGCTCCGCCACGATCGCCTTGGCAGAACCGCCCTGCTCAAGCAACTCGGGCAGAATCTCTTTAGCAATTTTGCCGCTAATAATTCCGCCCTCAATCAGCTGCACCAGCTCAGCTAGCTGCTCGGGCTTAAGGGGCAACTCTGCAATAGCCAGCCTATTGGCATTTACATAGGCGGCAATATCGCCGGTGACCCAGTTGGCGATGCCCTTGGCATCAGCGCCGGCAGCCACCGCGGCCTCGAAGTATTCGGCCATCGAGCGCTCATCGGTGAGCACTCGGGCGTCGTAGATCGACAGACCCAGCTGCTCGGCATAGCGATGCCGCTTAGCAGCGGGCAACTCGGGCAGCTCGGCGCGCCAGCCCTCCCGCTGGGCATCGCTCACCTCGATGGGGCCAAGGTCGGGATCGGGGAAGTAGCGGTAGTCGCTGGCGCCCTCCTTGCCGCGCATGCTCTTAGTGAGCTGCTTGGATTCATCCCAAAGGCGGGTTTCCTGCCGCACCGGCTCACCGGCTTCGTAGGCCTTGATCTGGCGCTGAATCTCGTAATCAATCGCCTTCTGAATAGCCGAGAAGGAGTTCATATTCTTAATTTCCACCTTGGTGCCGAAGGGGGCATCAGGACCGCGCCGCACTGAGATATTTACATCGCAGCGCAAGGAACCCTCCTGCATGTTGCCGTCACTCACGCCCAGATAACGCATGATCCGGCGAATCTCCGAGGCGTATTCCGCCGCCTCGCGGCCGGTGCGCAAATCCGGTTTGCTGACAATCTCAGCCAGAGCTACTCCGGCGCGGTTGTAGTCCACCAGGGAGTGGGTGGAGCCGTCTAGGCGATCACTACCGGCGTGCACCAGCTTGCCGGCGTCTTCTTCCATGTGAAGCCTCTCTATACCGATACGCTTCAAATAGGTTTCTTTGCCTTTTTCGGCCACTTCTACTTCAATCCAGCCATCTTCGGCGATTGGCTCATCAAATTGAGAGATCTGATAATTCTTGGGCAGGTCGGGATAAAAATATTGTTTGCGATCAAACTTACTGTGCGCAGCAATATGCAGGTTGAGGGCAAGGGCCGCCTTCACTGCATACTCGAGCACCTTTTGATTAAGCACTGGCAACGTGCCGGGCAGGCCACACACCACCGGGTCGATATGGGTGTTGGGGGCGTCGCCGAAGGCGGTGGAGGCGCTGGTGAAAATCTTGCTGGCGGTGCCCAGCTGCACATGGGTCTCCAGGCCAATCACCGCCTCCCAAGGAGCCTGCTGGGATTGGGCTAGTAATTCTGGTGCTACTGCCGCGCCTGCCATGGCCTGTATCAATGCCTGAGCCGATCTTATGGGGAGGCACTGGACGCCGGCTTGACGGGGGCAAGGGGGCTCCGGGGCGGATAGCAGTTTGCGCTGGTTAGCTAAGCTAAAACTAAGTCCAGAGGTTTTTGCAGCCATGGCCTACCCGCCATTCCCCCCTGAGCCAGCACCAAGCAACCGGCCCCAGCTGGTGAATGTGCATGAGGCCAAAACCCAGCTCTCCCGCCTGCTGCTCCAGGTGGAGCAGGGCGAGGAGATATGGATCGCCAGGGCAGGCAAACCGGTAGCCCGCCTCAGCGCCTGGGTGCCCAGCCCCAGCGCCGCCCACGCGCCGGGCGCCATGCGCCACGCCATTGCCATCTCCGCCAACTTCGACGCACCGCTGCAATGAAACGCCTGCTGCTCGACACCCAGGTGCTGCTCTGGTGGCTGGCCGACGACCCGCGTCTGCCGGCCTGGGCCGTTGCCGCCGTACAGGCACCGGGAGCAGAGGTGTTCGTGAGCCAGGTGAGCCTCTGGGAACTGGCCCTCAAGCAACGCCAAGGCCGGGTGCAACTCGACCTGGCTCGCCTGGAGCAGGAGGTGACCCGTCAGCACTTCCACTGGCTGCCCCTGCGCAATGAGCACCTCCTGGCCCTGGCCGAGCTGGATAGCAGCGCCGCCCCCAGCGACCTCTTCGACCAGCTGCTGCTCGTGCAAAGCCGCCAGGAACCACTGCTGTTACTCACCGCTGACGCTGCCCTGCGCTCCTGCGGGGCCACGGTGCTGGGGCTGGAGCCAGCGGCGCCGGCCCAGCCATGACTGCAGCCAAGGGGCCAGCCATCACGGTGCTGGGGGGTGGCCTGATGGGCCTGGCCATGGCCCACCAGCTCGCCCGCCGCGGCGAGGCAGTGCGGGTGCTGAGCCGGCGCCGCAGCGAAGCCGCCGGATTTGTAGCCGCCGGCATGTTGGCGCCCCACGCCGAGGGGCTTAGCGGCGACCTGCTCGCCCTGGGGCAGGCCAGCCTGCAGCTCATCCCCTCCTGGGTGGCCCAGATCGAAGCCGATAGCGGCCTGAGCTGCGGTCTGCGGCCCTGCGGCATCGTCGTGCCCTTCGCCACGCCGGCGGAGCGGGATGCCTACCCCACCGCCGCCTTCGGCCAGCGGCTCGATCGGCGCGGCCTGGAGCAAGAAATTCCCGGCATTGGCGAGCGCTGGCAGGCGGGCCTGCTGTTTGAACAGGACGGCCAGATCGACAACCGCCGCCGGCTGATGCGCGCCCTGGAGCGGGCCTGTGTGGAACTGGGGGTGACCTTTCAGGAGGGCAGCCAGGTGCTTGAGCTGGCCTGCGACCCGGCCGGCGCCCTCAGCGGGGTGCGTCTACGCAGCGCTGAAGGCGAGGAGCACCATCTCGCTGCCGAGCGGGCGGTGCTGGCCTGCGGTGCCTGGAGCGCCCAGCTACTGCCCCAGCTGCCGATCGCTCCGGTGAAGGGCCAGATGCTGTCGCTGCAGGGGCCGCGGCAGGCCTTGAGGCGGGTGATTTTTGGGCCCGGCACTTACCTGGTGCCGAGGCAAGACGGCCTGCTGGTGGTGGGAGCCACCAGCGAACCCGAGGCCGGCTTCAGCGAAGGGCTCACCCCCGCCGGCCAGCGCCAGCTGCAGGAGGGCTTAGCCAGCCTGCTGCCGGAGGCGAGCACTTGGCCGCCGATGGAGCGCTGGTGGGGTTTTCGGCCCCACACTCCAGACGAAGCTCCCCTGCTGGGAACCAGCCCCATCCCCGGCCTGTGGCTAGCGGCGGGGCACCACCGCAACGGCGTGCTGCTGGCCGCGATCACCGCCGAATTGGTGGCGGGAGCGATCCTTGGCGACCTAGGAGCGGCAGAACAGAACCAGCTGAATAACTTCAGCTGGCGGCGATTTGAGCGGACCTGATCAACCCTCGACGCGCCACACCTGGTCGGCGGGGCTCCAATCGCTCAGCTCGGAGGGCTGGAACCACAGGCCGATTTCGAATTCAGCGGTTTCGGTGGCATCGGAGCCGTGAATCACGTTGCGGCCGATGTTGATAGCCAGATCGCCGCGGATCGTGCCGGGCTCGGCCTCGAGGGGCTTGGTGGCACCAATGAGCTTGCGGGCGCTGGCGATGACGCCATCGCCTTCCCACACCATCGCCACCACTGGGCCAGAGGTGATGAAGTCCACAAGGCCTGCGAAGAAGGGGCGCTCGCGGTGGACGCCGTAGTGACTTTCAGCCAGCTCGCGGCTGGGGGTGAGCTGCTTAAGGCCGACCAACTTGAAGCCCTTGCGCTCGAAGCGGCCGAGGATTTCGCCGACCAGACCGCGCTGGACGCCGTCGGGCTTGATGGCAATGAAAGAGCGTTCGGCGGCCATGGAGAAGAAGTCAATCAGGCTCATCGTCTGCGGCGGCCCTGCCCATTGGCAAGCACAGTGGTGCAGTGATCACCGCCCCCCACCAGCCCCCTGCCGTGAGCGCGACGAGCCCCGACAACCGGAATTCCACCGACTGGAGCGCCGCCGCCGGCGCCGCCCTCTACGGACTGGATCGCTGGGGTGACCCCTATTTCTCCGTGAGTGATCGCGGCCACGTGATGGTGCAGCCCCGGGGCGACCGGGGCGGCTCCCTCGACCTGATGGAGCTGGTGCAGGAGCTGCAGGGCCGCGACCTAAGCCTGCCGCTGCTGATTCGCTTCGACGACATCCTCGAAGACCGGCTCGAACGACTGCACGGCGCCTTTGAACGGGCCATCGCCCAGTACGGCTACGCCGGCCGCTACCAAGGGGTGTTTCCAGTGAAGTGCAACCAGCAGCGCCACGTGGTGGAGGAGCTGGTGAGCAGTGGGCGGCGCTGGCACTTCGGCCTGGAGGCCGGCAGCAAGGCGGAGCTACTTATTGCCCTGTCGCTGATCGACGACCCCGAGGCGCTGCTGATCTGCAACGGCTACAAGGATCAGCGCTATATCGAGACCGCCATCCTGGCCAGGCGCCTGGGACGCCAACCGGTGGTAGTAGTCGAGCAGGCCGATGAGGTTGAGCGGATCATCAGCGCCAGTCACGAGCTGGGTGCGGCACCCCTGATCGGCATCCGGGCCAAGCTCTCGGCCCGCAGCACCGGCCGCTGGGGCAGCTCAGTGGGCGAACGGGCAAAGTTTGGCTTGGGCATCCCCGAGCTGCTGGCCACGGTGGAGGCTCTGCGGGCCGCCGATCTGCTGGGCGAGCTGCGCCTGCTGCACTTCCACGTGGGCAGCCAGATCAACGACATCGCCGTGCTCAAGGACGCCCTGCAGGAGGCCGGCCAGATCTACGGGGAGCTCACCAAATTGGGGGCGCCCATGGGCTACCTGGATGTGGGCGGCGGCCTGGGCATCGACTACGACGGCAGCCGCACCGCCAGCTCCGCCTCCACCAACTACTCGCTGCAGAACTACGCCAACGACGTGGTGGCAACGGTGAAGGAGTGCTGCGAACCCCACGGCATCCCCGTGCCCACCCTGGTGAGCGAAAGCGGCCGAGCCTTGGCTAGCCACTTCTCAGTGCTGGTGTTCGACGTGCTCGGCGCCGGCAGCCTGCCCGGTGCCGTGCCCACACCCCTAGAGAGCGAAGCCCTAATCCTGCGCAACCTGCGCGACACCTACGCCGCCATCACAGCCCCTGAGGCCAGCGTGGAAGCCCTGCAGGAGGCCTGGAACGACGCCCTCAAGTTCAAGCACGACGCCTTGGCCACCTTCCGCCTCGGCTACCTGAGCCTGCCGGAGCGGGGCCTGGCCGAGCAGCTCACCTGGGCCTGCTGCCAGGCCATCGCCGAGCGGATCAAAGGGCTGCCAGCGGCCACGGTGATCCCCGAAGAGCTACGGGCCCTGCCAGCAGCCCTGGCCTCCACCTACTACGCCAACCTCTCGGTGTTTCGCTCGGCCCCCGACACCTGGGCGATCGACCAGCTGTTTCCGGTGCTGCCAATTCACCGCCTCGACGAAAAACCAGAAGCGCTGGGCAGCTTCGCCGACCTCACCTGCGATTCCGACGGCAAAATCGCCCGCTTCATCGATCCGGCCAGGAGCTCCGGGCAAGGCCAGGAGAAACCGTTGCTGGAGCTGCACAACCTGCGTCCAGGGGAGCCCTACTGGATCGGCCTGTTCCTAGGCGGCGCCTACCAGGAGGTGATGGGCAACCTGCACAACCTGTTCGGCAGCACCAACGCCGTGCACATCCGCCTCAAGGCCAACGGCGGCTACCAGCTCGATCACGTGGTGCGCGGCGACACTAATGCCGAGGTGCTGGAGGTGATGGAGCACAACCCGGAGCTGCTGCTGGAGCGGCTGCGGGTGGCCAGCGAGGCAGCCATCGGCCAAGGCTCTCTGGGCATCAGCGACGCCCGCCGGCTGATGGCCCACCTGGAAACGAGCCTGCGCCAGACCACCTATCTGCAGGGCTGAGGATTCAGCGAGCGCAGAAGCGCACCTGCAAGCTGAGGCGCTCCATCGGACCGGGCAGCTCAGCTGGATCAAAGGGTGGAACGGCCGCATCAGCCATGGCCAGGGCCCGCATAGCCACCGGCCTGCCCCCACCTTCAAGCTGCACCTCCAGGGGCTGCAGTCCCCGCAGGCCGATTGCAGCAGCGACGTCCTGGGCCTGCCGCAAGGCGTCCTGGTAGGCGGCTCTCAATAACTGCCGCCTGGCGGCCCGATCACCCGCCGCATCCGCCTCGGTGGCCACGGGCGACAGGCGAACCCCAGGCAGCCCGCCCACCTGACGCACCAGTGGCTGCAGCTGGGTAGGTGCCAGCTGGCCAGACACCTGCAGGCTGGCCTGCACCGCCCCAGCTTTGTCACGGCTAGCGGGCCGCTGCCAGGTGGAAGGGGAGGTGATCTCCAGATCAACCACCTGCAGGCTTTTGAGCGTGGTGCGCACCTCGGCCAGACGTCGCTGCAGGCTGGCCAGGGCCGCATCGGTGCTGGGCTCCTCCGTTTCCAGGGTCAGGGAAAAACGCAGGCGCTGGGTGGGTCGCTTCAGCTCGGCGCTGCCGCGAGCCTCAACCAGGGTGCCCGTACAAGCGAGCTGCACCTGGGACTGGGCCAACCCAGCAGCGGGAAGCAAGGGCAACAGCAGCGGCAACAACCGGAGCAGATTCCAAGTCATTGGGCCTCGGTACTTTCTGGCAACAGCTTGGCTGAGGCAGGCCTCAAGCGAGCACAGCCCGCAGCTGCGCCTTGGCCTGCTCCAGGGCCCCATCAAGGGCTGCACCATCACGCCCGCCAGCCTGAGCCAAGTTGGGCCGGCCGCCGCCGTCGCCGCCACAGGCCTTGGCCACCGCGCCGATGAAGGCACCAGCCTTGGGACCGGCCGCGATCACCGCCTGGCCAAAGGCCGCCACCAGGATCACCTTGGCCAGATCGGCCGGATCTGGCAGACCGCCAAGCACCACGGCAGCGCCAGCGCCGAGCTGATCGGCCAGGCCCTGGGCCGCGCTCTGCAGGCCGGCACCCTCGACGCCATCAAGGCGGGCCACCAGCAGCTGGAACTCCCCGAGAGCCTGGGCCTGGCTAGCCAGCGTTGAAGCCTTGGCCAGCGCCAACTCGCCGCGGGCCGCCGCCAACGCCTTGCCGCTGGCCTTGAGCTCATCGGCCAGAGCCGCCACCCTCTCGACGATCTCGCCGGGCTGGGCCTTGAAGCGCTCGCCCAGCTGCTTCACAACCGCATCGCGCTCATTGAGGTAGGCCAGCACCGCCGGGCCTGCCACCGCCTCGATGCGGCGGATACCGGCAGCCACACCGCCCTCGCTCACGATCTTGAACAGACCGATCTCGGCGGTGTTGGCCACGTGGGTGCCGCCGCAGAGCTCCATCGACACGCCGGGCACATCCACCACCCGCACCACATCGGCGTACTTCTCGCCAAACATCGCCACGGCTCCAGCGGCCTTGGCGGCCTCGATCGCCATCTCTTGCACTTCCAGGCGGTGGGCGTCGCTGATCCAGCCGTTGATCAGGGCCTCGATCTGCTCCAGCTCAGCCGGCGCCACGGCCCGGGGGCAGTGGAAATCAAAGCGCAGCCGATCAAAGGTCACCAGCGAGCCGGCCTGGCCGATACCGGGATCCACCACCTGCTTAAGCGCCGCCTGCAGCAGGTGGGTGGCCGTATGGTTGGCCTGGGCGCGGCGGCGGCAGGCCCGGTCCACCTGGGCATTCACCAGCTCGCCAATGGCCAGGCTGCCGCGCTCGATGCGGCCGCTGTGCACAAACACTGAGCGGTTGCGGCTGACACCATCAATCGCCACGATCACCCCGGCTCCATCGGCCCCCTGGCCGCAGAGCACGCCCCGATCGCCCACCTGGCCGCCACCTTCGCCATAGAAGGGGGTGGAGTCGAGCACCAGTTGCACTGCATCCCCCGCCACGGCACGCTCCGCCGGCTCACCGTTCACCACCAGGGCCAGCACGCAGCTGGGGTGCTCCAGGGCCTCGTAGCCCTTGAAGGCGGTGGCGGCCGCAGCGGCTGTCACCTGATCAATCGCCCCCTGCAGGGTGAGGTCGATGCTCACCGCCGCGGCCTTGGCCCGTTGGCGCTGGGCCTCCATCGCCGCCTCAAAACCGGCCAGGTCCACCGTGAGCCCCTGCTCCTCAGCGATCTCCTCGGTGAGCTCCAGCGGGAAGCCGTAGGTGTCGTAGAGCTCGAAGGCCTGCTCGCCGCTGATCTGGGTTGGCTTGGCTGCCAGCACCTCAGCCAGTAGCTTCTCGCCCCGCTCCAGGGTTTCCAGGAAGCGGGCCTCCTCGCGGGCGAGCTCGGCCAGGATCACCTCACGGCGCTCCAGCAGCTGGGGGTAGGCGACCTGCATCAAGGCGATCGACGCCTCACCCATCACCGTCAGGAAAGGCTTGTCGATGCCGAGGAGTCGTCCGTGGCGCACGACGCGGCGCAGGAGGCGCCTGAGGATGTAGCCGCGGCCCAGGTTGGAGGCCGTCACGCCATCGCAGATCAGCTGGGTGATGGCACGGCTGTGGTCGCCGATCACCTTGAGCGATGTCTGGCCCTTGGCGTCGAGGCCGCGGTAGTCGACCCCAGCTAGGCCCGCCGCCGTTTCAATCAGCGGGTAGATCAGATCGGTTTCGTAGTTGTTCGGCACCGCCTGCAGAATCTGGGCCATGCGCTCAAGCCCCAAGCCCGTATCGATGTTGCGGTTGGCCAGCGGCGTGAGGATGCCCTCCGCGTCGCGGTTGTACTGCATAAACACCAAGTTGTAGAACTCGATAAAGCGCGAGTCGTCTTCCAGGTCGATGCCGTCGTCGCCGAGTTCGGGCTTGAAGTCGTAGTAGATCTCCGAGCAGGGGCCGCAGGGGCCGGTAGGGCCTGAGGCCCAGAAGTTGTCGGCCTCATCCATGCGAATGATGCGCTTGGGGTTCACCCCCACCACGTCGCGCCAGATAGCGCCTGCCTCATCGTCTTCGCGGAAGACGCTCACCACCAGATTCTGCGGCGAAAGCCCGAATACCCCGGTGCTCAGCTCCCAGGCCCACTGGATCGCCTGCTCCTTGAAATAGTCGCCGAAGGAAAAGTTGCCGAGCATCTCAAAAAACGTGTGATGCCGCGCCGTGCGGCCCACGTTTTCGATGTCGTTGGTGCGGATGCACTTCTGGGAGCTGGTGGCCCTCGGCGCCGGCCGTGGCTGCTGACCCAGAAACACCGGCTTGAACGGCAGCATGCCGGCAATGGTGAGCAGCACCGTCGGGTCGTCCGGGATCAGCGAGGCGCTCGCCATCGGCTTGTGGCCCCGCTGCTCGTAAAAGTCGAGGAAGGCGGCGCGAATCTCAGCACCGGTGCGAGGACAACCGGTATGTGCTGTGACGGCCATGGCGAAGCATTACAACCCTTAGCAGGCCATGATCGCCCAGCAAAGGACCTCACCCGACCCCCGTGTCTGTGGCCGAAAGCGAGCCCCGCGACCAGCTGAGGTTGCAATCGATCGGTTGGGCCCTGGCCGCCGGTGCCGTCGCGGGCCTGCCAGAGCTGGTGGCAGCAGGGCTGGATCCGGCCCTGCGCTCGGCGGGCTGCGGCTTTTTCTATGGCCTGCTGGCCTTTCACCTGCAACGAGTCGACCCCGACGACAGCCACCTACAGGCGGGGTTGGTGGGTGCGGTGTGTGGAATTCGCAGCCTCGGCAGTCCCCTAGAGCTGACATCGGGCCTACCAGCTGTGATGATGGCGCTGATCCGCGGGTGGCTGCCGCTCTGGCTGCCGCTGATCGGCAGCGCTTTGGTGCTGCATTCAGCGCAGCGCTTGGCACCACGCCTCCTGCCCGCCCGACGGCCGTAAGGCCGGGTTCATGAGCCTGCTGCACGCCACCTGGCTGTTTCCCCCCGAGGGTTCGGGCGGCCGCCTATTCCTGTGGGCCGACACCTGGCGGGTGGCGACCCCTGCCGTGCCAAAGCTGGAGGCCCCAGAGCACCCACTGGCCCTCAACGAAGACGACCTGGCCACCTGGCTCGACGACAACGGGCTGTGGTCGGAGGCCCTGCGCCCAGCCCGGGCCACCCTGACCCTGCCCAGCCGTAACCAGGCCGCCAAGGGCCGCCGCACCAGTGCCAGCACCTGGAGCGGCCTGCCCCTGCAGGCCGGCGAACCGATTCCCAAACAGCTCGAATGGTGGCCCTGGCAGGTGGAGGGCTGGGCCCTCGATGCTGCCAACGCGGGCGAATGGCTCAGCCAGATACCCCTGGCTGGTGAGCACCCGGAGATGGCCGATGAGCTGCGCTGGTGGAGTCACCTACAGCGCTGGGCCCTGAGCCTGATCGCCCGCGGCCGCTGGCTGCCCCAGATCGCGGAGGGCAAGGCCCGCTGGCTGCCCCTCCTCAACCGCGAAGACGACCGCCGCCGCCTCGAAGACCTGGCCAGCGGCCTGCCCCAGGTGGCCACCTGCGCCCTGGCCGCAGGCCCCAGCGGTGACCCCTCCCTGGCCTGCCGCCGCCCCGGCAGCGGGCGCCTGCGGGTGGCCAGCCTGCTGGAAGCCCTGCTCGATGGCCAGCTGCGGGTGGGCTTCAGTGCCAGCGCAGGCGGGCTCGATCCCTTGCTGGCGGCCTGGCAGAAGGCCCTGGGCAAAGGCGATGGCAGCCTCAGCCTGGGCGAGGAGGAGCTGGAGCGTCTCAGCATCGCCACCCACCACTGGCGTGAAGGGGTGGCGGGCAAGGTGGAGCCAGCCCGCACCTGCCTGGAGCTGTTCACCCCCGCCGAGGGCGAGGAGCTCTGGGAGCTGCGCTTCGGGCTGCAGGCGGAAGCCGACCCGAGCCTGCGGGTGCCCGCCGCCGCCGTCTGGGCCGCCGGCGATCGGGGCCTGCAGATGGGCGAAGTGGCCGTGCCCCAACCGAGCGAGCTGCTGCTGGAGGGCATGGGCCGGGCCCTGACGGTGTTTGAACCGATCGTGCGGGGGCTGGATTCGGCCACCCCGGAAACGATGCAGCTCACGCCAGCCGAGGCGTTTGTGCTGGTGCGCACCGGCGCCCACCAGCTGCGCGATGTGGGCGTGGGCGTGGTGCTGCCGGCCAGCCTCGCAGGGGGCCTGGCCAGCCGGTTGGGCCTGTCGATCAAGGCCGAGCTGCCTGAGAAATCGCGCGGCTTCACCTTGGGCGAAACGCTCACCTGGGAATGGGAATTCATGATCGGCGGCGTCACCCTGACCCTGCGGGACCTGGAACGCCTGCAGGCCAAGCGCAGCCCCCTGGTGCAGCACAAGGGGGCCTGGATTGAGCTGCGTCCCGCCGACCTGCGCAACGCCGAGCGTTTCAGCGTTGCCGATCCGGGCCTGAGCCTCGACGACGCCCTGCGGCTCACCGCCAGCGACGGCGACACCTTCCATCGGCTGCCGGTGCACCGCTTCGATGCCGGCCCCCGGCTGCAGGCCGTGCTGGAGCAGTACCACCAGCAGAAAGCCCCCGACCCCCTGCCAGCCCCACCTGGCTTCTCCGGCCAGCTGCGGCCCTATCAGGAGCGGGGCCTGGGCTGGCTGGCCTTCCTGCACCGTTTCGACCAAGGCGCCTGCCTAGCCGACGACATGGGCCTGGGCAAAACGATCCAGCTGCTGGCCTTCCTGCAGCACCTCAAGGCCGAAGACGAACTCAAACGACCGGTGCTGCTGGTGGCGCCCACCTCGGTGCTCACCAACTGGAAGCGCGAAGCTCACGGCTTCACCCCCGAACTGGGCGTGAGGGAGCACTACGGCCCGCGGCGACCGAGCAGCCCCGAGGCTCTCAAAAAAGCCCTTAAGGGCGTGGATCTGGTGCTCACCAGCTACGGCCTGCTGCAGCGCGACAGCGAGCTGCTCGAAAGCATCGACTGGCAGGGGGTGGTGATCGACGAAGCCCAGGCGATCAAAAACCACACCGCCAAACAAAGCCAAGCGGCCCGGGACCTGGCCCGCCCCAGCCGCGGCGGCAAAGGTGGCAGCCGCTTCCGGATTGCCCTCACCGGCACGCCGGTGGAAAACCGCGTCAGCGAGCTGTGGGCGCTGATGGATTTCCTCAACCCCAAGGTGCTCGGCGATGAGCCCTTCTTCCGCCAGCGCTACCGGTTGCCGATCGAGCGGTACGGCGACATGTCGTCGCTGCGGGATCTCAAAAGCCGGGTGGGGCCGTTCATCCTGCGGCGCCTCAAAACCGACAAGTCGATCATTTCCGACCTGCCGGAGAAGGTGGAGCTCAATGAATGGGTGGGCCTGGCTCCCGAGCAGAAGAAGCTCTACAACAAGACAGTCGACGAAAGCCTCGATGCCATCGCCCGGGCACCGCTGGGCCAGAAGCACGGCCAGGTGCTGGCCCTGCTCACCAAGCTCAAGCAGATCTGCAACCACCCGGCCCTGGCCCTGAAGGAAAACGCCGAGGCCGTGCTGGCAAGCGGCAACGGCAGCTTCAGCAGCCGCAGCGGCAAGCTGCAGCGGCTCGAGGAGATCCTCGAGGAGGTAATCGAAGCGGGGGACCGGGCGTTGCTGTTCACCCAGTTCGCCGAATGGGGGCTACTGCTCAAGGCCCACCTGGAGCGCAAATGGCGCCAGGAGGTGCCGTTCCTCTACGGCAGCACCAGCAAAACCGAGCGCCAGGCGATGGTCGATCGCTTCCAGGACGACCCCCGCGGCCCCCAGCTGTTTTTGCTGTCGCTCAAGGCCGGTGGTGTGGGCCTCAACCTCACCCGGGCCAGCCACGTCTTCCACATCGACCGCTGGTGGAACCCGGCCGTGGAAAACCAGGCCACCGACCGGGCCTACCGGATCGGCCAACAAAACCGGGTGCTGGTGCACAAGTTCATCACCAGCGGCTCGGTGGAAGAAAAGATCGACCGCATGATCAAGGAGAAGTCAAAAATGGCTGCAGAAATCGTCGGCTCCGGTGAAGACTGGCTCGGCGGCTTTGATGTGGGCCAGCTCAAAGATCTAGTGGCCTTGAGCGACGAGGATTGAAACCATGACCCTCACCCCCACTACCTACGCCAGCGCCATCAACACCCAGCTCGGCGACCAGGGCCTGGCCCAGCAGCCCTGGTGGGTGGAGCAGTGGATGGAGCTGATCAACTCCTACCGCTTCAAAAAGCGCCTGGAGCGCGCCTGGGAGTATGCCCGCAGCGGCAATGTCACCTCGATCCGCTTTGAGGGGCGGCGAGTGCATGCCCGGGTGCAGGGCACCGACGAGGAGCCCTACAAGGTGAAGCTCTGGCTCGACGTGCTCCACGACGACGACTGGAACTACGTGCTCGACGCCCTCACCCAGAAGGCGCGCTGGTCGGCCCAGCTGCTAGCCGGCGTCATGCCCCAGGACATCGAGCGCGCCTTCGCGGCCAGCGGCAAGCGCCTGTTTCCGTTCAAGTTGCAGGAGGTGCGCAGCGAGTGCAGCTGCCCCGATAAGGCCAACCCCTGCAAGCACGTGAGCGCCGTTTACTACCTGATGGGCGATCGCTTCAGCGAAGACCCCTTCGTGTTGTTCCAGCTGCGCGGCCGCACCCGGGCCCAGCTGCTGGCCGACCTGGCCAAGCGGCGGCGCAAGGCGCTGGCAAAACAGGCCAGACAGGCTGCAGCCAAACAGGGCTCCCAGCCGGTCGCCGCAGTGGCGCTGCAGCCGGTGCATCCAGCCATCAAGGACCCAAACCGCTGGTGGCGCTACGGCGCAGCCCTCGATTCGGATCTGGTCGTGATCACACCAGCCCTGGAGGGCGACACCGGCCTCGATGCCGCCGGTCCCCTGCCCCTGGCAGAAGAACCCCGCTTCCCCGAGGCCAATCTCCACTTCCTGGAGCACCTCAAGGCCCACGGCCAGCAGCTGGCGGCCCTGGCCATGGCCAAGGCCATGGGTCCGGCCAACGGTGATGACAGCTGAGCCCCTAAGTCCGCCCCCCTGGCTGACGCCGGCGGCCCAAAGCCTGGCCCTGTGCCTGCTCAGCAATTACCAGCGCGCCTTCGGCACCCCCCTGATCGCCGGCCTAGCCGCCGACGCCTCGCCCCTGCTGGTGGCCCAGGAGCTGTTTGCCGCCGAGCTGGTGCTGCTGGCCCATGACGGCGCCGATCCCAGCAGCGAGCCAGGGCCAAGGCTGATCTATGCCAACCGGGCGGCCCTGCGCCTGTGGCAGCGCCCCTGGCCCGAGATGGTGGGCATGCCGTCGCGGCTCACCGCCGAGCCAGCCGAGCGGGCCAGCCGCCGCCAGGCGTTGGTGGCAGCCCAAGCCAAAGAAGCGATCTCGGGCTACCGGGGCATCCGCATCGACAGCCAAGGCCACCGCTTCCAAATCGAGGGGGCCCGCCTCTGGACCCTGCGCGACGGCAGCGGTCAGCCCTGCGGCCAAGCCGCCCGCTTCAGTCGCTGCTGGCTGTTCTGAAGGCATACCTGTTGTGATCGCCACCATCCCAGCGCCGCCGCCCCAACTGCCCGCCGAGCTGAGGCCCCTGCTCACAACCCTGCAGCAGCGGGGTTTTCAGGTGCGGCTGGCCCCGCCGCCAGTGCCCGGCAGCTACGGGCTGTTCCAAGCCAAAACGCGCACCCTCTGGATCGCGCCGGTGGCCTTCGATCTAGGCATCGGCCGGCAGGTGTTTCTGCATGAGGCCATTCACGCAGCCCAGAGCTGTCCCACCGGCGTGCTCCAGCCCTTGGGCTGGAGCGTGCGGCTCAACCCGGTGGTGGAGCAGGAGATCAGCGGCATCCTCACCACCCGCTACCACCACGGCAACCGGCAACTGGAGCGGGAAGCCTTCAGCGTGCAGGGCCATCCCGACGCCATCGGCCGGGTGATCGCCGCCTTAAAGCAGCGCTGCCGGTTGCCCCTACCTGCCAGTGGTGCCAACCGAACGGGGCCGTAAGGGCCGAACCAAAACGGGCGGTCTGCCCCCTGCCATCGCCCGGCTGGCCGCAGCACATTGGCTGTGTCCCGGAGAACATCCGATGCTCACCCTGCACCAACATCCCTTCGAGTTACTCGAGCAACAACTGCGCGCTGCCGAGCGTCCCGCCGCCGAACGAGTGCCGGCCGCCGAGGTGCACGAAACCGATGCCGCCTACGTAATCGCCCTGGAGCTTCCCGGTGTCGATAAGACCTCGATCGACGTCAAGGCCACCGACCGCAGCCTGGTGATCAACGCCGAGCGCCGCCAGCCGAGCCCCGATGGCTCTTCCCCGGTCGCCAAACAGGCCTCCTTGATCAGCGAATTCCGCTACGGCACCTGGAGCCGCAGCTTCCGCTTTCCCGGTGGCATCAACCGTGAAAGCCTGCAAGCCCACTACCGCGACGGCCTGCTCACCGTGACGGCACCTAAGGCCCAGAACCTCACCACCGTGCAGGTGCAGGTGGAGGGCTGATCAGGGCCGAGCGGACACGAGAGAAGAGACCCCTCCCAGGCCCGGCCCACCCGCCGGGCCTTTTTTGTGGGCGGGCTTCCTAAAGTTGGGCAAATTGCGGATCGATCCATGGTTGGTGCCGTCGCAACCGCAGCCCGGCTGAGCCTGCAATGCGAGCCGATCGGACCGGACACCACCACAATCCGCTCGCTCGACTGGGACCGAAGCCGCTTCGATATTGAGTTTGGCCTGCGCAACGGCACCACCTACAACAGCTTCCTGGTGCGGGGCGTTCGCACAGCCCTGATCGACACCAGCCACCTCAAGTTTGAGGGCACCTGGCTGCCGCTGCTGGAGCAGCAGATCGACCCCCTGGCGATCGATCACCTGATCGTGAGCCACACCGAGCCCGACCACTCGGGACTGATTGGCCACCTGCTCGACCTCAACCCCGAGATCGAGATCGTGGGCTCCAAGGTGGCGATCCAGTTTCTTGAGAATCAGGTGCACCGGCCCTTCAAAAGCCGGGCGGTAAAAAGCGGCGAAGAGCTCGATCTGGGCACCAACCCCACCAGTGGCGTGGCCCACCGCTTCGAGTTTCTCAGCGCTCCAAACCTGCACTGGCCCGACACGATCTTTTCCTTCGACCACGGCACCGGCATCCTCTACACCTGCGATGCCTTCGGCCTGCACTACTGCTCCAAGGAGCTGTTCGACACCGATCCCGGCGCCATAGCCCCCGATTTTCGCTTCTATTACGACTGCCTGATGGGCCCCAACGCCCGCAGCGTGCTGCAGGCGTTGAAGCGCATGGATGGCCTGCCCGAGATCAGCACAGTGGCTGTGGGCCATGGGCCCCTGCTGCGCCACCACCTCGGCCTGTGGTTGGGCGACTACCGCGAGTGGAGTTCTGAACGCAGCAGCGGCGAGGACTATGCGGCGGTTTGCTATCTGAGCCAATACGGCTTCTGTGACCGGCTCAGCCAGGCGATTGCCCGCGGCATCGGCAAGGCCGGCGCCGCAGTGCAGCTGGTGGATCTGCGCGCCACCGACGCCCAGGAGCTCAGTGCCCTGATCGGTGAAGCCAGCGCCGTGGTGGTACCCACCTGGCCAGCCCGGCCCGATGCCGAGCTGCAAGCTTCGATCGGCACATTGTTAGCGGCCCTCAAACCGAAGCAGTGGGTGGGCAGCTACGACGCCTTCGGCGGCGACGACGAGCCGATCGACACCGTGGCCAGCCAGCTGCGCAGCCTCGGCCAGAAGACCGCCTTTGAACCGCTGCGTGTGCGCCAGGTGCCTGGCGGCAACGACTATCAGCGCTGCGAGGAAGCCGGCACCGACCTAGGCCAGCTGCTCACCAAGGAGAAGACAATCGCCGCGATGAAGTCTCTCGATGCCGATCTCGACAAGGCTCTGGGTCGCCTATCCGGGGGGTTGTATGTGGTGACGGCGCGGCAGGAGACACCGGAGGGCACGCGCAGCTCAGCGATGGTGGCCAGCTGGGTGAGCCAGGCAAGTTTCGAGCCCCCCGGCCTCACGGTGGCGGTAGCCAAAGACCGGGCCATCGAGGCGCTGCTGCAGGTGGACGATCGCTTCGTGCTCAACATCCTGCGGGAGGACAACCACCAGGAGCTGCTGCGCCATTTCCTCAAGCGCTTCCCGCCCGGAGCCGACCGCTTCGCCGGGGTAAGCACCCTCGAGGGCGCCGCCACGGGCGGCCCGGTGCTCGGTGATGCCCTGGCCTACCTGGGCTGCCGCGTGGTGCAACGCCTCGAGGGCCCCGACCACTGGATCATTTACGCCGAGGTGGAGCAGGGGAACGTGGCCGACACCGAAGCCAGCACCGCCGTGCACCACCGCAAAGTGGGGAACCACTACTGATGGGCAGCCCTGCCGAGCGCGGCAACAGCCGACGCGTCATCCAGCTCCCCATCGAGCCCGGGCTGATCTGCCTCAAGGGGCTGAGCCCCAACCGGCTGCGCTTCGAGGTGGAATACGGCCTGGAGCGCGGCACCACCGCCAACAGCTTCCTGTTCCAGGAGGTGCCCCTGCTGGTCCATCCCCCCGGGGCCTCCTTTGCCGAGCCCTTCCTGGCGGAGCTGGCGAAGCTGGTGCCGGCCGAGGCCCCCTTGAAGGTGGTGGTGGGTCACGTCAACCCCAATCGGGTAGCCCTGTTGCACCAACTGGCGGCCCGCTGGCCCAACCAGCTGCTGGTGAGCTCCAACACCGGCGCCAAGCTGCTCGCAGAGCTTTGGAACCTGCAGAAACCGGTCGCCCCCGGCAGCGAGACAACCCCCGAGCCGATCCCAGCGCTACCTCGGATCGATGTGGTGAAGCAGGAGGCCAGCCGCAACCTCGTCGACGGCCACGTGCTGCGCCTGATTCCCACCCCCACCCCCCGCTGGCCCGGGGCGCTGATGGCCTTCGAGGAGACCAGCGGCCTGCTGATGAGTGGCAAGTTTTTCGCGGCCCACCTCTGCAGCGAGAGCTTCGCTGAGGCCAACCGCAGCAGCAGTGAGGAAGACCGCCGCTACTTCTACGACTGCCTGATGGCACCGATGGCGCGCCAGGTGGAGTCGGTGGTGGAGCGGCTCGAAGCCCTCGACATCCGCACCATTGCCCCCGGCCACGGGCCGGCGATCAGCGAGAGCTGGCGCAGCCTCCTCAACGACTACCACCGCTGGGGCGCAACCCAGGAG
>Ga0310333_100165_pt1 | contig 18621 bp, 18 predicted proteins | sample LakMicSRFTotalB7_FD_195547 | JGI IMG/M metagenome (GOLD analysis project Ga0310333, IMG submission 195547) | Enriched freshwater cyanobacterial communities from Lake Michigan, Michigan, United States - MI23.SRFL.Total.B7 (v2) (version 2) | ecosystem: Environmental > Aquatic > Freshwater > Lake... | reverse complement strand
TCCAAGGGCGGCAGGCAGAGGCCGAGACGCCAATGCCCGGGCTCCCGGGCGAAGCTGGCCCCATGTCGGGGCGACCAGCGAAGAGGCAACCAGCGAAGAGGCAACCAGCGAAGAGGAAGCCAGTGGAGAGGAGGCAACCATGATCGAATCCGTGAATAGTACAAGCGTACTCAATCGGGATCGACCGGTCAAGCTGCTGGTCCTGGGGGGCGGCTACAGCGGCCGCCGCCTGGCGGCCCTGGCGGCCCGCGCCGGGATCGCCGGCGTCATCAGCCATCGGGATCCCAGTGCCGCCGCCGCGCCGCCACTGGGTTGGCACAAGGTCGGGTTTGACAGCGGCAGCGGGCTGCGCCCGGACCCGACCGCCCTGACGGACATCACCCACGTGGTCAGCACCATCGCCCCGGATCGGGAGGGCCATGATCCGGTGCTGAGCCAGTTGGGGGATCTGCTGCAGACACTGCGGCCGCAATGGCTGGGGTATCTGTCGACCACCGGCGTCTACGGCGACAGCGGTGGCGCCTGGGTTGATGAGCACAGTCCCTGCCAGCCCCGGGCGGGTCGCAGCGCCAACCGCCTGACCTGTGAGCAGGCCTGGCTGGCCACCGACCTGCCGGTGCAGATCTTCAGACTGCCGGGGATCTATGGACCCAGCCGCAGCCCGTTTGCAGCCCTGCGCAGCGGCAGCAGCCGGCTGCTGCATCGCCCCGGCCAGGTCTTCTGCCGGATCCATGTCGACGACATCGGTGGCGCCCTGTTGCACTGCCTGGCCCTGCCGGACCAGCGGCGCCAGCCCCTGGTCAACATCAGCGATGACGTCCCCTGCCCGGCCAGCGAGGTGCTGGGCTACGCAGCCCACCTGCTCAACTGCAAACTGCCGCCCCTGCAACGGTATGAGGCGGCCGCCGCCGAGCTGAGCCCGATGGCCCGCAGCTTCTGGAGCGAGAGCCGCAGGGTGCGCAACGACCTGCTGACCCGCCAGCTGGGCTACCGCCTGCGGTACCCGACCTACCGGGAGGGATTGCGCGCCGCGTTGGCCGAAGAGGACGGCACGGCTGTGCTGCCGGAGACGCACCGCGGCACCGAGGGTTCAGGATCGGTGACGTAAGGCACACCCAGGTCCTGCAGCAGGCGTCCCCAGCGCAGTTCGATCCATCCCTTGCTGACTCCGGTCACGAGGCTGAACCCGATCCCCAGCAGCAACAACCAACGCAGCATGGCCACTGCCATCGACAGCCAGGCCCCATCCAACCCCAGGAGCGGTCCGCTGGCCATCGCCCTGGGGGATCCGGCCGGGATCGGCGCCGAGGTGACGCTCAAGGCCCTGGCCAGCGCCCATTGGTCCCAGCCCGACCAGCAGCCCCTGCTGGTGGGCTGCCGCCGCTGGCTCGAGCAGAGCTACCAGCAGCTGCGGAGCTGCAGCGACAGCCCGCTGCGGGACCCGGCCACGCTCGAGATCGTGGACCTGCCCCTGGACGAACCGATCAGCCCGGGGGTGAGCGGGCCCGGCGGCGGCGCGGCCTCGTTTGCCTGGCTGACCCGAGCCTGGGAGCTGGTGCAGAACGGCCACTGCCGGGCCCTGGTGACCGCCCCGATCGCCAAAACCTGTTGGCACGCTGCCGGCCACCACTACCCGGGCCAGACCGAACGGCTGGCTGAACTGGCTGGGGTGGACCAGGCGGCGATGTTGTTCACCGCCCATGCGCCGCAGGGGAACTGGCGGTTCAACACGTTGCTGGCCACCACCCACATCCCGCTGGAAGCGGTGCCGACAGCCCTGAATGGGGCGCTGATCAGCAGCAGACTCGACACCCTGCTGGCCTTCTGTGGCCGCTTCAACAGCACACCGCATCTGGTGGTGGCCGGCCTCAATCCCCATGCCGGCGAAGGCGGACGGCTGGGCAGCCAGGAGCAGGACTGGCTGGCTGGCTGCCTGCGGCAGTGGCAGCAGCAGCATCCCCAGGTGCGCCTGGACGGGCCGGTACCTCCCGACACCTGCTGGCTGGGGGCCGCGGCGGCCTGGCAGGGTCAGGGCCGGGGACCCGATGGGTATCTGGCCCTGTACCACGATCAGGGCCTGATCCCCGTCAAGCTGCTGGCCTTTGACGCCGCGGTGAACACCACCCTGGGTCTGCCGTTTCTGCGCACCTCACCCGATCACGGCACCGGGTTTGACATCGCCGGTCAGGGCGTGGCCAGGGCCGCCAGCATGGCTGCAGCCCTGGAGACCGCCCTGGAGCTGGGCTGAGCCCGGGCTCCGGGGTGAATCAGACGGGCTTGACCCGCATCAGCACCTGGCCGAACTCGACCGGTGTGCCGTTCTCCACCAGGATCTCCACCACCTCGCCGCTGACCTCGGATTCGAGTTCGTTCATCAGCTTCATCGCCTCGAGGATGCAGACCGTCTGGCCTGAGCTGATGCGGGTCCCCGGCTCGACGAACGGGTCTTCACCCGGTGCCGGGGACCGGTAGAAGGTGGCCACCATCGGTGCGGTGATCTCGAGCAGGTCACTGCGCACCGCAGGTGCGGCCGGGGGCGGGGCCGACGGTGCTGCAGCAGCGGGCGCCATCGCCGTCGGCGCGGGCTGCAGCGGCGCCGCCAACGGTGCATGGATCACCTGGGCAGGAAGCCCGGGCAGATTGCGCCTGACCTCCAGGCGGAAGTCGTCGCCCTCAAGCTTGAGCTCCTGGATGTCGCTGTCGCCGAGCAGGGCCAGAAGCTTGTGAAGCTGATCGTGATCAAGCTGCATGGTGCTCAGTTCTCCCTGCCGAGATAGCTGTCGGTCCGGGTGTCGATCTTGATCTTCTCGCCGATCGACAGAAACAGCGGCACCATCACCTGGGCACCGGTCTCCACGATCGCCGGCTTGGTACCGCCGGTGGCGGTGTCACCCTTAACCCCCGGATCGGTCTGGGTGATCTCAAGCACCACCGAGTTGGGAAGCTCCACCTCGAGGGGCTTGCCGTTCCAGGCGACCACGCTCACCTCCATGCCTTCTTTCAGGTATTTGCGACTGTCGCCGATCTGCTTGGCGGTAAGGCGGGTCTCCTCATAGGAACCCATGTCCATGAAGACGTAGTCATCGCCTTCCATGTAGGTGTGCTGCAGTGTGCTCTTCTCGAGCACCGCCTGGGGCACCGTCTCGCCGGCCCGGAAGGTCTTCTCCACCACGTTGCCGCTCTGCACGGCCTTGAGCTTGGTGCGCACGAAGGCCGAGCCCTTTCCGGGCTTGACATGCAGGAACTCAACGACGCGCCAGACCTGGCCATCCAGCTCGATCGAAGTCCCGGTACGAAAGTCGTTGCTGGAGATCATTCCGGCGGATCGGATCGGCCGGATTGTACGGCTGGCTACCGGAGCTGCCCTGAAGCCGGGGGGGCCGACTGCGGTTCGGCTGTGCCAAAGTCCGCTCAGCGACTGCAAAAAAGATGGCTCAAGGCAGGGGCGAGGGCAGCGGCCGACAGCTGTTGCAGCGGTGTGCTGAGCGCAGCGTTGCCCTGCTTTTGACGCCGTTGTTGTGCCTGGTCCTGATCGGTGGGCTGATACCGGCCGATCAAGCCTGGGCCGCCCTGCCCCAGGGCAATGCGGTCAAAGATCCCAGCGCCATCCTGCGCAACGCCCTGCCGATCGAAGCCCCCGATCTGCAGGAGCTGCAACGCCGTCTCGAAAGCACCAGCGATGACCTGCGGGCCAAGCGCTGGAGCGCCCTGGTCAGCACAGCCAAGCGCAGTCAAGCCTTGCTCAGCAGCAAACACGACGCCATGCTTCTGGCGGTGCCGGCTGACAGGCGCCCGCAAGCCGAGACCCTGCTCGATCAACTGAAACCGGAGCTGGATGCGCTGGTCGAGGCCAGCCAGGGCGAGCAGCGCGATCCGTTCCTCGACGCCCGACGCGCCTCCCTCGACACGATCGGTGCCCTGGAAGAGCTGCAGGTGCAGGACTTTCCGTTTGCCATACCGGACGAATTCGATGCCCTGCCGCGTCTGCTGGGACGGGCCACCGTGGCGATGGAGACCAGCAAAGGCATGCTGACGGCCGTGATCGATGGCTACAACGCCCCGATCACCGGTGGCGCCTTCGTCGATCTGGTGCGCCGCGGCTTCTACGACGGACTGCCGTTCATCCGCGCCGAAGACTTCTACGTGCTGCAGACCGGCGATCCCAAGGGCCCGGAAGAGGGTTTCATCGATCCGACCAGCAAACAGGAGCGCACCGTGCCGCTGGAGATCCGCATCACCGGGGATGCCGCACCGATCTACAACGAGACCTTTGAAGACGTGGGTCGCTTCAAGGCCGAGGCCGTTCTGCCCTTCGCCACCTACGGGACCCTGGGCTGGGCCCATTCGGACGAGCATCTCGATGACGGCTCGTCCCAGTTCTTCTTCTTCCTCTACGAACCGGAGCTCACCCCCGCCGGCCTCAACCTGGTCGATGGGCGCTACGCAGCCTTCGGTTACGTGGTCGACGGCATGGACGTGCTCGAGGAACTGGGCGTTGACGACACCATCGTCAAAGCGACGGTGATCGCCGGCGGCGAGAACCTCAAGGCGCACGCCTGATCTGAAAATCCCTGGGCTGATCTGGCTAGCTGATCTGGCCAAGCTGCTGATCTGGCCAGGTGATCTGGCCAAGCTGATCTGACCCCAGACGTCTGGCCACGCGCTGTCTCCCGGCAGGGGGCCAGGGTTCCGCATGCTGTATCGACAACGTCTCGACACCGCTGCGCACCCCAGACCCACCCGGGTGGCGCCCAGAGCCCAGCCAACAAAAAACCGCCCCGAGGGGCGGTTTGGCGGAGCTCCTGCAGTCAGGGCGACTGCAGTGAATTCACTTCCAGTTCTTGGCGACGATCTCGGCCAGGTCGACGACGCGCTGGCTGTAGCCACACTCGTTGTCGTACCAGCAGACGATCTTGACCATATTGCCGCCCATCACCAGGGTGAGGTCGGCGTCGACGATGGTGCTCTCGTCGGTGCCGGCGTGGTCGCTGGAGACCAGGGGCAGGTCGCAGTACTTGATGATGCCCTTCATGCCGTTTTCAGAGGCTGCCTTGAGGACGGCATTGACCTCTTCGGCACTGGTGTCGCGGCCCACCTCAAACACCATGTCGCAGACCGACACGTTGGGGGTGGGCACGCGCAGGGCGATGCCGCTCAGCTTGCCCTTGACCTCGGGATAGACCAGGGCCACGGCCTTGGCGGCACCGGTGCTGGTGGGCACGATGTTGACGGCAGCGGCGCGGGCCCGGCGCAGGTCGCGGTGGGCGGCGTCGAGGATGCGCTGGTCACCCGTGTAACTGTGGGTGGTGGTCATCGTGCCTTTGACGATGCCAAAGGCCTGATCGATCGTTTTGACGATCGGAGCCATGCAGTTGGTGGTGCAGCTCGCGTTGCTGAGGATGTCCCAATCTTCGTGGCGGTACTGATCGGCGTTGACGCCGACCACGAAGGTGCCCACCTTGGCGCCCTTGCCGGGGGCGGTGAGGATCACTTTCTTGGCTCCAGCCTCGAAGTGCTTGCTGGCGCCGACGTCATCGTTGAAGACGCCGGTGGACTCGATCACCAGATCGACGCCCCACTCCTTCCAGGGCAGGTTGGCGGGATTGCGGTCATAGAAGACCTTGATGGTCTTGTCGTTGACCGTGATCGAGTTCTCGGTGGTGCTGATGTCGACGCCCCGCAGGGGGCCCAGCATCGAGTCGTACTTGAGCAGGTGGGCGTTGGTGGTGGTGTCGCCTGAACCGTTGAGACCGACGATCTCGAGGTTGGTATCGGCACCCCGGCTAAGCCAGCAGCGCATGAAGTTGCGACCGATCCGGCCGAATCCATTGATCGCAACGCGCAGGGTCATGGCAGGAAACGGTGAAAACCGCTACTGAAGGGGGTTTTGGCGGCCGATCATACAGAAATCCTTCAGCAAATTCCTTCGACAAACCGCGGCCGCTGCAACGGCAGGCGGCGAGACGACGCAACTCGTAAAGGACAGCGGGGGCGTCCGGCCTTAATTTCGGTGCATTCCGGCCTGGCCGGACTCAGATCGTTCGCCGACCGGGAGGCGCCATTGGCCCCATCGCTTGATCGCCGCCAGCCCGTCCATTTCATCGGTGTCGGCGGCATCGGCATGTCTGCCCTGGCAGGGATCCTGTCGCAACGCGGCTTCAATGTCAGCGGCTCCGACCCCCGCGATCACGCCGTCCTGACCCAGCTGCGACGGCTGGGGGTGCGGGTGTTCCGTGAGCAGAGCGCCAGCACGATCGATGCCATTCGCAGCGGCACGTCGGTTGCGCCCCTGGTGGTGATCAGCTCGGCCGTGCCCGAGACCAACCCCGAACTGCGGGCAGCCCGTTGGGCGGGCCTGACCATCTGGCACCGGTCAGATGTGCTGGCGGCGCTGATCAATGGCCAAGCCTCGATCGCCGTGGCCGGAAGCCATGGCAAGACCACCACCAGCTCGTTGATCGCCACGCTGCTGGCCGCGACCCACAACGATCCGACCGCCGTGATCGGGGGCATCGTGCCGGCCTTCGGCAGCAATGGACGCCACGGTGAGGGCCGCCTGCTGGTGGCCGAAGCCGACGAATCGGACGGATCCCTGGTGAAGTTCGAGGCCCGACTCGGGGTGCTGACCAACCTGGAACTGGACCACACCGACCACTACCCCGATCTGGAGGCACTGATCGGCACGGTGCAACGCTTCAGCGGCCGCTGCGGCCAACTGCTCGCCAACCGGGACTGCCCGGTGCTGAGCCAGCACTTCCGCGCGGATCACTGGTGGTCGACCCAACAGGCCCAGGAGGCCGATTTCGCAGCGATCCCCCGCGAGTGCCGCGGTGACGGCACGGTGGCCGAGTTCTTTGAGCAAGGCCGCCCCGTCGGCACGCTGACCATTCCGCTGCCGGGCCTGCACAACCTCAGCAACGTGACCGCCGCCGTGGCGGCCTGCCGGCTCGAGGGGATCTCCTTCGCCGAGTTGCAGCAGGCCGTGACCACACTGCAGGCTCCGGGACGGCGGTTCGATTACCGGGGCACCTGGCAGGGGCGGCTGGTGGTGGACGATTACGCCCATCACCCCAGCGAAGTGCAGGCAACCCTGGCCATGGCCGCGCTGATGGTGCGCAGTGGGTCCACCACCCTGCCCCAGATCCCCGGACGGGTGCTGGCTGTGTTCCAACCCCACCGCTACAGCCGCACCGGGCAGTTTCTCGATGGCTTTGCCCAGGCCCTGAGCACCGCCGACGCGGTCCTGCTGGCCCCTCTGTACAGCGCCGGCGAACAACCGATCAGCGGGGTCAGCAGCGAGGCCCTGGCAGCGTCGATCGCAACCCACAATCCGCTGCTGGCGATCAGCGTGGCGACCAGCACCGACGACCTGACGGCCCTGGTGGCCGATCAGAGCCGGCCCGGTGATCTGGTGCTGGCCATGGGAGCCGGCGACATCAACGGCCTGTGGGACCGGCTCAACCGGCTCCACGACTGCGACGGCTCGCTGCCGCTGGCTGCCTGACCATGGCGGGGGTGTCGGCACACCCGCTCGGTCTGCAGCAGCAGGTGAGCCTGCGGGACTACACCACCTGGAAGGTGGGCGGTCCCGCGGCCTGGCTGGCCGAGCCTGCCGACCAGCAGCAGCTGCAGGCGCTGCTGAGCTGGAGCCTGGAGCACAAGCTGCCCCTGCGCTGCATCGGTGCGGGCTCCAACCTGCTGGTGGCCGACGGGGGCCTGGGCGGCCTGACCGTGTGCCTGCGGCGGCTGCAGGGAAGCCGCCTGGACACCGCTGCGGGGGTTGTGGAAGCCCTGGCCGGGGAACCGATTCCCACCCTGGCGCGCAAGGCCGCCCGCGCCGGCCTGGCGGGGCTCGAGTGGGCCGTGGGCATCCCCGGCACCGTCGGTGGGGCGGTGGTGATGAACGCCGGCGCCCAGGGGGGCTGCATCGCCGATTGCCTGGAGAGCGTGCAACTGCTGGATCCGGCTGATCCTGGCGCCGTGGTCGAACTGAGAGCCTCCGAGCTCGACTACGCCTACCGCCACAGCCGTCTGCAACAGGAACCCTGGATCGTGCTGGCGGCGCGGTTCCGGTTGCAGAGCGGTCAGGACCCCGCCGAGGTCAGCCGCCGCACCAGCGCCAACCTGCAGAGCCGCACCAACAGCCAGCCCTACCAGCAACCAAGCTGCGGCAGCGTCTTTCGCAACCCCGAACCGCACAAGGCAGGGCAGCTGATCGAGGCCCTGGGGCTCAAGGGCCAGCGGATCGGCGATGCCCAGGTCTCGCCGATCCACGCCAATTTCATCGTCAACTGCGGCGCCGCCAGCGCCGCCGACATCGCCGCCCTGATCGCCCGGGTGCAGCAGCGGGTGCAGGAAGCCCACGGCATCACCCTGCACACCGAGGTGAAGCGGCTGGGGTTCTAGCCTGCGCGCAGTGATTTCTCGGGCATGGCTGGCTTCGGACTCCCCAATTTCGGCCAACTGACCGAGGCCTTCAAGAAGGCCCAGCAGATTCAGCAGGACGCCCAGAAGCTGCAGGAAGAGCTCGATGCGATGGAGCTCGAAGGCAGCAGTGCCGATGGGCTGGCCAGCGTCTGGCTGTCAGGCAACCAGCAGCCCCTCAGGGTGCGCCTGAGCCCCGAGCTGCTGACCCAGGGCAGCGAAGCCACCGAGGCGGCGGTCCTGGATGCCCTGAAGGCCGCTTACGAGCGCTCGACCAGCACCATGAAGGAGCGCATGGAAGAGCTGACCGGCGGCCTCAACCTCAATCTTCCGGGTCTGGGAGGTTGAGTTCGGCGGCAGCCTGCTGCCGCTGACCCCGCCGCGAGAGCTGGCGGTAGCGGGCTTCGAGCCGCGGCTCGAGGCGATCACCCCGCTGGCGCAGGCCGGCGTCGGCAGCACGGCTGCCGCCGCCGCTGCGCCGCTGCTCGGCCAGCAGCTCGTTCAGACATTGGCTGTACAGGGGTTGCCGGTCCCAGGCGGCACCGATGACGCAACCCGGCTCGCCCTGGTGCTGGCAGTCGCTGAACTGGCAGCTCCCCACCGCCAGCCGGGCGCGCAACTCGGGAAAACAGGCGATCAGATCGGCCGGCTGCTGCGGCAGCACCGGGCGATTGAAGCCAGGTGTATCGGCCAGCAGCGCCCCATCGGCCAGCGGGAACAGCTCCACATGCCGGGTGGTGTGGCGACCCCGCTGGAGCCGGCCCGAAACCGCCGCCACCCGCAGCCCCAGATCGGGAATGAGGGCGTTGATCAGGCTGCTCTTGCCCACCCCTGAAGGCCCGCAGAGCACGGCCAGGCCGGGCCGGCTGAGCCGCTGACGCAGCGCCTCAAGGCCGCTGGCGGCCACCTGCGGGACTGCCGTCGAGACCGCCAGGGGCTGGTACCCCCAGCCGGCGGCGCGCTGCAGCCACTGGTCCACCTGGGCGACCGGCAGCAGATCGACCTTGCTGAACACCAGTTGCACCGACGCTCCCGACAGTTCGGCGGTGATCAGAAACCGGGTCAGCTGCAGTGGATCGAGGGCCGGTTCGGCCAGGGCCACCACCACCACCACCGTCGACAGGTTGGCCACCGGCGGCCGATCCAGCAGCAGCGCCCGCGGTTCCACAGACGCGACTGCCCCACGTCCGGCCGGCCAATCGATTCCCTCGACCTGCACCCAATCGCCGACACAGATGGTCTGGCCGCTCTTGCCCAGACGGGTCCGGCGGGTGCACAACAACCGCCGGACGCCATCGGGGCCCGGCAGGTCCAGCTGCACCCAGCAGTAGTTGGCCAGCAGGGCCACAACCCGGCCACGCCGGCCCGGCTCAGCCATGGGGTGTGATCACCAGCACCACGGCCCCCTGATCGTCAGCGTGGGGGCTGACGTCGACCTGATGGCCGGCGGCGCTGATGCCATCGGCCACCATTTGCTCGGGTTCGCCCCGGTCGAGGATGACCTGCAGCTGCTGGCCGGCCGCCAACCCCTCGAGCGCCAGCTTGGTGCGGATGTAGTTGAGGGGGCAGGGGGTGCCCCGCAGGTCAAGGTCAGTCACGCTGGCCGAACAGCCCGCCGAACAGGCCGCTCTTGTGGGGATGCTTGTGGCCCCGGCGGGTGTGGTGACCGGCCAGCTCCTCCAGCAGCTGGCGTTCGTCGGCGCTCAGCTTGGTGGGCAACTGCACCTTGACCGTGAACAGGTGATTGCCGCGGGCCACCGGATTCCCCAGCTTGGGGACGCCTTTGCCGGTGAGGGTCAGCACGGTGCCCGGCTGGGTGCCGGGAGGGATCTCGAGCTGCTCGCTGCCGTCGACCGTTTCCACCTCGATCGTGTCGCCCAGGATCGCCTGCAGGTAGCTGAGGGTCACCTCTGAGTGGATCTGCAGGCCATCGCGGCGCAGGTGGGGATGGCTCTGCACGCTCAGGAAGACGTACAGATCCCCTGCGGGACCGCCACGGGGGCCGGCGTTGCCTTCGTTGGCCACCCGCAGGCGGGTGCCGGTGTCGACCCCGGCCGGAATGTTGATGCGCAGCTTCTTGCGCACCTGCTGCAGACCCTGGCCGCCGCAGGCGCTGCAGGGATCGGCGATCACCTGACCGGCGCCGTCGCAGGTGGGGCAGGGTGCCACCTGGGTGAAGCTGCCGAACGGGGTGCGGGTGGCACGGCGCACCTGACCGACACCACCGCAGGTGCCGCAGCTGACCGGACCGCTGCCGCTCTTGGCTCCTGAGCCGTTGCAGGTGCCGCAGGTCTCGAGGTGGCGCAGCTGCACCTCCTTTTCGACCCCGGTGATCGCCTCGCTGAAGCTGATCGTCAGGTCAAAGCGCAGATCGTCGCCCTGGCGGGGGCCCCGACGCCGCTGCTGGGCACCGGCACCACCCACGCCACCGCCGAAACCGCTGAAGAAGGTTTCGAACAGGTCGGCGAACCCGCCCATGTCGCCCATGTCGGGCATGCCGCCACCGCCGCCCAACCCGGCCTCGCCGAACTGGTCGTAGCGGGCCCGGGTCTGGGGATCGCTGAGCACCTCGTAGGCCCGGCCGACCTCCTTGAACTTGTCTTCGGCGCCGGGGTCCTTGTTGACGTCGGGGTGGTACTGACGCGCCAGCCGCCGGTAGGCCCGCTTGAGGGTGTCGGCATCGGCATCGCGGCTGACACCCAGCAGGTCGTAGTAGTCGGCCATCAGCCGCCCTGCTCCTGGGGCTGCTCAGCCGGTCCGGGGCCCATCGAGACCTTGACCAGGGCATGGCGCAGCACCCGGCCGTTGAGCTGGTAACCGCGCTGCAGTTCTTCGATCACCACATCTTCAGGGTGCTGGTCGCTGGGCTCGCGCAGGACCGCCTCGTGCAGGCTGGGGTCGAACGCCTCGCCTTCGACCCGCATCGGCGACACCCCCAGCTGCTTGAAGACCTCAACCAGCTGCTTGTACAGCCCCTGATAGCTGCGGTGCAGGGTCTGGGCCTCCTCATGCTGGGGGTTGAGCTGCTGACGGGCCCGGTCAAAGTTGTCGACGACCGGCAGGATCTCGCTCAGGGTGCTGCAAGCAATCTGCAGGCGCTGATCTTCGAGATCGCGGCTCTGACGCTTGCGGTAGTTGTCGAAATCGGCCGCCAGGCGCATGTACTGGCCGTTGAGATTGTCGTGCTGCTCGCGCAGGGCAGCGAGCTCCTGCTCGAGCTGGGCGACGCGGCTGGCCGGATCGGCTGCAGGCTGCTCGGGTGTGGCTGCCGTGTCGGCAGCTGCCTGGGTCTGCGGCTCGGGCTGAACCGGTGGGACCTGCTGGTCGACCTGAACTTCAGGCTGATCGGTGGGCAGGGAATCCCCGGAACCCGCAACGGTGTCATCGCTCATGGTGACGCCCACGACAATCGGTTCTAGACATGTTGATAGGCCACCGCCGCCTCCCACAAGCGGCGGAAGCCCGCACCTCCCCACGGCGATGACCCTGACCCCTGCCCGGCCGGTGCCCGACGCCAGCAGCGCTGAACAACAGCGGCTGGAAGTCGAGCTGCTGCTGCGGGAACCCGTGCTCAGCGCCGAGCAACTGGCCCAGGCCGACCGCAGCCTGCTCGGTGGGCCAGGCCCCCTGACCCTGGAGCGGGCCCGCAGCCTCACCTGCCTGCCCCTGAGCCATCAGAACGGCCGGCTGGCGGTGGCGATCCCCACGTACTGGGGACCCGCCGAGCGCCAATCGCTGACCGACGAGCTGGCCGCAGGCGGGATGCAGGCCGAGCTGCATCTGGCCCTGGCCGACGACATCAACGCCGGGCTGGAGGCCCCTGTGGCGGCGCCCGCGCCAACCGCGGCGGTGGAAGCCCCCCGGGCGGTGCAGGCGGCCCGCTCGATCATCGATCAACTGGAACTGCCGAGTGAAGGCAGCCAGCTCGAGGAGGTCAACGAGATCGAGGATCTGGAGGCCTCTTCGAGCGCCGTTGCCAACGCCTCACCGGTGGTGAGCCTGGTGGACCGGATCCTGATTGAGGCGATCGACTGCGGCGCCAGCGACATCCATGTCGAACCGCAGGAGCAGAGCCTCGAGGTGCGCTATCGCCTCGACGGGGTGCTGCAAAGGCACTTCGAGGACCTGCCGAAGACCCTGGTGCCGGCGATCACCTCGCGCTTCAAGATCATGGCCGACCTGGACATCGCCGAACGACGCCTGCCCCAGGACGGCCGCATCCGTCGCTTGTACAAGGGCAGGAAACGGGACTTTCGCGTCAGCACCCTGCCCAGCCGCCACGGCGAAAAAGTGGTGATGCGACTGCTGGACAGTTCGGCCACCCAGCTGGGTCTCGAGACCCTGATCACCAATCCGGTGACCCGTTCGCTGGTGCGTGAGATCGGCTCAAGACCCTTCGGCATGATCCTGGTGACCGGCCCCACCGGCTCGGGCAAGAGCACAACGCTCTATTCGCTACTGGCCGAACGCAACGATCCCGGCCTCAACATCTCGACGGTGGAGGATCCGATCGAGTACAGCCTGCCGGGGATCACCCAGACCCAGGTCAACCGGGAAAAGGGCCTGGACTTCAGCACGGCGCTGCGGGCCTTCATGCGCCAGGACCCGGACGTGCTGCTGGTGGGGGAGACCCGCGACCTGGAGACCGCCAAGACCGCCATTGAAGCGGCCCTCACCGGTCACCTGGTGCTGACCAGCCTGCACTGCAACGACGCCCCCAGCGCCATCGCCCGACTCGACGAGATGGGCGTGGAGCCGTTCATGGTCAGCGCCTCGCTGCTGGGCATCGTCTCCCAGCGGCTGCTGCGGCGGGTCTGCAGCACCTGCCGCCAGAGCTACAGGCCCACCCCCGAAGAGCTGAGCCGTTTCGGCCTGCTAGCCAGCACCGAAACCAACGTCACCTTCTTCAGGGCAAAGATCATGCCGTCGGGCAGCTCCGACACCTGTCCCACCTGCCAGGGGTCGGGGTACAAAGGCCGGATCGGCGTCTACGAAGTGCTGCGCATGAACGAGGCGCTGGCGGCCGCCACGGCCAAACGGGCCACCACCGACCAGCTGAGGCGGCTGGCGCTCGAGAGCGACATGAAATCGCTGCTGGGCTATGGCCTCGATCTGGTGCGCGAGGGGCACACGACACTCGATGAGGTCGAGCGCATGCTGCTGACCGAATCGGGGCTGGAGACAGAACAACGGGCCCGGGCCCTCAACAGCCTGACCTGCAAGGGATGCGGTGGAGGTCTGCGGGATGAATGGCTGGAATGTCCCTACTGTCTGACCAGTCGCTAGGGCGGTGATGGCCATCTCCATGGAGGAGCTGATGCAGCAGCTGGTCAGCCATGGCGGCAGCGATCTCCACCTGAGCGCCAACCTCCCCCCGTACGGGCGCTTCAACGGCAAACTGCAACCGATGCAGGAAGAGGTGCTGGATGAGGAATCCTGCAACCGCCTGATCTTCAGCCTGCTGAACAACAGCCAGCGCAAACAACTGGAACAGACCTGGGAGCTGGACTGCTCCTACGGGCTGCGGGGCGTGGGCCGGTTCCGGGTGAATGTGTACCGCCAAAAGGGCAGCTACGCCGCCTGTTTGCGGGCCCTGGGCAGCTCGATTCCCTCACTTGAAAGCCTCGGCCTACCCCCGGTGGTCGAAGAGATGAGCCGCATGCCCAAGGGCCTAGTGCTGGTGACGGGACCGACGGGATCGGGCAAGACCACGACCCTGGCGGCGATCCTCGAGCACATCAATCAGAACCGGGCCGAACACATTCTGACGATCGAAGATCCGATCGAATTCGTCTACACCAGCAACAAGAGCCTGTTTCATCAACGCGAAGTCAATGAGGACACCCGCAGCTTCGCCAATGCCCTGCGCGCGGCATTAAGGGAGGACCCCGATGTGATTCTGGTGGGTGAGATGCGGGACCTGGAGACGATTCAGCTGGCGATCAGCGCCGCTGAAACCGGTCACCTGGTGTTCGGAACCCTGCACACCAGTTCGGCCGCCCAGACCGTCGACCGCATGGTGGACGTGTTTCCACCGGCTCAGCAGACCCAGATCAGGGTGCAGCTCAGCAACAGCCTGGTGGCCGTCTTCGCCCAGACCCTGTGCAAACGCCAGAATCCCCAACCCGGGGAATTCGGGCGGGTGATGGCCCAGGAAATCATGGTCAACACCCCCGCGATCGCCAACCTGATCCGCGAGGGCAAGACCGCCCAGCTGTACTCGCAGATCCAGACCGGAGGTCAGCTGGCGATGCAGACCCTGGAGAAAGCCCTGGCCGATCTGGTCCTGAGCCGGCAGGTCTCGCTCGAGGAGGCGGTCCGCAAGACCGCCAGGCCCGAAGAACTCAGGCGGCTGGTCGCCCAGGTCCAGTGAGCCGGGGAACGCCATGCCCGCCTTTGTCGCCACGTACCGCAACAGCCGCGGCAAGGTCACGTCCCTGACCCTGGAGGCGGCCGATGCCCTGGCCGCCCGGCGGGACCTGCGCCGGCGCGGCATTCAGGCCGAATCGATCGAACGGCAGGCCGCCGCCCCCGGCCGCGCTGGGCCAGCAAGGTCCAAGCAGACCGCCACCCTGAGCCAGCAGCTGTCGAGCCTGCTGGAAGGCAAACCCGGCATTCGCGACAAGGCCGTGTTCGCTAGCAAGCTGGCCGCCCTGGTCGATGCCGGCGTGCCGATCGTGCGCAGCATCGAACTGATGGCCAAGCAGCAGAAGCTGCCGTTGTTCAAGCGGGCCCTCGAAGCGATCACTCTCGATGTCAATCAGGGCGTGGCCCTGGGACCGGCGATGCGGCGCTGGCCCCAGGTGTTCGACAAGCTGAGCATCGCCATGGTCGATGCGGGCGAAGCCGGCGGGGTGCTGGATGAATCCTTGCGCCGCCTGGCCAAATTGCTCGAAGACAACGCCAAACTGCAGAACCAGATCAAGGGTGCACTGGGCTATCCGGTGGCAGTACTGGCGATCGCGATCCTGGTGTTTCTGGGCATGACGATCTTCATCATTCCCACCTTTGCGGGAATCTTTGACGACCTGGGTGCGGAATTGCCGTTGTTCACCCAGTTGATGATCGACCTGAGCAAGTTGTTGCGCTCCCCCTTTGCCCTGGTGCTGGTGGGACTGCTGGCGGCTGCAGTGGTGGTTTTCAGCCGCTTCTATGCAACGCCGATCGGACAGCGCAAGGTGGATGCCCTGGTGCTGAAAATCCCCCTGTTCGGCGATCTGATCCAGAAGACCGCGACGGCCCAGTTCTGCCGCACTTTCAGCTCATTGACCCGGGCCGGCGTACCGATCCTGATGGCGCTCGAGATCGTGCGCGAGATCACCGGCAACAGCATCATCAGCGATGCCATCAATCAGAGCCGCGATGAAGTGACCCAGGGCATCCCGCTGAGCCTGGCGCTGGCCAGCAAGAAGGTCTTTCCCGAGATGGCCATCGGCATGTTGGCCATCGGCGAGGAAACCGGTGAACTCGACGCCATGCTGGCCAAGGTGGCCGACTTCTACGAAGACGAAGTGGCTGCCACCGTCAAGGCGATCACCTCGATGCTGGAGCCGGCAATGATCGTGATTGTCGGTGGAATCGTGGGTTCGATTCTGCTGGCGATGTATCTGCCGATGTTCTCGATCTTCGATCAGATCAAATAGACACAGGGTCTGCCGCTGCCAGGGCCATTCCGGCCAACCAGCCCGAGGTCCAGCAGTGCTGGAAGTTGAAACCGCCGGTGATGCCATCGACATCGAGCAGCTCACCCACCACCTGCAGGCCGGGGCAGAGGCGGCTCTCCATGCTGGCCAGATTGATCTCGCCGAGGTCGACCCCGCCGGCGGTGACGAACTCCTCGCCAAAGGGGCCGCGGCCGCCCACCCGGTAGCAGCTGGCGGTGAGGGCCTGCACCAGCCGGCGCTGTGGGTCGCGGCGCAGGTCGGCCCAGCGCTGCAGCGGATCGACCCCGGCGCCGGTCAACAGGTGCAGCCACAGACGCCGGCTCAGGGCGGGCCAGGGCCGCCAGCTGCCGATCTGGCGCCGGGCCTGCTGCTGGCGCAGGTCAGCGAGCAGGGCCTCCATGGCGTCGGGTCCCTGCCCCCCGGTCCAGTTGACCCGCAATTCGCCGGTGTAAGCCGTGGCCTTGAGGTCCCGGGCGGCGAAGGCGGTGAGCCGCAGCAAGGCAGGCCCGCTCAGGCCGCGATGGGTGATCAGCAGCGCGCCGCTCTGGCGGTGGCGGGGCTGCTCCACCAGATCGGGATCGAGCCTGAGCTCCAGTTCGACGGGGTCCATCACCACACCCGCCAGCTGCTGCAGGGGCTGGCCGGCCAGGGCCAGGCTGAACAACGAGGGCACCGGGGGGATCAGCTGGTGACCCAGGGCGGCCGCCAGTTGGCGGCCGCTGGGATGGGCGCCGGTGGCCAGCACCAGCCGCCGGCAGACCACGTTCACGGTGCCGCCAGCGGCCCCGGCTGCAGCAGCCAGGCGCAGGCGGGCCTGAAAGCCCCCCTGCTCACGGCGGCTCACCTGCTGCAGGGCCGCACCGGTGTGCAACACGACCCCAGCCCGGCGGGCGGCCTGGCGCAGCACGGCCACCACCGACTCGGAGCTGTTGGAGCGGGGAAACAGGCGGCCGTCCTCCTCCTCCACCAGCTCCAGACCGTGCTCGGCGAACCAGGCCACGGCATCGCCGCTGGCGAAGCGGGCAAAGGGGCCCCGCAGGGCCCGCGAACCGCGGGGGTAGTGGCCCACCAGGCTGCGGGGGTCCCAGCAGGCATGGGTCACGTTGCAGCGGCCGCCGCCGCTGATGCGCACCTTGGTCAGGGGCTCAGCGGTGGCCTCGAGCAGGTGCACAGCGGCGACACCCGCCTCGGCGGCGACGATCGCCGCCATGAAACCCGAGGCGCCGCCCCCGGCCACCAAGACATCGACCGCGTCAGGGACCATCGTTGGGCACCATGGAGCCATGGACAGGGCCTACCGCTTCAGTGTGGCGCCGATGCTGGACTGCACCGATCGGCACTTCCGCGTGCTGATGCGCCAGATCAGTGGCCGCAGCCTGTTGTACACCGAGATGGTGGTGGCCCAGGCCATTCACCATGCCCGCCGCGAACCCGACGGACAGGCCCGGCTGGAACGGCTGATCGGCTTTGATCCACTTGAAAAACCCCTGGCCTTGCAGCTGGGGGGCGACGATCCTGTGCTGCTGGCCGAGGCCGCGGCCCTGGCGGCCACATGGGGCTACGACGAGGTGAACCTCAACGTGGGCTGCCCCAGCGAAAAAGTGCAGCGGGGGCGCTTTGGCGCCTGTCTGATGGCCGAACCGCAGCGAGTGGCCAGCTGCGTGGCAGCGATGGCGGCGGCCTGTGGTCTGCCGGTGACGGTCAAACACCGCATCGGCATCGATCAGCGCGACTCCTACGAGGAGCTGCTGCAGTTCGTCGACACCGTGGCCGCAGGAGGCGCCAGCCGCTTCAGCGTGCATGCGCGCAAGGCCTGGCTGGACGGTCTCGACCCCAAGCAGAACCGCACCATTCCGCCGCTGCGCCATGACCTGGTGCACCGGCTCAAGCGCGACCGTCCCGGGCTCACGATCGAGCTCAACGGCGGACTCGAAACAACGGCGGCCTGCCTGGAGCACCTGCAGCAGGTCGACGGGGTGATGGTGGGAAGCGCGGTCTACGAACATCCGCTGCGCTGGGCCGAGGTGGACCGCCTGATCCACGGGCAGTTGGATCAGGCGCCGGTGAGCGCCTCGACGGTGCTGCGGGGCCTGATCCCCCATGCCGAGCGCTGGGTGGCCGGCGGCGGACGCCTGTGGGCGATCGCCCGACACCTGGTGCACCTGGTCGAAGCGGTTCCGGGCGCACGCCACTGGCGCGGCCAGCTCACCCGCGAAGCGGGAGAGCGCACGGCCGACGCCCGGGTGCTGATCGCAGCCGCCCAGCAGCTCGAAGCGCGAGGGCTTTAACCCTCGGCACCCCCATAACCATCGCTGCCACTGCTGCGGCGGCGGCGGGTGCGACCGGCATCAAAGCTGTCACTGGCGCCGCCGTAGCTGCGGTCCTCCCAGCCGCGGGCACCGGAACCGCGCTCGCCGCCACCACCGGGACCACCGGCACCACCGCCGTAGCCGCCACCGCCGCCGCCGGAGCCCCCATAACCACCACCGCCGTAGCTGCCGCCGCCTCCATAGCCACCGCCGCCACCGCGGCG
>Ga0310333_100164_pt1 | contig 18637 bp, 20 predicted proteins | sample LakMicSRFTotalB7_FD_195547 | JGI IMG/M metagenome (GOLD analysis project Ga0310333, IMG submission 195547) | Enriched freshwater cyanobacterial communities from Lake Michigan, Michigan, United States - MI23.SRFL.Total.B7 (v2) (version 2) | ecosystem: Environmental > Aquatic > Freshwater > Lake... | reverse complement strand
GGCCGGGGCGGGGGCCTCTCCTCCAACGGGCGCCTTGAGCGCTAGTGGCGCTTGGGTAACCGGTGGGGCCTGGCCAATGGGTGCTGCTTCTAGTTGCTGTTGTTCCGAACCCATCGTGCGGTGTCATCGCTGCGCTGATGCAGCCAGTAGGCCATGGCGAGGCGGCTCCCGTCAAAGCGCTCAACAACCAGCAGACTCAGCCCGAGAAAGGGTGAGACAACCAGTATCCGGGGGCACTGGTGGGGGGCATCGACGAACACCGCAGGTCCGCCATGGGGGGTCTACGAATCCTGTCAAGCCGAACATGAACGGATCACGACATTCCCCAATGGGCCTGCGATGGCTGGGCACCCGAGCTGATTGCTGTGGAAAAACCCCAAAAGCCCTGGGGAAAAACCCTGGCGGATGGGGGAAACCCCCGATCCATCAGCACAGCTTATCCGCCCTAATCTCACAAGACTTGGGTCGAGACGAGACAGGCGGGCAGCTACAAATCGTGCTGTTTTTCCACGGAGGTGTCCTGGATTACAGGCTCCCCGCCTGGCCTGTCTTAGCTGGCCTGGCCGACCAGCTCAGCTCGACTGGCGCAGGGTGCGCGGACCGAGCGGGTGGTCGGCGTGGGGGTAGGGGGGATGGTGATGCTCGTGCCCCGCGCTAGGTGGGTGGTCGTGGTCGTGATCATGGGCATGGGCATGGCCGCCCACCGGTAGGGGCACCCCATCGGGCTGGCAAGCCCCCGTGCATTCGCGTTCGCAGAGGTCACAGCCATCGGTGAGGCCCTCCACGTGGTGATGGTGGCTGTGCTGGGGAGCACCCACCTCGGTTTCAAAGCCGAGCACCTGGGAGCGGTATTTGCACAGCGAGCAATTCATGTTCGTATCGCCGCGCACCACCTCCTCCACCCGCTCCACAAAGGTGTCCAGCACCAAGGGGTGATCGCCCAGGTAGGAGGCCTTCACAAACTCCACCTCGGGGTGGTCGGCCGCCACCCGTTCGGTGTGCTGAACAATGCGGCTCACCAGCACCCCTGAAAACAGGAAATAGGGGAACACCACGATCCGGCGGTAACCGAGTTTCACCACGTGGCGCAGGCCCGGTTCCACCAGGGGGAAGGTGACCCCGGAATAGACCGTTTCCCCCCAGCCAAAGCCAAACCCTTCCACCAGCATCCGGGTCACCTTGGCGACGTTGGAATTGGCATCCGGATCCGAGGACCCCCGCCCCACCACCACCAGCAGGGTGTCGCTGAGATCGGAAGCCGCACCGATCGCCTCGCGAATCCGCGCCCCCGCCGCCTGGATCATCTTGAGATCGACCCCAAGCTCCCGGCCGTAGTCGATCTTCAGGCCGGTTTCGGCCGCATAGGTGTTGAGCACCGAGGGGATGTCGTTCTTGGCGTGGCCAGCGGCAAACAACATCGCCGGCACGGCGAGCACATGGCGCACGCCCCGTTGCCGCAGGGCTTCGAGACCATCGCGCAGGATCGGCCTGGCAAATTCCAGGTAGCCGTATTCCACGGGCACCTCGGGCATCAGGGCCTGGAGCTGCTGGGCCAACTGGGCAAATTCAGCCACCGCCAGCCGGTTACGACTGCCATGGCCGCAGACCAAAACACCGATCGGACCGTGGGGCCCCTCCCGCAAAACCGCTGACGACAGAGCTGAAGACACAGCTGACATAACTGCTTACACCTGGAATGGACCCTATTCCCGCCCAATCCAGGGCCAATCCGGACGAAACGAGGGGAGTGCCCGGGACAACGGGAGAAACGGGAAGTCGTCAAACCCACACCGCCAAACGTCAAGCAAACAACATAATTTCGTTACACTCGGTTCGCACTTCGTTGCACTTGAACCATGACCCGTTCCGCCCAAGCCGACGAACGTTGGTTTCTCAACGCCGCCGCCGCCCAAATCCACTCCGAACAACTGAAGACCGCCGAACGCTTCAACGGCCGCGCCGCCATGCTCGGCTTTGTGATCGGCGTGATCACCGAAGCCCTCACCGGCCAAGGGATCCTTCACCAGATCGGCCTCGGCCAACTGCTCAGCCAGGGCTGAGCCCCAACCCGCCCCCCCTGGGGCAGGGCAGGCGAGGATGGGGGCCAAATCCGGCCCCTCAAAGGGCCAACCCCTACGGTCCCATCCATGGCCCTGCGCCTGCCCCCGTTCCAGCCATTACCGCCCCCCGATCCCAAGGGCGAGCTGCTGGAGGTGCCGATTGCCAGCCTCCAGCCAACCCAACTCTGCGTGGGGATGGCTGAGGTGCAGAGCAGGCAGAGGGACTTTTCCCACGAAGACGCCAAGGAAAGGCGCACCTACCTGGGCAGCAAACCCGTTCCCTTGGTGCGCAGCAAAGGCGGGGCCGTTTGGATGGTGGACCGCCACCACCGGCTGCGGGCCCTCATGGAGATGGATCCCCAGGCCCATGCGTTTGGCTATGTGGTCCTCCAGCTGGACACCGACGATCGGGACACCGTGCTGGCCGAATTGCAAAGCCGGGGCTGGCTGTATCTGTACGACGGCCGCGGGCTCGGGCCCTTGCATCCCGCAGCCATGCCGCACCAGCTCACGGGCCTCCAGGACGATCCCTACCGCAGCCTCGTGTGGAAGCTCAAAAAGGAGAAGGTGATCGAAGCTGCCCCCCTGATCCCCTTCCACGAGTTCCGCTGGGGGGCCTGGTTGCGCAGTCGGGCCCTGCCGCCCTTTAGCTCGGAGCACCTCGAACCGGCCATGCCCGCGGCCCGGGCCCTGGTGCGATCCAGGGCCGCCTCCCACCTGGCCGGCTGGAAAGGGAACAAGCCTTGATGCAAAACCCTGGGCCCACGGCCCTAGGGTTTTCTGAGCTGAATGAAGCCCTTGGCTGTCGCCCACGATCCCGGCCTCACAGCCTTTGGTTCCAGCCTCACCGCCATCACCCTGGCGGAACTGGGTGACAAGACCTTTTTCATGGCCCTGATCCTGGCGGTGCGCCATCGGCCCCGCTGGGTGTTTATCGGGGCGTTTAGCGCCCTGGCGGCCGTCACCTTGATCTCCCTGGGCCTGGGTTACGGCCTGAAGGAATTGCTGCCCCAAGGGGTGGTGCCCTGGATCGCCGCTGCCCTGTTTCTGGGCTTTGGTCTGAAACTGCTGTTCGACGCCCAGGGCATGGCGGCCAATGCGGCGGAAGCGGAAGCCCAGGACGCCGAAAGCGCCATCGATCGGGCCGAAAACGGCCAGAGCTACTCCACGGCCTGGAGCGTGATCTGGGAAGCCTTTGGGCTGGTGTTCATCGCGGAGCTGGGGGATCGCACCCAATTCGCCACCATCTTTTTGGCCGCCGCCCCGGGCTTCACCTTTGCCGGGTTGCTGGCGGGCTCCTTGCTCGGCCATGGCGTGGTCACCGCCCTCGCCGTGGGGGCGGGCCAATGGATCGGCAAGCGGGTCAATGAAGCCTTGCTCTACCGGTTGAGCGGGGGATTATTTCTGGTCTTTGGCCTGGTTTCGCTGAAGCAAGCCCTGGGCTGACCACTACGCTGCCCCGTACTGGAGCAACGCAACAGGTGGCAAAGGACGAAACAAGCCGGGGCGCAGAACTCCTAGCCCTGGGCTGGACCGCCGAAGAGGTGCGCAAATACGAGGAGCTTTGGGAGTACCGCCAGCGTTGGGGTGCGATCAACCTGGAGCCCGAAGATCGCCAGGCGCTGCGCAAGGCCGAAGGCCTGCTGCCCAAGCGGGTAGCCGGCAAGGGCTCCGCGAAAAAAGCCATCCAAGACAAGGCCTACTACCAGTGGCTGAGCTTTTACCGCGAGGCGATGCTGGGCGCTGCGGCTGCGCTGGGGCTAGGGGCTGGTGAGGAGGCCGCCTGGGCGATCGTGATCGAAGAGGAGCAGCGGGCCCTCGATTACTACCAACCGGTGCTGGGCCTGCCCGACACCCTCAAGGCCAAGCTGCTCATGCCCCTGCGCGAGCAGTGGACCAGTGAAGCTGGCGGCCGCACCCTGGAGTTCGACTTCATCGCGCCCCTGGAAGCCCTCAAGGCCCGCCAAGCCACCAACTGGAAACCCCTGCGAGCCGAAGACGCCGCCAACCCCAAGGCCTACCCGGTGCTCGAGGCTGGGGATGCTGCCGCATTCCGCGCCAAGGTGCGCCAAGAGATGGTGACCTTCATCCGCACCACCTTCCCCTCCCTCAAGGACAGCGACAAGCCCGAGCCGGCCGCCGATTGGAGCAAGGGGGCCTAGGCCTGGCCGTTCTTCGTAGCGGTGCCCGGGAGATCTCGCTTGCGCGCCCCCATTCCTCGGGAGAATTGGCGGGCAACCAAGATCTCCTCGAGGAGAAGGACAAAGGGCACCACGATGATGAATTCATCGTTGAACCAGGGCAAAATCAATTCCATCGTGGCCAAGACACAAAGCAACAGAAAACCTGCCAACTGGGCTCGAATAGAGATCCCAATCTCTTTTGCAGAAGTTTTTAGTACAAATCGGTGACGGCGCAACGAAAGTGCGAAAACAAGAGTAAATCCATCAACCAAAAACAAGGCCACTAAGAAATTGACGTTGACCGTTTGACTCAATGTCCAATTAGACCAAGATCCGGATCCTCCGCCATATCTCAAAACAAGCTCAGCCATCCTTGGCAGCAAAACAATGGTCAACAAACCAAGGAAAATCAAGCACAGCTGGGGCAAGGTCACCAGCCGGGCAAGGGTGATTAATCGCCTGAACTTAAACCAATAAAGCAATATTGCCATACCAATAAATTCAAAGATTAATATAGGCAAAAGCAACTGACCCAAGTCACCGCCACGGTGGAGCTTGTCGGGAAGACTGAATGCCAGCAGCGTGACCGCCACAGCAAAAACAGAATCGAACAACGGCAAGGTACTTTTGGTCGAGAGCTTGTGGTGAAGCCAAAACGAATCAATAGGGAACGACATCACATCTCACCTCCTTAGGCCAGAAAACTGGACCGCTACAAGCAATTCTTCGACGATGAGCACGAGGGGCACAAGAAAAATGTATTCATTGTTAAAATTGTCCGAGAAAAATTCTGCAAAAATCATGGCCAAAAGAAACCCAAATCCGAGCAGCTGGGCCCCAATCACATGGCGAAGTGTCGCCTGATTGGACTTTTTATAGTAGTGATGCGTCGTGAGCGACCAGGAAAAAATCAAGCAAAGGGAATTGAACAAAAAAAGCGCCGACAAATAGGCCATATTGGCCAATTGACCCGGGGTAATTTGAAAAATTGAGCCCCCCTCAGAGCCATAGAGAAGCACAAGGTTAGCCATCTTTGGGAAAAGGCAAATTGTCAGAATTGCCTGGCCCAGGCACAGCAATTGCGGCACATGGAGAAAGCGGGACACCCCAATCAAGCGGCGCAGCTTGAACCAATACAAAATAACAATCAGACCGGTTAAACAATAGGCAAAGATCGATCTAAAGAGATGGGTATGACTAGCATCACCATGCAGCATCTCGGGCACATTAAAAGCCAGCAGCGTCAAGGCCACCGCAAAGATTGCATCAAAAAATGGCAACAACGCATCGGCCCGAAGGGTGTGATGACGAAGGCTGCGGTTAAAACTCATCCGCCTTGAAGCCAGTGCCAGACTCATCGGGAATACTAGGAGTCCATCCTGCAAGCACCAACCCTCAGGATCTGGCTCGCGGCCACGGTGGGCAACACCCTGGAGTGGTTCGATTTTGCTGTTTACGGCTACTTCGCCCGGGACATCGGCAACGCCTTCTTCCCGAAGGCCGATCCCGGAGTTCAGCTGATCGAAGCCTTTGGGGTGTTTGCCGTGGGCTACCTCATGCGCCCGATCGGCAGCCTGGTGCTTGGGCCCATCGGCGATTTGGCGGGACGCAAAGCGATGTTGCTGACCAGTGTGGTGGTGATGGCGCTAGCGAGCCTGGCCATTGGCCTCCTGCCCACCTATGCCGAATGGGGGCCGCTGGCCGCCTATGGGCTCCTGGGTTGTCGCATGGTCCAAGGATTCTCTGTGGGCGGGGAATACACCGGGTCGATCACCTACGTGATCGAGACCGCTCCAATCCAACGCCGGGGGCTGGCCAGCAGTTTGACCGGAGCCGGCACCCTGTTTGGGTTCGTCCTGGGGGCCCTGGCCTCCACCCTGATCAACCAAAACCTGCCTCCCCAGGCCGTGGCCAGTTGGGGATGGCGCATTCCCTTTTTCATCGGAGCCCTCGCTGGCCTGTTTGCCCTTTGGTTGCGGGAGGGGATTCCCGATTCGCAACCGCAAGGCCCAAACCCCAAAGCCAGCGAACACCTGATCGCCACCCTGCGCCATTGGCGCCCCATGGTGAAGGTGATGGCGATCATCGCCATGGCCAATGTGAGCTTCTATTTGATTTTGGTCTTTTTGGTGCAGTACGCCATTAGCCAACAGCCCCAAAACGCCGCCCTCTACAGCGGCATCACCACCGTGAGCGAAGCCCTGGGCATTCCCATCATTGTGTTGGGCGGTTTGCTTGCCGACCGTTTCGGTAGCGCCACCACCATGCGCTGGTGGAATCTCGCCCTAGCGGTGGTATCGATTCCAGCGGTGGTGTTGATGCAACAGGCCACCCCCCTGGGGGTGATGGCTGGCCAAGGGCTAGCTCTGCTACCACTCATGCTGATCCTGGGCACCTACCCCAGCCTTTTGCCGAGCCTGTTTGGTGAAGGGAGCCGGTGCACGGGATTTTCTTTGAGCTACAGCCTCACCGTGGCCCTGGTGGGAGGCACCGTTCCCCTGATTGCCGCGTGGATGCTGGGCGAGGTTGGCTGGAGCTGGGGCCCTGGCCTGTATTGCGCGCTGTGGGCCATCCCATCCCTCTGGGCCCTTAAAGGCCTGAAGAATCCTCGCAATGCCTAACGGGGCCCAAAACCACCCCTAGCCTCCGGCAAAAGGAGAAGGCCGTTGTTTCACCACCTGCTGGTTCCCACTGATGGTTCCCAGATGGCGGAGATGGCCATCGAGCGCGCCGTTGAATTTGCCAAAAGCTCAGGGGCTGAGATCACCTTTTTCCATGCCCAGGAAAGCTTCTATGCCCGCACCGATGTGGCCCTCTTTGGCGAAGGCTTCGCCATCAACCCAGACCTGGGGGAATCGTTCGCCCAGGCCAATCGCGAGCGGGCCGAAACGATCCTGAAAGCCGCCACCAGCCAGGCCGAAGCCGCCGGGGTGCCCTGCACCAGCAGCACCTCCGTACACCCCGTGATCCACGAGGCCATCCTGGCGGCCGCCCGCGACAACAATTGCGACCTGATCTTCATGGCCTCCCATGGCCGCCGGGGCCTGGCAGGCCTGCTCATCGGCAGCGAAACCCAGCGGGTACTCACCCACTCGAAACTCCCGGTGCTGGTATTTCCAAGCCAGGAAGCCCAGGCCTAAATTTAACGAAAGGTTCAACCAGCCCATGGCTTCGGGCGGTTACAACCGACCCATGGCCACCGCCGGTTTCAGCGAGGAGCTCCATGCAAGCCACCAACGATCAATGCACTGACCTGCAAATCACAGAATTGTCCGCCGCCGAGCGGCCACCCAACGACCTACCGCCTGTTGTGGCAATCACAGTTTTGGTGGCGGTGTTCGTCGTCGTACCTCTGATCTATGGCTTGGGCCTGGGCCACCAGTACCCCGGCACCTGCAGCCCCACGGAAGCATTGGGACGCTGGTTGAAATAAAGATCTCGGGTTTGGATCACCTGGCGGTTATCGGAAGAGCCTGCACACTTGGGAGCATTGGGCGCAGGGCATCCATCGCAGAGCTGGCTGAGCCAGCGCCATGCCAATCCGTAAAGGAATCCCAGGACTGGATTTTTCTCCCATTGACCTGAATAGGGTTCACCCTATCCATTACCCCTACAGCGGGCCCCAGGACGATGTCGGAATTGAAGTGCCCGTTCAGTGGTCAGGTGGGAGCAGTGACCCCCGCCGGCGGCACCACCAACGACCACTGGTGGCCCGATCAGATCAAGGTGGGCCTGCTGCATCAGCACCATCCGGCCTCCAATCCCCTGGGCGCTGACTTCGACTACGCCAAGGCCTTTGCCAGGCTCGATTACGCCGCCCTCAAGGCCGATCTAAGGGCGCTGATGACCGATTCCCAAGACTGGTGGCCGGCGGACTGGGGCCATTACGGAGCCCTGTTCATTCGCCTGGCCTGGCACAGTGCCGGCACCTACCGGATGGGGGATGGCCGCGGTGGTTCCGGCCATGGCAACCAACGCTTTGCGCCCCTCAACAGCTGGCCCGACAACACCAACCTCGACAAGGCCCGGCGGCTGCTGTGGCCCCTCAAGCGCCGTTACGGCACGGCCATCTCCTGGGCCGATTTGATCGTTCTTGCCGGCACCGAAGCGCTGGAGTCGATGGGCTTCCGCACCCTGGGCTTTGCCGCTGGTCGCACCGACATCTGGCAGCCCGAAGAGGATGTGTTCTGGGGCAAGGAAACCACCTGGCTCGGCGATGAACGCCACGCCGCCGATGGATCCCTGGACCAACCCCTAGCGGCGGTCGAGATGGGGTTGATCTACGTCAACCCCGAAGGGCCCCATGGCAATCCCGATCCGGTGGCCTCAGGCCGGGATGTGCGGGACACCTTTGCCCGCATGGGCATGAGCGTGGAGGAAACCGTGGCCCTGGTGGCTGGTGGCCACACCTTCGGCAAATGCCACGGGGCGGCACCGGCGAGCAACCTGGAGGCCGAACCGGAAGGGGCACCGCTGGAGGCCCAGGGCCTGGGCTGGGCCAACCGCTTCGGCAGTGGCAAGGGGGAGCACACGATCACCAGCGGCATTGAGGGGGCCTGGAAACCCAACCCCACCCAATGGGACCAGGGCTACTTCGAGATGATGTTCACCTACGAGTGGGAACTCACCAAGAGCCCAGCCGGCGCCTGGCAATGGGTGGCCAAGGATGTGCGCCCTGAACACCTGATCCCCGATGCCCACGTGCCGGGATTGCGCTCGGCGCCGATCATGACCACCGCCGATCTCTCCCTGCGCCATGACCCGATCATGGAGCCGATCGCCCGGCGTTTCCACCAGGACCAACAGGCCTTCGCCGACACCTTCGCCCGGGCCTGGTTCAAGCTGACCCACCGCGACCTGGGCCCCCGCTCCCTCTACCTCGGGCCCGACGTGCCAGCCGAGGAGTTGATCTGGCAGGATCCCCTACCCGCCATCGACCATCCCCTCGTGGATGGCGCCGATCTAGCTGAATTGAAGCAACAGATCCTGGCCACGGGCCTCACGGTGCCTGAGCTGGTGGCCACCGCCTGGGCCTCAGCCTCCAGCTTCCGCGGCTCCGACAAACGGGGCGGCGCCAATGGCGCCAGGCTGAGGCTCCAGCCCCAGCGCACCTGGGAGGTGAACGATCCCGAGCAACTCTCCCGGGTGCTGACGCAGCTGGAGGCCGTGCAGGCGAACTTCAACAGCAATCAATCGGGCGGCAAGCGCATCTCCCTGGCCGATCTCATCGTGCTGGCCGGTGGTGCGGCGATTGAGCAAGCCGCCGCCGCTGCTGGCCACAGCGTGGTTGTTCCCTTCCGGCCAGGACGCACCGACGCCAGCGCTGAACAGACCGACAGCGCAGGTTTCAATGTGCTCAAACCCCTGGCCGATGGCTTCCGCAACTGGCAGCGGGCCGATGTGCCGATTCACGCCGAAGAGCTGCTGCTGGATCGGGCCCAGCAGTTGGGATTGAGTGCGCCTGAGCTCACGGTGCTGGTGGGCGGACTTCGGGTGCTGGGGGCCAACAGCGGCGGCAGCAGCCACGGCGTCTTCAGCGATCGCGTTGGCGTGTTGAGTACGGATTTCTTCGTGAACCTGCTCGCTATGGACACCGTATGGGGTCCGGGCACGGGAGCGAACGTCTACGAAGGCCGCAGCCGACTCGATGGCAGCCTGCGCTGGACGGCCACCCGGGCCGATCTCGTCTTTGGCTCCAATAGCCAGCTCCGCGCCATCGTGGAGGTCTATGCCCAGGACGACGGCGCCGAGCGCTTCATCAACGACTTTGCCCAGGCCTGGGTGAAGGTGATGGAGCTGGACCGTTTTGATCTGGTTCGTCACGGCAGCGCTTAAGGCCTTTGGCCAGTAACCCGGAAGATCAACAAATAAAGCAACAACCCGACAGCGATGAACGACTCCCAAGCCTGGCTGACACTGCTGCTCGCGATCGCAGCAGAAATTGCCGGTACCTCTTTGCTGAAGCTGTCGGCGGGCCTGACCCGGCCCTGGCCAACGGTGCTGCTACTGGTGGCCTATGGCTGCGCCATCGCCCTGGTCGCAAAAGTGGTGATGGTGATACCCCTTGGGATCACCTACGCCCTATGGAGTGGCATTGGCACCTTAGCGGTGGTGCTGATCGGAGCCCTGGCCTACCGACAATTCCTGAGCACCAACCAGATGATTGGCGTTGCTCTGATTGCAGCGGGGGTGGTGATCGTGAACCTGGGCGGCGAAGCTCACCCTTAATCAATGATCAAGGCAAATGGGAGCTCTAAAGATCAACCCCGCCCGTCGCCACTACGGTCATAGGGCGCAACAGGCGACTGAAGAGGTGCTGCGTGGGCAGGGGGATCGTCATTAAGCGAGCCAAACCTCAAGAGCCACCACCACAATCAACCCCAAGGACACCAACTGAAAACGCTGATCAATCTGATCGAGCCTGGCTTGAACAGCAGCCTTCTGGTCATCGCTCGCCTGCGCATAACGATTCGTTGACCAGGCAAACAAGACAAACAAACCAACGCAGATCAAATAGGCCACCGCATAGAGCTTGTCGAGATAGGACAGGTAGGGCGTTCTTGGCAATCCAGCCGCATAGCCCTGCTGCAAGAACACCAGCGTCAGCAAGGCTGTTGAAGGGATAGCCAACCGCACATCCCCCAGGGAACATTCGAGGTAGGGAGAAATCAACACCACGAGTAAAATAATGGCTAACGGCAGCACGTAGGTAATGAAACCTGGCCAAAAACTGCTCCGGTAATTGAACAAGCACTGCACCTGGCTGACTCGCACCAGGCGGTTCAAACCATAATCAGTGCGATAGGTGCGCACCACCGGTGCCAATGTGGCAGAGGTGAGGACATAGCCATCAAGGCTGGCATCTTCGCCAATAATCCCCCTTTGATTGCGCTCAGGCACCAGTAATAATGGCCGGCCATCGATCACGGAATGGGCCGGCACCACCTGCAGCACGATCGGCAATTGCAAGAACCCAAAGGGATATTTCCGCAAATCAATCGTTCGCACATCGAAATTGCTAGAAAAACGAAAACTCTGATGCCAGGATCCATCGTCCCTCTGCTTGGGCTGGCTCAAATCAGCCATCACCTTGGAATTCCAGTCCTCCACCTGATTGCTGAAATCCACCAACGCCAAGGGTTCGAGATCCTCTCGCTGCATCCACTCCTGCACGGTGTTGGGCCACTCCAACCAGAAGCGACCATCAACGAAGTAGGTCTTCTCCGCCAACGACAAGGCATGGATGGAATCGACATGCATCCCCACCTGCATCACTATCCCTTCGCGCTGGAGCTGGGGGAAGGAGGCCAGGGGCTGAATGATCGGCGGCTGGGCCCGCTGCATGGCCCAGGGCATGCCAATCCGATCGCCCACCGGCATGCCCATGCGATGCATGGGCATGCGCATCAGGTTGACCATGCTGCTGATCGGAGCCCAGGCCATCACCAGGGCCAGCAATCCCGCCAGCAGCCCTGGCACAAACCAGCGGCCGAGGCGCTCGGTGCCAGGGAGGCGGGGCATGGCAGTGCAAACCTGATTGCCCCAGGTTGCCACCCGATCCCCTGGCCCAGGCGAAAGGCCTCACCACGGTTTGCCAATTTTGAGTTCTTGAATACTTTGGAGACGTTGGATCGAAACGAAACCGCGTGATTCGCGAACGTCTTGCAGGAGTGGTGGCCGGCATGGCCGCCGGCACGATCGTGGCCTTCAGCGCCGGATCCCTGCACGCACCTCACGCAAACGCCAAATCCCCGGAGGCTGCCAGCTCCCAAAACCTGTTCTTCACCCTCAACGGGCTAGCCCTTGGCGGGCTGATAGGGCTTATCAGGCCAGGCCAGCGCCGGCGCAAGTTGGCAGAAACTCAGCAAAACTTGGCCTGGAAGGGCTGGCGCGAGTTCCAAGTGATCCGCAAGCACCCAGAGAGCCAGGAGATCACCTCGTTTGTGCTGGCACCCACCGATGGAGAAGCTCTCCCTGCTTTTGCTCCTGGCCAATTTCTCACCCTCGAGCTGGCCATCCCCGGCCAAGCCAAGCCGGTCGTGCGCACCTATTCCCTCTCCGATTTCCCGCCCGCAGACCAGCCGAATCGCGACTACCGCCTCTCGATCAAGCGGGAGCCAGCCCCCCAGGGTCAAACCGTGCCCCCGGGGCTGGCCTCCAACTTTCTGCACGACCACATCGGCGAAGGCTCCAGGCTGCGGGTGAGGCCCCCGGCCGGCAACTTCGTACTCAACACAGACTCCAGCAGGCCCGTTGTTTTGATCAGCAACGGGGTGGGCATTACCCCCATGGTTGCCATGGCCAAAGCGGCGATCGCCCAACCCAGCCAGCGCGCCATTTGGTTTGTGCATGGTTGCCGCAACGCCCAGTTCCACGCCTTTCGAGAGGAGATGGCAGCTCTTGCCGCAAGTCACCCGAACCTCAAGCTGCATATCGCCTACAGCCGTCCCGGTGAAGGTGATGGGAGCCATTACCAAAGCAAGGGCTACGTGGATGGGGCCCTGTTGCAATCGCTGGTGGATCAGGACGCCGACTATTTCCTCTGCGGCTCCCCGCCTTTTATGCAGGGCTTGATTGGGGAACTCAAACAGGCCGGGATCGATGCAACGGCGATCCATTTTGAGATGTTCAGCCGGGCCCCAGCCCCCACCGCTGGGCCAACGCCAACAACCCTGGTGACCTTCACCACCTCGGGCCAAAGCGCCCCATGGACCAGCAGCGATCCCGATGCCACCCTGCTGTCCTTTGCCGAGGACCAGGGCTTGGAGCCGGCCTTTTCCTGCCGCGCCGGGGTGTGTGGCACGTGTGCTTGCCGGGTGATCGAAGGGGAGGTGACCTACAGCAGCGAACCCTCGGCCCCCGTACCCACCGGCTCAGCACTGATCTGTATCGCCAAGCCCAAGGGGGCCAAGCTCAGCCTCGAGCTGTAGCACTTCGTTCCTCAACTAGCACCATCACAAAGCCGCTGTCCTGGTTGACCGCTAGGCCCCAACCACCAATCCTTGTGGAAATGCGGCTCACCAACCATGGAACCAATTGACTGGCTGTGGATCCTTCACCCCACCCTGGCGGTGGTACTGATCTATCCCCTGATCGGCGTTGTGGTGCGCCTGGGGATCCAAACCAAAGCGCGGCGGGTGGATGGCGCCAAGCTGCCTCCCACCACCGGCCGCGACCACACCGACCTGGGCAAGTGGCTAGCGGCCGGAGTGGTGGGGATCTCCCTGGTGGCCCTCACCGTGGTGATTGCCACCGATGCAGCGCCGGCCCCATTCCAAGGGGGACCTCCCAGGGCCATCCAACTGCTCCTGGTGCTGGCGGGCACGGTGATTTCCCTGATTGCCCTCTGGCGATCCACCAGCAAAGCCCTGCGCCTCGCCTTTGCCTTGATCACCTGGGCCGGCGTGATCAGCCTGGGTGCCCAACCGGAGGTGTTCCGCCTCAGCGACAACCCGTTCCAAGCAAGCTTCTGGCAATCCCACTACTGGGCGGGTGTTGCCGTGGTGGGGCTGATGCTGTTTTCCTTGGGCGCCAGGCCTGAGATTCTGAGGGATCTGCGCTGGCGCCGGTTGCACGTCAGCGCCAATGTGCTGGCCGCGGTGTTGTTTGTGATCCAGGGCATGACCGGCACCCGCGACCTCCTGGAGATCCCCCTCCATTGGCAAAAGAGCACCCTCGAAACCTGCAACTGGACCACCCACGTGTGCCCCCAAACCGCCCCATCAATCCCACCAGGCCGGCCCGGGTCATGAAGCCAGGCATTGGCTTTCTCGTGCTCTACATCCTGCTGGGCGGCAGCAATGGTTCCGTGCTGAAAGCCCTCCAGCAGGCGGGCAACCTCACCCACGCCGCGGGGGGACCTGAGGTGATCAGCTTTTGCAATGTGTTCTTCTTCTCCAGCCTGATCTGCGGGCTGGCGATGGTGCTGATCGATCGCAAAGGCCTACAAAGCAGCCTGCCCCGCTTGCAAGTCTCCGATCGCTGGCTGCTGGCAGGCCAGGGATTTTCAGGCTTTTTCCTAGGGCCAGTTGCCTTTTTTTTGGCCCTCAATCGGCTGAGTGTGGTGGAAGCAACCCTGCTATTCAGCCTCACGGTGCCCACCACAGCCTTCGCTGCCCATTGGTGGTTGAAGGAAACCCTGCCCCGTTCCTTTCCCATTACCTGCGGCCTGATCACCGGGGGATTGCTCTTCAGTAGCCATGGAGGGGCTGTAACGGAGGCAGGTCTGGATAGCCGCGGGGTGCTCTGGGCCCTGGTGGGGGTGGCCGCCTTTGCCACGAGCGGCGTTCTGGCCCGCGTCAACAGTCAGCGGGACTGGGGGGTCGGGCTCACAGTGGGACTCAATAGCCTGGTTGCCAGCGGGGTGTTTGGCCTGATTGCCCTAGTCCTCTTTGGGCCCAGCCATTTTTTCTACCTGAGGCTGTGGTGGGTAGCCGGCGTCATCGCCGGCTACGCCGTCCTGATCACCCTGGGCAGTCAATGGAGCCTGATGGTGGCCTATCGGCAACTGGGCGTAGTACCCGTCACCCTGTGGGCCTCCCTCACCATCGTGGTGGCCCTCACCGAAGCCCACCTGCTGCTGGGCGAGGCCCTAACTCCGCAAAGAATTTTGGGGGCCGGCCTAATCGTGGTGGCTGTCGGAATGCATCAGCTCACCAGCCGCGCTACGGCAAAGCTGTAAAAACAGCCATAGGATCCCCGCGCTTCAACAACTCCCCGCCTGAGCCATGTTCAAGTCCACAGCAACCCTGGCCCTGGTGATGGGGTTGGCCGGCGCAGCACCTGCCGCCTTGGCAGGCGCTCCCCATGGCCAAGCCATTCCCCTCCAGAAAGCCGAAGCTCCGGTCACAGGAACAGTAACCGTGAAGCACGAGGGCAGCAAAGTCAGCCTGGTGTTCAGCAAAGACTTCACCAGCAATCCCCAGGCTCCCGCCCTGCAGGTGGTACTGCTCAAATCAGCCACACCACTGAAAACCCTCACCGCTCCCCACTACCCCCTCACCCCGGGGTCCTACACCCAAGTGGCTCCCCTCAAGAGCTACAAGGGCGCCCAGAGCTACACCCTGCCCGCCGGCGTGGACATCAAGGCCAGCGGCTCCGTGTTGATCTGGTGCAAGGTGGCTAATGCCACCATGGCCTGGGCACCGCTGAAATAATCGGCTCGCCCCGATCGGTGGGATGCCTGCCGATCGGGGCCCAGTGATGCATACACTTCAGCCAAAGCAAGATTAATATTGCGGCACAAATGAAGCGATCAAAGTCTAGCCCAGCGATTTACTACTGTCTTTAATCTTTGCAAAATCGATAATAGAGAATCAACCAATTCGGTAGCGCAATATCTGGGAAAGACCAACTCCTGACAACAATTTAGCCCCAAGGCCAATCGCAAACAAGGGCCAGCTCCAAATTGAGGCCAAAAGTAGAAAACAGGCCGTATCCACCGGCGCACTAAAGGCCACGGAGATCAGGACCCTATCGGCAAAAGGGCGTTTGGTGAGGCTATAAATCAGCCAATCGATCGTTTCACTAATCAGAAAGGCCAAAGCACTGGCCAAGGCAAAGCGTGGGCTGCCCAACAGGTAGGAGAGCAAGGCCGCCACCAGCATCAAAGCCAAGGTGCGATGGCCCCAGCTGCGCTGGGCCAGGTCGCGCAAGACCAACACACCCCCCACCACCAACGACCACAACCAGTCGAGCTGGGGGTAAAGGGAAAACCCCACATTCACCATCACCACCGATCCCATATAGAGGCCCGCCGTGCGCCAGTGGTTGCGATCGAAAGCCATCGGGCCAGAGTAGGAGCCGGGGCAGGTTTGGCCCTAACGGAACCCCTCCCCTCCCCTTGATCCAGCAATCGCTTCCATGGTGACCACTGCTCTATCGCTGGCCGCCATCCTGGTGGTGGGCATGGCCTTGGCGTTGAGCCAATTTTGTTTTGTTCGAACGGTGCTTGGGGCACGCAGCGGCAACCTCTCGCCAGCCCGCTGTGTGGTGGGGCTCAGCCTTTTAATCGCCGTCAGCTTGCTGGTGCTCGCCCATTGGCGGGGCGGCGAAACCATGCCCATCTACAACCCGCAGTTGGCGGTGGTCTTCGGAGGCCTGGTGTTTGGCCTGGCAGCGCGGGCCAATGGGGGCTGTTTTGTGGGCACCCTCAATGGCCTTTGCAAGGGTGAATCGCGCCGTCTGTTGACCATCATCGGCTGGATTTTGGGTTATGCCCTATTGCGCGGATCTGCCATTCCGGGTCACCGCCAAACGCCCTTGGAGGTGGGCCTGGTGGTTGGGGGGCTTGGGATCCTTGTGCTGGTGCTCAACCGCAGGGCCAGCCATCAGCACCAACCGTTTATGCCGAACCCCTCCGAACCTGGTCTTCAGGGAACGGTTGCCTGGGCCTTGATGCTCGCCACGGGCATCCTGGTGGGCCTGTTGCACCACAGCGGCTTGCCCTGGGACCCATCCAGCCTGGCGAAAGCCCTCGGCGCCAGCCTCAGGGGCTCGCCTCTGACAGCCGTTTCGGCCTATGCGCTGGCGATTCCCCTGGGCATGGCCCTGCTGCATGGCCTCCGCCGCGACTTTTCTCCCGTGCCCATCAAGGCCATGGATTTCAAGCTGCTGCCCTTGGGGATGCTGATGGCCATGGGCAGTGTCTGGGGCATGGGTGCCAACGACAGCTACCTGTTTCGCTACCTGCCCCTGGGCTCCATGCATGCGGCCCTAGGGCTGACGGCCATGGCCCTTGGCATTCTGATGCCCGACTGGATCAGTCCCATCTCGCCCACCAGGAATCCCAGGACACAAGCTGGCCATTGATGCTCAGCCCATACTCAAGACCTTCGTTCTGAGTCCGTGGGCCACCAAACCGTCCAGAGCTACATCGAGGAGGTGCCCCGCTGGCAAGACGGTGCTGAATTGCCCGGTCCGCTCCTCTCCAGCATGCAGTGGCTGGTGTGGTCCCTGGCGACGGCGGGCAAATTTTTTGAGGGGCTGATCGTGTTCATGGGCGGCATCGCCCTGCCCCTGGTGAGCGAACAGTTCGACATGGGCGCCACCGATCGCGGCTTTGTGACCGCCGCCACCCTGTTCGGGATCATGATCGGCGCCCTCGCCCTGGGCGGCCTGGCCGATCGCTTCGGCCGCAAGCCGGTTTTCATCGCCGAAATGGTGTTGCTGCTGATTGGCCTGGTGGCAGCAGCCTTTAGCCCTAATACCGCCTGGCTGGTGGGCTGCCTGTTTGTGATCGGCCTCGCCCTAGGAGCCGACTACCCCACGGCCCATCTGGTGATTTCCGAGAGCATCCCGGCAAGCATCCGGGGCCGACTGGTGCTGGGAGCCTTCAGCTTCCAGGCCGTAGGAGCCGTGGTGGGAACAGCCCTGGCGGCGGTGCTGCTGGCCAGCCGCCCCGACCTGGAAACCTGGCGGATCTTCTATTTGATGCCGGTGTTGCCCGTGGCTCTGGTGGTGTGGGGCCGCCTGTTTCTGCCCTAAAGCAGCCACTGGTTGATCAGCCGCGGCGAAGTGGAAGAAGCAGAAAACCACCTCGAGCGTTTGCTCAATCGCCAAGACGTTGCCCTTGCGGTGGAGCCCACTGCTGATGGTTCAATCCGCGACCATTCCAAGCCCGCCGACTGGCGAGAACTCTTCCAAGGCCGGCTGCTGAAGGCCACCACCCTGGCGTCCCTGCCCTGGTTCCTCCAGGACCTCTCCACCTACGGCATCGGCATCTTTACGCCGGTGATCATCGCCGCCGCCTTTGGCGTGCAGTCGGGCGACCACAACGTGGTGGGCGTCATCCGTGACGACCTACTCGCTGCCCGGGGCACGGCCCTGATCGATGTGGCCTTCCTGGTTGGGATCGGTGTGGCGATCGTTTTGGCGGATCGCTGGGGGCGGATCCCCCTGCAGATCCTCGGCTTTATCGGCTGTGCCCTCGGCCTGGTGCTGGCAGCAGCGGGCGCCGGCTCCGCTGAGACAGCCAAAAATCTGCCCTTGATCGTGGTGGGTTTTGTGCTGTTCCAATTCATGACCAACCTGGGCCCCAATTCCCAGACCTACCTGCTCGCAGGGGAGGTGTTCCCCACCCGGCTGCGGGGCCTGGGCGCCGGCGTCGCCGCCGCCGCGGGCAAAGTGGGCGCCGTGCTCACGGCCTTTCTGTTTCCGGTCTTACTCACCCGTTGGGGCACCCAGACGTTGCTGCCCTTGCTGGCGATCACCTCCCTGGTGGGGGCCGCCATTACCTGGTTCTACCGGATCGAAACCAAGGGCCTCGATTTAGAAAGGCTGCATTGATCGGGCTCACCGGGAGCTAATCCCCCTGGCCGCCGTCAACAGAGCCGCCTTGGTGGCTTCGTACACCTGGTCGGCTTCGGCGGGGCTGGTTGCCACGCAGGTCATGCC